>Ga0065711_1026637_pt1 | contig 63939 bp, 28 predicted proteins | sample Hoacrofraction12_FD_59098 | JGI IMG/M metagenome (GOLD analysis project Ga0065711, IMG submission 59098) | Hoatzin crop microbial communities from Cojedes, Venezuela - Epithelial fraction 12 v2 (version 2) | ecosystem: Host-associated > Birds > Digestive system > Esophagus > Crop | place... | reverse complement strand
CCCCCAGGGCGCGGAGCCCCGCTCCGGCGGCCGCTGCAGCTGCCTGCCCGCGGCGGCACCGGGGTCCGCCGGGACGCGCTGAGGCCGGGGTGCGCGGAGCGGGGCCGGCGGCAGCGGCTGTGAGGGAGGGGAAGCGGAGCGCTGGCTTTTCGCGGTGCTCGCAGGGAGGGAGGGGGAAGAAACCCGGCCAGCTGTGCTCGGGGTTTCGCCGTTTCCTCTTTGGGAGGAACGGGGGTGCCGGCTGGCGGGCGTTGCTCGGCACCCGTCGCTCTCCCTGCTGCCGGCCCTGGCTGCTGTTTTTCCCTCGGGAACCCTCCAGTCACCGTTATTCCCCCCCGGGCGCTGGCGCGGCGGGGCCGGGGGTCGCTGGGCGGTGTGCAGTGCCCGCGCCCGGTGCCGCGGGGCTGGCCGCGGGCTGTGGCACCCTGGGACCGGCTTCCCGGGAAGGGCCGTCCGCTGGTTTTGCCCCGGAGAAGTGGAGCAGACTGCTCTTCTCAGGCCGCTGGTTCTCGGCGCACGTGTTGCTTCACGAAAACAGGATTATTTGTGAAGCGACAGGAGCAGCATCGGGATCTTATCACGCAGCTCGGTGTGTACCACAGACCAAATTAATCTTGCCTAGGCAGGGGTTTATCTTTTGTTGTCCTCTTCTGCTATGTGACAACATGGCGCTTCTGGAAGATAAATTCCAAGGTGAAGGCCAAGTTGTTTATTTGAGAAATAACTTGCATTAAAAATTACAGTGAGCTTGTTTTGAACAGCTGTGTCCTGTGGATGTGCCTCGGATCTCAGAACACCCGGGTAGGTTAACGTAGCTGAATGTCTGGGCCCATTCAGACGCTCAGGGGCCCATTCCCCTTCTGCGTAACGGGGACCGTAAGGTTTGTGACCTATGCGAGCATTTCCCCTGCCACCCCAAGGTGTTGCCCATGAAAAATGGTGGTATCTGTCAATCTGAATGAGAACCACTAAATGAAGGACTGAGATTTTATGCGTTCTCATTTGGGTTTTTTTTTTTCTCTACTAGTCACAAGGGGAAATGCAAGAAATTCCATGCTGGGTGAATTTAAGAAATAGTGGTAGCATAGTAGCTGCTGGGTAGCTCATCTTGCTGTCAGGCAGGGCTGTAGTTCCATTTGAGAACAGACTGTGTTGTTTTCTGAATAATTTTTTTCAGCCATTGAGTTAACAAAAGTTAACATGCAAAACTTAAAATGTTCTGAGCATGTGGACGCTTTCCTTTCAGTGCCTGAGGGTTTTACAGCACTCCCCAGCACCTGTATGAATTCCACTTTCATCAGAGCAGTAGATCTGTGTGTATCACAAATAGCAAGTTACGCTTGGCGGTAAAATACAAATATTCGGCTCTGCTACAACCACAGTTGCTTTCCAGGGTTGCATTATCACAAGTGAGCTGTGCGAGTTGCATGCTTGCTGTTTGACATCTGTAGACCCGCTCAGCCGCTTCATAGTTACAGCCAGGTCACACAGTAGCACGTGTGTGTTTTGGAAGCTTCCCTTCGTGCAGGAGGAGCCTTGGGCTGTACAACGGAGGAGCCTTAGGCTGTACAGCATCTGCTTGTCGTTCCTGGCTGGAAATGGCCACAGGACTGAAATGCGATCAGGTCACTGAAGCGTGCTTCCAAACAAGGCAAAATCAATTTGCTGATCTTCTTGACCCAAGTCTGTAAATACAGAAGATTGATCAGGATGATGATGGACTTGCGGTCTAGTCTGGGAGACTGAGTAAGAAAAACGTCTGTCGGCCTTGCCCAGTGCAGTGTGCACATGTTCATGCATGCGGAACACGCCGGGGAACGGCTGCCCGAGTAAGACGTGTTGGTGGCAAATAAAGTTTTTAGTCGAATTGGTTTTGCAGTTGACCATCATTAAAGATAATGATTGTTTTTCTCTGTCAACTTGCAGAGAAAAATAATGTTTATTTTAAGAAGGAGGTGTGCATGCATGATAAATAGAATATATGAGTAAAAAGTGCAAGTTCTGTGTGGTCTCTGCATTCACTGGGGGATGAAACCAGTTGAATCATATGTGTACGCCAGTTGAATCATATGTATACATTTTGTAGTATGGTACTATAAATGGAGGAGATGGAGGATATCTTGCTCTTAGCACTAAGCCAGATGAATAATTCTTTTGAAGGTCTGGAATATCAATGATCCAATTGAAAATGTGTCAGCTGAGATGAGTCATGTGTTAGCCTCAATCAGTGACTAAGACATGGAACAGCCGTTGATGTCCAAGCTGCGTCACAGCTTCTGCATATTTCCTCAAATAATTTTTGATTGATAATGATGGAGCAGTTGAAATTGCTGCATTTGTAATTTGCAGGCTGCAAAACACTGGTATACGTATTTAAAAATTAGAGAAGTAGCCAGAATAAACCGAAGCAGTATTTCAGATAGGGTATGTGAATGAGGAACGGTGTCCTGTAATTACCTCCCTTTATTTTTCTTTTCTCTGATATAATTATATTTCTTCCTTGTGCCACTATACATGTGCGTCATGAGGAATGAGGCAGAAGTGACCCTTCTGACTCTGTGACTGTGAGGTAACAGCACTTTAAAAAGCTGACAGCAAATAAAAGAAATCCTAAGCATAGCAGAGTAGTGGACAGTGTATCAGTTTTGTTCTTAAAGGCAGCCTTGTTCATATACTGTTGGTGTTTCTGGATAAAAAGCCTGAGGTCTGATAATTTTAAACCTTTCCACTTTTTTTAAAGATTGTCAGGCAGTTTGCTGGCCAGAGGTAAGAGGAAGGTTTTTGAGAAGGCAAAACTCGGTGGTCCTCCTATTTGCTCTGTTCTATTTCATTAACTTCAGTAATTATTTTCAGCGGAGTTTTACATGAAATAAGACAGATCAAAAGCAGCACCTCTCCAAAGCAGAGGGTAAAGGATGGTCTGCATAATTTAGTATTTTGCAGTGGAAGGTATTGGGCATCCTTGAGTGCATGGATGGATCAAGGAGAACCAAGCTGACTGTCGCTGGTCTGCTGGTGAAAGGAGTCTAGAATTCAGCTTTCTATCCGCAGGACTTTCACACTTAGAAAATGAAAATGCAGCAAAGCTAAACCACAAGTATAGAAGATAATATTCAAGATCGTCAAAAGTGGTGTTAAGGCAAGGCATTGCAGATTTAGAAAGTCAGCTTGAAAGATACTTCCATGTTTGATAAACTCCGCCTCCAGAGATGCGCAGGTAATTCAGTCCATGCAGTTCACACCAATATCGTTGCTCTTTCATGGAAAGGTTCTTGCGGAACCCCTATCTCAATGTATTGATCTTGGTAATTCCTGTCCTTCCCTATCTCCATTTGCATCCAGCTCTTGGATTAAAACCACACAACTGCAAGAAATAGAGTGCTTTTTATCACTGGATCACCGTGCATTTACACTTCTCCCTCTGCATACGCCCTTCCTTAAAAGTTCAGGAGTCACTTTCCCTGGCTGCACACCAGAACAGGCTATGCTGGTTTCTACTGATACGGGAAATATATTGTGCTTGTTCTCTAGAATCATCACTCTTTGTGAGATGTATTTTCTTGGGATGTCCTGTGTCTACTGTAGGGTGAATGTCAGTGGAGGACTTGATAAGGTTGGGTGTCTTGGTAGTTACTAAACTAGCCATTCATGTTTGGGCCTTTCAGGTTATTCGAAGGGGAGGGGGGCGGGGACAGAAATCACTAGTTTTACCATACAAGGTAATTGTGCTTTCAGGTCTGTTGATATTGGTAAGGCTAGTTCAAATTTGGCAGGTAAAATAAATCAGTTTTTCTGAAAGTGAAGAATGGGAACAAATGCATGTATGAGAGTAACAGGGATGTGACAACACATAGACATACAGGAGGTGAAAGTTGAAGTGAATGAAGAAGAAACTCTGGAAAGTGTCTAGAAATGATTAGAAAAGCTGATCAACACTATTGTGTTCCAGCTAGTAATTAAAATGATAAAAAGCTAGTAATTAAAATGATAAAATGATTTAGGTATTGCATACCTTGTGTAGTGTTTTTTCTCTCCTTATCACCCTTATTCTAGTATCAAGTCTTGTAAGTTCATTGTAATGGAGATGAAGTCCCTATTTTATTTAATATTGCTGCCTTTTCTTGAGGATAAAGACAGATGAAAGAGAAATGGAACTAAAACAGAAGTGAATTGCTGCTATTATGTTGTTAGATGCAAAACAGATTATGTGCCCTTTCAAAAACTGTCTGACAAGTTATTTCGTAAGAATGAGTGTTTCTAGGAAGAGCTGTAATAATGTATTTGTAATCTTATGTCATTCTCAAATAGCTATGGTCTTTGCCATATCTGTCTGTTTGTTGCCTGCTTGTTATGATGTCATGGTGTGTGTTCCTGCACAGGTTTCTGCATCACAGCTCTGCCTCCAGCTGCCCTTTCTTGCAGGAATGCAGAAAAAGTTAACTTTGTAAAATGCTCACGGGGGAAAGGATGCATTCACAAGGCCATCACTGAAGTTAACGTGCACAGGCAGTGGTTGCCACCGCATATGTTGTGGGGTTTTTGGTTTTTTTTTATTTTTTTTTTTCTTCCCCTCAAATGATGACTGTCTTGTAGGTATTTTGTTGTTTGGAATTTCTCTTTCATTACCGACATTACCGTGACAATGTAGGAGGTGGTCTTAGCCACTGGATAAGAAGTGGCCTTTCCAAAATCGTTTCAAAGCTCCCAACTTAATTGTGCCAAACCCTTCCTAACATTCCGTATGGTTAATGGTACGAGCTTTGAGTATTAGCATATTGGGGGTTTTAAATTTATTTCTTTTAATTTTGTTTTTTTCTCCTGAGTTTGTTAAGCTAGATTGTCAAAGCCATGTTTTTAAAAAACAAGACATAATCTTGCCTTTACAGAGCTAAAAATTGTGGATTTAGGTTGGTCTTAAGCCCTCCACCACAATTACAAATACTTATGTTTGGTGGAATTTCCTGCCCCCATCCCCAGTGACCTACATCTCATGAATGCTGTCTTGTCTTCCTGCTTGTGCTGTGTCTGCTCAGTCTTTTTGTTTGTTGGGTCTGTTCAATCTGTTTGTGTCTTGATTAGTATCTGACTAAAGCTCCATCCTATAAATACTTGTGCACATCAGTAATTTTATGTATCCAAGTGGTTGCTGGTATCATATGCGTGAGTAGGACTGGCTGTGCGCATAGCTTCATTGAGTTGGGGGAGTTAGTATGCAGCAATTTCAGCCAGCAATAAATACAGGGTTGTGTTTTGGAACAATGGATTAATGCTGAAGCATATTTTAGCTGGCTAGGAGTTTTAGAAGTCTTAACAATGTATGGCATTTGTGCCAGGAATCAGTATATGCACGTAGTAGATCAGTGGTGTATTTTTTGATTTTTTTTTTGTGGCTGTATAGAAACCTGCAAAATTTTACTTAATAAAATTGGATAGCATAGAAAAGACAAAGCGTAGATGCTTCTAGATTTCTGCAAAACGGAGACTACAGGGTAAGACCTGTATTTTTTCTGAGCAGTAACCCTGAGTGCTCCAAAGACCTAAATAACCTTTGCAAAACTGTACAGAAGTGGTCTAGGAGGAACAGTTTTAAAACAGCCTATCTGATACTTGACAAGTTCATGTCAAGGTTTAGAGATGAACACAGGACTCATTCCTGGAGTCACATCAGCAGTTAGGACAGTTACATAAGGTTGCTCTGGGCCCAAAACGTCTATAATATGTGAGATTTGGGGATATGGTCTTAAATTGAACTGGGTTTACTTGCCAGCTCGTAATGCATTCATAGAAATCACAATGTTTTGCTGTATTGAATTTTTAAATGCCCTTTGTGAATTTCTGTGTGTGACCCCTAAACAGTCTTGCAGGCTTTGGGGCTAATGAAAGCTGTGGTTGCCTTGCATGTGTACCCTTCGGCCCGAGGCCTGTGCAGCGTGGTGTAGAGTCTGTCTGTTCCACGCATGAAGAATATGAATGTCTGCTGGGTCCCTCTTACGCTGTGGCAACCAGCTTTTTAATGCTGCCCTGAAATTTTCTGGCTTTGATCTATAGTAATAGTCTTGATTGAACTTTTTCCTGTGTTTTACAGTGGTTTGAACTTTATTGATTTGATGGTGCGACAGGGGAATATCGACAGCCCTCCTAAGACACCACTTGTTCCTGGGTTTGAATGCTCTGGAATTGTAGAAGCTCTTGGAGATAGCGTGAAAGGATTTGAGGTAATATTTTCTTTATTTTCAGAGCAAGACTAATCACTGTTTCACTAAGTATGTTGTCCCTAATCCCTTCTGGTCTCCCAGCGACAGCAGCCTTTACCACCCTGTTGAGATCTGAAAGGGCAGTTTTTCCTTGCTGCATCCCAAGCATGTGAATGGCCTTTTGAATTAGTTTGTAAAGCCACCACTGCCATCTCCTTCAAATCCGTCCTGAAAAGTCACTTGTGCCTTGTGCGTATCCTGATGGCTAAACAGGAACTGGAAAGGTGCTTTTAAGAAAGTAAAAGAAGTTGAGGTAACTTGTGAAGTTTCTTTTCTTTGCCATGTTTGCTATCATTGTTGCTCTGTTTCTCAAAACCCATGCACTGCTGATCCTAGTTCCATCTTCTGATGTTGAGTTAATGAGACTCCCATCTACAGTAAGCTTTGCTTCTCACAGCTATGATGCAGATAAAATTGAGACCCTGATTCTGGATATATGACTTATTCTGGTCACTCAGGAAAAGCATCTATGTCACATAACAGAATAATGATAAATAGTTAATATATATAATAAAGTTTTCATAACTGGTTAGCTTTATGTACTCTTTGGTATCTCTCATTACCTATAAACAGCATTCTGTCCTACATTCTATTCCATTACTGATGTTAAACATATATATTTCCTCCAATCTTGCACTTTATTTCCTAAGTAGATAGAAAAATTTTGAAATAAAAACTGAGTTAATGCACGTCAATCCTATCTTAGCTCTTTGCTGAGTCAGATGTGTCATGAAGTAGTTGCATTTTCTGAATTCTTATTGTATCTTGGCCTTAAGAAGGAAATTACCTAAAATATTTATGTTTAAAGGTAACATTTTTGCTGTTCTAGAAGAGCTGTAAAACTTCTCAGTTGAGTCAAGATAATGGCCAATTTAGTTTCTAGCAGGGTCTCAGCAATGAGCTCTTCTTAGGACACTTCTCTAGTTTTTTTAGTTTTAAAGTTACGCTCTGTATCGAAGAATATTCTATGAAAGGAGTATAGAAAGTCTCTGCCCTAGATCAGCATTCTCAGTTTAAAAGTTCTTGCTATTTTTAAAGGCATCATGAGGCTAAAGCATGTGGTGCTTGTTTGAGTAGCGTTGCACCTGACTGAATATGCTGGGTCTCTTAAAGTTTTATCTTTGTTCTGTCTATAGAACATGTTTGTGGTCAGTGTACTCACTGAAACTGAAAAAGCTGTGTGGGGTTTTTTTTAATATATAATCTGCATAGCAGATTAAATATATATTTATATTAAACATGGTAGTGTTTGAGTGATCTAGAAGAAGGGGCGACACTCAGAATAACTGCTGTGCACAGGTGTGAACCCATCGGCAGGAGAACCTACCGTGAGGAAGATGCAAGGACGTTCTGTCCATTCCTTTATGGATTTCTTGCACAGAGTAGGAGCATGCCGAATGCTTGTTGTGTCCTTGATGTACGCTGTTACTGCTGTCCATGGCAAAGATTGCACCCTACATCTTCTGACCTGCTTTCCCTTTGTAGATCTCTTCAAGTATGTTAAAGTCGTGGGCATTTCATGCTCTGGAAAAATGTGTCTTACTGGCCCTTAGTCTGTACTACCTGAGATACTATGACAGAGATATTGCCAGCCATTTATTGTCTTCGTTTGCTGTCATTGTGTTACTGTATGACAAATGACAGCATTGAACAGCAGTCCATTTTGACAGCAGTGTGTAAGGACATATTTTGCATTGAAAGATAGCCCTTTTATGGAATAATGGTGTAATGCCTATTCCTTCTCCCATTAAAAGAGAAAGCTGATTTCTGCTGAGCTCAGATGCATCAGGCCTCATCTCTCTCTAGTTGTGGAGACGATTCTCAGGTGCTAAGGCCTAATCTGATATGATGACTAGGCTCTGTATAGTGTTTGTGGTAAAATATGGTATTACTAAGAAATCCCTTGGGAATCACCAAGAGGGACTTCTCTGCATTGTTCTTGGTAGTCATTTATGTTTGTTTGCAAGGATATAGGACATATTAATATCTTCACTAATTAATCCTAGCAGACTTTACATTTTAGACTCTTCTCTAACAGCAAAAGGGAACCACAGAGTGGTTACCAGTGCGGCATTGTGAATTTGAATGTGTTTTTCAAAAGGAGGAGGCATTTTGGTGAAATTGGAATGACAGTTCTGTTTCAGCATCCTCAAACCCTTCAGAACTGTCAGCAGCACCTTAGCTTTTAGCAAACCCGCAATATCCCAAAGCCAAAGTGATGACAAGTACTTGGGAGACCAAAATGTGCTTGTGCTATAAATGTTTGCCGAAATGTTAAAGTGTTGTGCATTACTCCATTGCTTTGGAATATAGTTGAAATAGTCCAAGAACAACATGTGGTATTTCTAAAGCATTAGTAGATATTAGTAGTATGTAAGATAGAATATGTGCGGCAGATAAGCAAAGGTTTTTCAGAGGGACAGCTGCTGTTAGTTCTGGTTAAAACATGACAACTTGAAGTTTGATGCTGTTCCTGCCTTACTACTTAGACTGTGGCTCCATTGAAGAACTCCTTTCATGGCTAGGGATGCCGGTTTTGTTGGTGTATTAGGCAAAGAGGTCTAAGAGAAGGTAAAAGATGCGTGGGGGCTGCGAGTGACAAGCCATTATTGAGAGTTTGTGAGAGACGTGCCTATGAAGGTTTTAATATGTATTGGCCAAATGTTTGCTCACTGCAGCTCTCCCTAGTAGCCCCAGCAGACCAAGTTCTAGTTTTACACGAGAGTTGCTTTCCTTGTCTGGTTGTATCCCTGCAGGAGCCTCAAAGTTCCCGTTGCCTTGTTATAATTCTTGTCCATCTGTGGGGAGTCGCTATCTCCATTTCAAAAACATGAAGCTACACTGAGGGCCATTATACAAACGTATGAATTTGATGTGCCTGGACCTCTGAAAGGTTCCTAGGAGCAACCGACTCTATCTAATATTAACATCAAATCTTTATTTCTCCGTGGTGAAATACCTTTTTGCTACTATATATTTTCCAAAGAAATTGAGTAGAGAAATGTTGCATTCGAAGAGAATATTTCGTTGCTCGTTTAAATCCTGTCAAAGTCACTTTGCAGGCTTAGTAGTGCCTCAGAATCCAGAGGTATATTTTTGATGTTTAAGGTGGCTTATTTGAAGTTCTGGGATCAAATTCTGCTCGGACACATGACTGTAGAAATGACAATCATGGAAATGTTTTGGCAGAATCAGTTACGAAGATAATAAAAATAGAGGGTGGGTACAGATGGTGTTATCTTCTAATGAGCGCTTTCCAAACCTGTTCATGTGTGCTGTCTACCAGAGTACAAGGCCTCCCTTTCTCAGTCCACAGAGGGGAAAAGTAGCTCTAAATTAGTGTGAAGACCAGGAAAGCAAAGTGAAAATTATGTGTAATTTTGTTTATTCTGTGCATCTCATCAATATGATTATAATATTTTTTTCCTTTTTTTCTTTTTTTCTGTAAGCAAATTTCCTGGTTATTGGCAAGAATGCTGTTTTCATTGTTAATGGCCCTATTTGTTATTTAGGAGCTGTGCTAGCAGCGAAAGATGATCTGTATTAACGCTAATGAAGACTACTCCATCAGAGCAGCAGTGTGGCACAAAAGAAGAGATCTCTTAAATTTTGGTTGGATATTTTTCTTAAATTCAACTTTTTAAATAAATGCAATTAAAAAATGGTAAAAGCCTAAAGCTGAACAGCTTAACTGCTGTTTTGCCAAAGATGTGGAGCGTGATGATCTTCAGTCACTCAGTGACCCACAGCTTGAACAGGAGAGTTACGGGTCTTACAGGCTGCTCTCTGCAGTCTCAGTTGCAGTCACATCCTCAATGCTGTTTTTTTTTTTTTCTTGTTTGTAGATTGGAGACAGAGTCATGGCTTTTGTAAACTACAATGCATGGGCTGAAGTAGTATGTACCCCGGTAGAATTTGTCTACAAGATCCCAGATGACATGAGTTTTTCTGAAGCTGCTGCGTTTCCCATGAACTTTGTAACTGCCTACATGATGCTCTTTGAAGTTGCTAACCTAAGAGAAGGCATGTCTGTGCTGGTTCACTCGGCAGGAGGTGGGGTGGTAAGTTGGAACTTCTCTTACTTTCCTGTCCCCAAGTAACTGAAGCAGTCTGATGCACCTCAGTTTCTGAAACGTGCCAGACCCTGCAGTTTGATTCAGTATCAGACTTCCCTATGTGGGGGATTGCAGTGGGAGGAACTGCATCTGCTTTCCCATCAAAATGCTAATATGGATGGTTGGCAGGAACTTTTGGTGAAATAAAAATGTTCTGACAATAAACTCTACCCAAAAACCCCTCCAAAACCCTGTAAATGGTTGTCAGATCAAGGAGCAAGGGTTGTCCCAAACATTGCATTCCTGAACATATGCACCTTGTACTACTTCTGTGTAAAAGAAGGCTGTAATGAAAGGAATAAATCATAGAATCATAGAATGGTTTGGGTGGGAAGGGACCTTATAGACCATCCAGTTCCACCCCCCCTGCCATGGGCAGGGACCCCTTCAACCTGGCCTTGAGCACTTCAGGGAGGGGGTGTGTAAATCAACGCCCTGCATGAGGTGTTTGCAGGGAACCATAATCCTTGCAGGAAATGGCCCTCCAGGAATACTCCTGCAAATACCATGTGTGAGTGTGTGTGGTGCTTTCTCTGTGAAAGACTTTCACTCCCCACCCCCCCACCTTTCTTGTAGAGGGTTTGAAAGCAACAAAAAGCATTATCGTGCCGACCCTGAGGAAAATACACAAATGCTGAATTGGAGTCAGCGGTGGCTGCTGCGTTTCATAGTTTGGATCGTTAGTTAGGAGGCATTGTGTTGCATGGGCAAAGCAACAGGAGGATGAATTCAGTGGAACACCAGGCCACACAATGGAATAAAAAGTCAGCATTTTGTGTTGCCAGTTCCTTGAACTATCTTTTAGGAAAATGTCTCTCCTTAGGAAAAGATTTAAGCTTGTGCAAAATATTAAGGTACTGACAGAGGAGTTTGTTTACATTTGAAATTACGCAATCCTTTTCCGTAAGACAGATTTTACAACTGAAGAACATTAGCAGATCACAGCCTTTCAAATTGGAGTATCTCTTCTGTTTTCCTGTTATGCCTTAGTTATGCCAAATTAATATTCTGTTGTCTACTGAGGTCTGGTGAGCAGCCCCAAACACCTTATCCCTAATTCTGTGCCCTTAGACCTGCTTTCAGGTTCTCATACAAAAGAAGTCTGTAATCAAAGGAATAAATTCATGAGTTCCCTCTACAAAGTATTTTTAGCTAACGATAATCCTACTTGTAGTAAATGGTCCTCTTGGAATACTTGTGTAAATGAATGGAATTTATAATCGTATTATGCTTTGGCACAGTACAACCGAGAGGGTTATGGCTGACTTTATTGTTCTTTAATATTAAATCTTTTCATGTGGAATTTAGGACTGTAAAGCAACATGAGGCCACACATACAGGGGGATTGTATATTCTACAGGAGTCAAAGTCTCAGCTTTAGCTGTGAGGCCATTTGCCCAGCTGACACTATACAGACCCAGGCTGAGCATCCAGAATTAGCAAAACACCCCAAGGCAATCCCCACACATACGCACATATACAGGGAAGATGAACTCCTCCTCCTTATTAAGTTAAAGTGTCCTTGCTGGATTTCTTTATTTCTTTCTCTCAGTTTCTAACCTCACTCGCTTCTGGTATTTCTTGCTTCTCTTTCTGAAGCAGTGTTAATGTTCTACCAACTCTCATGTAGTCATCTTCACTAGTGCCTGGCCTCTCTGCTGGGCTGTTCCTGTAAGGAGCTGCTGGCTTCCCCTCTTATCGCAGATGCTCAGCGAGCAGCCTTTGGCTGGTCCTCTGGGTGGCTGCTTGTGGACCTTCACTGAGAGAAGCTGCAGGTCCTGATTGGCTGCCAGGAGAACAAGGAGAAACCAGATCCATCACCTGCCGAGCAGTTAAATAAAACAGTTTCCAGGGGAAAGGCCAGAGATGCAGGAAGAGCAGCCAAGTTGGCCAATAACCGATGGAGGCCTGTGTACGATCCAGGGGGGCCATGCATGAGAGGGAGATGGGGCTGGCTGGCTGCAAGGCAGGATGCTGATCACTGTGCCGCAGAGGAGTGCCTCATGCAGCCTCGTGTGCCTTGTAAGGGAAGAGCGTGTGTAGCTAGAATTGGGAGGGAAAGACTTTTCCTATTGCTTGATAGGTCTTGCAGGTAAAATACCACTCTGGAGATGCATGGAATTTTTTCTGTTCTGCTAACTAGGCAACAAGATTTCGGAGGGGTCTGTGTTACTCTTTCAGCTGCTCTAGTAACCTGTCTGTTAATTCTTTGAAAAATTTATCAGCCTCAGTTGAACAAATCATTCTCACAAAGTTCTTACTTGATAAAGTGGAAAACTGGCACTGAAATTGCTATGGGAAGAGGTATTTTTTTGTGCTGTCACTTTAATAGATAGAAGGCCCATTCCCACTTTCAGCAAGTGGGAAACCTGTCCAGTGTGTTTCTAAATGTCATAGACATTCCAGGACACTTTAATGAGACAATAGGCTCCCTGTGAGACGAGAAGTTTGTAATTGTTCCCTTCTCATTATGCAAGATCATTATTTTAGCTGCTTCAGGCAGTTTATGAAAAAGAACTTGTTGCATCAAAAATATTTGTGAGGTCCTTTGTTCTGGCTCCCCAGTCCCTTGAAGGAGGATCTGGCAGCTGTTTTGATAAATCAAGTCTGGCAAAATTCTCTGGGACCTTTACTTATGTATTGTCTCAGTTTATTTATGTAGCCTTATTGTTGTTTATAGATATTTTTAGTAATGAAGTAACTATAGCAGTTGTCTTCCCATCTGTGCCTGGGGTGTGATTAGTATGTGATAGTGGCCTTTGATGTCTGACAGGATGCTTTAGATAAGTCAGTTTACTTATTTTCAGAAGTTCCTGGGGACATCAGAAGATGTAGGGAAAAAGGAAGTGTATCAAGATAACTTACCTGGAAAAAAGTCTCACGTACCTGTCTCTCTGCTACAGAGAGCTGAATCCTGTTCTATATACCAAACGAGTACCCTTCCTGCTGCCCACCCAGCCGAAAGGTCAGGGCATCATGCGTTCCTCCCTGTTCGTGGTAGGAGATGTGGCTAGTTGTCGGGAAGTGCCTTGCCTCTGAACCAGGAGGAGAGAGGTGGACACTCGCAGACTCTGCTTCTGACACTGTTGGTATGTTGCAGCCTTCCTCTGCAGAGGAGGACCTGCTGCAGTGCTTTGAAAGGGCTTTTGCAAGGAGAGATGGTATTTGCTTTTGTTTCCTCGAGTGGCTTGTTGGTTTTGGTTGTTTGGAAAGGGGGCTGCTTTGGGGGTTGATACGGTTTTGCTGTTTCTGCCTCCCTCTTGAGACAGGGGCAGTTAAGAGACACACTTGCGGCTCTCAGCCTAAGCAGTGAGGTAGGCTGGAGAAATTTTACAGGCCTTCTAGGAAGGCATGGTACAGGTTCACAGATGCATTGCATGATTCAGTTGGACTTCTATGAGAAACATTGCAAAGCATTCTGCTACCATTGCTTGAGCTGCTGCTGACCAGGATCTAACAAGGGCAATGGTTGTCATATGCTCCCTGTCAGGCCTCTGCTTGGCAGGACGCTTAACACTTCTGCTTAAACTGCTATAGCAGGGCAGTTCGGTAATTAACAAAAGATAAAATTTAGTTTAAATGCTTAAAGCTGTGGAAATGTTTGTGTCTTCCTGAACTGATTGCTAAAATAAGGAGAAAGCTAGCGCTCAACTTCAAATACTTCCTATTATCCGTACATAGAAGTTAATGTACAGAAATACGAGTTCGCAAGAACATATGACTTACTGTAGCGCATATATTGGCCTGTCTTAACTGTAAAACACTGAATGTAATGTTTGAAATGACTGTAAGACAGTGGTAGAGTAGGTCTCTTCGCAAATATACTCCCACTTCTTTTTTTTTTTAAGTGAAGCAAAGTGGCAACTGAGGAAGACACACTGAGAAAACTGAGCAGTAGCGTGCACCCCGCTGGGACTCATCTGCGGTACGAAGCAATTAGTTCTTTAAACTAAAGACTGTTTAAGTCAGTGCGTTTGGTGTGAGTCACAGCACAGGCTTCTATGAGATTGTAAAGTTGCTCTCAAAGTTATTAATGTAAACTTGTAAACTGTGTCCTGGATTAGTTGCATTAATATAAATACAGGACTGTATAAAAAAAAAACAAACCCAAACAAAAAAACCTTAGGCTCTTTCTTCTAGCTTTAATAAATCCAGTCTCTACCTCTGTCATACCTACCTGGAAAATGATTTCTTTCAGGGATTTAGATTTGTGAGACAGCCTTTATGCCTGTTTGCTTATTTGTTTGCTTTTTATGTGCTTCCCATTGTGGATATTTAGAGCACAAAACTTTGGTCATTTAGAAAGATTGTGTAAACACTTCAGTTTTGTCACAACGTCTGAGACGTAAGGCAGAATTAGTAGCCAATTCTTTAGCATTTCGATCTTACCGATGCTAAAATTAAGCCGCCTTTCATGCAGGAGCATCGATTGCTATCCTGAAGCTGGGATCTGACCCTCCCTTTCAGGCTCAGCAACAGAGGAGGTGCAAGCAGAGGAAGGTACAGATGCAGCTCACATGTTTGAATTTGAAGGGTAAATCTGACTTGGCAACAGATTTAGGTCATCCTGGCAGGATTGGTTACTGTTTGGCAGGAGCCCTCTCTTGTATTGTGTCTCCCCTGCATAAATTGCAAATATTTGAGGATGTGTTCCAAGCTGAATCACTGCAGTGGTGATGTTTTATCTGACAAAGAACTGGCACTCCTTAGTAAACCTAGTCACCCACTATCACAGGCAGCGTATAGAAACCCTTTCAAGAGAATTATGAAATTTCTTCTTTAAAAACAAAAAAAAACCCTCTGTATTTATCCCTTCAAATTCTCTCTGCTCTGTCTTGCTCAGTGAGAAATCTTTCTCGATTTCCAGACTTCATTTGTGGCCACTTAATGTATCTTTGTTCTTTTGCTGGCGTTGTCTGTTAATTGAAATCAGCTGTTCTTTCCTCTTGGGGCACTTCTTTCAGATCTTTTTGGTGGGATGTGTATGTGTTTACAGCTATAGAACAAGCTCCTTGGCCTGTATTTTTCAGGCTGTGGAAGCAGGTTGGTATGTTCGTACCCCTTTTTTGTAAGGTCAGATGTCTGTTTCCTTGGTCACCCTAGGGACATGGGTCCAGGCAGATACGTACATGTTTCCTGGGCTCTGAGCTGGCTCGCAGCAAAGCAGCAGTAAGCTGGTACGAGCACCAGAGCCTTTTAAAATAGGTCTCACAGCATTCCTGATCCTTTTAAACATTGTATGGGTAGACTGAATTTAGGTCTGTCTGCACCTAGCAGGTAGGAGCACATTAAATAGCACTCTTGTGTTTGAGTCAGTCATTCCTGAATGTGAATAATTAGAATTTACTCCACTCCTCTGATGGTTCTGGCCATCATACTGTGCAATGGCATTAATACTTCCCCCTTTGCTGAAATCTTTACTCAATACCTCCCAGGACTGCACTTGCTATTTTCATATTAGCAGTTCATAGCCATTCTGTGTTTGATGAATACACCCCAAGTGCTTTCCTCTTACTTCATCTCCAGCAGCCAAAGAAGGGAATAAATCAGCTCACACAGAGCTCTGTGTAACCAAGTCTAGGCCGCTTTAAGTACCCAAGCTGCCTCTAAACTTAAAGCCAGACAGGGTATGGCGAGGCTGAGTTGCCCTGTGTGGCTGAATGCCTCTGAAGCAGTGGCGGTGCTCCCTCAGCAGCTCGGGAGAGTCCCACTGCCATGCCGGAGCCTATTTCCAGACAGCGCCTCAGCATACTCTGTTAATCAAACACAAAAGCCTGGTGAGTCACACACAAAAAGCAATTTCCCTGACCAGAGCAGGCTGCAGTCCCTGAAGGCCTCTCTTTTTGCCTCTCGCAGCCCTGCACTCCCCAGAGGACGTGTCCTTTCCCTGAATCCCCTGCCGAGTCATGCCATGGACTGGCAGTGCTTAACTCTTCCTTGGCGCTGCTACTGTTTCAGATGGAGCTTATCTCCTCTGGGCGAGGGTCTCGGCTGGGGTGTATTGTAGCTCCACTGAACTGAAGAGCATTTATACCAGACGGAGATTCAGCACTGAGCTTTGGATGCTCAGTGCACAATTGTGCAAGGGGGTCGGAAAAAACACACCCTGCTAATTTTTGCAGAAAATAAGAGATTTTGAGGGTAAAAGAGATCATTATCTCATGGTGTCTCTTCCCCTCCCTCTACTCCAAAACTTAACTTGTGGTGCACTGAGTGTAGCAGATGCTGCCGTATGCTTGTTCGAGAATCACATTTCAGTTTGTCCACTTCGCGGTGTTCACCTTAGTGTTTGGTCTCCAATTTCTTCTGCTGTAATGGGAAAACGACATCTTCAGGAGATGGAGTCTTGTGTATCTGACTTCTCCTAACACCAGATAAAAGTTTTCCTTGATGCCAGGAGATTAGTAGATGTCTTCTCTTGCAGTTTTCTTGCTATATGTGTACTGCATACCACCTTCAGATATGGTAGCATCAAAGCATTCTGGAAATGTGGATTCTCCTCATGTTTGGTTCCAGACAGTTTTCTTGTGCAAGATTAAGTCTGAGTGATTTTTTTTTTTTTTAATTTTTTTTAAATGCTGTAGCACCTCTGGGCTACAAAAGTACATCACAGAAATGGTAATATCTTACTGATGCTATTGGTTCTATTACATGCATTTTTGCAGGGTGGTGTCTTTTAGAGGGTTTGTTCTCTCCTGCAATAAAGCTAGGCTCAGTTTCGATAATAGCAAAAAAAGATACTTTCTTGAAAATGTACCGATCTATAACTGCTGTAATTCAGAGCACAGCTTGCACATCAGACTGAGGTCTGGCTTGTGCCATTAGATCAGACCCTTTTGGAAATCTGCTGACTTATACCCCTTATTTATATTTCATCCAGTGAAATTAATAAGTATTAATAAGCTGATTAGGTTAGTAACTTTTCTTCTATTCTTGCTTTCTGTATTGACTTTTAAATGTTTTAAATGTTGGTTTTTTTTTTTTTTACTTTGAAATTGTTTAAATGCACAGAACAGTCTATTTCATTTTGACTTCCTAAAAATCTACTTTTCGGTTCTTTTATGGGATTATGTCCGTATGAGAAGTTTCCAATCCTGCAGGCTTAAAGTTGGGGTTTAAAGCAAAGGAATGTAAAGAAATCCAAATCTTTTTACTGGATCTAAAATGACTATAAGCATAACCATTTATAATAATTGTAATAATCTATAATAATCATATGTGTAGATTAGGTTCAACATACCAGTTTTATAAATTGACAGGATACCTTGAAAAGGAATCTGTGAGACAGACCTTGGAGTTACGGAGGCACAAGACTCCTCTGCCAAACCCAGTACTAGGAGACATTCTTCATTTCCAGAGAATGCTTTAACCCAACTTTATTAATTTCTTTGAGGACTCGCTGTGTGGAGTTCTGCATGATAGGTAGTATGTAAAATACATATATTTTAGAGGACATTAATTCTGTTTTGAGGGAATATTTTGTAACTATATCTATGCCTTCAGTGACACAATTGATCAGTTTTTTCAGAGACTGCTGAATCCTTTTAAAGATAAAATTAAGTGTGCAAGTGAGAATTATTTTTTGCCACTTAATTTTCCCAGGTTCAGGAAGCAAGCATTTAGTCTGTACTTACATGTAGAAATTTGCATCGTATGTGAAAAATTAGATGTCTGAAGAGTTTTATTTTTGTTTTTCATATCACACCTAGCTAATTAGACACCGTCTCGGAAGGTTTTAGATTTCATAAGCTGTTTCTGGTAGCATGGTGCCTGCTTCCCTAGGCATGTGGTCTCCAAAGTGAAAGCTAGTAGCAGAGATGATGTGGTTTTGTCGGGGTGGGGAGGAGAGAGAAAGCTCTCCTGTGTCTACCACAAAGCAGTTTTCAGGAGGGAAATGGCTTTGGAATCCGAAAGACGGGACAGGGCTCTTGTGCCTGTGATCAAAGGGTGCTTCCTGGTGAGAGTGTGCAGCGAGGCAGGACCCTGCATGGGTACCTTGCCAGCCCAGCCCCTCCAGCCCTGGGATGAGGACGTTCTTCCTTCCAGCTGCAGCGCTTTGTGTGCATGCTTCATTGTGAAGTGTGGATGTTCTGAACACCGGGGCCTCACATGCTTGCCATTAACATGTATAGCCCTCTGAACACCAGCTGCTAATCCAGAGGTAGCTGGATGACTTGAGGGATTAGAAAAGAAATTTATGAGTGACTGGCATAGCGACAGTGCTGTTTTGGAGCCTAGCTGAATTCCACAGACACTAGTGAAATATTTGAGTTCATAGGTTGAGTTCAATTCACCTGTTTTGATGGGGAACGCATGAAGGGTCCAATATCAGCCTTTATTTCAATATTTCTGAAATACAAATCCTGAGAATATTTTGCACAAAAATAAGTAAGAGTCAACGTCAAGTTAAGATCTTCAGAAAGCGGTAGAAGAATGTTTTGTGGAATTACCTCAAAATACTTCAGTGATGTGGTTCATCCAATTATAAAAGTACTGGTCATATGAGTCAGTTTTAGGCTTTAAGTATCTACAGAAAGCGGGGAAGTGTTCTGATCTGGGGTTTTAGATAAGCTTATCTCCATAGGGGGAGGGAGGGCCGTACGAACGAGTTTGAGTCAGGAGGAAAATAGGTTATGTACATCCTGGGGTTTTTGTGCATTACTCCTATTTGTCTGACTGTCAGTTTGTTAAATGTTAAATCATCTTCTGCAGCATAAAAATCAACATGTTTTCTACTTTAATATTTGACCTTTTAAACATTCGGTGTTTTTGATTCAGGAGATACTCATCATCCCTCGTCTTCCCAAGTTAGATTGAAAATGCAGAAAACTAATTAGAGAATACATCAATAATGTCAGAGTTTCACGCAAGTAGTATACACTATCAAACACAGACTTACCTAAACTGCTGTGGGTGATGGTTTTCTGGGAGACGCAGAAAGTGAGAAAAGAGGAGTGCTAGCGAAAAGGACTAAGAAGAGGAGAGATACAAAATCCAGATTAATTTTCCTTGTAATTTGATATTACAATATTTGTGGAGCGGGTGGACCTGGGCTTCAGAATGAGACTTCTGGAAGTTTCTCTGAGCTGTTGGACGGGTTGTTCAATTTTCTGTGCTATTCCATTCTCATCTGTAAAGTCAGAATGAGAATACGTCTGTTCTCCTGCTCTCTTCTCTGTGTCTGTTGGTACCTGTCCAAAGGATCGCATGAGCTGTGCCTTGCTGTGTGGCTGTTTACACACTAATCCAGTAGGAAACCGACCTGAAAGTCCTGGATGCCACCATATATAAATAATAATATTACCCTCTCTTGCGATCCTCAGCTCAGAGGATTGTCACTAGCAATTACATTCAGCATTATACATGAGGATGTCAAAACCCCCAGAGTGTGCAGGGTTATGTAATTATTCTACTGTAAATAAAACCCAAGCACTGATTGCTTGTATTTACGTAATAATAATCAGGGTTTCTGGCTGGAATGGACAAATGTTTTTATCCATGGATAATTTTACTGGTCATGCATACAGTTTACAAATGACAATCTTTTGACTGTAAATATAAGTAAGAATCTGCTGAATTCCATCAGACATTATTTTTAGAATGATGCTGCTACTTCTTGCTCTTGAGTATATCTGTGTAACTGTGCTAGCTCCAGCGGAATAATGTGGTTACGAGAGGCAGGATGTGTCTACCAGAAGTCTGTCTTCCATTTGTTGGTGTGTTAAGAGTAAAACAAAACCCAGGGTTGTAAAAAGATGACCTGTTAGGATCTTTTCTGAAATCTAGATGGTTCGGCATTTATGCAGTGCTTCCCTGCTAGCAGTTTGGTCTTCAGTTTTGCTGTGTTGTGAGTGAATTGGCAGCTGCAAAGTCTGTCAACCAATTTCCATGTCAGTGAACTAACATCATGGTGTGTTTGCAGGGTCAAGCTGTTGCTCAGCTCTGTTCAACTATTCCCAATGTTACTGTTTTTGGAACAGCTTCATCTTTCAAACATGAAGCAATCAAAGACTCAGTAACTCACCTGTTTGACAGAAATGCCGACTATGTTCAAGAAGTGAAAAGGTAATCTTTCATTTTCCTGAGTAAGGGTTGTATAGTATCTGGAAAATGCTACGAAAGACACCAGACTGATCATATTTATTGGAAGAGTTTACATTTGTAAGTTTGGCAACTGTAGTTTATTCCAAATATTCTATCTGACCACTACAGGGGACAAAATAGCAAGCATCTCCCTAGTTCTTTATAAGCAACATAGGCTTTGTTAGTCCCTGTTCATACTTGGATGTCTGTTGTGAGCAACGTAAATTAAATGAAAAAGAATAGACAGAACAACATACTTTGCTATTATCTGCATATGCAGTAGCTCACTGGAGTGCACCGAGTAAGATGTTTTCAGTGGATCTGTAAGTTATCCAGGTTTTGGAGTTCTCTGGTGTGTTTCTGTCTGCCTGGGTTTTCATCCTCTGCCAGGGATTGATATTGGAGCACATGATGTCTGTTTCAATTTCAGGTCCTTAGATTTTGTTTGTTTGTGTTCAGATTAGAATCATCCTGTTGCCTTTTGAAGCTATCATGTGTGTTTCTATTTACATGCTTTCAAATATTTTGTTTTCCAGTTTGCCTGGTTTCGGATGTTGATGTTAATACGTGCGGCAAAATTTTAGAATTGATAAGAAAATCTTGAAAAAAAAAGTCTTTTTGATTTTACGTGTCAGATAAGAACAATGTTTTCCCTTCATCTAGGATCTGTCAAAATACTGGATTATGTAGCTGGGTATAAAACAAGAAGTTTCTCAAGGGGGCATCCCAAGGTAGTACAGTTGATAGGCTTCCCATCAAACTTGCACACTTCTCGAGGGACACGCAAAGCCTCGGAAGGCCTCTCCGTACAAGGGCTGCTAGCCCTTAAAGAGGATTTCAGGATACAGCAGGCTTTCGTCTGAGCTGGTAGCAAGCCAGACTGGTGTTGGAGGAGACAGTAGGGTGTCTTGCTACTGTTTCTGGAGCCAAGGGCTTAAGAGAACATTTGAAGTGATCCATCACAAAGGATGTTTTATGTCAAGGGAAACTTTTTCTGAATGGGAGATTTCACCAGAAAGAGATAGGACTTGTCCAGCAGATGCCACCCCTGCCATTTTCTTACAGCTCAGAAGATTTGCAGCACACTTCTTCAGCTCTTTGATAGTCTTTCTCTTGGGGAGGTATATATACCCAAGTGTTTCGCTGCCCCTGGAGAATCTCTGTAGTGAGCTGAAGACTAAATTCTAGCAATCCCCACTTTACAAAAATTGATTCGTCAAGAAAGAACACTTGAAAACATTAATCAGGGTTCAGCACCAGCCTTAATCCTGACTCTTGGCAGGGACAGCAGAAGATCTAATCTAAATGGGTATGTGATGTGGGAGCAGATACAGCAGAAATCAGTGCTTAAAAAAAGGAATAAAGCCTCTTTAACTCCTGGTAACTTTATGATTGCAGATAATGTTGGCTACTTCTGCCCTTCATCAGGACAGTTCTTTTTGTGGCAGTTCCCTGACACCATCCCTGACTCTGTGTAACAGACTGTAACTGTCAAAGGAGACCTGGTTACAAAGGGGTGGAATTCTGCTATGTTAAGTCTGTTAAAATCCCTTTTAGCGATCCTGCATTTTCACATACTTTTTCACCTCACAATAGACCAATGAGACAGAGAACCAGTGGGTACAAAGGGTAAAATGTGGATGCAGCAAGCTAGTTTGTGCTTTTTTCGTGGTATAGAGGTCTGTACTATTAGCAGAATTGATAGTCCAGATTAAAAGACAGAATTGGCACACAGCAGAATACGCCAATACTCAGATTTGTTGCTCAGATCCGTGTATTTTCACTTTGCATTGAAAAAAAAAGTACAGTGGTAATTCTGAGAATGCTATAAAGACAAACTGTCTTTTGAAAGAGGCAGTGGGGGAGACAGTGTAGTTGTTTTGCTGGATATTAGCTGTACAGTATGTTCTGCTTAAAATATTTGGCTGGCCAGCGGGGAAGATGACTAGTCTACATTTAGGGGAGCCCTGAGGGAGGGGGAAGGCTCTTCGTTTGAGAGTTTGTGAGTGGAAAAGGGTGGGCCCGTGTTTGGGAAAAGATGGTGGTAGGAGCCTGCTTTATTGCAGGGAAGAGCTCTCATCAGGGAGCAAAGTCAAAAAAAAAAAACAAACCCAACAAAAAAAAGCCCCACAACACAATCCAAAAAACCCAACCAACCCCCCAAAACCCAAACAAATGAACAAAAAAACCAGCCCCAGAGGTGATATGAATGTGGCAGTGTTCCTAGGTGTTGAGGAATCAGTTCAACCCTGGAAGCCACTGAAAGCTGTTCGATTGCAAAGCCATTGTTCGTTTAGTGAAAGCTCATCCAGTGGCCTGAACATAAACAACTTATTACTCCACATACGGCAGCAGTACCAAAGAGTAAAGTTGCCCGATTTTGTTGCAGTTTGTAACCAGTGGATGTCCGAGTATCACCTTTGTTTTGTGAGGAGACAGAAAGATGCATTACAAGCCATAAAGCTTCATGTCTTCCCTGACTTCTAATTGCAGTTGTACCCCTGCAGAGGGCATGGCTGCCAGGAGCTGGTTGATGTTCCTGGGGACTGGATGCTATTGACTGCCCCGAAACCTTTGACAGTCTCAAGGCTGCAAGTTTCTTTTAGTATCTGCACCAGTTATTTGCATAATTGTTTAAGAGTGTTAATAAAGAATTTACTACTGCTTGGGCTGTTTACTTGGTTAGGAAGTAGGATCTTAGACTTAGATCAAACTAGTGATAGGATTTTGCAGGCTGGCATTTAACCAGAAAAAAACAACCAAATCAGGCTGTTTGGGTGTCTGTTTTTTCTGCTGCATTCACAAAGCTATTTATTGGAAAACTATAAATATATGAACTGTTTATTGAAACAGTATAAATACTTTCTGCTTTCTATAATATGGCCTGATTGTATCCTTAGAGCTGGGTTTCTAGCTCTTGGTGACTTCTCTTTATGCTTGACTTAACTCTTTGCTGACAGCTACTTGATACAAAGTCTGAAACAGAAGACTCTAAATGGCTTTACAAGGACAACATTTATCTGAGAAGAACTAGGATAAGAAGATCTGTTTTCTTATGAATTCAGAAAAAGAAAATAAGACGTGAATGACAAAAATGTTCTTTATGACATTCATTGACCAAAAGACATTCTCTGACATTCACATTCACTCAAAAAGAACTTTGTATCTGTCACCTGTTGTTTTGATGATATAATTTTGCTGAAAGCTTTCAAAAAGGGGGAACAGAATGGTTTCCCACTCTTCTAAGTCTAAAAGGGGTGGGTTGGCTAGCCCAACTAACTCACATTCCAGCGCTGAATGAGTTTGAATTGCCTTTTGGTGAGAAGAAAGTTTTCACATAGTCAAAGCCTCAGCCTTTAGTCCTTTCTAAAGTACCTGGAAAATGTTAGTGTTATGTTAACAATCAGCTTGTATCATTCTGGCTGAGCGGTCCTGTGGATCTTATTGCAAAGTGGGATTTCTTTCTTGCTTCTTAGAATCTCAGCAGATGGAGTAGATATTGTTTTGGACTGTCTTTGTGGAGAAAATACTGGAAAAGGCCTCAGTCTTCTCAAACCACTTGGGACTTACATTTTATACGGTGAGTGGACAAAGCCAGATACATATTTCAAAACTAAAGCTTTGAAAAGCTTAAAATCACCCATGCCACTCCTTCCAGAACGGGAAGGTGCCATGTTATACTTTCTCAGTTTGACCTTTTTGAATCAAGGATTTTAGTGAAGCTGAGCATGGACTAAATTATTGAGAAACAATAGATCATACGAAAAAGCTCTTAAAAGAAAAAAAATCCAGAAGTGAAACTGAATGTACGTTTCAGATTGTTCAACATGATTGGGTGATAACAGGGGAAGCATGGGAGAAAGCTTGGATCTCTCATTCTGCACACCGTAGGAATCGCAGTGTGGCCAAGGAAACTGTAATACAGTTCTTGTGGGAGGGAAGCTGGGAGGAAGATTTCGGGAAGAATGCTAGCAGTTTTATTTGACATGATTTTCAGGAATTCAAGCGCAGGCTTCTGTTTACAAGTTTCCATTCCTGTGCATGGGCTACTTCACATATGCAGTAAATGTGGCTTTCCTGCAGTTCTGCCAGGTTGCCGTGTTGTGTGGCAAAGCAGGCCAAGCTTCTGTAGGAGGACAGCTGAAGGGATTGCTAAACTTTGGAAATGAAGAATGTAACTGTATCGCAGTGGGAGGTGCAGTGGCGTCATGGCTAAGCATTCCTGCCTCCTCAGGTGTTCTTCTAGGTAGCAGGGTGGCAGTGGTCACTCGGATATCTGCGGGGACTGTACGAACCAACCTGGCCGCCTGTTTGTAAGGAAGTCCCTGCCAGTGAGTTGTCATTACACTTGCTAACAGGTTGTAGTGTACAGTGCATGTATGTTCACACGTGTAGTGGTCAGATAAATGTATCTTTACAGGTACGGAGAAAGGACACCCGTGTGGTGGTCGCTGCTACGCAATAGTGTGTCAGAGACAAATGGCATTTTACTGCGGAGAAGGAGAAGGCTGTAGAAGAGTTTTGGTGTCACGATGCCTAACAGCACTTAACCTCTTCCTGGTTTTGGAAGATTTGGTAGATTGTTTTTGTCATCTCAGAATATCTATAAAATTGTAGAGCTCAGTCACCTTGGCCTCTTTGTTATTTATTCCCAAAGTATAAGGATGACTACTAATCCCTTTCAAAGCTGGGGAAATTTTTTTTTTCTAAAATGTGAATCACAGAAATGATTTTACATATAATAAATGGTCTTCTTGTCAGCATGTAATAAGCTCTGTGTGAATGTACTCATCTTTTACAGGTTCATCTAACATGGTTACTGGGGAGACAAAAAGCTTCTTCAGTTTTGCAAAATCAGTAAGTGTCTCAGTGTTGTGATTCTGCTCCTTCCTCTAACTTAGTAGTCTTTTCTGTAGCAATTTCATCTTTATCATTCTCATTTATCTCTATTAAGTTACTACTTCTGATGTTGCTAAAGAGAGTGGTTTTCTGACTGCAGTGTGGTCTGATGTGTTTTCTTCTGATACAACAGCTAGGCAGGAATTGGATCTGCATGCAATGCGTATTTAAATTGCTAGCTGTCAGGCGTATATCTCTTATACAGCTAAGTTTAAAGTTAGATTGCATTATTTATTTGCTTATGGCAGAATATCATATCCATGGATATGGATAATGCTACTCTGTACATTCCGCATTTCTGAAAACGCAGTCAGGACAGTGCAGTGAATTAAAGGAGATTAGATCTCTGAAGATGGGGCTTGCGTCCAGCCATTTGCAGCTTTTCAGAAGTCAGTTCCATACAGAAGTGCATTTTTCAGTTCTCCATTGCAATTTCAACTGACATCAAGGAGATGACCATGTTGCATTTGTTTTATAATGGATGATGTCAACAAATCCAAAATTCAAATATTAAATTTTTAGTCTTCAGCCTACTACAACAACAAATATCTGCTCAGAAATCGTGGAGACAAGGCACAAATATATCAAATAAACTGCTAGCGAGAAATTAATTTAACCAGGAGTGAAAATGATTCCTTGAGACAAGGAAGAACAGAGGGAGAGGTCTTGACTGAAGATCTATCACATGATTTTTCTGCCAAGAGCTCGTTTACAGATTCCAGCAACAACCCCTTCCCAGGAGAAATTAGCTTCAAATGTCTCTATGTAGTTGAAAACAAGATAAATCAAAGACTGTAGCAAGAAGCTATTCTTTGCCTCCTACATTTTCTTAATGGTTGTAGTGGCATGATTTTTGTTATTGTCAGGTGTTTGTGAACTAAAACAAGATAATCTTTACTACACAGCCTTTTTACTGTTGATACAAACATATCCAGATGCCTATAATTTGTAGGGTAGGTTGGGCCAACAAAATCAATTTCAACTGAAATGTTTTTCAAATAGCACTGGTATTTATTGACTGAATAGATATGAATAAATTGAATTAAAAAAAAATCACGTATAAAATTTTGTATAAGAGTATAACTAGTTTTATGTAATTATACTGCAGAATTAACTTATCAAAATTGTATGAAAACTTTAATTAAAAATTGACCCATTCAAAGAAGACTTGGTAGGAAGTGGGATCTCAGTCTCAAGGCTGCTCTTAGGCTAAGTGAGTAATTTCATTAGCTATTATGAAGCTTGCTCAAATATCACAAACGTAATAATGGGTGAAAAGTAAATGGAAGCTGATACACAGTGCGCGGTTTCCTTGTTTTTGAGAGAGGAATAATAGTCAAGAGTTGCTTGCGAACGTTTGGGAAGGTTGCATGGCTCTCCTAAGGTAACAAAGGAGGACAGCAGAAGTAAGAAGGGAGACCCAAATTCCTTACTTCTAGACTCAGGTCCTAAAACCAGATCTGTTCACCGTTCTTCTAACACCCTGATCTCATGCAACACAAGTCTGTGTTCTGTTGGCCCATGTCAGTCAGCTGCATACTGTTTTGCCTCTTCCTTAAATAAACTCCTTGCTGCTTCTCTTGGCTGTTGCTTCAGATCTGACAGATGAGTCGTGTGTCACATCTGCCCAGACAGTTTTCTTGTTAACTTTCCTGTTCGTTTCTTGAAAAGTGTTTTTCTAACCCTGCTGCCATTTATTGCTTTCCAGTGGTGGCAGGTTGAGAAAGTAAATCCTATCAAGCTGTATGAAGAGAACAAAGTCATCGCTGGATTTTCCCTGTTGAATCTACTTTTCAAACAGAATCGAGGTGCCCTGATCAAGGGCGTGGTGGACAAACTCCTAAATCTCTATAACAGCAAGAAGATCAAGCCTGTGGTTGATTCATTATGGGCTTTGGAAGAGGTAGGAGCAAAATTTCTTACCCCATTTAGACATTTCTGAAATGTATGCATTTTCGATATAAAAAAAGATTTAAAGATGTTTTCTAGTTACTAATGTATTCTGCTTTTTAGTTTGTGCACAAGTTTTGTCCAGAGCCCCTACTATTCAGAAGCTCCATGATCCCGAGTTATGCAAACATTTCTCAAATAAACATTTCTGGTGTTTCAAATGCTCTGTGCAAAGTTTTTGAAAATACTACTAATAAATGTGGGTTTTCAATCTTAGAAAATTGTTTCTGTTTCCTAAGTGCACGAGACATGTGACTAACAAGTGCAGTGTGAAATGCAGACATTAGAATTGAAAACAACTTAAAATCTATTCTGAGGAAAAGATCCGATACATAAGCTTTAGGTTCAGTGTTATAGTTGTGCTAGTGACCCTTGGAACCTCGGAGGTTTCGGGAAGCTCCTGAAAATGTAGCACAGGCAGTCAAATCAGAATCACTTTTAACGTAAGTTACATTTGTGTAGGGTGGGGTTTTTTGTTTCTTTTTTCCTTCTAGTTGCTCAGCTCTCCTTAAAGACGTGTAAAGAAACTAATCTGATCACAGCCTGGGGAATTATAAGCCCCTTGACCAAAGCACTGTCTCTGAGACCTTTATACTTAAGATGCTGATAAATGAACGTAAGTATTTTTGGAGATGTGAACAGACATTAACATGTAAAGAACCTGCATGATTATAGTAGCACCGCCAGACTAATATTTGTGGGCTGTGCGTTTGTGAAGCACACTGAGCCTGACACATCACTCGAGATGCATGATCTGTAAGAGCTCTGCTGAATGTGGACTGTGGTTATATCAGTGTATGGTTGCTATTCAGAAGGTGCTGTGACAAAACAGTGTCTGTGTCTGAACACATTAGCTGGTATTATGCATCCATGAGGAGACAGTAACCATCAGACTTAATGTATTAATAATACTGTATTTTACTGAGATTTTGAATGCCTTCTGGGCAGGGCTTTGAGCCCAGCATGTTGTTCGTTATTCAGGTGGCATTGTAGCACTACCATTGTCACGGACACAGGCAAGAGATCTTGAGTTGCGTGGTGGGACTCCACAGCCTGTGACAGTTCTTGGAGCAGGGTGCATTGCACATTCACTGGGGCTTCTCCATGCCTGGGCCAGGTTATATGACAAGGCGTGTACTGCCTTAGGTTGTGCTAATGTGGGAACTATATGTCTCTTCATGCTATTGCTGCTATCTGCCCTAGCGTACCCCAACACGCCACTTTGGGTGGTACACAGGTGGAAATGGTCCAGCACAATACGGGCTCTGTTTGTTTTTCTACAGCAAAACAGAGAGGAACGACAACTTCCCCAGGAATCTCTTCCTGTTTCTCTGAAATGTCTACCTGAGGCCACGCTGTTGCTGCCAGCAGCTCTGACACCCTGGGGTTTTACCAGCCAGGGGCATGGCAGTGGCTAATTCTCACCGTCGAACTGCTGAAGGGAAACCAGATGCTGTGATAAAGAGCAGCTGGCTCAGGCGAGACAAAATCCTCTGCTATCGTCTGAAAGGCAGAGCCCTTTGAAGAGCAGTGTAGAATAGAAATGGGACCAGACTTAGGTTTTTGATGGGGGGGTTTTTCATTTAATTACTGAATAAGCTTATGAAGTATTTTAAAAATTTAAGCTGCGTAAGTCTCTAGGCATTCTGCAATTTCTTTTTTCATGTAAATATATACTTTTCATGTATTTGGTGAGTAAGAAAAGGATAATTAAAATAGTAACGATAGCTTAAAAAATCTTGATCAAGGAGTTAGCTTGAAAAATTACACATGGCAGGCTGATCTTAATAGTCAACATGATGGGAATTTGTTGGGAGACTTCTGTTTGATAACATTTCATCTAACATTTGGCAGTAACATGCACCATCCCTACCGGTGGATTGTGAAATGTGTAAATACATCTGTTAAAAAGCACAGTCTAGAAATCTACAGCTCATTTATCATTCCTGCTCACTTTCCGTGAGCTATCTGGTAATTTACAAAGGAAATGTCTGGCTAGTATCTTCAGGGAGACAACGGTGCTAGAGGTGTCCTTAATCGATTGCAAAGTATTACTGAAATATTACTCATTCAGGGCATTATCATTTTGGGGATATATTTTTGTGGGTATAAAAATAACACAGGGCTGACTCTCCAGTTAATATGATACACAGAAAAATGTGTCATAGCTGAGGACTAAATGGAACCAGAGTGAAGAACGGTTGGTATGTATTTTTGTTCTGTCTTGGGGGGTTTCTTTTTTAACTCCATAGCTCTACCATCTCTCCTCTGTAGTTTGACATCTGATTGCTTTTCATTTCCTATTGAGTAATCCTGATTTTCTCCAAAGGTCCACTTTTTTTTGACCATTCTTAGTAGTCTTTATTAGAGACTCAACCAATGTGACCAATTTTTACCATATATGTTTCCTAAGAATATTTCCTGACCTGTAACAGCATTGAGAATAAATACGTTTAACTAGAGAGTGGCAGAAAGGTAAACTTCCTGCATGGCATTTGAAAATTAATTATTGAATAGTTTTCCATGGAAGAATATCACCCTCTCCAGAAGCTCATTGGAGAATTCATTTGTCCTCTGACTAGTAATTCTGCCATAGAGATGAGCTTGAATCCAGTGACATTCAAAATGAAAATATTTTAAGGAAAAATCTCAAAGGAGCCTTAACCATGGGACACCTTTCCAAATGTTTAATGTTAGATGCCTGAAAGTATCATCACATACGTAAAAGTTTTGATCTATGTATGAAAGGCATATCCCCAGCGTATCCCTTCAGCTTGCTTTATTCACTCTGCATCTGCATTTGTTTTCGTGTATTCCTTCTTTGTCAGAATATGCATTCACAAATTAATGCAGATTCTCTAAAGCCAACATGGAGGACACCTGGTTTTCTTCCAACCTGTATTACAGTACAAATACTTCTTTTTTCAGTTCTGTATCAGTTGCAATAGCCATTGTGTATCAGACCTGAGAAGCATCTTTGCAGTCTTAGAAGACAATGAGTTATATCTACAGTGGTGTTCCCCTTTGCTTCTTAAGGCTGCTTGCTACAGGACCACTTCCTTGCATGATAATCTCAAAATTGAGGGCTTTATGTTCTAGTGCTTGTGGGAACAGCCAGATAAAAGTTCCGTGAACTGCGTAAAAAAGATTTCATTGTTCTAAAAGCCTGGTATGGTTCCTTGAACAGCATTTATTCCTTAATACTTTCTGCAGAAGTACACAGTTTGAATTTAAAAGAATATACTGATCAGAGACACTGTAATTGCAGTGACATTTTTACATTATAAAGTGTTTCAAGTGGCAGTAATACCGGGTTTAGAGAAAGTTATTAGATTCCCATTTGTCTGTCACGTAATGTATCTTAAGTGATGTCTAGTTGATTGTTGAGTAATGCTCAAGATAGCAGTGTTCAGAAATTATTCAACAGACTTAGCTTGATACCATTCCTGTGGAACAATGGAGGTTTGTCTGAGTGTCAGTGAGATCATTCTAATTAGGATATAATCCCTTCTGGGGTTCGGATTTCTCTGGTTTAGGGCCTCGTCCAAAGGCCGTGGACGTCAGTGGAAGGACTCCTAGTTTCACTTGCCTTTGTTTTATGATGAGTATTGCCCTACCTATTCAGTACAGACAGCTTAAACAAATTTACCAGTTGACTGAAGAGAGAGTAGGACAGAACTTAATCTGGGTGGAAACTTAGAAGTGACTTCACTTTCTTCGGTGCATCAGATTAGTGCTGACACAAGGGAGATCAGGATCTAGACTATTGACTACTGCTATGCAGCAAAACTATTTGTATGGCTGTGGTATCTGTTGGTGTTGGCTTGGGAAGGGTAATTTTTATCTCAAATTTACATCCATAAATCCTAGTAGAGTCAAGTCTGTTCTCAAGTAGGCCATTAGAGCCATTTTATGATGTTAATGTAAGAAAGATGTAACTAAGAGAGACACTAACAAAATCCATATATACTTTAAAATGTAACTCTAACTGGGGAATTAATCATTGTGAGATGAGTGAAGTCAGACAATAAATTAGCTGCTGTTGAGATGTCTTGCTATTTTGCAGCTATTTGTTTAAGCATTCAAGTGTTTAAAAGATGAGATAATTTGTAGATAGTGCTTGCTTAAAATACTGTTCTGTACTAAAAGGCTGATTGTCTGTAAGATGACATTTCATTACAGATAGTGGAGTTTAAAACAGAATTAGTATTCAGTGAATATTTGTTGAGCTTTTTGGTTGTTTCTTTGTTAGCGTCTACTTACCTAATCCTTACTTTGCAGTTAGTCACTCTTCTTCGTTCTGTTTAATTTGTAGTGTGCATTTATGCGTTAGCATTCTCCTGAGGGTCTGTGAATCTTTGGCTTTACACACTACATGATTCTAGATTATTAAGCAGGATGAAAACTGGAGGTTCTCAAAAAATCTAGTGTTGAATAAAAATCTACACGTTGCATTTCAAAATTCAATTTTCTTCAGTTTTTATAATTGCAAAATAAAATATACTCAAGGTAGAACAGGTTATTGACTTAGTGGTTACATGCACCTTCTCTGGTGATTCACAGCAGTTGAAAGTAGCACTGATGGCATGTAAAACAAAACTCTCAAGTTTTTGCACATGAACTGTCAGTCAGGAAAGCGACAGTGAAAAATATGGTCCATGTCATCAGAATATCTATAAGCCCTTTTCCCTCATGCTAGACTACCTGTTTCAAAAAGGACTCTCAGTCAGAAAATTTTCAGACCTGGGCTGTTTTAGTCTATATGGGTGAGCAGTGAGATTATGGAAAACCCTCCTGACTACAGATCTGTGTGGTGTACCAGAGGATTCATTGCATTCTTGCCTCACAAATGGTTTAGAGGAATGCACTGTTACATAGTAATAGTGCTATCAAAGATCTGTACTGCCTTAGGGCTAGTAAGAATGATGAAGATACTGAAACCTGTGGAGTTGGTACTTTCTCTTAAAAAGTAATATTACAAGATCAGGGCAGTACCTTATAGTAGACACTGAGCATCACCTTCTGTCACTGTTTTGTAGGGGTAATGTAATAATGTCTTTAGCAACTCCTTACCTGGCAAATAGTAATGCAACAGCTGTAGCCCCGATGCAGGAATATACTGTGGCACTCAGCTGGGATGGAAATCGTTGGAATGGGGGCACTAACTACAGTTGTGGATCAAGGCCTGTGGATCTTGATATGAGTATCAGAGGACTAATGACTGTGCCTTGTGGTTAGTGCACAGAATCTTTTGACTGGAAAGAGCCCTGCACCCTTGATTTAGTTTGTAGGGATCAGTGCACTATCAGTCACAATTTTTTTTTTCTGAATAATTATGAGAGATGTTGCAGGTCTAGCTGTAAATACAATTTTTATATAAGTGAGATTCCGTCCTCTTGAATCCAGAGCTTTTCTCTATAGTAAATTGCTAAGGAAAAATCAAACTATGTTTAAGAACCTTAACCTGAAAGGACATTATAGAATACCTGCTGATACAGTAATTTCCTTTAAAAGAAACATTTTCTCGTATGTTGCTGTTTGCACATACCTTCTGTTCTCTGCGTTAGCTTTCAATGTTTTTAGCATGCAAAGGAAAACAGTAGAAGCCTTACGTCTAAGACCAGAGCCTTGTCAAGTTGCAGTCCAGTGACAAGAACTGGATGAAAGAACAGTTCCCATACAGAATTTATAGCATGTTTTGGGGAGGACAAAGCCATCACCTCTCTTTCTAGCACTGCTCTGTAGCTTTGAAGGATTCAGGTACTGTGAACCTGCTGTTTTCCACTGAACTCATCCTCTCATGAATTACCGTCTCAGATACCAACATTATTCAGGGTGTGGGGACAGGAAATCTTGAACCCATGATAGTAGTATAATAACAGTGAACCCCCTAAAGCAGAGACTTTAATTTCGTCAAAGCTATTTGTGCCTTTCACTGATCTTAACTTCAGGGCAGAAAGCCTTTCATGTATCACTATAGTAAGACATAGAGAAAATTGACCCATTAGTTACTCTTAATGTAGTAAGAGGGCAATCTGATAATATCAGGTCAGACTGGTATCTTTTTATGAGTACTAAATACCATGTTGTATCTATTTTTTGAATGATAATATGCTAAAGGCAGGTGCAGATTTTTGTGTTTTCTGCTTGATGAAAACAGATACTTCAGCTGAACAAACTACACCTTTTTTGCAGTCAAGTGACTTCTATAGCATTTATTTGTATATGTATTTGTTCTTGAAGGTACACAAAATAATCTAGAGTAACATGGTAAAAGTGGAGGTTCATTTATAACCAAAGTAATAACCCCCCCTGAAATACAAAAAAGAATAATTTTTCATAAGCATAAAACAGTTTACTTAGCAGCATTGTATTGCTGAAAGAAGGAGATGTAACTTGTTGTGAAAACTCCCACGAACACATCCATGTTTCCTTTTCTATGATTGCTCCTCTAGCATGACAGTGCTGCTTGTTTTGGTACTGCAAATATTTCATTGAAAAATACTTCATTTGTAGTTGCTCCTGAGCTGCTTTCCTGATTTACAGGTATTAGCTCTGCACATACACTGTCCTGTGATCCTGCCATAGAAGTGTCTTTGTTCTTACGTGTGCAATTTTGTTCCCTTTGTATAAAATAAACATCTGTAATTCAAAGTAATGTAAATATTTTATCTGTACATCACCGTTGATTCTTTGTATACAAATAAGTCTAACACAAGCTTCATGCAGATATCAAAGTGTACAAAAACGCAAGGAGCTAGGTCTTACTGGTGGTAGGAGGTTTCAAAATAGAGATGTGGGGAAAGCAGGCTGAGAAGCAAAACCTGAACAATTCAGAGTAGCGTGCTTCTATGTTCACGATCAAATTATACACAATTTTGGGCCAAAGCATCTTTCAGATTTTGGGAAGAGTACGGGGAAAGTTACTCACTTCAATTTCACATCACTAACATTGTCTGTAATGAGCGCAGGTTCTAAATCAATGAAAATTGAGCCAGAAGTAAGGTGATTTTTAATAAAGACTTTGCAAAGAATTTTTCCCAAGATGCTTATCTGAGGTAACTATTAATAAAAACTCCAAATAATTTCAGTGCTACATGCTTAGAGGAATAAAACATACCTTGAAAGTACTGGAGACTAATCAGGTATTGCAATTTTGTTCCCCTCTAAAACATTGTGTATGCCTGTTTATGGGATCTTTGCTGCTGTTACATGAATTATTAAGTTCCTACTAAAGGCCTGTATAATTTCATTTACATTTCTGTCCTGTTTAATGCTGTTTAACAGGAGTTCATATTGCTTCATAATTCATTCTACCCTTCCTACCTGTATCAGCAAGTGATGGCATAACCCAGTAGTCTGTTTGGCTTCACACACTGTTGGTGGCAATGTAATGCGATTAGGATTTTGTTAAGAGTGAGACAGAAAGAAGCAAGACAACACTTAGATATAGGCACTGTGGCTCTGTACTAAGGCCTCAGGTACATATGTTAGCTATGTTACCACACAATCAGGTCAGGTAAATGAGCTGTTTTAGGAAACCCAGACTTCACTTGGTGAGTCTGTTAAGTATGTAAGCAGAAGTCAGTTATTTTCACTTGATATATATTATTTATAAACACTGCATGAAATTCAAGCTACATGAATGGAATTTAATTAAGTGATTAATTTCAGCTCTGTGCTTTGTTTTATTTTCTTTACAGCTTCTGCAATTTAGCTTAATTTGTCTAGCCTGCTAGTTGAGTACCTGTGTTTAAACAATTTTGCCATCTACAGTTTTTGGAATGTTCCCTTGTGTATGCTGATAACACTCATGCTATAACACTCATTTAATATATAAACAACAAAAGAGGCAGTGGATATCTTCACTTGCCTGATGCCATGCAGCACATTAGTGGAAAGATCAGCCTAAAAATCTCTAATTTTCAGTTCCAGCCTCTAACAGCCAAGCGCCTAGGTGTTGTCTCAGCATCTCTACGAGCCTTTGTGATTCCGTGCATTGATTGAGGGCTCTAATCTCAGAACGTGGTGTGTTCTACCAGATTTCAGTAAACTGTTCCATTTCAGGAGAATGGTATCTTAATGTTTTGCAATGAAGTAGCAGATGTGAAAAAGTATTTTGGTAATATTTCTGATGAATGTTAATTTGGTGTTCAAATATTGCTGTGACAAAGGTTAGAAACTGACTAATGTGAGACTAAACCTCTCTCAATTAACATAAATACAGCCTGCAGCTACAGCACTTTTTTAATCTACTTAGTAAGCACTCCGCTAAGAATTAATTAGTTATGGAGACACACAGGCAGACAATACTTTTCTAGAAGGCAGGAGACACTGGCAGTTGAAAGTGCAGTAGTGAGTCATGATACGTGTTTCTGGGTGAGGACAGATTGTCATTTCTCTTTGCCCTTGTGTGCTACAGAGAAAATGGCTTTCTGTAGCTGGAGGCCAAGGGAAAACAACACACAGACTTGGTTCCTGGTGGATCGTGTGAGGGCAGGGGGAAATAGGCAGGAAAACAGTATAGGAAGCATTGATAGCTTCCACTCAAGAAAGTGTATGCTGTTAAAGATAAACTAGTCATATGCTTCTGGTTAATTAAATTAGCAACAGGAGATTGTATATGGGAAGAACTGCTTTGTCATTTATTAGAAAAAATAAGAACAAACCCCTTAAATGGAGCAAGCTGCTGATTAATTACTGTGAAGAAGCAGTATTTTACAGGAGTAGTCTGCTTACTGAAATATATTAGCTGGCTTCTAAGTGATAAACTGGCACACATTCCTTATGTATTGAACTGATCTGCTGATACCGTACCTGTGCAAGAAAATAACGCCTAGCTAGGGAAAGCTTTACCAAAGCAGAGGGGGTATAGTTTAGACATCAAGCACACCTTTATAAACACCAACATGTGTGCATAACTCCAGGAGACAGAGTGTATTTCTTCTATATTTATCTTGAATGTTTGACTCTAATGTGTTTGCTTTACACTTCATTTTTACTGCATGTGTCATAGAACTTAAGCTGTTCTCAAAAGTCAGGAAAAGAGGGTTTAATGGAGTCATTTCACTATTCAAAAACGCTTTCTAGACTCTGCATGAAGTAGTAGAGAACAAAAGCTACTTGCTGTTATACCCTTGATCCAAACATGCTTCAATTCCTTTTTATTTCTGCCTGATAATGCAATGAAACATCTGCCTGTCTTCTCCCAGTCTTTCATGCAAGTTGATTAAATATATGCCAATACATTACATCCACCGGCAGAAATAATTGTAAATGGATCCTAACAGAAACTTTATCTTGTGTTCCACAGAGTTGGTAGTACCACTAACTGGCAAGGAATGCTGAAGATTTGGAATAGTGAGTGTTTTCTGTCACTCAGAAGTAACTATTGGATGCCATAAATGAAAAACACTAGATAGATAGCAGGTACTAAAGAGAAAATATTAGAAACTAAGTTTTCAAAGACACATTTAGATGCTATTTCATTCTTGTACTATGTGCTATTGGTGTGTGTAGTGTAAGCCACAGAGCCTGTGAATGGAACCTAGGATTTTCCTCTGTGTCAAAAAATTCCGCTCATGCCTCTTTGTTAATTAGCTGACTGGTTCATAAAGAAAGCTCTCAGTTGTTGAACTGGCAGGGACTGCTAATGTGAGAAATTCAGCTCTTGTCCCAGGGTATTGTGAAGGAGAAATCTGAGGTTTGTGTTAACAATTCCTAGTGATTGTTTTCATTCTGTCGGAAAGTTTTTCTGGTCTCTGTTAAATTTTAAATCCTTAAATCCTTAATCCATAGCACCCTGGTGCTAAGGATTTTAGAAAACGTGAGATAAGAAATAATGGAGTCTACTTCGTGATGTTGAGAGAGCTGAGAGATGTCATCCTTATGTCTCTGGCACAATACAGAACACGAATAATTCAAACTCCTCCTGCCTTTGAAACTTTCCCATTTTCAGACTGGAAAGAGATCCGTGATTATTTTGGATGAAGTTTTGGCCTCTGATTTGCATAAAACCAGACTAGTTATTTGGGTTTTTTTTTCTGGCTACAATCTTTAAGTCTTATACTTCATCAATCAATGAATGCCTAGAGACTTATGTAAGGAGTCACTGAGAAGAATCAAAAGAGAGTGGGAGATGAGAATAAAGAAAATATCTCTCTATGTTTAAATGTGGTAGGTCCTACATTGGCAGCATTGGTGCCCGTGGCCATCTTCTATGACTGACTGTGCAGAAAGGTTAGTAGAGCAGAAGGGAATGAGATGCTTTCAGAAACTGCAGGATTACTGTGCTGAGAAACATCAGTAGATACTGTGCCTTCAGCATTTCTGCTGTACATTATAGCTCACATTTTTCTGCTTTTCGGGATTTTGGGTGCTTCGCCTATGAAAAGATAACATTGACATAAGCTTTCAGCTATAGTAGAAGGATGTTTAGTTGTCAGTAGACACAGAACACTGGTAAATTAAATGAATTGGGCCTTTTTGGTATTAGAAACGCCTTTCTAAAATGAACATTCTAGCTCTTCCCCTAGGATATGCTTATCAGCGTATCTATGTAACAATAGCTAAAGAAAAAATAAATTATTAGTTCCATTAGCAAAACCAAGTCTGTCTCTCAGAAACTAATCATGTTGATGGCTAGTTTTGGCAGACATAGAATTTGTGGAAATCTGTTGAGCAGTAGCACAAAATTCATCTCCTGGGTTGTTGTCTTCAGGGTTTTTTTTAATTTTCATACTAATAGCCTAATTAGGGTAATAGATTCTCTTTATTGCAAAGACAACACAAGTTTTGTGTTCTATTTCATACAACTTTGCCGATATCATAAAAAATAGGAATTATTACTGTTTTATCTACAAGACTTGTAGATAAGATAATTTTGTAGTTTTATGTAGATAATGTTCTACATATTAACTAGATGTTCCATTGCTGGTATTGATTGTACTTAGGAAGCACAGTTGAATATTAAACTTCATGAGTCACTGTATTCCAGTGTTTGAGTCCTACCTTACACACCATGAGATTCATTACTGGATCATCACAACATGGACCAATTCACTGCTCTCTAGAGAGCAAGAGAGTGACTTTCCCAGTCAGTGGAAACTAACATCTTCCAGGTTGTGCTTTAAGCCCGCTCTTGGGGTTCACCAGGAGACTCATGCAGTTTCCCCAAAGGCTGTGAAAGTTGGTCGAGGGCACTTAACTCAGTAGCAGTAGCAGCACGCAGTATGTACAGCTCTGTTCTGATGCCACCTGATTATCAGGCTGTTCTGATTCGGATTTGTTTTTTCGATTCTCCAAAGTTCCCTGCATGTTTTTTTTAAAGCCTTAAAGCTTTAAGATTTTATAACATTTTACAACATTAATGCATACTATAATTAAATTCTACTTTTCTAAGTATAGTGGGGAGCTTTAGTTGGAAGCAAGTTTACTTTGCAGGTTTACATAATTTTACCCTGATCAAAATGCAATGACTGTATCCAAAATACCACTTTATTTTAGTGCATAACAATCATTAATCAAGATAAATGTTCTCACCTAATGAAAATGGCTCATATATTGTTTTCAATCATTTTAAGCACAGATGAGTTTTAAAAGCAAAATTACTCTTGGGCATAAAGACATCTCTTAGCATAATATAATCCAAATTTAATGTGATAATTGAGAGTTTTATATGGTATTGCAGTTTAGTAATGATATTACTGCTCATTACAGATAATGATATAAATTAGCACCAAGGAAGCAAAGCAGATATATTGTCGATACTAAAAGGTTCCTATCTATATTAGCCTGCTGTGAATGATAGAACACAAAGATATTTTGAAGGGCAAATCTGTATGTTATGATCACTGACTTAAAGAAAGCAATTGTTGTGGTTTAACCCCAGCTGGCAACTAAGCGTTACATGGCTGCTCACTCACTCCCTGCCACAGCAGGATGGGGGGAAGAGAATTGGAAGGGTGGAAATGAGAACACTCATGGGGTTGAGTTGAGAAGAGTTTGATAATTGAAATAAGATAATAATAATAAATTGTAATGAAAAGGAAAATAATAGAGAAGTAAAACCCAAGAAAGACAAGTGATGCAGATGAGAATAATTGCTCACTAGCAACCAATTGCTGCCCAGCCAGTCCCCAAGCAGTGGCCCCCCAGCAAACCTCCTCTCTAATTTTATTGCTGAGCATGATGTTCTATGACATGGAATATCCATTTGGTTAGTGGGGGTCAGCTGTCCTGGCTGTGTCCCCTCCCAGCTTCTTGTGTACTCCCAGTCTACTTGCTGGTGGGGTGGCGTGAGGAGCAGAAAAGGCCTTGAGTCTGCTTAAGCGCTGCTCAGCAATAACTAAAACATCCCTGTATTATTAACACTGTTTCCAGCACAAATCCACAACATAGCTCCATACTAGCTGCTATGAAGAAAATTAACTCTACTCCAGCCAAAACCAGCATAGCAATACTAAAAGGAAGCAATGTAATGTAAGATTTTCAAATGAGCAACTGATCTTCTACTGTTTCAACTGAATACGTTAGTTTGAATATCAAAGTTCAGGCTTTGAATGTGGCACTAGCGTGCACACAGTTGAAAATGTAGGCCATATCTATAAGAAATAAAGCTTCACACATCACAGGCAGCTCCAAATCTTTGTTCAAATGCATTGAGTTCAGTAGGATAAAGGTTGTGTAAAAGTGAATTCCCTACCATCACCAGATACCAACAACCTTGAGAATAACCCGAGTTTTTTTTGTATTGCATGCTATGGTTATGTCCTGGACAAAAAAAGATCTTAAACCTTCCTGAGGAAAAAGGGCATAACCTTTGAATTCTTTAGCAGAACTAACACAATGCAGTATCTTTTCCTTCAATTTGAAGGAAACTTCCAGTGTAATTCTAGCAGTTCCTATAGTTAAGCTTATGCTAGCCTAGAGCTAGCAAGATATGCATTACTACAGTTCTTGCCTATTTTCCTGAATTATTGTAGGTAGTATACATGCTGTTTGCTTTTTTTGGTGCATCTACACATGCAGACTTAATTGAATTAGATCAGAAACTGGCTCAGCTGAATCAGTGATGTTCTATCACATGAATACTTGTGCTTTGGCTTCCCTGCTACAAATTACATAGCAGTCTGATTTCAGTTGATACAGTGTAATGTTAGGCTGAACGAGTATGCACACATGAGCATTAGCCTTGTTGTAAACTAAATCAATTTTTATAGCAATCACATTGGTACAATACTTATGTGAAGTTAAGATCTTTAATATAGGCTTAGAATGAGACTTTTTTAACAGTGTTAAGAGAAATATTAAGTAATAAAAGAAATGGGACTACACAATACATTGTAAAAGTGTCAGCTAGTGAGCAAGATAAACTCAAATGCCTTGCACCTTACAGATGAAGAATTTCAATCTTACTGTAAAATGGTGTAGCTTGAACTGAGGGTAAGGATAAATTGTACTATTTAGCATTACAACTGTATTACAGTTTAATACATCGGTGGGTTTTGTTTAAGTGTAATTTTAATTAAGTTACAGAATGGCACCCAGTGGTAGGATCTGAGTTAGAGACCTTCTTGAATAATCAAAAAATACAGTGATGACTTATGAATAATTAGAGTTGCAATCCTCGTGGTACTACTTTCTGAAACAAACAAAAAAAAATTACACAAGAAATCAAAGAAGAAATATTTTCTCATTTGGATCTTTAGAGACCTTTGGGATTTACCTTGATGAGTTTCAAGAGTTTACATAATTGGTTTACTGATTAAGGATGGATTTTATTGGAGAGAATCTACTGTTACGAAGGAACACGGGGAATTTTTTTCAAAGACACAATATTCATGTGCTCTTGTAATCTGATACTAGTTGGTGAATTTGTATATAAAGCTTCTCAGACTTTAGAAATTTTACCATCAAGACTTTTTAATGATTATGTCTTCACTATCTGGAAGATGGAATGAATGTTTACTGTATATTATAACCAGTAAGTTTAGTTCCGTGGTTTGGAATAATGGCTCTGGAACAGAGCATAATTTCTTCTCCGCAGTAGTAATAAAGGATGACTTAAAGGTCCTTGGGATCAGCAGGCAGGTAGTGCATGAATTTCTAATTTTGTATTACTGATTTTAAGATCCCACATTCTGAAATAAAGCTCAAAACAGAGCTCAAGGAAGGGTCTGAGGAATATGTAATAGAAGGGCTTTTGGAGTAAAACTACTTGACTCACTTGAAGTGTGTAGAAAATCTGATGAAAAGTTACAGTGGCAGAAGTCATGCTGGTCACAGGTTTTGTGCCTGACATCCAAAAAAAAAATCACCTGCAATTTGGGAAGGAGTAGAGGAAGAAGCAAGTGTTTTCATGAGGCAGGATCTTATTACAAGGTTCAAGAAGTAGAAGAAGGCAAGGTACAGCCAGCATCCCCTGTTACTGCAAGAGAAAGAAAAGATGCCATGTGAGGGAAGGTTAAGGGACATGTTAGAAGATGGCAAACTACTGTCATGCAAGTTGTAATGCTTTGAGTCTGGGGTTAAAAGTGTTGATGAGAAACACTGGAAAAATAAGTGGTGCTGGTAAGCTGTGGAGAAATCTTCAATAGAGAGACTTTAGAAATGAAGATCTTTTGTGAAGAACCAGTTATTGGATGATGGTTCTGGGGGATCAGAGAACTGAAACAAGCCTCAAACACAAATGAAGAAGGAGTTATATATGCCATCAGCATGGAGCGCTGGTCAAATAATATGAGATAAAGGACCTTCCTCTTGGAAAGTTTTCCATAGTTTTGCAGTTTCCTAAAACAGAAGAAATCCTCCCAAGTAAGGTACACATAAAGAAATATTGCCTTTATATAAAATAAACTGTTTTGTTGCCAATAAACAGAAATTTGAATCAACAGGTACTGATAAAAGCTTGGGAAAGAGCAGGAAAGTAGTCATGTGGGGTTTTGGTTTTGTCGTATCCAGAAGCTACTTGGAAGGGCTTTTAGTCTAAACATACAACTGTAAAAAAGAATAGCTGTTTTTTTGTCATAGTAGCAAACCAATTATAGCACGAATTGCCTTTTGCGTATGCACACAAACCCAAATGATGTGTGCAGCTCTGCATCCTGGCACGAGGCAGAGTAACAAGTACAAATAAAAATATGAGTTAAATGCCTATGGTTTTTCATGCCTCAAACCTCGGTGTACCTGGGTGAGCTCAGGTTGCATTATCCTGAATTTGATTGCATTTGGACCATATGCACAGTCATACGAGATCAGAACAGGGTTTCATCTGCACCAATAATCCAGCATCTAACATGACAAGGACTGCTGGTTAAAGAGACAATAAAAGAAACAGCATCTAGAGCAGGCACTTTGAGCTTTCTGGAATAATTTTCTGATGTTACTTGGCTCTGAACATTAAAAATTGTAATAGCCTGTACACTAAAGCTGTGCTGTGGTTTAAAGGGCCACCTGACTCATGCACTACACAAAGCAGTATTCCTCTGAACTACAAAAATATTTTTGGTTTTTTCATAAAGACAAAAAAAGAAGGCATGTAATTCAAGTGTTTTGCCTATAGGCACATAGTGAAGCAGGGTTACATCCACAAAAAGTATCTGTGAGTCTGGAACAACACACGCTGTCAGTGTGAAGGTTTAACACTGCCATTAACGTAAAGTCTACTGTGCCTGGAAACCTCAGGAATCACAGCCCCATGGTTCCAAGTGTTGCTCAAATGAAGCAGAGGCCCTGGAGAAAAGAGCCTAGTCTTTGGTATTTCATTTATATTCTGGTGTAACGGCATATATGTAGAAAACCGTGGTAGAATTGGAATTTCTTCTTGATAAATGCATGTTCAGAAATCACCTAATATTTTGCAAGCTGGTTTGTTGGGTTCCCCCCCACCCCTGCAAGGGGCAGTGTTTGTGCCCATTTGCCCAGAGGCAGAGTTAAGACATGGGTTGACTTGGAGCACCTTGCAGATAGCTCAGAGGCAATTTGGAATATGGTGTCAAAGAAAAGAGTCTTCTGTCTTTAAATAGTGACCTGCAAATGTCTAGACAGTCTGTGTGAAAAGCTGTGGTTCTGGAAGTGTTTCAGACTTGGGAGTTCTTGTGGGGCTGTGAAACAACATAGTTCCAGAAAGGCTGTCCGATCTTTGACTTGTGTGTGAAGAGGGATCTCTGTTTGCCAGATTCCCACAGAGCAGTAACCAGAGAGGGTTGCTGCTGCAAAGCTGTGCAGAGTAAATCAACACCATTCCCCTTCTACAGTCTAGGCATTATAATTAGAAAGGCAACAATACGACAAAGCAGTATGCTTGTGATTAAGTCTGCATGTTCTGCGGGTGGAGGAGGGGAGAGTTTAATGACGCTCTGTTAGGGCGTGCTTATGTGAAAGAGAACAAATGAGGCATACTTGCTGGTTGGTGCGTTTTTTTCTCCAAATGTTTTCTCAAAGACATCACAAGGCAGCATTGCTGAGGCAAGAGTTAAAAAACTGATGTCATGAAGCTTGATAGTCAACAACAACATAAAATATCTTTTTTTTAATTGTATAGTGGTAAATGTCATAAACTTTTATTTCCTGCTATGAATTGTTATAACAGACTGTGATGGAATACAGGAATACATCAAACTGAACATTATATATTAATTCAATTTAGACAGGAGACTGCTGCATCTTAACCAAACACAGAAGGCCTGTTTCTTTTGCCTGCAACTGCCAAAACTCTTTTTCCCCAGTGTAAGAGCTGCTGCTGCAGACCAAACCAGACTCACTGGAGTGGGATCTGAACCACTACGCTCTTGAATACCCCAAGGTTCAGGAGTGTCTGGGGCATCGCTGCGTGCACAGTTGGCTGCCGCTTGCTATGAGGTGTGTTACTGCTCAGAATAGAGAAAAGTACTATAATGGTGACCAGTTCTGAGCTCCTCTGCTTGTGGTGTCGATGTGCTTAAAGCCATCTTCCCAGTGTAAATTGGGACCATGCTATCGTAATTTCTACCAGCAATCCCAAAGACTCAGCCAGCAGCTGGGAGTCAGTGGCTCACAGGGATGTAGTGGCAACCAGAAGCGTGATGTAGGAGGGATCCCCCTTTGGTTAGTGGATTTGAGAAACTTTTTAGCTTTATCACAACAGTTCTGTATCCCTTCCACACAACACTTGCTCATCTTCAGACTGGTTAATCTCAGTATAGAGTCAATATGATTGTGTTGTGCTGTCGACTAGACAGACTGCTGCAGAGGATTTGGGTCCAGGAGTTTTGGCTTTGGTGCTGCTCTAAAAGAAATTCCAGCACAGTATCCCTAAAGCTTCATCCTGATTCACAAGATATGGCTTTTCTGCTCGAGTGTGTTCCAGGGATTTCTTCACCAAATCTCTACCCTTCAGGAACAACCCTTGACTTTGAAAATAAGAAGGTAATTGTTTCCACCGTTAATGCAGAAAAAATTCCCTTTTTCTTCAAGCTTGTATTAATAGCAAGTGATAATGAGAAAAGCTGTGCTGTGCCAGTGTAAATCAAAAATAGCTTTCCTTCTCGCTCTGTGCAGGTTTGTCTAAGGTAATACACATAGTCTTGTAGAGATGTTCTTTCTGTAGCACTTTGCTTGCAACCAAAATGCTAGTCTTTAACTGCAAAAGTGGTGAATGGAGCTGTCCTAAGTTGCTCGATTCTCTGTGTTGATGGATCAAATTTCAAGGTCTTTCCTCCTTTTTTACCATGTAGGAAAGCTCACACCAAATTCATAATCTAGGCACTGCTGTTTAGTACTTCTACATATTTAATTTGATGTTGGTGCTGCCTTTTTTCTGCTTTATCCATGTTGGATCCTTAAGTTAAAGCTGGCAAGATGTGGCTGAGTTATTACAAGGCTTTGTATCTCTTTTTCTTTGAATTTTACTGAGGCAAAACAAATACTCATTGATGTCAGCAGGAGCTTATACGAATAAGGAAAGAGTGAAAACAGCACAGTTCTGCAGCTGTAGCTCTCTAAAAGATGTATAACTTAATAGATATCTTCAGTAGCCGAGGGAGGACTCAGAGTCAGAATTTGCCTGTAGCATCAGTTTTTATTCCTTTGACATTTTTCTCATCTTGGGTCTGGTTTTAGTCTTGCTGCCATGGCAACATACAGTGAGGCTAAAAGGTATTCCAGAGAAAAGGTCTCTCATTGCTGAGAGGCAGCAGAAGGGAATAGAGGCCAGAGCTGCTGTCTGCGAATAGCAATGGAGGAATGAAAGGGATTTTAAAAGTGCTTTCTATTTGCATGTATGCAGGTAAAACCATTGGTGCAAAAGTTCAGCATAACAGAGCATAAACAGATGAGTTGGATAAAATAATTTTTTATTTCAGATAGATACTAGCAGGGTGACATGACATGTTAGCTTCACAGCAAGGAAATAGACTCCATGACCCAAGTCATTTTCCTACTCCTATGTCCAAAATACTCTAATCAGCTCAAAATCATTGCTAAGGATACTGAGTTTTTAACGCTTCTGCACTTGATTTTGATTGTATCCATGTTTTCCCTATGCACTGTTTTTTTCAGTAGGTGTTTATGAAAATTGGGCCCCAGATACCCTGAGTTTGATGTGTTTTCTTGCATATGCTCAGTGCTTGATTTCTGCATGTTAAGAGCTGGCTGTATTCACCATAGGCAGGAATAGAGCCTGTTCAAAATCCTGTAAATATTATGCTTCTTTCCCATCTGTCTTGCAAGATGCTGCACACCCTCAGCCTCCAGGAGAACAGAGAGAGTTTGAGAGGTCTCTTTAGAATTAATGGTGTAGGTAAGAGAGAAGAATCAAGGCCAACTGCAGATACGGGTTTTCCAGCCTCCCATATATCCAGCTCCCTTGCAAACAGATAATTGGAGGATTTTGTCACAGCAGTTAGGTCAGTTAGATACCAGAAGCACTTTTCTGCTAGCTATTCTGCCACACAGTGCAAGGCAAATATTACTATCGTGAATGCAGATCATTCCCGTGGAAGCGTGTTGTGATCAAGACAGGTTGTTCCACTGCTCCCAAGGCAAATAATCCCTACCAGCAAAAGGATGGTTTTGTATGAATAACTGTGTCTGTGGTAGGGCAGTTGTCAGTAATCACACCCAGGCAAACAGCTTTTCTACAAAAGCTGGTACAGAAGACTTAGCCTGAGAAAGGAAAGTATTGCAAACTCAAGAAAAAGGAAAAGGCTTTAAAAAAAGTCAGCATGTTTCCCAATGAAATATTAGTCCACTAAATGATGTTGCATAAACATGAGAGAGACATTTCGAGATTAGCAAGGAGGAAATATGTCAGCAAAACAACAGGACTAAATTTTGGCAGATGTCACTTTTGAGAGTAGAAGGACACAGTCATTAGTGCAAAAGAGCCCAGTGACTTCTCACTGTGGGTGTCACAGGACATCCAGGGAGCCCATGTCCTGTCCCTGCTCTTAGCCCAAGCTACCTTAACAGGGCTGTGGCAAACGTAGCCTAAAAGGGAGATTTACTTTTGCTCTAACGCCGTGGCAAATCTTCATGGAGTGGTATACTAGTTCACTTCCCTCAGAGCTGCCAGCAACGTACAAAACTGTGATCCTTGGTTTCTTGAGTTTCCTGCCTTCCACAGACCAGAGCTGAACAGACATTATCCAGAAGACAGACTACATGTTTTTTCTTTGTATGCAGTGCTGTGTTTAGTTTTAAAAGCCATATATGCTAATGACATGAAAGAAAACTCTTCTCCTGGTCTGAGAAGAGCTTCTGCAATTATAATGCAGCTCACAATTCATATTAAAGACAACATAGCTTTGTAATAGACCACAGCAGTGAGTCTGATAATAAAAATCATGTTGCCTTATAGCACTAATGAAAGCTACAGTATTAAAGCTTTGTTTATGCGGTATCTCAGCCAGAATAGACTGCAGTATACATCTTTTTTCTTCATTACTGCACACAAATGATGCTTAAATAAATATTATTGATATTAGTGTTTGTAATTAGTGTTTGTAATTCGAATAGAAATAGCTCTGGGCTCATTGAAATACTGTCTGTTACGAACAGCAACAGAACAGAACCAGCCCTAGATTGAAAAATGGGCAGGTTTTGATTCAGATTATTCTTTCATAAATCTGAACAAGATTTGGATCATTACCTGTGACACTTGGGTTGCCAAAGTAACCTTGACTAGCCAGCTGATGTTTGCATACCGCATGACACTATCACCATGGAGATCCTGTCCATGTGATTTTGCAGACATGATGCAGTTGCAGGCTTCTCAGACACACGACGGTGAGCAAGAGAGGAATTAATTATCGGTGAGGAATGCTTTTGCAGACAGCTCTTTTCTCTGTCAGAGAGAGCCTGCACAGAAGTCATGCAGAAGCTAAACTTCTTATTCTTTTAGCTACGTATAGAGGACTAGGGCAAGGGTAGTAAGTGGAAGCTCTCTTGGATTTCATAAGGAAAATACAGAGTTCTCCTAATGGATAGTTGATACTCTGCCAAGATTGGAGGAGTGGTCAGAAAGTGCTGACCTATGTGAAAACCATGTTTGAAGGATAATATTCATTTACAGAATGTACGCTCGAGTAATTGAAGACTATTGAATGCTACTAGTATTCCTTTATCAAATGAGACTTTTATCCTCTCCCAGTAGCTGCTCTGCTCATTCACGTGCAATGTAGTGATGTCAGGGAAGTTACACCAGTGGAACAGGGAGTGAAATTTGTTCATATACATAGAATATTCCAAATTCTCCTCAAAAATTAGCTGTCATGCTGTGCACTTTCCTTTCCAACATCTACTGAACCTCACCAGTAGCACTGTGAAGTAGATTTTGGGCCTGTTCTGCACAATACCAAAGCAAAGACCACGCTGAGTGTTAGAAAGATCCCATGAGATAATGTAATATTTCTTTGTCTTTTCCAACCTATTTCTGAACCAAGGCTGCTAGCTTTAAGTTCTACCACATGCCTGAATGTTTAGACAATTATCTAAATCACTTCGCTTGTTTCTGCTTTTCTTGTGTTTGGCCTCTACATTACTGCTATTTCTTTCTCTCCTGAACTTGATTTGACAATACAGTTAAACAAACAGACAAAACTTCTGAGAAAAGACATGATTCTGTTTCTGATGGTTAAACAGGCTAAATGAGTGCTCCCTCCTTTTTCCCCATACCCTTTGGAGAACAGAGGTAAGAGAGCGTCAGGATAAAGTTGTTTTGCTGTTGCAAAAAGCTTTGTTCCACCTTTTACTTATATATGAAGTTGGCTGTACAATGACAGATGGTTGAAAGGTGTTGTTCCTATTTGTGTGCTACAGCTGTGATCAGAAGGCTTGGCTATGCTCAGGTGGGGGTTCTGTTGACATGATATACATACCCCTAAGAAGACACAGTCCCTGCTTCAAAAACTGTCGAAGAGCATCACATGGTATGAGCCAGTAAGTGAGCGAGCATGGGGTAACTGTTACATGACTTTGGCAGCTACTTCTTACATAATCAGCTGTTTTCAGCCTCCCATATACACACCAAAAGAGACTTAGGAAGAATTTGAGGGATGTAGTGGAATTGCTGGTTTGGGGATTACTGTAAAGAATCACTGAAGCACTGGCTTTGGAGATATCTGTGTTGGACTGTCTCTTATTTGTAAATGCAGCACAGGAATCATGTGGGTGCTTAAAATAATGCTGGGTAAAAGTGCTCATAGGAGGTGATGTGGGCAGAAAAGACTTGGGTTGATGACCAGGTACAGAGAGTAAATGTTGCTACTTATGTCTTCGCTTTTAGTCTGGAGAATCAGCTCAAGGACTAAAGAGGCAAGGAACATAGCTGGAAAACTAAGATTTTGGGGTGATCTTTGCAGCACAGGTTACAGTGATTGAGGGGGTTATTTCATGGCTAGAGGGGAAGAGTCTTGATGTGCTGGAAGGCTTGGACAATTTCAATGTGTAACAGAGGACAAAAGGGATTCTTGGAGATGTTGTGTGAAAGTAAACAGCAATATTGAACCTAAAGGTGTGGAACTAATGAGAGGGAAAAAATACAGTTGCAGATCATAAACTAAATTGATTCTCAGTTCTGCTGTGCCCATCTGGAGGTGAGGGACATTCCCTTTATTTGGGTGCTGCTCACCTTTTTGACAACATGTGATGATACAGCTTTGGAATGATTGGTGAGTTTAACAGATTACACTGAGATAATTGAACTAATTTCACTTCTGGCTTGGATTAAACTTGTAACCTTGGCATAAAATTCTGTAGCCTTTCATACTACGGCCTAATTTACTAAAAAGGGGAATGAAGGATTCCTTTATTGTAAGCAGAAATCCTTTCATATACCTCAGGGAAACCCACTATCACCAGAGGGGCCCAAGAAAAGAAAGCAGACGGTCCTCTGCCACCATTCAATAAATTTGCCTTAGCTGAGAGTGAGCGGGTGAAGAAGTCGTCTGCAAAAATGAAATTGTAATCTGGAGATGCAACAAACTTCATTGAACCTCATGGAGTTAAAAGAGTATCCACTCTTCTATTACACCAGTGTCTTTCAATTCCTTTTTTTTCTGAAGTAATGTATAGCTTTACTAAAAAAAAAAGATAAAATTAATGATATTACCGGGCTGAACAGCTTCATGTAGGATGATGATAGCATTATGTTTTGACATTTCCACTAGGAAGTTTTTCCATGGCATGTTGCCTTCATTGTTTCTCTCTACTAAACATCCGTATTACTAACATGGGCCTAAAGCCTCCAGTGTGTTATATTGGCATAGCAAGCGGTTTAGTGTTCCAGCTTTGCAGTCGCTCTCATTTTACTCCTGAGATTGGTTCTTTATAAGAGCCAAATACAGAAATGGATCATTATGTTTAAAATAATATCTAAAGGCTTGAAAATAGCATCTGTTTCTTAGGCAGGCTGCATTTATCTCTGTGAAATGGTGCAACAGATAATTAGTAATACATTTTCCATTTAACTTTTCCTATATTTATAAAGCAGTAGTTTAATTAAACTTATGTAAGTCATTTGTGGATATAATGTGGTTCCTAAAAGCTGGTTTCTTACTTGCAGTGTTAGTACTTTACTATTAGTACTCTGCTATTATTAGTACTTTACTATTTTAGAAATGCTAGTAAGAAACCAAAATATTTTTTGGTTTTCCATTTTGGTTTTTTTTCTTTATGCAAGCTTGTACTTTAAATTCGAATCGGTATCAGCTCGCTAATGACAGAATGACTACAATAAAATCATACCATGTTCCCAGTGCATACACTGGTGTTGTATTCAGTAGAGGAAAGTAATTTATGGCTGTTATTATAGAGTATTCTCTTTTGCTTTTAGTGAAATAAAAACTTTGCAAATCATATGGTCTGCCATGAAGTATTAGCTAAAGAAATACAGAAATCTTTCTTTTAGAGAGAGATACTGTATCAATTTAGCGTATCATTGCTACAAGGAACAGGAAATCTTTTGTATTTATAATGCCATGCTATTTCTCTGTAACGGTATCTAGAGCTTATGTGATACTACTAAGTTAGCTGTTTTGTTGCTTTGAGACTATATAGCCATCTCTGTGAACTACAGCCTGGGTGAAAACATTCTCTTTGCTACGATGACAACTTATTTTTTTTACAAAAAAATACCATTTTAAAATTTCACAGACAAACTTTAAAAATTATTTAATTTTTGTGCCTTCCTGTTTGGGTTATTTTGGTAATAGGTAGCATCAAGACCCAAGTATCAGTAATTTCAGGGTATATAATCAGGCTTGCTAAAATTATATCAAATTCCCCAAATCCATTAGAATCAGTAACACTGAATGAATCTCTTTAGCAACCTACTCCATTGGAAAGATAGCATTGTAAAGGCCACACTAATCTTTTCCCTATCACAAAGCACAGCAATAAACACTCGCCCAAACCACACAAACAGAATACCCTAAAATACATACACCTGGCTAGTCAAAGCATTGTCCTGAGATGTGCTGAGATTTTCCTGCTGATTTCTTTGTATTGCTCTTGTGTGAATTGGACAGGATTATAATAGTCAATAATTTTAATTTTTTAATCAGTGAAGGAATGTTGAGCAGAATATTGCATGCCATTACACTGAGTGAGGCATCGTTTCTGAATTTGCAAACAGCTATTGGCACAGCCAGTTATTGCCAGAATTCTCATTTGGAGGAACAAGTATTGAGCTTTCTAAATCCAGATTTTAAAAACCTGTTAGACCTACATGGAATTCCAGACTTATCCATCATTGGAATTTCCCAGATCCTATGCTTTACTGTATGTCATTACCTACATTGTGTTTGAAAGCCTGTAGAACTCAGATGTTTGAAAGCAGGAAGGCAAAGCAGGTAACTGTCTCTTGAATCTAGAACACAGTGTGCCTGGTCAACTTGCTTTTTCTTTGCTGTTCTGTTTTAGTTTATCTGCAAACTTTTAAAAATACTAACTTTTTGCAGTACTTACCTGTATAAAAATTATTAGAGTGAGGCCTTGCTACAGCTTGATTTTGAAGACAGAGAAAATCTAGTCTGGTAGGCGATGAAAGTATTAAACAATATTCTGAAAATTACCATTCTTGGTTAAGGTAAGTGCCTCGGCTTGGTTTTGAAAAGATTTGAGCCTGGAGAAGATGAGCCTGTTTGAAGCGGGATAAGAAATCTTGAAGAGGACACAGTATCCAAAGTTCTGCTTTTTGAGGAGTATCCCAAGAGAGAGACTACGGTGGTGTTGGAGAGGATTCAGTACAGCTGTCAAACCTCCAGAGAACATCGCTCTGTTGTGAAACTTCTTTTAGAACATTCTCTGACCAGTAACATGAAGGCATTTCCACCCTTACTCTCCTGCCAAGGTCTATTGACAGTAATTGTTGCTCTTCTCAGTGTGCTACATAATACAGATGGACAGAAATGGCTCTGATCCAAGAGCAGCTCTGGGATCCCAACCATAACATCCCCTCAGGAAAATATACTTCAGTAGGCTTTTTCACAACAGGCTTTCTTTGCCAGCTTTGTGATTTTTTTTTTTTGTCTTGTGTTTGTCTCAGGACTTCTTTGAAGAATTATAACACCTTTTAAAATGTGCCAGTGTCTGTTAATAGATGAAAATTTCTAAGAAATTCTAATGCTGCTAAATTTTGCCTATAATGCTGACACAGTGCAATGGTTCTGTACGTTCCCAATTGAGCTCTATATATTCTATATTCCTTGCCTCTCTGCTTGGGTCCAGCAGAGTGGTATGAGGAAGGAGCTCATAGAAGGCTCAGAAAATCTACAGCACTTGGGGAATTGTGATGGAAAATGAGAATTTGTATATTTCTCACGGGGCATGGTAAGCATGACTTGTAAAGGAGCTTGAGGTACATTGGGTTTGTCTTTCTACACCGTGTTTCTTGTTTTACAGATGACCTCATTGTTGCATAGGCCGTTTTAATTTCCAAATTCACTGTCACTGCTGAAAAACAGTTGAATGAGGATATGTCCATGACTGTACCATTTGTAAAGCTGAGATGGGAGAAATATACTTGTTCAAAATTGTTTCTCCAATTATAAAAGCATATTCCCTAAAGCAAATGCAAATTGTTTCAAACTGAGTTGGAAAGGTCCTTTTCCTGTGTTTTTTATCATTTTCCACTAGGCTGAACAGATAGGGGAAGATGATTTTACTCTAGAGTATGCATAAAAACAGTATGTCAGACTGAATACGAATTAATGCAAGTGTACTTGAGGGAAAAGGCAACCTTGGGGTTCCTTCTCCTTTACTATTAATAATTTCCCTCTACTGCTGCCTAGGAGTGCCTGTATTGGATTCATCAGACTGCATTGCTGTGCAATATTCTGGGTCTTTCTTGTTTTTTCAGTAACTTTTGGTCAACTTTCCATACATAAATAACATGGAAAGCGTGGAAGCATTTTCCAGTTGTCCACTAATGTGTGAAAACAGTTCTGATTCCAGTGCAGAGCTCTGTGATGCATACCGTGTCAATGTTGGGGCTCTCAAGGCTAAAATCTCTAGTTAGCATTAGTTTAGACAAACCCTGTAAGGTCTGAGCTATACGGAGAGCAAACACAGGCCCACAGAATTTTTGTCCTTTATTCAAATGGAAACTCTTTACTTTAGTAAACACTGCTTTACACCCTTTCCAATCCAAGAGCCCTCTGCTGATGATACTGCACAAGAAGAAATTCAGTTAACTTTTCCAATCTAAACAAAAGTATGTCGGATCCATTTACTTGGATTTGAGCAAATAGCAACCAATACAGAATAATTTGTGAAGAATAATATAGGGACACAATTCTGTAAAAAAAGGGAAATCCTATTGATCCTTGCTACTGGAAGGGATATTTATTTTGATTCAAACTTCAGCCACTTCAGAGAACCTCCAGTAAATTCTAGGATTTCCACATGCTTCGCTGTACTACCAGTTAGGGCTGGGTCTGATTTTAACCAAGTGCAGTGATTCACTGTCTTCACTGGTAACGTGTGAACACTCGGGCACAGACTTAGCAGAAGCTCCACACCACGCTCTGTGAAAAGCAGACTATACGCAGCACTTACATGTTCACGTGAAAAAGTAAATACTTTTATATAGCCTGCATAGAACAACTTTACCCTTAACCACACTTGCATAGCAAAGAAGGTTTTTTTGTGCTCTCTGCCCTGTATAGTGTGAGAGGATGGTTTTAATATTCAGGCACCCTTGGGAAACAAATAATTGCAGTCTTGGTTGAGTAAGTGGACTGTTAGCAGCCATAAACATAAAAATTACTCATTTATAAAAAAGCTTATGGTCTCTTAACTATAGCGTACTGAATAGCGTTGCACCAGTACAGTATTTGACTAACTGGGTTGGTAAGTTGCAAATAACACTAAAACATACAGATGTTGTATCAGCTCTTCAAACTCTTTTTTTTCAGATTTTTGATATATTTTAATAGCTCCATCTGGATTCCATAGCCACTATTATTGTTAGACGTTTTACTGTTCCCTTTGTCTCTACCTGCTGTTTACATTTGCAGACTACTTACAAGTGTCCTGGAAACAACTCCCGGACTTTTCTCCAGAGTCTTAAATTTGATACTGTGCATGTGAAAAATGCAAGGAAAGCACATTTTCTCAAATTTGCCTTGCTAAATATGATATGGTACAAATTAAAATGAATGTTGCATACCCTGCTTTCCACATGATGTTCTGGTAATAAATTTCAGTTGATGGGCAAGTGTGTTTGCTGATTTCTCCAATTGTGTCATGTCTATGTTGGTTATTTATGCTGTGCTATAGACTCCTAAAAGCTTGCTTTGGCTAATAGGAGTCACAAAAAAATAATACAGGTGCTGCTTCTTCAGGGTCTTTATTGGATATTCTTAAAGGAATATTGTCTATAGTGCAGAATAAGCCTTACAGAATAGTTAGGTATTGTTTATGCTGTAAGGTAACTTCAAAAAAGTTACTGTGATTTTGTGGACTACATTTAGAGGTCAAAATTCTATCCAGTGGGATTCATAAGATTGTGTTTTCCAAGGTTAATGTACGATTGTGCCCTAAGTCAGAAAGTCAATGTGTTTTGCAGTGCAATTTTTCTTTTGTGCTAACAGATTTTTTTTTTTTTAAGTCTGGCATTTACTAATTGGGGGAACCACTTGGCAAAATTAAGGTTGTAATATTGAGTTCACTGCAGTCAGCTTTCAAAATCAGGCTGACAGATGGTAGAGACATTTTGTGCCCAGCATCCATTAAATTTAATTGGAAGTTGAAAGCTGTGTTCGCTTAGTATCTTTAAAAATCTCATTCTGTATTAGACGTTCAGTAATGATCTTAGGTGCCTGGACCCCAGTTCAAGCTTTTAAATGTACTGTGGGACCCACCTGTTCCTTGGTCAGCATATTGTTTCAAACTTCTATGCCATTATTCTTAAAATATTCAATAAAAATGTCACAGATGGTAGATCCTATTAACATAAAACTCTTTCTTGTCTCAACATATCTTGTTATGCTGGCAAAAAATAGTGTGATGAGGATATGAAACAGCCTTTCTGTGTAAGTTTTCAGTTCCCAAAGTTTCCCATCATGGAAGTGAGAAAACTCTTGACATCTTCCAATTTTCAGTGATTTAATCGTGGTCTGTATGCTGCACAGGGAACATTCAGTGCAATACACACACAATTTCAATTCATCAACACTGAGCTCTCGTGAGTTCTGAAACTTCATTCATCAAAATAAGTTCCTGTCCAGTGCATTAGTAAGAAGAGGTTTTTGTTCCTTTCTCACCTGTGCTAATTGCAGGCAGCTGTTAAATGTCTAGTCTTAGCAGTATCTGTAGGACATTACTTACTTACAATTAAAAAAAAGAACAAAAAAAAGGAGAAAAGAAATAGTTGCTTATGAAATGAGAACCACAGTATTGCATTAATCACAGCCACTGCCTGGATACGTCATTCTCTCTATACGAACACAAAAGAAATGCATTGAAAAATATCATAGGTCAATTAGAAAAACATTTCATTCAGTGAAAGTAGGGTTTCTTGACAAATATTCTGCACAGAGAAAACCTAATGACCAACCTGTAAGGATTAACTCCCTAGGCCTATATTTTTCTCAGCAGTTCAGCTAACCATTACTTCTGTACTACATTAACATTATGTATGTATTAATGCTATTCAGAGGCTGTCATCAAGATTCACACCCCATTCTGGCGAACACAATGCAAAAATCAGGCCTTAAAAATTCACTAAAAAAATGTTTAACTGTTGATTTTGTTTCAAGCAGCTGTTTGAATGACCTTGCACATAGCATGCCTTAAATGTATTGCTGGTTTTGGAAGGAAGGAATTCAGGCTTCTCTTATTGTGTGCCTGAAAATTATCAGTAAGTTATCTTTCTTTCAGGTGAAGGAAGCCATGCAGAGAATCCATGACCGAGGAAATATAGGAAAACTAATTCTGGATGTGGAGAAAGCACCCACTCCCCTGGTGAGTGCAAAGCTCTACTGCATGGTGTACAGTCACACAAGTTAAAGCATGGTAGAGACCTTTGGAGATGTGTCCCGTAAGATTTTTTTTTTAGACTGTTTTCTTCTTGATCCGTAGCACCTAAATACAACCAATAATCATAGTTTATATATTTAACCCAAGAGTGAAATGTAATTGAAATCCCTAGAGACCCAGCAGTTACTTTCCTATACTGAAGGGCTATCTGCCTCTCCAAAAATGTGTCTGCAAGTCTTAGATCAGGGTAAAACTGCCACTGGATTTGGAGCACTTCCCATGGTACTGAAACATTACAGAGAGCAGGAGTAAATGAAAGGTCAGGTTCATGCCTAAACGTTCGCTGATGATGTAGGAAAGAGCAGTGAAGAAGGTAATGAAAAACTGACTTGAAGTCAATATTGATGTATGAAGTTTGCTTTGAGACCTGAGATACCTCCTGTTTCAAAAGAACAGAAAAGAACCTGGAATTACAGTTAAGCTGTTACTTGCGCTTAGTCTAAAGTTGGCCCCAAATCTCATACTAAATTGCTGCAAGGAAAAGAAAGGCTGTGGGGACACTTTGATACACTTTCATGAAAGGGTGTTAATTCAAAAAAACAGGTAAATTCAGAGCATTGCTTTTCTCCATTGAAATCAGGTTGTGTTTGAGATTTTTAGTTTTATTTCCAGCAGAGGCCAGTAGTCAAACAGGGAAGGTACAACGTCAGTGCATTTCTCTTTAGAAAGTAAATCCATCCCTTGCTTAGTTGGTTTTGAAATAGTTATAAGCTCATACAAGAATCTTCTTGTGTCCTAAGAGACAAGAGACATCCTGTGTTGGTATGTAAGAGAATTCATTCATACTAATCTATGCTGTAAACACCCCCACCTGGGCAGTTAACCAGCCTCTTGTTGTGCCTCCAGAGACAAGTCAAACTGACAAGGTGAAGTACAGGAGGGTCTGCACCTATACACAGCTTGTAATAAATATTCCCATGTGAAAACACACGATGTGCTCCTTGAATGCTACCCTGAACTACAAATTTCTGCAATGGCCCCCTACCTGTACAGGCGCCCTCAATAAAATATGGAAGTGCAGTTTCTCCCTGCTTCTGTAAGATCCAAGATTTGCACTCTGTCATGAGTATATTCTGCCAGTGTCTACATATCCGCTGCTCTATAATAAAGTTTCTGGGTTTTTTTTTATATACAACAGTTGCTCTCTGAGTTTTCATGACACTATGCCTCATGTGGGACCAGATCCCATCCATGAGCTGGCATTACAGAATGGCATTACCTTTTGCTGGAAGAGCAGACACAGGAGTTGTGAACCAGAGGTCTCACACATTCAGTAAACTTCCTACACAGTCGTATTTCCTATCCGAGAGCCTTAATACCAGTTTGCTACAAGTGCACAGACCAGAGTCCACTTGTGCAACTGTCCTGCAAAGCAGCTTTCTGTTACGTGATTCAGCTGTAAGCCATGAGGGAACAGCTTACAACTGTAGCTGGAAGTGGTGTAGTGCCAACAAAAGTTTTGCACAAACAGAATGTTTATTTTCATGTTGCAACCATGTCTTCTTTCATTTTAAAAATCACTTCATCAAATAAATCAAACTGAAATAAGAATGAATAAAACAATGTGAAAGGTGCTGTGATGTCCTTCATTTTTCATCCCGCAGATGGCCAACGACAGCACAGAGACGAGCGAGGCTGGAGAAGAGGAGGAAGACCACGAAGGGGACAACGAGAATAAGGAGCGCATGCCATTCATCCAGTAACAACCGAAGGTGGTGGAAGCAGAAAGATTGATGAAGTAGAAAGGAACAAGACTGGGAAATCTATTCTGTGCATCAGTGAACAAATGCTGTAGTACAGTGTGTGTTGTATTTGTCTGCAGTCAGCTGAGCTATGAGCTGTTGATCATTGTTGTTTTGAACTCAAGTGCCATTCTCATCCAGTGCAGTATTATGACATTGCTGTGTAACACCCAGTTTCCCTGTAGCAGTCCCATGGATTTTTCTGTTCCGGTTTAAAAGCCTTATTAACTTACCGTGTAATTTTAGATGGGCATCTTTCTTATGCAAATTCCAACATTTTGCATAAAGTTATTTGGGGAGCTTGGGCTTTTTTTACAAGTTGGAAACAGTAACAAAAAAAATTCCCCACTTCTCTGGATGATTGTAACTGGAGGGAGGTTTTTAAGTTTGTGGATTTTCAGTGTTAAAATAGTTTTAATTTTATGAACCACAGATAAAAGTTACAAAAAAGATGAGTTTCCGTTTTCCTCAATCATGCTTTGTCATTTTATAAGCAATCCTGTCTTCAAAAATACCTCATTTAGAATTGTGGAATCTGAAATTGTGCAAGAAATCTTTAATTAAGAGACTGTGATTAGCCTTGTATATTCACGTTACTCATCAGCACCAGTAATTAAACACTTCATTCAGAGTGCCAACTATTATGCTTTCCTGTTGGTCTGAGCTATCAGCCCGTACGTTACAGGCAAAGAAGACGGTCAGTGAGCCACTCGTTTTAGACCCAGAACTTTCATTGCCTGTAGCAATTAGCATTGTTATTTACAGATCAACATCTTCTGTTAAGTACATATTGACTCGTCTGTGTCCAAAGTTTTAAATTTCATTTTTAAATTATGTTGGTAAGGATCACTCATCAGTATGTGGAAAGAAATTAGTTGATGGAGTTTACTGCTGTGAAATCACTAATGTCTTGATTAGCTACCAAGCTGGTGCTGAACTCCTGCAGAAGTTAACCCTGTTAAAAATGAATTTTAGGCCTTAATCCCATCCGAAATTATGCACAGGGATAACTTTATCTAGGTGAGTAGTTCTGTCAAAACCTCTGCTCCATATGTGCAGTTATGTTTATAATTATTTGCAGGATCAAGTATTCAAAGACCAGCTAGTCTTATCTACCTCCCACTAGTGGAAACTATATCTAAACATGACAAAAGTAATTTTTTTTTGTCCGTGTCTTTCATCTATCCAAGCAGCAGCTACTCAGGTCCTCAATTGTCTTGTTAAAAAAATTATTTTAAAATGACTGCAATCACCTACAGTAGAAATGCTAAAGGAATGTCAAGAGACCTTGTATAATGCCATACATCTTCGAATTAATATATTATTTTTCAAATGAAATTATTTTCCCAAGCATGGCTAGTTGTTCACCTAAATCTACAAATATCCTGTAGTGATAGAAGTTAAAAACTAATATAGAAAAGTGGGGAGGGAGAGCTGCTCAGGCTTTTCTCAATGTGAAAGGACTTGTGGGTCTGGATGACTTTTATGTGTGGTTTTAGAAGATTATCTCTTGGTTTTTTTCTGTTTGTTTCATCTTGCTGCCTGAGTATTAATGTCCATCTCTTTACACTGTACTCATGAAATTGCTGTTCTAATACCAGATAATTGTGCAGAATATTCGTTCTGAAGGAGTTTCCCTTGGGTTAAACAAATTCAGAAATAATGAGGAGAAATAACTGTGGAGAAAAATTCCAAAAAAAGCTTTTGAAATATTAATTGAACCTGAACCTCAGTTTTCTCTAGATGTTGATATGGAACTTCACTCTTGTTGATTTTCTTTTCAAGCTGGACTTGCCTACACTTCCAGTGCCATATCAGGCCCAAACAGGGACTTTACCCACAAAAAAATATATGTAATGAGAGTTTTCCATGTATTGGGCTTGCCAGTTGGGCTTTTAAGAAAGGCTGTTAAGTTTTCATGACTCATAAGCTGACAATGGTAGGAAACATGCCCAATTTTGTTTTGCAGTTAGTGTAATGATGTTGTCCTGCAACAAACCTTAACATAACTAGAAATTTTGATTTGATGCCAAAGTGAGCAATATTGCTGGTGACCTTTGAACTGGCAGTAAAGTGGCATTCTCAAGGCCTTAAATTAGGAGGGCAAGCAGAATAGCAAATCCGTTCTTCTGTTATAAACCGCAGTATGGGTGGCTCTACACTTAAACTACCCTTCAAGACAAATAAAGATGGGTGATCTTGGTCATGGCCACAGATACCACAGGGACAACAATCAAATGAAATAATTTTGGCTAGTTCTTTCTGGTTTTGTTAGCAAGGCAAAAATACTCTTCATGCTAATTCATACCAATTTTAGGGCCATTTTCTGATCAGCAGAGTATCAGGTAATTGCAGTGAGTACAAAGGAATACTTCTGGTCTACCCAAGTGCAACACAAATGAGTATTACCATCAGCAGGCTAACCTCTACTCTGTGTTTTACTGGTATTAATATGGTGTATATGAAGGTTACTACTGAAATTAATGGAAATTTTTCAGATATCTGTTCTGGAAGCAGGATTTGTGCTAGCAGAATTTGGCCCACAAGCCCTAAGTACCTTTTAGAATACCACAAACAGTAGTATCATGTCTGAAGTGATAGAGGGCATGCTATACAAAATGAAGATGCTGAGACTTGTTACCGACCAAGTCTTACTGTAGTAGAAATGAAGGTTTGTGCTTACTACTGACAGTGTTGTTTAAACAACCCTAAGACAATTGGATAGTTTCTTCAAGTGAAAGAAATTATTTCTCAATTTGCCTTAAAGGAACTGTGAAAGCTTCTCTTTAACTTAAGCCTGATTGAACTGAAACACTGTTTAATTGTATTTGTTGCTTTAGAGCTTTTGTTATATTGTGCCTACAAAGCAAATTATGTTTACATAAAAGTATAAATAAAATATTGAGCATAGCATTATCCTTGGCTTACATGTTTTTTTTCCTAATATTACAGTCACATTAGGGAACTGACTTGGAATTGGTTAAGAGCAGAATATGAGGTCTTATTTTCCATTTTGGTCACTGAGGGATATACAAAGATTTTTTTATCTTACAGTACATCAAGGTTATTAAAATGGCTGTGTACCACTTCCCACAACATTAACAGTTTATTTAGATATAAAATGTTAAATGTTACAGTCTAAGAAACTCAAAACATTATATAAGCACCATTCATGAAGCATTCAGGGAAGTGTATTTTGATACAGATAGAAACTAGTTTCCGGAATTTTAGCACTTAAATGGCACTGGGAGATGGATTGACACACAAGTTATCCTCAGAGAGATGGTTCCTTTCAGAAATGAAGATACTCTAAGAGAATAATCTTAAAAATAGGATCCAAAACAGCCACCACCAGATCGGCGAATAGAAAGGAGAAGGACGTGATTGAATCTAAAATCCCACTCTCCCTGGGTCTTGGTCTTAATTCAGGGCTGCAAGCAGGCTTACACCTTTTATTTCAAAGAATGGATTATGGTTACCAAACCGTACAGGTCATCTCAAGCCTGTACTCCAGTACATGACTTTAAAGGTCTCCCTGCATGAAAGGAAGAAATGGTTCAATGAACTTCAGTTTACTACCTAAACAGAGAGGAAGTGTTAGCTTTGGTTCATTCCAGTCATGCAGGACATGTTCTAAAACCTGTAATGTCCCTGGAAAAATCTCACTTCAGTAGTTACTGCATCTGCTCTACAATCTATAAGCTCGTGTGAACACTTGCTGATCATGAAGAGGAGCAGAGTGAATTTCTGCCCTCTGTTTTCAAGTCCTAATAAGCAAATGATCAGTGCATCCCTAATCACAGGGTCAGGATAAGGCTGAAAGCAAACAGCCATATCCTTGTGCAAACTCTGTCTAATTACTAATAAAGCTCTGCCTTTTACCAGCTTTCCCACTAGGCCATCTATACTTGACTGTCATACAATCTAACACACAGAGGCTGCTGCCAGGCAAGCAGGGATGCAGCAGGCTGCCTTTGTGAATGTTGAATGTTCATCTGGTGAGATAAAAATGCAAAAATCCTCCTAGGATACTGAGTACCCCTGGGTCTCACCTCATCCTCCATTTTGTGCTTCCCCTCTCATTTTCTGGGAGCTTAGTTGTTAATCCTGGTTGGTTTTTGTCAGAAAAGATTCTTCTGGTATGGCCATGACTGCCAGCACAGAACACACTTAAACCCTCCAGCTGCTGGAGAACTGTGCAGGAGTTTCTCCCCCAGGCAGCACCTAAGTCCCTTGGTGTGAGCTAGCATTTTGTTCCACTGCAGAAAGAGTCAAAACAATCAACACACTAGAATTGCTATCTGCATCAAGGCACCTTTTTTTCCAAGTAATTTGTAACATCTAGGCAAACATCCTAATGTTCTCCTTTGAGAGAACAAGTCAGTGTATAAATGCTAGTGTAGTTTTATCTCCTCAGTCTGAGCTGTCGTGCTGATTGATTGCACTCAGTCAATCCTAAGCCATTCCTTTCATGTTTACCTGGCCTATCTCTGTCAGCTACCTCTGCAGCAAACGGTGCAGTTTTCTGAACATTGCCTTGATCTTTGCTATTTGTAACAATGCTTTGCTGGGCACCTCACCACCAGTATGCTGTGCAGAAACTGGAAAGTGGTGTGAGAACTGCAGATGATGAAGACGTAAGAGGATGAATGCATGAAAAGAAATGAATCAGGTATGTCTCTGCCCAGGAGTAACAGGTGAGTAGAATTTGCAGCATCTTATCTGTTGATTTAGTTGTGTGCTTGAAAGGGAAGTTGTGGGGTGGTTTGTTACAGGTGTGGGGTTTAGTCGCTGCCCAGACTGTTGCACTCCTGTGTGGCAGCCTCTAAGGCTTTCTGGTCTTGCTCTGTTTTTTACCCCGTCACTGGAAACCTGACTCACTTCAGGGAAAGCGTTCGGTACTTAGAGTTCAGCTTAGCTCCTGGCTCTCATATGAAGCCATGCATGTTTACCAGGCTGCAGAACAGCCCATCAGCACTGACCTGGGAGGTAAAGGGGGCAGCTGCACTATTGCTTCCTACCCCAGCCAGCCAGGCCTGCTCAGCTGAAAAACAGAAGGTTCAAGAGATGTAAAGGGGTGCCTGACACTGCCACCACTGTTGCTGGTCAGTATCCTACTTGGAGCTACTTTAAGAGCCCTCCACCTCTCACCAGGTTTGACATGGAGGTCCCAGCCTTTCTCTGCAGGCTTTCTACAGTACCTGCAATACTCAATAATCATCAGTGTTCTCTGGCAGCACTTCAGGAGAATTAATTTTTTACCTCCTGAAGAATACTGGGTCACGTCCACTTCATCCCCCATGGAGAGTGACAGAAAAACTACTGGACTTAACACAGGTAGATTAGCCCTTCACATATAGGAACCTTCCTTCTCTTCCACAGGCATTTTAGACAAGAGAAGAAAAAAGGGCCAAGAGCAAGCATTGACAGCCTACAGTGACTGGCATGCCTCTTAAAAACTCAAACACCTGCCATCATATAAGATGTGCTTTCATTTAGAAAGCAACAGTCTTCACAGTTGTTGGTAAAAGCTTTAAGACTGAGTGAACTAAAACAATCCAAAAAGACAAAGGAAGACTCTTTAATCATGCAGCTTCTGAACCCTAATGATGTTTAATGCTTGGTACAGACAACACAGGATGAAGTTGCAAACCGGGCAGCCAGGGACTGAATGGCTGGGCTAAGGGGTGCCACTGGCACTTGTTAGTTTGGGAACAGCAGCTGCCAGCTGTAAAAGGGAAAGGGGGGTTGTGGTTTGGGTGGATGGGGTCTGTGAGTGAGGGAGGGCTGCAGAGGTGAGGGCCTGCTTGTTTTCCTGCTGAGATTAGGAGGGCTTTGACCTGTCTGGTAGAGTGCTTTTTTTTTTTTTTTTTTTTT
>Ga0065711_1026636_pt1 | contig 63944 bp, 30 predicted proteins | sample Hoacrofraction12_FD_59098 | JGI IMG/M metagenome (GOLD analysis project Ga0065711, IMG submission 59098) | Hoatzin crop microbial communities from Cojedes, Venezuela - Epithelial fraction 12 v2 (version 2) | ecosystem: Host-associated > Birds > Digestive system > Esophagus > Crop | place... | reverse complement strand
GCCCCCACAGCTACAGCACCGCCATCCTGGGGTGTGAGGTGCCCCGCGGCCAGGGCGCCGCCATTTGACAGGCTCCCTGGTCAAGGTGCTGCCGTTTGAGAGGCCCCACAAGTGCCCCGCAGCTACAGCAAAGCCATCCCAGGGTGCGGGAGTCCCCACAAGTGCCCCGCAGCCAAGGCAGCGCCATCCTGGAGCGCGAGGGGTCCCACTAACGCGCCCCAGCAGTGCCATCGGTGCGGGGAGCAGGGTCTCCTCAGTGCCACGGAGGCCTTGGGGCTTCCCTCCAAGCCGGCAGTGAGCAGGGGAGCAGAGCCGCAGCGGCCGCGCTCTGTGACTGCAGCTGCTCCTGCAGGGGTTTCAGCCATGGCCACGACGCTGCACAGCAGTGGGGAAATGGTGCCAGGTGGCCTTGGTCATGCTCAGAGATGTTAATCAGGCGGCGTGCTCAGCAGTCCCCTGACTGGTAACTTTTTCATAGAATTGTAGGTTGGAAAAGACCTGTAAGATCATCAAGTCCAACTGTCAACCCAACACCACCATGCCTGCTAAACCATATCCCGAAGTGCCACATCTACACGTTTTTTGAACACCTCCAGGGATGGGGACTCAGCCACCTCCCTGGGCAGCCTGTTCCAATGTCTGACCACTCTTTTAGTGCAGAAATTTTTCCTAATATCTAAACCATCCTCTGGTGCAACTTGGCCGCAGAAGATGCTGCAATATAGGAACATGTTAGGTTCCAATTAAGCAATAACAGCCCGATGCCCAGTGGTGCCTTAAACACACTTAAATTCTTGGCTGTAGTCCTGTGGCAGTCAAAAAAAGATATCAAAACACAAAGAGGCTCTGATTAATTAATAGCAGTAATACCATTTGTGTTCACAAGCAGAGGCACGTGACCACGTGGCTACGAGCCACATAAATGCACATGTCTGGAAATCCATGGGTTTGCACTGTGGCTTGCAGCTCGCTAACGCATTTCTGTGTCTGCCCCTGTGCAGACACCAAACAGACTGGTGGCCCTGGCTGGGCTGAAGATGGTTTTTTGCTTCTTGGTTGTCAGCGTTGATAGACCTTTGCTGGGTAGAATTTGTTTTGCGGACTCCAGACCAGTAAATTCCAAACAGCCATCACTGGGATCAGGCACCCAGGAGTCACAGGGACTCTTCGATGGCTTCCTTGAGACATGTGTCTGACCTCTCCTGGGTTCACCCTTTGGCTTGGGATGCTCCTCTGCCAGGTAGGAGGCTCCTGCCTTCAACTTTTCTCTTATCGCATGTACTAAAGGCAACAGAAAGCTGCTGACACCCGTTATGACCCCATGCCAGTCGCTGGTGCAGCAGGCTGGGCTTTTTGCAAGAGAACATAAGAGTTGTAGATGCAGAAGAAAGAAATAGATACACACACACATTAGATACATAAATAGCAGGAAGAAAATAGGATATTATTTGTTCCAGACGCTGTCTTGGGGAGGCTGCATACTGTGTTTGCAGTATCCCATGTCATTCCTTCCATCAGCTCTGCAGACCTTAGGACACTGCAGAAAGGAACACCCGAGAGAAGTAAGTGGGAGATTTTGTTAGCGTTTACCCTCAGAGGCCAATGGAAATTTGTGGCTGCAGTTTTCCTGCTTTCACTGCTTAATTTCACTTTCTCAGGCCACTGCACATCTGGATGCACCCGTGGGTCCCCAGGCTTGAGACTGTGAAATACTGAGTAATGCCATGGAGCACAAATAAGGATCTTAAGATGCCTACCTTGCAATTACTTCCCTTTTATTTCCCTATCTGTGAGACCCCAGCTGGCCTCATGCTACAAAGCCAAGCAAATACTTCATCCACAGTCCACATGGAAGACCATGAACACACCTAGTGCTGAAGGTGGGGGTTTGGGTGGTTTTGTTGTTCTTGTTGCTATTGTTGATTCAGTTTATCACCGTGCCCCGGTTCCAGCTGGGATAGAGTTAATTTTCTTCCCAGTAGCTGCTGTGTTTTGGATTTAGTACGAGAAGAATGTTGATAACACTGATGTTTTTAGTTGTTGCTAAGAAATCAAGGACTTTTTCCAGTCTCTCATATTCAGCTCATGAGCAGGTGTGCAGGAGCTGGGAGGGAGCACAGCCAGGCAGAGAGCCTAAGCTGGCAAATGGAAATACTCCATACTGTAGACGTTATGCTCAGTTTGTAAATGGAGGGTGGCTGGGGGTAGGAATCTTTTTTTTTTTCCTTTCTTTTTTTCTGTGAGTTCAAATCCTCTCTTGTCCAGAGTTTGAACTTTTCCAAGATTTCAGTCTTTTTCTGGAGTTATGTGAAATTCACAAAATCCGCGAGTTCTGGGTTCCATGATGGCTGCTTGGGGACTGGCAGCAAATCAGTCACTGGGCGGTGAGAAAATTGTATTGTGTATAGTCTGGTTTGCATATTCATTAGTGTTATTATTGGTATTAGTATTTCCTTTATTGTCTTATTAAACCATCTTTATCTCATCCCATGAGTTTCCCCTTTTGTCCATTTCTCCTCCCCATCCCGCTGTGGGGAAGGGGAGGGGTGAGCGAGCGGCTGTCTAGTGCGTAGTTTCTGGCTGCTGGGTTAAACCACGACAAACACTAAACCGCAATAACTGGTGAGTGAAAACTGCTGCTCTGGATCCCAAGGTTTTTACATGGGAATATTCCTGGCAGTTTCTTCAATGTCTCTGTGGCTCACAACTCACAAAGCACCAAAATTTTCATGGCAAAGCTTACTGAAAGCACAGCTTAATGTTCTTCTATGTGGACTGAAGTTTTGGCCTGCTGATGGCGGCTCACGCATGCGTGACAGTCCAGGAGACACTGACGTAGGCTGAAATAGCACCATTTGCCGCTTTGCGTGTGAAGGTGCAAGGAAATCTCGTCTCCCGTCTTACCCTGCAAGAGGTAACTGGTTTATACAAGGAGTTTAAAGAGCAGAAAATGTGGCACTGCCAGAAAGAAATACTAGTTACTTCATAACTGTTGGCTTCAGTGTCAGTGGTCATCACCACCACTGCTGTGCTCTGTTTACATCCAGTACACATATCCTAGACATGCTTTAGAAAATAAAGATGTACCTTGCCATGCTTCAAAATATCATCCTTGGCTTTCTGAGGTGCTGGAATAAATATCAGCTCGGCATAGCTCAAGCAGGCTTTATTGGAAGCTGGAACAGCAAAAGCAGTAAAAAACCCACGTTAAATACTAAATGCTTGTTAGGAAGCCAACGGCAATTTCCCTCCAGCAACCTGCAAACATCACTCACAATATTTTCATAGCTCCTTTTCCACTACCTGGCAGAAATCTCTTTGTCCCTAACAGCCTCAGTTGTGTTCAGACTGCAGGCACACATTCGACACGTTCCTCATGAGGAAAATCTGGTGGGGTTTTTTCACTTGGGGATCACATTAGTTGGAGTCTATCTGTCTGCAGTCTGTCTGTCTGTCTATCTAATCCCCAAAACACGACACAGTGGCAATAAAGTGAGAGATCATGAGCACGATGTAAGACTGACTGTTGTATGTAGATACAGACTGCAGGAAGATGGAGTTTGCAGAATTTACTCACGTGGAAAAAGTCAACAGAATCAGAGAAGTTGTGGGAGGGATGGAGGCTGTATTAACCCTGTCCTCTGTTGCAGTTCTGCTTTGTATGACCCACTGTTATCTCAGACAAATGTCCTCGGCCATGTGGGTCAAGGATGGCATTCCTGCCTCACTGCCTTGTCGTTGCTCACAGCTGGCTGGGGGTGTCCCCATGGCTCCTGCCAGCACTCGCAAGTGAGACGGGAAGTTTGGGTTTGCCCAAAGCGCGTTCATTGTTTGCTTTTGGTAGTCTGACTTTATGGAAAGGGACCCGGGAGTATCTACATAACCACGTTCCACTGGCAAAGAGATGGATGGGACGGAAGAGAGGGGAAAGGCAAAAAGAAAGGGAATCCCCAGCAGAGGAGCAGCTGTTGGTGGTTATTAACTACAGCCGCTATTTGTGAAGGGAAATCCCTTCCCATAGCCCCGGTGGTAAACCAAGTTTCCCTTCTCCAGCCCTATGGGTCAGCCTGCGGCTGAAGGCGAGTGCTGCAGTGTGGATACCATTTTCTACGCCTTCCTTGCATGTGTCATGGGCTGATGCACTCGCTGCTGCAATGTGTCTGGTCCTGGTCTACAAACTGAGCCAAAACCAAGTCCAGCTGTGCAGGACTGACCTCAGTGCTCAGCTGGTGAGGTTCAGACCTCCGATACAGAAGCATCTTCACCTGTGTCAGGGAGACATCCTGCCAGGTTAATCTCAGTCAATCACTCAGAGCAGCTTTAAAAAGAAATTATGCATCACTCGCTTAGCGTGAAATGACCTTTATGTAGAGCTGGACTTACGCCTCAGTTGACATTTGCCCAGGAAATACTGATCTGGCTGAAAACCTCAGGTTTGTGTTTCTATTTCACCAGAGAGGTACATTCAAATCCACAATGATTAATTGTGCCAGAGACACAGGGGAAAGCCATACCCTCAAAGTGACCTTTTCAGACATGCGCTCTCCCATGACCTTTAATATTTTTCATTTGTAACGAAGAGAGTCTTGTTACCTGCTCACACAGGGAAAGTAACAAATTGTTTGATTTTCTACCTTATGCTTCATTGATGTTATCTCCGAGTTAAATGTTGTTACTGTTCTGCTGCATTTTGTGTTAACAGCACAGCCGTCTGTTCCCTGTGGGAAGAAGCAGCTAATGCTGCATTGTATTTGTGGACCAGAAGGAAAGGGTGACAGACATGCAGTTACCTCCTGCTGCTTGCTTTTCTGACTGTCATCTTTTGGCTAAACACCACGGTGGCAGTAACAAGGTCAGTCCAGCCTGAGATATCTCCTCACCCCCTGGACTGTAGGATACTCGGTGGTGATTTCGAGTGACTGAGAAGGAGGGCTGGTTGAAACCATAGCAAAATTCCCCAGGGCACACAGCGTGGCTGGTCTTGTGAACTGTTGTATTGCAGCCTGAACGTGCTGGCAGTTCTCTGCAGATAAGAACGGCCATTGCTTTACCAAGTGAGTTTGGGGAGGAAATTGTGAGTCAGTCAAGCATAGTTCACTTGATGTGTTGTCTGTCTACCTCTTCGAGTACAACTGATGTCCGTAAAGTATGCTTTTACGGTAAGTCTTCTGACTAAGTTTTCAGTTATCTCTGCTTCCTTCTGATAGCTGAGGGCCACGTCGGCTTTGCAGGAGAGCGTGACTCAGTGCTACCAGCGTGTTACAGTGCCTCGGTGATATAAAACAACAAACATCCTTATTCCTGTGCGTGTGGGACATAGTCCTACAAAGAGTGTCTTAGGTAAACAACTCCAATCCCCAGTCCTACAAAGAGTGTCTTAGGTAAACAACTCCAATCCCCAGTAATTTTAGCCAGGAAAATTCTTCTACTGCTACTTTTCCAGATATGTGAGTTAAATTTGCATTCTTGAAAAACAACAGAAATATGACAGGGTTTTTCCCTACACTCACTCCGGTTCAGGACTCTCTGCGGAGTCTTCCTGGAAAAGAAACAGGGGAAACAGTGGGTTTTGTGATGTAGAAAATAAACAGTAAAACGAACAAAGTAGCTTGACATTTTCCCAGATACGAGAGAGTGCAAGGGACAATAAAAAGTAAGGAAATGCGTATTACTGTTCGTGGCAGAACTAGTAGCCAACTATTGTAAAAGCTGGGTTATCTAGTAATATCTGGGCTTCTATCTTGGGATGCTGTAGTGTTTTAGAAGATCCTTGCTTGCAGGGCCCTAGTACTGCTAGCTTTCCAAAACTTTCACAGAAAACATTTGCTCAGCTTGTACTACAAGTAAAAAATGAACAAGGTTTTGGGATCCATAAGGAATAGGAGGGAAAACAATGATTAAAAGTAATTAGAGTGGCAGGTCCCCCAGGAACCCAGAGTGTCGTGGGTAATCTTGTCTCTAAAAGAGCAGCATTAAACAATGATAGGAACAGCCAAACATGAAGGAAAAGCTCTCCTCGGAGGAAGCAAGCGATATAAAAGAAATATGTAAAATAACGAACACTGCAGAGAAAGCAGATGGAGAGTTTCTGCTCTCCTTGTTTTCAGTGATGTGAAGGGATATTAAGACTGAATTTTTCATGCCAGTAGCAGGGAAACCATTTTCATGTCTTGTGTAAGTGGAGCATGGCGCTCAATGCTACGAGAAACCTTTCAAGACAGGAGCTTAGAAAGATGCAGAATGGGATAGCAGTTTTATAGAGTGACATTAGTGGCTTTCAAATTGAACACCTGCAACAACTTTCAAGGTTATTTTTAATCATATCAACCAAATGCTAGCTATTAGAGCTCAGGATGAGAACCATGTAGAGAAGACAGATGACTGGCCCACTTCTGTGCTCACAGGCCACCCCCTGACATGCCATATCCTTGCTAGAGGCAAGATACAGGGCAGGATGGGTGCCTGGTCTCACCCTGGAGGACAATACCCATATTTTCCTTCAGAGATGAGAACGAGCTGGGACACTACTGCATGTCAGTAGTACTGCTCTGTCTAGGACAGTTTCTTACACAGACTCCATCAAGATGCTGTCACAAAATAAGGACAGCCCATAAAACCAGGATGCCAAATCTCTCCTATTGCTGCTAGATGATAAGGCATTTACTTACTCCTGCATATCTGCAATGGTAGCGAAGCTCCTCCTGGCTCTCAATCATTCCTCAGCACATGCTGCAGATGTATCTGCATTTAACCCATTTTCTTCTTGGTACTGTCAGCCTCCAGTAAAGAGGCTGCGTAAAATGGAAAGCTCTTGCCTCTGTATCTGGAGTGAGCACATTTTATCAGATAGCAGCTTATTCTGATGGAGTACATTAATACCTGAGTCATCAGGGGCTCTGGCTTTTTTAATGTCAGCTTTCTAGGCTAGCTTTGTGATGTGCAGCGCTCCCTTTGAATTTGGCCACCGCCACCCTGACATTACAAAAGGAGGGATTCTAGTGGGATGCTTTCAGGGAAGTGTAATGGGAAACAGTCTGGTCCAAGTGGTGACTCCAATATCATCAACCATGGACTCAAACAGGGCTTTGCTTTTAAATTAAATGGTGACATAGGAAGTTACTGAAAAACACAACAGGAGATTCCCCTATTTGTCAACAGGGCATCACTGTGTAAAGACCAGGCATGCCTGATGCATATAGAATTCACCTATAGCATTTACTCACATCATCCACGGGGATTAAGATGCCTTATCAAGCCCTCCAGCTTTGCTAGGTATAAGTAAGACTTCTCTTTTTGCAGCCTGTAGACTCTTTCTCCAATCCTACTGCTCTTTGAGGTACTTCTGAAGAAGTTCCTCTCTCTCTCATTTCTTTTTTCTGGCTGCATCTCACCCTGAGTGTTTTCACCAGTCTGACCCACACCTTTGTACTGCTGACAAATATCTGCCTCTCTTCTATTGGCATCTCGCTCTCTGTCCACTTCCACCACTTACGCTTCAGTACCTACCATCGTGATCTGACCATCTCTTCAGCAATATTTGATGTTAGACCTCCTGACCACTGTAACAAATCACAGCCAAAAATTAATTGTTGTCCTTCCCAGACCTCACTGTTTCCAACAATCCTGGTATCCCAAGAGCAGCGAAACGTCTTGATGTTACTGGATTTTAGTGTATTAGGCACCGCCTGGCAGAGGGACAGATGTGCACCTAGAAGGAGTCAGACAATACACAACCCAAATGTTTTAAAAACTACATCTCCTAAGTGCACTCTTTTCATTTGAGCATATATGAGAGGAGGTGTTTGACTCTTATAGGACTTCAGGAGCATGTAGCTGCATCTGCTGGAGTTGCCACCCCACAGCCATGCAGTAAATTTCTTTTTACAAAACAAGCAGACTGCCAGGAGCTCCTGTCCTTTATTCCCACCTTTTTCCATGCTAACTCTATTTGGAACAATTCTTTCTGGCCCCTCAGTCTGTCTTTACTCAGGCAAGTAAAAGCTCTTGTTTCCGAGATTACTTGTGACTCAAAATGTGCAGTTTCAAAGCAAGTGATGATGTAGAGTGAGAAAAGAAAAAAAGTACAGAAAAAGCAGACCAAGTTGGTGATGTCTAAAGAAGGTACCAAGCAAGCAGGGCTGGGATCTTAAGGACTTCCAGAGATATGAATTAGATTCTAGTTTTACTACAGGGTTCAGTACAGATTTTATTTTAAAGATCAGAGATAAAGGCCCTGAATTATAGATGTTTTTAGACTTTGCTCTGCTCTAGGTTGCAAGGTCCACTGGTAGAGGGTACAGCCACAGGAATCCCAACCAAGTAATGCAGAAGCGGCCAAGCAAACTTGTTGCTATCTTAGGTATCACGCACATAGCACTGAGAGGAAAAACACATACCTTTTTGAGTTTTTAAATTTTACAGCTGAGAGGCTGAAGAAGTACCATGGGCACCTAAAAGATTAAATTGAGGAAGCAGCATGCTGTCCCCTCACAGCAGGCTTCCCCAGCCTGAATGGGGCTGCGTGCACTGCTGCCTCAGTGCCCCTCTGCCCATCTCTGACCTTGACTGGAACTACCAAGGATTAAAGCAGGTAGGGACCACAAGGGTGGTTCTTTTCCTCTTAAGGGCATGATTTTGTAGGGATAGGTAATAGCTGTTATTAGGAGAGTGATCTATGTAGAAAGCATCAACATGCCTTTAAGTGCACAGTTCGTCTTCACTTGTCTTACCTTGCTGCTGTCCTAAGCTCATCACGGCTTCAGTGTGGCTATTACGATTCGATTTAGGTCAGATTTGTTTCCAGCAACCACTGTATTACAGCAGATGGCAGCCTTTCCCCAAATTTCCAGAAACGAAGCCTACCTAGATTTCAGACAACACACGTCTTGTCTTTTCTTCTGGTGTCTGCTTGTCACCAGCAGAAGCCTCCATAGGAACTGAGACACTGGAAGGGAGAAGCTAGAGATATAAAGAAGACTGAAATCACCTCCTCACATTTGCTGGGCTTGGCTCCTCAACAGAGGTCTGATCAGCTGCTGCACCATCTCTCTATTTATTAAGGACCGTGTTTCCCTTCCAACTTGTATCAGAGTTCAAGATCAAAGTAATTAAAAATCCACACTAATTCATTTCTTCACCTTGACAACACCACATAACAGAAAACACATTGTACTTTGGGGGACGCAAGTCAAAATCAAACTGACATTTTTCAATGCTTGACTTAGTAAGGTGTTCATGCTGTATTAAAAAGCACCTCTGTTAAATGACCTACAGCAGCTGGCTGAATAAACTGTGGTGTGGGTGAGGCCTCAAATTACTTCATCTGCTGGTGACTGTTCAAAAGAGCCTCAGATACGCTCTGTGGATTCACCCAGCCCTGAGAAGCGAGGAGAAAAGTGATCAGCACTTTTCTGTCCTGCCCCTTTCTATTCTCTGCTCTTGGAGTCAGAATGCTTCTTGGGACCGGTTTTGTTGAGATGACCACAGGCACACCAAGCTCTTTTGAATACCCTCTGGATCCTGTGGAAGCATTTCTTATTACCACATGGCAGCTCCCTTGTCTATAGTGTATTTTTACACCTACCCAACCAGTATTAATCAGTCCTAGTGGTCTGTTTCACAAGTACGAGAGAGGTGCAAAGATGTCTTCTTCTGGGAGGTTGCTCCTGATGCTAACACAGAACAACATGGATTTACTTCTACATAGGGTCTGCCTTCAATTTCTACTTTTTTCCCTGCTTCTGTTCTCACAAAATATGTTAATGGCGTCCAGATGCTTATTAACACGTTTCATACTAACAACCAGAGACAGGAAATACAGGCCAGATGAGAAAAAACCCAGCTTAAACAATAGTGAAGAGCGATGAGAGGAATTCAGCAGGGCCAAGTAAAATGTACTCTGGAGCATTCAAGAAACTAATCAAACGGTTGTCAGTGAAGGACTTTATAAACTCTGGGGGACAGGAGAGGTCCCAAGGGATCAGAGAACCTATTATCAATATCTAGGGGGACAATCAAATATGGCACTAATTAATCTTAAAAGACCCACGTGATCCTAAAGCAACCGCTACAGGCTTACAAGAACAAGTTGTGTCTAACCAACTCTATTTCTTTACAGCTGGCCTGGCAGCTAGGAAAGGGAAGTCACAGATGTGCTGTATCTTCACTTGAATAACACTGGCTCATGCAGCCACCAAAGGAAACAGTCTAGACAACATTACTACAAGGTGAATGGGCGAGCAAGTTGTTTATACTCAAGGTGTAACGTTCATCACGTCCCCAGCTCAGTATATTCCTGACAGCCACTGCCATTGGAACACTGGCTCCCAAAATCTGGCCATAGAGGCCATTACTCTGTGTGCCTACCACAAGAGATGAGAGACACAGGGAGAAAGAGTTAATTTCACACAGGAAATCACCATCAGTGAGGAAATGACCCCAATTCCCTACCTTATACTCAAGGTCTTGGCATTCATGATCATCTTTTCCTCACAAGACATGCGCACCACCCACTCCCATATCAGCTTTTAATAAAGGAAACACTTAAAATACTCTTCCACCAATCTGCCCAGCCCACAGAGACTGTTGCAGACTGTTCCTCAGAGGAGCCTTTTCATCCTTTTTGAAAGCTGCCCTCTTCTTTCCCAGGTCTGCAGAGAAATCTGGCTAACTAGAAATTTCGAGGCCTTTATACTGCAGTTCTCCCATCTTCCTGGCTGCATTCATTATTAATAGCTCATCATTAAATTTTAATAAAGTGAATATCAGAGGTTTAAGGCTTGTTAGGCACCTTTCCTCCCTTTTTTTATTCTTCTAGGTCCATTTATTGGAGAGTTCATTCAGTGTAATGAAGGGGAAGTTGTCAATCGGTAACAAGCAGACCTTTTGCAGAAAGTTGTCATTTCTGTATTTCCAAATTCTGTAGACGTGCTTGGAATACAAAAGCTTCTACTTTGAGTTGTTTTTTTATTTAAGAAAGAAAAAAAAACCACCAAACTGTAGGTAAGTCTTTGGTTTGAACTTGCTCTTCAGTTTATTGGAGCAGGAGTTGATGAGTTCTAGCTTCATTCATTAATGAGTTGGTTTCACAGTGAAGATGGGAGCCGCCTGGCTGTGTGAGACTGTTGGTCTGTGCAGGACTGATCCTAATGCAGGAGCTGTCCCCCGAAGAGCGCCAAACTGGGGATGCTCCAGGAGCAGCACAGAAGCCTGTGGCAGGGAAGGAGCCTCTCCATCATGGTTTTCAGGGTAGAAGTTGCTCTGCCTCCATCCCAGGGGTGCACAGCCCCACTCCCAGGTGCAGCAGTGACGCCATCAGCAGCACCAGTATTTGGTTGCATAGGGTTGTTTTGGTGTGGATAATCCCCCTCGCCTTGCGGTTAAAACCTGACAGAAGGGCTCTGTAGAAGATTCGGATTTGAAGATCTCAGCATTTGGGGCTCAGGCAACCAAAACCGAAATGCTTCTTGATGGGCAGAAATGTACTGAAAGAAAGAACCGTCAGGATATTTTTCCCCTCTAGAGGAAGTCGGTAAGAGTCTTTGGAGGGACAGACAGCATGCAGGACGTGGGCAGGGGCCTTCTCATTTCACTCAGCAAGTGGAGGGCCTTGGGGAGGACGTGGCGAAGCTGAAGACAGAGTTCAGGAAACAGAAGCAGGAACCCCGACAGTCTGACAAACACAACCTACAAAGAAAGATAAAAAGGACTGCTTTAGCGTAGAGAAGAAAAGGCTGAGAAGAGACATGCTTATAGCCTTCAACTATGTAAAAGGCTGCTAGAAGGAGGGAAAAAAAACTATTGCCTCCACATCCTCTGTGGGGGGAACAAGCAGTAACGTGCTAAAGCTTTCCTTCTGGGGAGCTTTAGGTTCAAGATGAGGAGCAATTTTTCACTAGGAGGATAGTTACATCGAGGAACAGGCTGCCTGGAGAGGTTGTGGAGTCTCTGTTACTGCAGATTTTGAAAGTATAAGTGAGATGAATGCTCGCAAGCAGGATTTGGGTAGAGCTGACCCTGCCCCATTGGGCGGACTAATGCAGGAGAGGACCTTCCATGGATCCGTGATTACATTATGAACAATACATTTTAAAATCAGCTGATGCAAAGAGGCTTGCATCTAAAACTTGTGAAAAAAATTGTTTAATGCAATCTGGGAACTCTCATTGGTTTCTTTTCTTTTCTTCCCGTCCCCCCCACGTTGATATAGTAAGGAAATTCCAGAGACACTAAGATCTGGTACTCAAAAGAGAGCCAGAACTAAAATTTCAGACCAGCTCATCTGACATCCATAGTGAGCAAAATAAAGAGAAAGCTGATCAGAGCTCATACGTAAAGGACAATAACGTAATGCCAATCAATGTGGGTTTTTTTCTGGAGGAAAAACTTGCATCTGGCAAATTTGCTTTCCTCCTTTGAGATGACAAGTTTGGCAGATACATGGCAGTTGTAATGGAGCTTTGCAAGACATTTGACTCATTATTGAGCGACATTACGATGAAAAGATTAGCACTCTCCACTATCAGAAAAGCCCACATTAAATGGATTAGGTGACAGCTCCCCGGTGGAGGCTCTGCCATGGACAGGACAGAATTGCCCAGGAGGCTTCTGGACCTGACGCTGCTTCGCATTGCCACAGAGGATCTGGGAGCAAACATCAGGTGACTGCTGACAGTACGCATACAGGATGTAAGGATCGGCCAGGTGGCAAGCTGGGCTGAGGAAAGTCGTTCACAGGCTGCTGCTACACAGCATATGCTGGATGCATTGCCTTTTTTTTTTTTAATACCAAGAGCAAAGGTGGGTTGAATACCCTCACCCTGGGGACTCCCACAGCTGCTCTTCTCTTCCCCTGATGTGTTCTGAGGAAGCCAACGTCTGGCATCCCTTCTTTACACTTCTGTAATGTGAATTAGCCCCAAAATTACAGTCTGAAAGATTGTTCAGGGCCAGCAGAGCCTAAGCCTCTTGCGTGATGCCGTTTGACATATTTTTTACTGCAGAAACATAAACACAGCCTGGCTTTATTAACCATTAGCCTATAAAGATAAAAATATAACAAAATGCAGACACACATGGTCTATAAATATATTTATGCTGTCATGAGGAAAACTAATCCCAGGCCTCCACAGTATGAAAAACACTCCACTGTATAAATACTGAGCATTTGGCAACGTTGTCTTAAGGACAAGGGGGGCTGGGGTGTTTTTTCCTTTAGAGTTGGCGTGGTCTCTAGTCAAGCCCTCATTCTGCAGAGGCACTTGCCCCGGCTCTGGTGATGGCTTTCCCTGGCAGGCAGTTGCCAGGAGCTGCCAAGGAGTGCGACATGACATGAGCACTGATTCATCGACGCCCAAAGGCGCTTGCACACACCTTCTGCTTCTCCTGCTCAAGAACAAGCAGAGTGAGATTTCCAAGTGATAAAGAGTGACGCTGGCAGAAACGCTGAGTAACACTAAAAACACCCGGAGCGATGGTGGAGCTGAGGTCTTCGGCATCGCTTACCCTGCCCCTCAGGAAAGCTGCTCTGAATTCACTTTTAATGCGAGCAAGTGTAAAAGCATTAAACATCCACACTCTGTGCTGTTCTGCAGCATTTAAAAGACCTTCTGATTGATTTATCTCCCCTTTAGAAGTGAAACAAGCTCATTAAATGAACTGAGGCCCTGGCAGCTTTGCTCTGCAGAGCCTGGGACTGGGCTTTGCCCAGCCGACCACCATGACCACAGGCTGCAGGGAAGGGGCAGCAGACAGGAGAGGTGTCCACACCCCTGCGACCCATCTCGGACAACGTTTGTCCTCCAGCAGTGGTCCTCTGGTGGGACCCATGGACATGTCCCCATTACAAGGCAACACTCCACGGAAAGGCAAGCTGGGCAGGTGAGACCATGACCTCTCGATTCACTGCAGTTTGGAGCCTCTCATCCGCTTTAAAGTCACATTTTAGGTGATTGTCCAGGCAAAACAAAAGCGGGTACACCTGAACCTTTATCCTGTGGAGACTTTTGAAAATGTCAGCCACTATGCCAACTGGAAGCACAGACCAGAGAGAAAAAAAGCCAATTAAAAAGCCAGGTTGTCTCAGTGTTGCTCAGGGCTAACAGAACAGATGATGGCATCGCTGGAAGCTGCGTTTGCTTTTAATTGTCCTCGTTCCACTGAATAACTAATTCTCTCCTCCTCCCACACGACAGGAAAAAAAAAAAAAGCATGGGTTTTTTGGAAAGGAGTTGACTCAATTCCTTTCCTACAGCGCATGACAGCAAGCTTCAGTTTTTAGCTTTGCATCCAGGCAAGTTGAGAATATCACTGCATGCATTTGTTTTGTTTCAAATCTTCTAGGATCAGCTAAAAATATTATTTTGGAGAGAAGAAGATACGGAAGCACTAAAGGTTCTGTATTCACTTAGCTCCTAAATTGCAGCCAACCAAAGGCAATAGCACAGGTAGATCCCATTTGTAAGGTGGTCATATTAAAATGTTACTTTGCAGGTGTCAGAAGGCTGGGATGAGGATGGTGCTGGGGATCTGAACATGATCCAGGGAAAGAAGTGGGTCCCCTCACAGCCCAGAGATGAAACGCTGGGCTTACCATGAGACTCATCCTTCATGTGTTTGTTTCCCAGGAGCTCAGGAAAGCCATTGCTCTTCCCGTATCCCTGACCAGCTCATACTTCCATCATTTTCCAGGAGAGACTGAAGGGAAATCCTATCTAGGCTGAAGAATAGATGACCAGAAAAAACCCAAAACACATTTTGCAGGGCTGCAGTCCAGCCAACATGGTTCAATGCATTAAAAAAAAAAAAAACCACCACCACATATTTCAATAGAAACACTTAAATGATCATAACTACAGCAAACACAACTGAGAAACTGTCACATAAAACTACTGGAGATAAAAGTGAATCTAATTTGTTATTTGAGGGGGGCTGAAGCAGGTACAAATACAAGGACAAAGACAATGAGCTAGAAATAAGCAGACAGGATGATCTTGGGAGTTACGAGTAAAGAACATACATAAGGACGCTTCCCCCTGCCCCGAGTGATTTAACTGTGTGCTGCACTTTCATCTTTCATCTACTGTCTGAAAACATGAACTATCATTTCCTACCTACCCTCGCCGTGCCGCTCATGCTTCGTGCGGCGCGCTCACGGGGAATCCTTAGGAGTCCATCCTGTTGTGTGCAAGTGCTGTGGAGGGAAAGCGTTTTAGTGAGACCTTTCCACTAGGAAGGGGAAAACCAGACAATCCTGGCACAAGTTATAATTCCAAAGACTGTACCCACATCATATTTCTGAAAGGCAGCACATCTCCAGTAGGGATCTAGGTACAGAGCTGTTATTGTGCACATAGACAGAGTAGAGGAAGGAAGTCAGAGCAGATTAATAATTTACTCCTGCCTCAGAGCTGTTTAGTGACACTAACTCAGCAAAAGCATTCGAAATAAAAACATCACAATATTGCAGGCACTGCCAGATTACAAAGGAGTTGCCTCTGCCAGTGGGAAAGTGCTTCTCTAGTTGATCCGTAAGGTCATTTGTGCCCACACAGAGTATGTGAGATGTCTCAACCCCCTGCGTGGTAGTGCTGGGCCCTCAGCAGGGGTGGTATAACCGAGTATTTGCTGCCACAAACACATCCTTGCCAGCACAGCCAGGTAAACATCACAGGGCAGAAAATAGGGCATCGTCGGTGCTGGTTCCCATTCCCTCCTGCCAGCGCTGCGAGAGGGGCAGCAGGACAAGGATGGAGAGCCGTGCGCGCTAGCAGCGAAACAGAGTGGCAGGGAGTGGGCAGCAAGCTCTGGACTGCCAGAGCTGGCACTTTGCCTCCAGTTGCTCATCATCCCCCAGCTCAGGCTCAGGGGATGCACTCCCAGCCGATGCCTAATCTGATCCCACACAAGCTAGCGCCCAGGAAGGCAAACGGGGCTGGCTTCTGCAGTCGCCTGCTTGCTGCAGCTACGGCAAGGACTGTATCTGCCAGGGCTGGAGGGAGGAAAATGACGAGCAGCAGATCACAAGGGGACGGAAGCAGGAATGTAAAGATTCAGGCACTGGGGCTCATGGCCAATGCTGTTCCCGAACGCTGCACAGACTCGGACACATCCGAAGCCACCAGTCCCACCACAGGCTTCGCAGTCCCCCGAGGCTGCGTTCAGGATGGCGGCTCTCACAGGGGCAACTTAGGTTTTGAGGAAATAAAAGCATCTTTTTTCTGCTCTTTAAATCTGCCACCATTTTGCATTGAGGAGGGAGACAGGACCAGACCGACAACCAGCAGCACCCAACGCAGCTGAAGCAGCCGGCTGTTTCTTGTGCAATAGCACAAGTCGGTGTTTCCCTAGCTCGGCTCCCATCACCCAGCGCGTTACCATGGGATACAGCACCCAAAGCCAGTTTGACACAACGCTGTTCACTGCAAGCAAAAGAGCCCTGAGCGCCTGCTGCTGCCTTGGAAGCAGCACCTGGGAAGTGGTAGGCTCGCTGCTGCCCGTGCACAGGCCACGCTTGCCAAAGAGCCCTCGACACAAGTCACAGGAACCATCAGAGCTCCCACAGATGCTTTCCCGGATCTTTTCCCCCCAGGATGCACAACAGCGCATGTGCAAGTGATCTGCCGTAGCTATGAGAGAGCCTTAGAAGCTGCATTTCCACGATGATCACAGCCCCTATGTTAAAGCCAAGTGCTACAATTAAAAATAGATGAGCTTTGCCAGTGTTTTTACAGAAAAAGAAGCAGCAATTGCACACGTCATGGCTAGGATCAGGAAATCGGTTCTAATTCAACAGCAACCAGACCTAATCCAGGCTGACAGACAGCGCACGGGTAGGTAGCTGTAGTCACCCTGATAGCTTTAGTTGCAAAACTGGAAATGTGTTTTTAGAATCAGACCAGGAAAATGTCTCTTCAGAAACAGACCAAGTATGCCACAGCAGGGTCATTACGGGATTTGCAGAGCACCTTCAAATATACGAGGACAGCTGGGGTGACTTCATGTAGTTACAGCTTTCAGGGTATCGGTCTCATTCTTATGAGTGCAAAAAGCCCAGCAAAGATGGGATTAGAAAACCTCATCCCCAGCCTGCACCATGCGTCTCAGAGCCACCCCACACACTCGTGGTGTCTCTTGAGCCCAATGGCTGAGTCAGTGAGGGAACAGACTGCTCCATCAGCGCCGGGCTGCCCACCGCCTTCCCAGGGAAAGCGCCCAGCATCCTCCCCACCACCATGCTCCTACCCTGCTGTGAGTCAGCACACCAAGGGCTACCCTGCTTGCTTCTGCTTTGGGGGGGAAAAAAAAGACAAAGAAAGTTTGTTAGCCAGCTGCTGTGCCAAGCTGCTGCCTTTTACCAGTGTTAAATCTTTGCAATTTCCTACTGAAAAGCAAATTAGCTCATCACATCACCTGCATTACACATCACACACAGGAACTGCACAGGATAGAGCAGCCATGCACAAACCAACTGCAGAAAGCTCTTCACAAAGCTTTAAGGCTAGAAAAGGGCCTACACTCACCTCATTTTCCACATGCACTACTTCATCAGTTCCACATACCTGTGGTGATCTCCCAAGGAAACAGTCCTGTCCCATCTGTTGGCTGCACTACTGATGCCTCTTTCCATTCAAACGAACTTTGAACGCAGGTTTAGGCCGCAGGTCTCCTTTGGGGCTGGTTTTTGCAGGTACAAGGGGCTGATCTAGGCTGCACAAGCAGAGCTGCAACAGTCTCAAAACCAGCACAGTGCAATCTCTTGCACTTCTCCCAGCTCCCCAATTTGTTCGGAAGCAGAGGCCTTACAGTTCAGACTGCTTCAGTCAGCTGGTTGAGTCAAAGGGATCATTTTACTTTTAATTTGACATTCATTTTACAGTTTACAGAGCACAAGACCTTCTGTTTAAATTGTTTATTAAAGAACAGAAGCCCAGGGGGAAACTCAAATAGGGAACCGCAGTCAAAGCTACTGCTTTTAGTTAGCTTGCAAGTTGTGTGGAAATTGTTCCTCAAACTACTCAACTGCTGCTATCCTGCTTTTGACAGTGGATTCCGTGTCTCGGGTGTTTGAATGCCCATGTTCTGCCTATTTAAAAATGGAATTAACAAACCCAGCTTCGGTCAAGAAAAGTACGTAACAGGCAGAGAGCGTGGGGCAGACTGAAAGGTTATGTTAGCATAATGCTAACCAGACAAACAGCGGGTTCTGCTAATACTACGCCTTCTTCCATCATGTTTCTTAGGGGGGGACAGGGGTGGAGAAGCATAATGAAAGCATAATGTATCATCTTAACAGGGGAGAAGCTTAACGATGGTTATGTGTCAGGCACGAAACCCTCCTTGCCCTCTGCAGTCAGATGTGCGTGTACCCAGCTGCACTACTGGCTCCACACCAGCAGTGGGTTGTGCCTCCAACACGGCGTGAGTACGCTGCTTTCCATGTGTCTGCTACCATCCAGCGCTCGATCTGTTTTCACAGTCACTTGGTGAAAGTTTTTGCTTATGTTTCATTATTTGTAACTTACTCAGGGAACAGATCATTTAACTACGCCTTCTGACAAGAACCTCACCATTGTTAATGTTGGGCTAAATATAGAACACATCGAAAGGTGACATCTGAAAGGAGCCATTCAAATCCATGACCGGGATAACATGCAAACTCTTTAAAGTTACTTTTTTGTGATCTTAATCACATGTCCAGAACAGATACCTTACACGACAGCAGAAGCCACTCTACCCATCCCTTCGAAACAAATCAACAGACAATCCCAGAACTTCTATTTTTGAAAAGTGTTTACTCACGTAGTTTGAATAAATTAATTTGCAAATAAAAATTAAACTACAGTATAATATAGTTCGAATAAAATGATTAGAACAACTACAATACAGGGGTTTCTTGCTGCATAAGTTTCATTACTTAATGCATATAATCTGGAAAATGTCAAAATCAGTTATATTTCTATGGAAAGGGAGTAACAGCAGTTACTCGTACATGACGGCTAACTGAACTTATAATACAGGTTTCCTGACACATGCATTTCCTGAGTGAACCAAACAATATATATAATTTCTTTTTAAAAATGAAGAAACAATTGACAGTCAAAGTAAATAATTCATGACATCTAAGCAACACAGGTCTCTAAACCGAGAAAATTTTAGAACAGCTTGAAAAGAAAAATTAAAGCTATGCTATAAAGTACAGAAATCTGCTACTGTCAAATTATACAGTACATATTTGGAAAAAAAAAAAAGTATGATGCTGGCCAAAAAAGCTCAACTCAATCCTAAAAAGGTCAGGCTGTGTATTTGCCATGAAGCACGGTGGGTTAGCAGCAAAGCTGGATGTAGTGCACTGGCCTTTTCTGGTGGATACAGAAGGGGAAGGAAGGTCAGGGAGCGGAGAGCACTGAGAGAGACACTACCAACTAGAGCCCACCGCAGGGTGAAGGGACCTTACACAAGCATCCCCCACTGAGGTGTACAAGTCCAATCCAGTCCCAGCTCAAGCTCTCCCCTAGCAGAATGCCAACTGTGTCAAGCTGCACGAGGACGGTAGGACGCAGGCATGCATCCCCTGGGCACCAGGCTTGAACTTTGTTCTGTGTGTCGCCTCGATGACTATTTGCATCTCGCAGTGGGGTAAAGGCAAGCACGTGAAGCCCGTGGCTCCCACACATCAATCTGCAGCAGGCCAGATGAAAGGCAGAACACTGGACTGACAAGACTGTCACAAGTCGTGACTGTGGCTGATTCACAAACTGCTCCCTGCTCCCCACGTGTGCACAGGCGCACCCACCTCTTCCCTCACCCCCCATCCCAACCAGCAGGGAACAAAATGGGCCTCGTCTTTCAGGTTTGTTAATGTTTAACATTGGAAAAACCCTCACAAATGTCACTAATGCTAAATAAAGAGACATGTTAGCATGAAGGGAGAAAAAAAATCCTTAATCTAGACTAATTTGCATATTCAAAGAGTCTGGTAAATACTCTCTTCATAACCAGATACAGTCCTACCAAAAACACATTTTAAGTCCTTCTTAGCTACCTTTCAACACGGCTAAAGCACATCCTTATGCCATCATAGTTTGCATTAGCTTTGTTTAAAAAGCATTTTAACTATTCTAAGAACTCAGTATTTTAGATTTAAAAAGATTTTTCTACCATTTCCATCTCACGTTCTTCTCCATCCAGAACTACTCTACACATCCAATCACTGGATGTGACACACTATGACCATGCTACACTCTAAACATTCTACGTATTTTCAATAATAAAGATAAATAGAAAAGAGTTAATATACACGTTCTATTTTACAATGTTTGCATCCAAGCTGTAAACTAATGTTCTTTGAACTATTTACCCTCCATATACAAAAAGAATGAAACAACTTTTAAACACTGTGGGCATGTGATTCAAAACCATTAAACGGAAGGCATCGAAGCTCACTCTACAACACTTCCTTCACCTCTTCAGAAGTAGATATTAACCAAAAAAAAAAAGCAGGAGTTCTCCCCCTTTTCCCCCCATTTCTTCCATTTCTAGACTTTTCTCAATAGAGAGGAATTTAGCTGTTGTAACAAAACCCCCAAAATTCTTCATTTTAATGCAAACCAGCAAAGCCCAGAGAATACGAAAAACAGTTGGTTTAAAAATCAGAATCGCTTAGCTTATTGGTTTACTGCAGTCTTCGGTAACACATGTGTTAGTCAAGAGGTCCTTGGAAAATGAGTCTGATGTAACCTTGCTCACCAGCCAGCTGATGCGCACAGAATGGACAGGCTGCGTGAAAAGTGTGAGTACCATGAGGAAGAGGAATTTGGGACCAATATGCAGTTGTCTTTTCTGAGCATACGTGTCCACACGGGCTGAACGCATGAGTTGGAGGTCCTGCATCCACATAAAATCCCGCTTCGCATCCAAGCCACAGAGGCACATAGGGGCCGACAGAGCGGCACATGGGACATTCGCGATCCTTGCCGTCTCTCTCCTCTTTGTTTCCCCAGTTGTGATAGCCGTGGACGTGGCCACAGTTCAGATACACCCATGGCTGCTTTTCGTCTACAACATCTTTTCTCTTCATGCTGGGAAACGCCAAAGTGTTAAACCCCACAGGACACTGGGGTCTTGCTGCATTTATTTCCTGTCTTAGTGCCTCCAGGTGCTTGACAGTAGGAGTGCGTGAAAGCCCTTCCGCAGTGCGCCACAGCAGTGTTGCTCCACACAAGTCAATCAGAGAGCCATCTTGGAGCTGGTTCGTTTCGTTCTCAACCTTGTGATGGACAAAGAGAAAGAAAGGTCTCACCTAAGATTACCTGAAGAGTAACGTAAGGCACTTTCATAATACAAATCTGCCTGGGAGATCCAGGTGAAAAGTTCAGCAGCTCCTGACTGTCGTATACACAATACCCATAGAGCACCCTGTGTTAGCTTCTCCTTCCCCTCCCCTTTATTTTAAAAAAACCCCAAACTTCTTGACAAGTCTTGTTTAGTCTTCCAATCACATTTTAGACTGTTTTCTTCAAACACACCTCTATACACAGCTTTCCTCTACTCCAGAAAGAGTCAGCTGTTAGTATTCCTAGCTAAACACATCTCTCAAGTAAGTGTGGATGTAGCATTTCTTTTTGCCAAGAGATCCCAAGTCATATCAAAACCAATCATCCTCTGGAAATGCCACCAATGCTTTGGAAAATAGAGGAAAACTCAGAATGCCAAGGTGGAAATGGATATCCGGGTATATAGGCATGTGTCAATAAAACTGTAACTACTTTTTATTATTCTATAAAAAAGGAAAAGCGGGGAAACCTTAAAAGCATAAACTCCAGAGGGAGAATCAGGAAAGTACTCTTCAAAATGTGCACGACTAACAGTTTGCAGAAGAGCACAGTAGACTGGCAACTCAATTTAGGAGAGCAGTCTAGATCTGCAATTAAGCACTAGTTTGCAGGTAAACTCAGCTTGAGCAAGACATCTTCACGTATGAACACGGACACATAAGTAGTCAGTGCAGCTAATTACAGAGGTGACATCTACACTGAATGAGGCAGATCCCAGCCTCCATTTGTGCCCAAGATGTACCACTTATGGTTGTATCCATTTTAAACAGGCTGCGTAAAACATTGGTCACTACTCTTACCATTTTTCCTCTTTGCTGAGCTGATCTGGTTTCACGGAGGCTGAACACATTCCCACACACAGATATCTCTCTCCATACCCCTGGCTTGGAGTCTTCTGTAAATCCATTACGGGGGTGCATAACAAGAACTCCATTTGTGGTTAGTCCATCCATTTGCCCATCTGATGTCTTCCACTTCGCAGCTTTCTCCTAAGAGGAATTACATCAATCAAAACTTTTAATTTGACTGAAGTGGAGCTATAAACTACTTCAAAAATAAACCTGAACTGAACACGGAGGAAAAAAGAGAGTTTCCTTACCCCAAGAAAGATGTTTTTTGACGAGTCAAATCCTGCAGCATATATTCTTGCTGTAAAAGGAGGGTTACGTTCACATATGATTCTGCAGGCAAACCTTGATATAGTGCTCTGGACAGATTGCGTATCTGAATTACTCTGACTTCCAGGAACTGTATCTGTCACAACAAAGTCTATAGGACTCTCCGTTGACCGACCAATCTGCAAAGTGATTTAAAAAAAACAAACAACTGTTTAGGAGTCTGCCTTTGAGTCTAGGAATATTCAAACTCAAAATTTTTAAAAGTCATCAAGAAAAAAATCTGACATTCCAGTTCGAAGCATTGCCCTCCACCAATCTAAATTTAGGTTTCTAAAGCCTAACGCGAACTCATGAGTTATTCCACCTCCATGTGATTGAAGTTATTCTGAAGGCTGAGTACAGTCAACTGAAGGAAGGGGAAATAAAATGATATAATTAAGCCAATTCTGAGATGATTTCCCATTGAAGGCCATGTCATCAGAAAGGTTACACTCAGGTCAGCTGGACCAGCTGCAGCAGTGCCAAAACAGCTAGGAAACAGCAGTTAGATGGGAGAAAAGTGATATTCAGTCACTTTGCATGCCTGGAATATTTTGAACAACGCCAGACAAGAAGTGTAGATGTAGGAAAATCAGATTATGTGAGCTGACTCTCCAGCTCCAATGGGGCACTGAAAAGCAGAAAATCTGTCAGGAAAGACCAGGTACAAGATATTTGTGGCAGGGAGGGGTTACATTAGCATGCACAGAACATAACAGGAATGCAACATCTGACTACAACCAGATTTTTCTAGGAGCTGTGCTGCCTTTTCTGCTTGCATGGAAGAATGAGTTTGCAGACTCACATAACTCTACTGGGTTTGATAGAATTGCACGGGTTTCACTGCTCTTCCAGCCGACTCATATTGTCTTTTCTTTATAAAGGATGAAGCCAAGTTATAGACCTTTCCCAAGTATCAACACAGCCAGGTTTAAAGCCCACTTACACACTACTACCTTTCACTCACTTCCAGAGCTCTCAACAGCCTCTTATAAAATAGCTGGTTATATTCAGACCAATTAACTGCTGGGCAGGAAACCCAAAAGCCTGAGGTGCATTTTGGTCAAGGCTGGACAGAGCGCTTTCATGAGACTGAAACTGCTTTGTCAGAATGTATTTTTCTATTGCTTCTTAGGCAGGATAACCCATCAGTACACAGGGATTGTCACTGGCAATTTTAGAGCAGCATACATGCCACAGCATGCCTGAAGAGAGAACACTTACACAAACAATAGCTTACGCTGCAGTTAGTTCATTACAGCCCTTTTGCTCTGTTGTAGGTATTTGCAGTTGCATAGCAGCTTCCTCCACTTACCAACACCTCCCACCTCCTTAGATCCTGCAGTGGCGTCACAGCTAAATGCTGTGACAGCAAAACTCCTTGCCATAAATTAGTGACAACAACAACAACCACCACCAACACAAGATCAGTCCAGAAATCAGAAGGAACAAAGCACACAGAAAAACACCCCAAAACAAAACTCTTCCTTTTGAGAAAAACAGGAAGCAATTACAAGATACGAGCACACACCACAGCTGCAAATGTGTTTGTGGTTCCTTCTCATACACACAGGAACTGCAGCAAAGTTGCTCTGAACTGCCAGTACAACAGAACTGGGCCTCCTCTCTCCACATTTCCCAGCGCTTTAGACTTATTTCTGGGTTTGCTTAAAGGAGCTAAGGGTATTTTTCCTATTAGCTGTGTCAAAAGCCTTCCTGTATTTTCACATTGTATTTCTTCTACCCCATCTCCAACTGGTTGATCCCAAATCCCTTCGTAAATGCTAGAAGCAAAGTTCCAATTGCTTAAAGAGAACTGTGCACTTTATTCTTCATTTTGCAAGAAGGAACTAGCAGACAGGTTACGTGACTTGCCGACTGGTAATCAAAGGCAAGACCATAATCTTGCGCATTAGTCACAAAACCAACAACTTTCACCTCTGACCAAGCATCAGAGAGATGCACAGATACAGAGCCTTGTTCATGTGATGGCCTTGGGAATGAACAGAATTAAATGTCTCTGAATAGTAAAGTGACACATGCAAACTTTTGAGTCCGAGGGGAAAAAACCTGTTGAGAGGATGCTTTGTTAGAGACTATCAAAATCGAAAATACATTTATACATCATATTTACTTCACATACCTGGAACATGTCTGTGTTGCTGTCATGTGTATATTCAACTACTACTGTCTGGGCCCGAGACAAAGTGTAAGATATGCTGTGTTGGTCCTTATTACTTATTGCCTATGGAAAAAAAGCCAAACATTATTGAACTAGTGAGCAATAACTGTACTGAACACAGCAGCAAAGCAGACAATACATATAACTGGGCTCTTATTCTGCTCAGCTAACACATTAAGGCAGCTGGCTGTTAGTAACACACCTGTAGTTAAAACGTCACAAAAACCAGTCCTGGCCATTAAAAAAAGCTGCAGGACTGATTCAGCAACAGACCAAACTGGTCTATTTACCACATTGCGCAAAATATACATAACCAAGACATACTATTAGTCATGCTTTGTGTTAAAGCAATGCTGGCCTTGACACAAAAGAACAAAACAAAACTGAGTGCAAAGGCTAAAACTGAACCTAACACCTTCGTGGCCTTCTCAGCCTGAACTTCTCCAATAGCAAAGCGAGGACTAAAACTTCAGGATTTCTAAAATCAGTGATGATTAATAAGATACGTAGACCAAAACCGTAACAAGCAGTGGTGGTAAACAGGGTAAGATAGAAAAACTCAGCAGAGGTAGTAGAAGTTGTAGTGAAGTAATCTAGGTTTCAGCTTGTTAGTCTAGTTTTTCATTCTGCAACTACCTACTAGAAAATGAACAAATACTCTTCCAAAAGTACTTCTGAATAGCACCTAGCTGAAGATCATAAATAATCAGCAAAAATAAACATTCATTTCACAGATCTTCCATAGATGTAATTCTATTACATAACTTTAGTTAGCAATATGCTTTTGATTTCAGAATATTTTATGCCATTCCCTGAATTTACAATCAATATTCTTAAGTGACAAGGTATTGAGAGAGTCAAACACTTAACACTACTGTATTTGTTCCAGAGCCTGATCTCGACACTGGAGATCTCTAAACAACCACTATGCCTTCTCAAATTCCATTGGTTTTAGCAGAAATGCTTCATTTCTTACTGAACGTAAGTGCACATACACTTACATCGCCACAATACAGAAGTATTTCACGGTAATATCTTCACTATAATATAATAGTTTTGACAGGAAATACAATTCAACTTTAGGACCTAAGCCCTTCCTTTACTGCTTCTTAATGGGAACTCTGAACTTGACTATGAGCAGCATAAAATGTGCCCTCCAAAACCCACCCGTCCTCATCCCTGGGGAACTCCTACCCATTGGACAGAACTGCAAGTGCACACAGAGCTTTGGCAAAGGACCGTTTCAAAGTCAGCTGCATGTGAAGCAAAATGTGCCCTAAAGTATGAATGAGTGCAAAAACAGGAAGACTAGAAGAAATGTCTGTAGTGAGTTTGGAAGGAAAACAAAATACAAAGTGTTTTACATGACTAGCCTGTGCCCTGAACATCCATGTTGCAAAAATAAACATTTTTCTTTCTGGACACAGCAAGGATTAGACACCAGATTTGTTTTGCTGAACAGTTTCTTGCTAACCCTGACAGGTACCAAAAACCTTGTATAAACATGAATCCTCCTTTTTCACAGCCAGAACTTCATGCTTTTTATACATCATTTCATCTCAGCATAACAGCACTGACTTCACTGAACTCTTTAGACAGCACCAGGAGAAGTAAGATTTAACTAGACAAATCGAGCTTACCTTTGCTGCTTGAGGGGTACAGGCAATATGCACAGTGCTAGGTTTCACCCCATTTGCCTTGGGCCTTTTAAATAAAGCAAACCGACTTTTTCTTCTTCCTCTATCTCCATTTGGGAGAGACCCATTGTACCTATCAAAAAGCACAGAAAAAGAACAAAGTCCATCTTCCTGTATTACTTAGCTTCTCATGAGATACAGAGCCACAAGAACTTTCATTTCATAAAGTCTTCTTAATTAGTACAGTATTAATAATTACAATTTCCAGTTAGTCACATCTATTTAAATCTGAGAACTGATAAATACAATATCAAAATGTGCCCACAGAATTACAGCATATACACACAAAGCTTGCAGGGCAATGAACACTGCCCAGATTAATCTCAAAGCTACTATAGACAAGTGAAAAAGATTCATGTCCCAAACATGAAAAGTAAGGTTATATGCCCATCTGTAACTTTATCTCTAAGTGATGTGTTCACAGTGTAAATGAAAGATTCTAAATGCTCACCAACCCTGCTGGAGAGCTAGTATTTTAGAGAATTCTGATTGAAATAAAAACCTGTAAGAAATAGATATGTTGTCCTCCAAGAATCCATTCAAAAACTTCCAGACCCTCACTTTGAACATCTCAACATAAACAGGACAGTCAGCAAACCTGCTTTATTAAAATCTCCTGTTTGCAGTTTGGATATTATAGTCAGCTACTACACTCTTATAAAACTCCTTTTATTTTACTTAAAGCTCTAGGGAACCCCTGCTTCCACATTATCACATTAGTCATCTGTCTCAGCCCAACCTGGAACCAACTGGGAAACCCTTCACAAATTGGGTGCCTTTGCCATGAAGCACTTACCTGGGAAGAATAGAAGCGCTGAAAATCAACATCTACTCAAGTGTTTAGAGCACTACCTCCATGCTCATGCTGTCACAAAGAAATATACACACTGCAGTGCAGTTTTCCAACATACTGCATTACGTATAATGCCTGGTGGCCATTGAAAAAAGTAACTCTCCTTCCACTCCCTCACATGAGATCCTCTACCAAAGAAAAGCTGATCAACTCACCACTCAGTTGCTTGCTCACTAGATACACTGCAAAAGCGTGAGTTCAAGTAAGAGGTTGTGGGACCATCCCTCACAGCAACTCGCATTTTATCTGCTTTAAGCGCACCCTGACATTCCACCTTCATTCTCACTTCCATCCAAGACACAAACACTTACCCTAATACAATCAATTCACCATATTTTACTGGTGCTTTTGACGGATGATTTTCTTGATCAGGAGAAAACATGAGCTTAGCTAATGACGACTTCTCAAATTTCAGGTCTCTGATCAAGAGTTGTGGCACACTTTTTTCATTATTTCCTGTAAAAACAGGGATAAAATTAAGAGAAATGACTCAAATCCTTCAATTACACAAACCTGCACACCTATCTGATACAGTATATACAATATTTTGTTTTCTATATTTTGGTTTTGTGCGAAATAATTTTAAAAACATACATATAAAACCGCATCAGTTAAAGTTGAATTGCCTGGGAGAACTACCAGATCACAAAAAAATGACAAATGTATTTAGAAAATTCCAGTATGGCCTTGAAAAAACATCCACAGATGTTTTCCTGCATGCTAGTATTTAGTATAAATGGTATATAGCTTCATTTAGTATGTTCGGTTCAACTACCAAGAAGTAGGGCCAGAGAGGGATTAAATTTAAAGAAAAAAAACCAACAAAGACAGACCAGTCCACTAGCTAGAGAGACAGACAGAAGTTTTCAAAGAAAGTATCCAATTCAGAGCTTTTCAAGAAACTTCTGGATATGCAGATGGAAGGAAGTTGTATGACAATTTGATATCAAGCCTACCATACAGGTTTAGGGTCTGCAATGCGATCTCTCGTGTTTAACCAGAGAGAGAAGTGATACTAACAGCTGTTTGAAGGATATTTCCTGAGAGAATTCCACATAATTCTGAAGAACAGTGTCTTGAAGTGCAATTTTTCATCATACTTCTGCTTTGAGTTCACAGTAGTATTTTTTACAGCTTCCCATTAGAACCATTTTCAGACACCTCTGGCCTACCCAGCCCATCCCTGACCTTCCTGCAGAGAAAGCCTACTGAACAGAGCACTTGCTCAAGAAAGAATAAAGCTGATGCTAATGTGTTTGAGGCTTTCTTTAAACAGAAACAAGAACATTCCCTTGATTCTTCCAAGTAAGTTTTCATACCAACTCAAAAGGCTATTAATTTTTTTAGTAGTGATGGTTAACATTCTGCCTTTGTTCAAATACACATTTTGGCCCCCATAACATTTCCTGTATCCTGTCATCAACTTTGATCACGACTACAATGCTGTATCTCAATTTTCTTCTACCTCAACTAGACTGTAGATATTAGCAGAAAAGACATCATCATGTAGATTTTATCTACCCTGTCTCTATCCTAAAAACAGAGAAAAGGATGTGGCAGTGCTTGACACCCTGCTCACATTTGTTCAGAAGCTGACACAAAGATCCCTTCACTGACCTGATCTCTACCCTCTTCCAGTCCACTTTCCCCCTTCACAGCAAAGCTTGGCCTTCAGTGTCTCTTCCCAATCTACCACTTTCATATTCAGCACAGATATGTTGATCCCTATCTGTAATCAGCTCATAGTGCTTTCTAAAAACTCAGTATGCACCATCATGCTTTCTTACGTGCTGTCCCACGTACCTGGGAGGGCTTCACACAAATACATGTAAAGACATCTTATTGCCCTACAAACTTCTGCTGTGATGCCTGCAGAACACAACCATGAGCATAAATCAAAAGCTTTATTTTTCCTTTAATTTCTCATTATTTTCCACATCTCTTCTCCTTTGCTCTCAAGTCTGGGTACTGTGAATTTCATAGTGCTTGGAATAATAAGTTAACAGAACACTGACTTTGTGGTTAGCACATGTGTAACATCATCACATAATGGTATCCTGACCCACTGTTAGATGCCTGAGTGCACTGTAACAAACCTAATCTGCACAACACTGCTGTGAAGTGAGAGCGAGTGTCTGCGTCCCATCTACACAACAGTTACTCCAATGTATTTTTGTTGCATAGGAAGCAGTGTGCATTTTCACTAGGCAGCTATCCTGGTTCAAGCCTTAGGGTATCCAACATTTAGCTGGTGCAGAAACTCTTATAGTGATCCAGCGGTCCCCACCTGTCACACACGAATAGCAACAGCAGCGCAGGAGAGAAAAAAGCAGCACAGTTTGTTCAGAAGCATTTCTAAATTGCTGACCCACGTGCAGCAGTACGTTAACTGGGATGGTGAGGGTATTTACTGTTGTAGGTGGAGCCCAAGGTTTTGCTTTTAAAATTCTAAAATTAAGAATTTGAATGAAACTCATCATATATATATATTGAATATCTCCAGAGAAGGAGACTCCACCACCTCCCTGGGCAGCCTGTTCCCGTGCTCCGTCACCCTCAAAGTGAGGAAGTTCTTCCTCGTGTTCAGATGGAACTTCTTACGCTTCATCTTGTGCCCACTGACCCTTGTCCTGTCCTATCCTTATATATATATATATAAAAGGATATAAATATACTTACTATGAAGTGTTTCTACTATCAACTTCAGCATTTCTTGTTTTGCTTTATTTTAAAATCTTATTGTATTACAGTTGCTTACATATTGTCTTCTAAAAGCAGCTCATAATGTTTTATCTCCTCCCTAAATGATTAACCTATTTCCTATTTGAATACTGACCTCCTCAGTAGTCTCTCCCCTGCACTTCAGTCTTCTCCATATACAACTCATTTCACCTTGACCATTGCATTTCACATGCAATACTTCACATTTCTAGAATAGATAATGGTTGTCCTTTAAATTGGCATTTAACAACTCAGAAGAAATATTGCTATGAAATCTATAGCACTGCGCATTAGGAAAGAGCATAGGACTAGTAAATACCATGACATGGTAAAAAAAAAACATTTCAACAGTATCCACCCAACACTGTGGTGTAAAAAAGAGCTAATCCATTCACTTAGAGAAGATGGGAACGTAAGCATTAAAAATAACTAAATTTTGCCATTAGTACAAGAAAAGGTTTGGCATAGCTTCTCCTCTGTTCACCCAAATGAACAATTCCATAGAAAGCTAAAAAACATCTCCCAGTCACAGTGTCAGCTTCTGAGTTTCATTAAAAGTAATTACACATGAACAATTAAATGAGACTCTGCTTTAAAGAGTCACCTGAACAGGTGGCCAGTAACTTCCTCTTAAGAGATAACTGAGCAGAAACCATAGAAGGGCCAACGGTTCCGAGTGACAGATTTCAGTAATGCAAGATGTTAACTAGGAAATCTTGATACAAGGAAAAGTATCCAACATCTAATGCTCAGCTCCCCCTTAACACATCTTTTTTTTGTTTCACATCTAAATCCAGCCAAGTTTATTTTAGGACTAGCACACACGATGTAAACCCACTTATTTAACTTGAGGAAGGTTCAAGAGTTATAAATCTAGAGCTATCATTACTAAAACAGCTTGCTCGTACATTTCCAGAAGCATGGCTTGAATATTTGAACTTGATTTTTCTTTTTCAAATACATCTCAGAACCTTACGAGCTGCACACACCACTTTCACAACTACTAACGCCACCCAGTCAACTCCAACTCAAGCACATGTAAAATGCAGTGCCCCTGAAAAAAAAAGTCAGTGCAACATACACACTACTTCTTACCCAGTATGATCTGCCTGATGCACTGTGCCCAAAAGGAAGACTCATTTTCATTCCCAGAAGCAAAAAAGATTAATCATATTCTCCTAGTGAGGCCCTGAAGACTAGTCCACATGAGATTTGATGTGAAAACTCAAATGTTGTCCCACTGGAGACGAGTCTAATAGGCCATGGGATAACATCTCTACTCCTGAAACAGAGCAGGCTTATGGATCTTTCAAAGCTGGATAAAGCATTTAAGAACTTCTGGGAGGGAATGCTCTTGAGTTGAGAGGAAGGATCCACTAATTTATATAATGGGCCTTCTCTTGAAGTATAACCTGACCAGTTTTTATGCCTAGAATACTACAGGAGGCTTCTTTAATGTGTTAGGAAAGGCTAATTAAATATGTTAAAAAGACAACTTGGCCCTGTCGTGCCGGTATACAACTAAGGAACTGACTGCTTGAACAAAACACGTACAGGTTAGCTTTTTGCCATGACCATTAATTTTGCAGCAGCATCTCTGGCCACTGGTGGAGCAGGCTCTGAACAACAGGCTATTCTAAACCCCTTCAAGACCCTTCAACACTGATGAGGAATAAGGTGTTAATTACAAGATTCGACCCCATCCAACATTCTTCCAAAATCACAGAACTGGTAGTGGAAAGTTTTTCACATCAAGATCTCTGCTTCTGCTACAGAAAAGAGACCAAAGCCTGAAAACCCCTACCTGTGCACAGTTCTGTGTCACACAATTGAAAGGATTTTGTGAGTAAAGCAGCTTGCACACAGATAAAACAGATTTGGAAAGGCATTACTTGATTGGGTAAGAGGTGAGCACAACTGTTTGCAGTTAGCACAAAAACACAATGGGTGTAAATTAGCACCTTTTAGTCTCAAAAAAACTGGAACAGGAAGAACTCATGAACAAGTAATACATTTTTATTCTTAACACTGTCTCCTCTGGAGCTGGGAGAAAGATCATGGAAGATACCTTGCACAACACTCATGTGCATCTGTTTTGTGGGACTGCAAAGACACAACATCCAAACTGAAAGTATTTCAAATTTGTTTTAAGAATGGCAATCCAATTTCTTACACACTTTGTTGTTCAACATTCACTCGAGTCACAGAAGGGAAAGACTGCTATGGCAGAAAGCAAGCCACAGATTTCTGATTATATTCAAGTAGAAAGAAAAACCATACCATCGTACTCTCTCCTGACACATTCAAACACTAGTCTCTGAATCTGGAGGGCAGACTATTCTCCAGGAGGACCTCTGAAGCGAACAATGCTTCAGAGTAGATGAAGAGTTTAAGAGTCTGCCCACTTTCACTGAACATGCCATTTTCAGTGGGGGACCTAGAGATACAATGAATTTTGGTTGGTCCTGAACTATCAGCTTTAGCTTACCAGCCATCTTCAATCATTCAGCTGCCTTTTCTCATCCTGAGACTACAAACACTGTTACCATTTGGTGGCTTCTACAGAAAGCCTTCAAATCTTGTTTGCACTGAGGCACAACACCTTGTGATTAAGTACGCTACTTACTAGACCAAGTACAGGTTTTGGAATTGCAGCAACAACAGCAGTATCTTAATGGTTAAAATGGGGCAGGGGGAGGGGAGAACATAAATTCAATGAGCCCAAGCAGAGATTCATTAAACACTCAGCTGTGAGCTAAAAATACTAGAATAAAAGTCTCTTTGTAATAAATTACCATCATTTTCTAAACACAGAGCCAGCATTATAGCCTGCTAGCAACTGTAGCTAGTGCCAGACTACCCCTTTTCTAAAACACTGCATAAAAAAACCCACTTTCACAGCATAAAAAGAAGTCCTCTACCAATGAGTATATTACAATAAAAATATGCTGATTCAGATGCAAAAATTGGAGATTTTTCCATTTTTATAATGTTATCTTTTTTATGGTCTTCATCTACATATTCTAGGATTTGGATTTTTTTTTGGCTCATAGAAATAAAGCACAAGACAGCTTGTCTACTGATGTTTTAATACAATTTGCTATTTGTAGTTCTCCATTTAGTACCCTTGCAATTCTCATATCCATCTCTTCCCTCAGCAATTCTGTGTTAAATCAGGGGGGATACGGACAAGATATAATCCAGCTCTTCTCACAGGTATGCAGCGGCAGGACAAGAGGCAACAAACAAGCTGCAACACAGAAAATCCTGCTTAGCTGTTAGTGAAAAAAAAATAAGCCAGGGAGGCTGTAAGATCTCTGTTCTTGGAGATATTCAACCCTCAACTGCACGTGACCCCAAACAACCTGATCTAAGGCTGTTAAGTCCAGCTTTGGGCTGGGGGACCGGACCACACAACCTCCCAACTCAAATTATTCTAGGAGTAGAATTCATTTTAGGAAGCCTGTCACGATTTTTTCAACCAAATGAAATATGCACCTCAGGTGCACTCTTGATCAGTTAGACACAAATTCTGAGCAACAACAGTACCAAAGAAACAAAATTTTATCCTCCCAAGATTTACGTGCTACTGTCTAGAGCTTTATTTGCATGCACAACTCTGTATTGCTCTTCAAACAGAGAATTCACACCGAATAGTGCAGTTACCTAACTAAACATAAGTAGGACCCAAGTTTGCCAACATCCATTCACATATTTAAGCTCCTTAATACTCCTACCAATTTCCACTAGGTAATCTTGTGGCTGCAAGATCAGAAACTAAACTCCTCTGAACACACGCCCAGAATTTCAGTGCTGCATATTCTCTTCTATGGCTACATCTCATCTGTTCAAATGCAAAATCTTGACTTCCAGATTTGAAGGACCAGAACATCAAAGTTAAAGTCGCTGTGAGAGACAAAGGATTCATACAGAACACTAGTCTCTCAAGATGAAGATCTTCACAAACATGGAAGAAGGAAGAGGCAATAAGTAATGAGAGAGAAGCGAAAAAAAAAATAAAGTAATTCCCAGCAGACTGCCTTCTTGTTTGATTACAGGCCTCCATGAAGTCCAGATTGCCAGATTTCACAAACAATGTCAGTGATGTTACTGCTGACCTACACTGGTGCGAGCAACAAGGAACCAGCTCCTTGCATCACTATGCTGATACAAAGATTGAGAAATCACTTTCTTCTACATGATGGCTAAATTAACACTGGAAAGTCATTCTCCTTTAACTGTTTCTCCTAGCAATCTTTTTGGGAGCTTCTACTAAAACAGCTTCTATTGAAGCAATCACCTGGCGTAAAAGAGCAGAAGAGTATGCGTTTATCAGCCATATGTTCCACACTTCTACCAGTTTCCAGTTAAAAACAAGTTCACATTTCCTTCACACGCATACCTGGAACTTTAAGTTCAGCAGGTTTTATATTCCACTTTTGAGATTAGCCAGATTCTGCATACAGCTTACATCCTTCACTACAGATGCACAGGAAACCTATAGTGATGCAGCTGTTATGTATTCAACTTCCTTTGTCACTTTAGTTCCGTAGCCTTACTTTACCTTTCTAAGGAAGGATAATTAATTTTCTCGTTTCTAGGAAAGGGAGTTTTTCATCACCAAAAACACAAGAATAAGCCTTGGGGGTATGGAAAAATCAGCCCAGCCTTTTGCTTTTGTATGGCTTATTCTTTCCTTAGTCTATACTGTTTGCCTTTTCTTTTATAACCTCTGAATAAGCTTAGTCATCCACTATACACACAAGAGTGCCTTATGATATGAAAGCACTGAAAATAAGACAACAAGGTCAAGCTCTGAAACGAGCAAGCAGTCTTTCCTGCTCAGGATACCAAGTCTAAAACAATGCAAACAACTATCTGCTGGTGTGCCTTGAGAACATCTGTAAAATCTCAATAGAGGAGCTTTTCATTCTCATGAACAGAATGAAAACATCTTTTTACCACAGACATCTGCCATTAGTAGGCTGGTCATCCTGGGAACAAGTCATGCAAGAGTCACAGAACACACAAGAAACGGCACTTTGCCTGTCAACACTGTCAAAGAGGCATTAATTTGATACACAAGAGCAAACCTACTGCTTTGCACCAAGGCTACAGCTAACTTTTTCCAGTCTAAAAAACAGCAGTTATAGCTGAGTTGGCACCCACTGTTCCGCTTCAAGTTCTATTTCAGTCTCAGAAGCAAGTCTGAGCAGTTCCCAGCAATGTTAGGAAAGTCAGGAACAACACTGTGAGGACAAGCATCCTTGTTCAATGAACAAGGCAAGTGTTTTAGAACAAGACTTACATTATAGGCACCTACATAAAAATCTGTATTTTATAACAGTACTCAAGAATAGCATTCCTATTCAGAAGACAGAAAAAAACATCTAAGTGCAGAGATCTGATTTCAATCAACCTCTAACTTCAGTCCTGTTATTCTGAATTGCTGAGGATGGGATCAGAACATGGCTGGGTGTGTTAAGCCTGGAAGATTTATGTAACAACTAACGATCCACTCTGACAGATTGACCAAAATCAATTCTGAAAATATTCCCCTGGAAAAAAAAACCCAACATTTTTTTCAGTTACAAAAAGTAACAGCTGATCCTCCCCTGAGGAAACCACGATAACCTCCTACAGGTTATAAATGATGTAATTCAGGCTGCGTGTGGGAAGCTGAAAACATTTGTCTCTTAGCACAAGGTGTCTATTTTAAAGCTGCCACTGCAATTTTATCTATAACCTTAATTAGCTGAGAAAGTTCTTCACCAGTTAAACTGCTACATGTACATGTGGTCTACACCCCCTTAACACCCCTGTCCTCCACATCAGCTTTCGGATACACCAGTGATGAAGCACACAACCTCGCACCAGGCAAAGCTCCTCTGTTGACTGTGCCTGCAGCACAGCACGAGCGCCAAATGCTACAGGTTGTATTTGCTCAATCAGCTGAGCTATCTGTGAAAGCTATTCACGTGAGCTACTTAAGATTAATTTGCAGCTTTCTAGATGAGCTTTTGGCTGTACTTGCACTTTGCGCGTTACTACAAACTCTGCACGTTTTGTTAAAAGGGTATAGTTTTGATTTCATGCTCAGATTATCAAATGAAGATAATTTATATAACCTGTAATGTATGAAGCCGTAAAACAATAGGACAGAGGCATCCCAACACTGGGTCTTCAATAGCCATAGCACTACCTACTTGAATCTTCAGAGAGTGCCTTGCAGAAGTACAAGCGGGAAAACAAAACACTTTGTACAATACTGGGGCAAGTGCCAAAAGTACGGTTCCGATACAGAAAACCTGGCAGTCAGGATCCTTCAAAATTATCCTCTTTACTGCCTTCAGACGAATTACACAATATTATCTTGAAAAAAAGCAGTCCCAACTTCCACTGCAAGTCGGTGACAGGAGCACAAACTTCCATATACAGATTAGGAGTCTATACCAAAACAGAGGCATTTTACTTTTAAAAGAGCTGCTACACAGATAGATGGAGCTTTTTATGCTTTGATGACTGAGCCCAGGAAGATCTGTCTGATGCACCTGAACTAGAATACACAGCTGAGAACACCGTGCTTGCAGAAACCCACAATGACTTCTTGTTCTACAGACCTGAACATTACCGTTTTGCTTTTTATGAGCTTCTGTCTTCCTGATGAGGCAGTTTAGGTGTTTGTATTACACTAAAGCCTTTTCATATAGCATACTGTATCATCTTGCAAAAATAGGAGTTACAAATACATTTAAAGACTTTCTTTTGTTTAGACAACTCAAATAATCAATGGCTCCATAAGAAATTCCCCTTGGTATGATTTTGTTAGGTAATGACACTTTCAAGGCATCTTGCTCGGTACCCTACAAATGAGAAGCGATTGACACTTCTTATGAACAAGAACCATTTGTCATACTATGCACTTTGAATGTCTCTTCCTATTTTAGGTGAAAGGGCAGCCCGCAGACACACTGCCTATTCTCAGATTTCCTTTTGACCATATCACTGAACTATCTTTCAACTTCTCACTGAAAAACACTGCAACTGAGGAGGCTTTTACAAGAGAGACTGAAACAATACAGCACTAAAAGAGAAAAGCAATGACATGCAGAGCACTTACCAGTATCTTTTTGTGCTTCCAGTATTTCTGCACTGTAGAGAAGAAGAAAAAACCACCCCTTCAATCTTGTTTAAAACCAGCCGAAATCCACCAACTCCTTTAAGTCGCCAGCAACTGCCAGACTGAGAGACTGAGTGCCTCTCTCCTCCGTGTGCTTTTACTTAAGCCGTGGGTAGGGCCTTCGACTAAAGAGGGGCTGGCTCTGCCTTGCGTAAGCTAGGTAAACACCACCACGCCACGCACCATTGGCTAGAGTCAGAGCCTGCATCCTGCTCGCCGCTCCATAAATTCATCCATCTCTGGCCCGAAAAAGGAAAAAAGGAAGCAGAGGGTGTGTTGAGAACGACTCTGCAGCTCAATTCCCCAGCAGCTCTGTGGATGAGGTTCTCAGAGAAATGCCGATCTATTTCCTTCTCTCATTCTCTTACATAACTGTACCCATGCATCCTATACCTTCTTTCTTCTTTTTAAAATCATCATTTATTAGCCCAGCTAGCTTTCCTCACCTCCCACACAAAAAGTGATTTCTTAATACAGTGAGAATTAATTGAAGAAACTCTTTAGGCATTGCTATCCCTGTTTTCACTAATGCTGTAGAACTGGACACACGACACGCCTGCAGACACCACCGGTGTATACTGGGCTCCCGTGGCCAACGATGCTGTAACAGCTCATTCCTGTAGGATGCATGTTTAGAAAGGCAAATCTGCACGTGCCAGACCAGGTTCTGCGCTCATTTCCTATTCCACTAGCATTGAAATCACTGCATCAAGCCACTGGGTGGGATCATTTAAATGTCTGAGCCACAGCTTCCAAGTTACCGCCTCTTAGACTTGATCATGCAAATGCTCCAAAGCTGCCGAAAGCATGATACAACGCAGTAGCTTAACTTTTACATCACAGTTGTAGTGGGCCAAGAAGGTGCACATGGTTATCCCGGCTCAAGCAATGTGTACTCAGGCTGACATTTGACACCTCCAAATTCTACAAGTGACTATTGCTCTGGTTTCTGCTGCTCCTTCCTCAGCTTGACACCTCAATTTTCCAAGCACAGCTTTTATGAACTGGTTTCCCTGATCTGTCCATGTTTTTAAAAGTTGGTTTACCCAGTCAGTTGTTTCTCAGCTGGGTCTGTTTCCCAGTTCAGCTCACAGCATGGCCATGCAGTCATCCCACTAGAACCAAAGGCGGGAAGGGCAGGCGCATTACTTGGCAGCACTCAAAGCTAAGCACTGTCCAACACCCGTTTTGTTCATCATGCCGTAACACAGTGTAAGTTGCAACTCCAATGTAAGTCAGCTTTACTACCGAGAACAAGGTGAATGCGTATCTTCTTTCTCCTCGACCTGTACTCCACATCCAACCTTCCCCCAAGTAATATCACAGGGCTGTCCTGTTACAGTATCTTGTCACCTACCTGAAAAACTCAACCACAGAACACCTTGCCATAAGATTTTCCGGGTAATAGAACCGTACATAGGCTCAAAGACACATTTTTTTCTTCTCCAATGACAGACTAATAAGCAGAAAGACACCACTTTGCTCTATGTAAGTGACTGAGCCACTACTGCTGAACACTGAGAAGTCCTTGGAGAAACGTCGATGTACAGGTGCTCCCTTGTTCTCACTCTTCTGGCCACCAAAAAGGACATGCTACTGAATACTGATCTGAGATGGTATAGTATTATCACAGCTGTCAGATCACTAAGCTAGTAAAGGGCTTAGGGAAAAACCAAAATACAACACACAAACTTCAACTACTCTAACCCTAATAATTTTGCTAATCTGTTTGTGGGTTTATTCTGTAAACCCACTATACCAATACAAATAAGCAGAGAGGAACCTTCTGAATCAATCTCATCAGCAAAGCCAGACAGTCACAAAGCCACATCTTATGATTAAAGTTGAGCCTTCCTCCCTGCCGAAAATCAATCACTTCACTCTACTGGCACACAAACCTAGCTTTTCCACTGGTAAATAGCAGAACCTGAAAACGGCACCATTCACTGTGGTGAAAGAGTCACTCAATCCCACCTCTCCCATCACCCTCGAGTATTTTCTTCTTCGTCCTGGCCTACACAAGGTCAGTAGCTTTAATACTTTTTAAAATCAGGTTTTGTTTTTTTTTGTTTTTTTGTTTTTTTTTTAAAAAAAAAAAACACCTTACCACCATCAGGACTGTTTTAGTATCACCACACACATATGGCAACAAGAGTACAAAAGGTACTCTGTATTCAGGTATTTAACTGCAGTGGTAAGTTACCTTGGTATGACCACTTTAGGTTGCATCACTTCTCACGCAAGCTGTAACACTTGAGTTGCACTGTTTCAAAAGTGTGCAGTCTGAAGATCAGAACTTCCGACTAATTTGCTTCTGGAGCTCCTCAATTTTTTCATTTTACAGATGCCACTGACAGAGTCCAGGTTAATAAGCCTGTGGATTAACTTTATGCTGCAGACACATAAGAAATAACAGAGCAAGCAACTGCAGGTGGGTATGCCTTCTACTGCCGAAACCAGCCCACCACAGATAGGCATTCCTATCTCTACATCCCAGCTGCCTTCTATTAGTGACCCACAGTATTCTGGAGCACAGTCTTCTGCTATCAGGTGAATGCACCACATCATCCCCTTTTCATAGCGAATCATGCCCCACCTTAAAGCAGGGCATTTGGGGGTTTATTTTGCCTCTAGCCGCACTACTACATGGCTGCCTCTGAATTTCACCCTACAGAGTTCGAAACGCTTTGTTTTCCTGCCTGTGTTTATTCACAGCCATGCCCCTACTTACCTGTTTCTGTGTCAGCATTTTCCCTCACTTTTATCAAGCGGAGGGTTTAATGATTTCCACTCCACACAAGAATCATGCTCTGCCTTCAGGACTGGAAGCAAATGCCTCAAGCATGCTGTCGCTAGGCAAGCAATCTGACTTCCCCTGGAGCAGCGATGCTGCCGACCATGCCAGACTGAAACAATGAGATCTGCAGCCCACTATATCACTGCTAATTTCATGAAGTGATGCTTAACTGCAGGGGAGGTTCTTTCCTTGAAGTTGTTAAAGAAATAAAGGGCTGTATCGTCATGTTCTTCTATCTGACTCATGAGCAGATGCCGTACAGTTTGGTATAATTACGTGATTTCACATGACATTCAAAATGAGCTTTGAAGAGGAATGCATTTCTAGCTATATCAGTTAAAAAGACAGCCTTGCAGATATCGCCAAAGGTCAATGCTATGTCCCCCAGCATGCAGACAGACAAGAAGCCTGAGTGGCAAACTCTTCATCCTAGACTTAACCTGATCAGTATATTACTGCTAAATTTCAAGATGGACATTTTAAACACGTTTCTGTTGATAATTATATTTAACAAAACAGGCAGCGAGTGGAATAAAAACCCCACACAGGGTCAGTGCTTGAAATTGCTGCACACAGTGTACAGAGAAAAGGAGACTGAAGGGAACACTGAGAAAAAGCAAAACTGTGGAAGAATACGATCTGTAGTGGTCCCAAAATGAAATATATCTGTACACTCAATACTGAAGGCTAAATATTCACTATACACCACCTTAACCCAGTTTCCCACAAAGCCAATGGCTGAACTCTGATCAAAGCCAAAGATATCCAGAAACGACAAATATTTCATGCGTTAGAAGAGTGAATGCTGTTAGGGGGTTCCCAGAAGTCTAACTACAGGTTCACAGGAGAAGCAAGGAGGAAAGATTACTGACTTGCCAGCCCCATTAATCTTTCATTGTGTTACATCACATGTAATCTCTGTGCAAGAGTTCCCATGTTACACAGCTAATAAAGTGATACTACAGTGTTTTAAGAAGATTATGGGGGGAAAGCAGCCTGAAGCCAAGAACATGCTAATTAGAGTATACAATAGAAATGTTAATCAAATAATCTGCAGGAAGAGGACGACGGAAGGAAATGACCTAATCCCCTGCACTACTGTGTGGTGCCTTGTGGCAAGAAGTAAGAAAATTCTTGTAAGGGCTGAGCAGACAAAGGTCCATTGTTACAGCTACAGCTTTCAGAGAACACTTCGCTGCATCTCAAGTTGCTGCAACATGAAGGGTAGATGGTACTCTGTGAACTCTTCTACACTGACCATTTCTGGAAGGAGTGGGAGAGGCTAACTAGATTTGCAGGACAACTGAGTAATAGAGATCTAAGTAGAATCTCAAGTTCTTCTGGCACAGCAAACTCTCCTTCAAAGGGATTTGCCAACTCTAAAATGCCTGTCATCCAACCACCATGGTGATCCTTAGGCAACTGTGGAGTAATTCGCCACTGAACCTGCAGTAGCCTAGTTACAGAGAGTCAATAAATCATCATACTGCAGAGAGGCATTTCCCGTGACACGAATCATCCTTTGCCATCAGACAAACCTAACAAGGACTTCTTATGAAGTCCTATTCCAACCTTAGATCTTTGAGTGCCCTGCTCTTCAGGTACACCAGGGAAGTCCTTCTACTCGAGGACAGCATGTTACCATCAATGCATATCCCACCCTGCAGACTGAAAAACAACTGACCCTCTGTCTTCAGTTTGATGTCTGCTTTAGTAGGCACACGCAGCTTTTAGCACTGCACCAACTCAGGACTTTCAACTTCCTATAAGGTAGAGACCCCATTAAAAGTGCATGCAAGATTCCCAATCCTTGCACTTCGAGTGTGTTTCAGTTAACCTATGACCTGAAGAAACTTCTGTCAGGAATAAAGAAATACCTACAAGACAGCAGGGCTACCGACTCTTTTGTGCTTATGTGTACCAAGAGGCTGAGTCAACTCCTTTCCTCATAAAGGACTGCACAGAATAATTCAGGAGGTCATTTAGTCCAACCTCCAGCTCCAAGCAGGAGTCTGCTTCCCAGATCTTGAGCTATTGCTGCAAGCGAGTGGGAGATTCAAGCATGAAATGGCTTCTCAAGACGTGCATTCCCTCAGGAAATAGGAAAGGTGTACCGAATGCTGGAGAACTGCAGACGACAAGCAGTCTTTCAGACCAGTCTGGAGCTCCACGCTTGTTCACAGCCTTCTTATGACTGTTTGATTCAACATTTGCTTAAAATAAAACAACTGGCAAAAATTGCTACAGAGAGCCTGCTGTAGCCACACCAAAGATTGTTTGGGCTGATGAAACACTTGAAAGGATGAGACCCACAGCATACCCTGTGTTTTACAACAAGCTTCACAAGAAAATGTGTCCCAATAAGCAGTTCAGCACAGACACTACAGAACTCTATTCACAGCAATCATTGCTCAAGTAGGACATTCTAGAATTGAGCTGCTCTTAAGATGGTCCTTCACCTGGCAGATCAAGAGTGGTCTGACGCATCAGACATGCTGGATTCCTAAAAATCCAAGACTAAAAGGATGATAGGTAAGGTATCATTCTGAAGAAAACACATTCGTTACTCATGTAAGCCATCTGCTAAGTCAGAAACACGCAGATGTAGTTGCACCAGGCTTCTTTCCAAGATAGTAAACTTGACTTTCCCAGGTACCTGGAAACAGCTATTGTGAAAGATTTTTAAGTTCTCTAGGAACATTTCTGGATCTTGAAAACTGCAAGCCAAATACCGTATCTGCAAGTTCAATTAACCTAGGCTATACTTAAGCACTTCCTCAAAGAACTTTAGCTGTAGTTCTGAGTTCTTTGAACAGCAGAACTCAGATATTCACTGAGCTTCAGGCATTATGGTTTCCCCTAAACAAAGAAAGGGAGGCCCAATTTGAATTAATTTCCAAGATGTAGTCTTCCTGCTTGCGAAACTTCTAATGTACCTTCTAGCAGAACCAGCTGAACCTGCATTACCTGAAAGTTTTCATTCCCACAAAGCTAGATCATTTGACCATGGACTTCTTCAGAGAAAGTTAAGACAGATGGTTGCTAGAAGTATTAATGCATCTTTGCTGCACTTTCAGTGATGAAAAACATTTCGCCTAGATTAGCAAAAAAAGGACAGAAGTAGTATTCTGTTACAGAAACTCAGCTATAGCCGGCTGGTTCTCCACACTCACATTCTAGTGAATAAAAAAATCTTACGAGGGACAAAGTTTAAAAATGATCCAAGTACAGTTTCTATTCAACTCTCACATCACACAAATGGGTATCTTAAAACAAGGCAAGTACCTTTTCACTCGGAGAGCTCATGAAGCGCAAAAGCAAAGTTTATCCAATAGAGTTTCCCTCTGCTTTATCTTAAATTCCCCACCACACTGTTACAACACTCTTGACACTCACCATTTCAACTGTAGTTCATTTGCAATTCCAGTAAAAAAAAGAGCTGGGTAACCTCTACACTGCTCTCCTCACCTCTGCATGTGAATGTCCCAAGTCTGTAGTTCACACCTGAATATTTTGTAAGTCACTGCTAATAAATGTACCGTCTTACCATACTCCTCTTAACTCCAAAATTTGGACAGTCTTTACATAAGGTACAAAACCTGGCCCTTTCTAAATGTACAACCTCCAGTATTTGCATATAAAAGCATACGACCTACATACCTCCGGATAGCTGTCAGAGGTCTGCCTACTCTCTGCAAGCCAAGCGTCAGGTTTTTATAGTGGCCTGATAGGATGTATTACAGCCCTGTACATAAACGGCTGGTTTAGCAACTCATTTTCCTGTATTTCTGACATTCAAGCATGTCTTTTTTGGAATATTTTAAATAGTGTTATATGAGCTCAGGTACAGAACAAAGGTTACTTCAGGCAACAACTGAAGAGAACAAGAATTAATTACTTTGCATATGCAGTATTTTTCTAATAGAGATCTACTGAAATATCTCCAGATACATTAAAAGTTGTCTCTTAATGAGTAAGGTGAACCAGCTTTTATGCTAATACAACTTTTATTTATACAGAAACACAAAACTAACTTTTCGCACACTTAAGTTTCCATGTTCATTGCCTCCTACAGCCAGCAATTCAAACAGGATAAAGTTCAAGTATCTCTTCCACCTCTTCCTGCTAGATCACCTACCTGTTCCCAGCTTGTTACGGCTCAGAGAAAAAAATCCCATGCTATTCGATTGTATCTTTTTGCTTCCTTTATAATCCCACAGGCAATGCATGATTTAGCGTATCTAGAGAGAAGCAACACTTTACTTCCTACGCTTCTAATCCAATTGGGATAAGAGGTTTGCTGCTTATAAAAATAAACAGGCAGTTGCACTTTTCCTTTACCTCTTTGCAGGCACTAATACATAACAACAAAAAGGTAATTCCCAAAGAGTAGTAAGAAACCAGTGCTAGGGATGCCATCCCTAAACTTTACTCCTTAGTGAGACAGGAATCCATTTTCTTGTTTATAGGTACAAGGAGAGACCTGGTAAGTACTCTTGGCTCTTATCACATGCAACATTTGGCATTACTGTGCCAAATATATTCTTACCAAATAAAGCCAAGGATCAAATACCTCAACCACGGAGACGAAGCTAAACTATTTCTAGAGGGACCAAGGGACTTTGGACTGACCATATGGTCCAGTTTTAGTTAAGAGCTAAGGAAATCGTTATGTATAACATTTGACTTATAGTTGGAAGTTTTCAAGGCATCACTAAGTTTTCAATTTGCTATGTATACAGAAAAATGTTACCTTCAAATATGAGAAGGTATCTAGCTGAATATGGCAACTTTTTTTTAAGTTAGAATAGTCTTCAGTTACGACCAGAAGAACTCAGACGAAAAAATATTTTCAAGTGTCTGGGTCATATAAGATAAGATTTTTGAAAAACACCCAAAGGTATTTTTGTACCAAGATAGCAGTATGCTTGTTTTTTAAAATAACCAGGCTCTCCAGAATCTGTATTGCTTTTTGTCCTCTCAGGATACGTCACTGAGGGAAGAAAAATCAGACAGAAATCTAGCATATGAAGACAAAAGTCACTTTAAATTGCTAGAGTATGGGGATACTGTGGCAGAGCACTTTTCCAGCGAGAGTCAAAGTGTGCACCCATTTCTAGGCAGCATTAAAACATTCAGCTGGTACTTTCATAGACTGCCCTCAGATTTTCAACAGTGTTAAGCCATGTCACTAATCCTAACGAAATTACATTAGCAAGGCAGCAATCTGACTCTTACTAATTCTACCAGTGAGGAAAGTGCTCCTCAAGACAAAAAAAATTACGTTTTTCCTTGATCCACCAAACTCAACAGAACTCTGTCTGAATGGAAACCTTCAAGATTTGGCCTAGAAATTGATATGATTCCCAAAACTGAAATTTATGGGCACAAATTCAGAGTAGCTCTCATCATCCAATGCAGTAAAAGCAAGTTTACTTATTTCCCACACAATGTTCTCAAGCAAAAGACCTCAATAATTTCTTCTGAAAAAGAAGAATCCTGGCTAGGACTCTGGCTCTCTGTAAACACCAGCACATATTTCAAAGTTATCTGAAGAAGCCTCAAAATCAAGTGTATCTGAGCAGTTACAGATTGAGCTAGAAGTGAGTTAGCACATGCATCAAAGAAAATCTATGTGTCTCTCCCATTTCAGGCATTCCTCTGACATGCAAAGGTAAATGCAAAAGTATCTTAACACTTGCAAACTCAATTCTAGCAATTACCTTGGCTTTGCACTTTGTACCTGTATGCACTGAAAGGCAGGCTTTAAGCCGTAAAGAATTACTTGTTTTCTCCCAAATGGAAAAATTTTTCCATTCAGGAAACAGGAAACACTGTTGTGCAAATATACCGAGAAGAGCATATAGCCACAAAAAGTTGCAGTTTTGACAGCACCATGACTAAGTAATTTTTAAATGGTACCAGACGATTCAGAACACAGTAGTACTTCACATGGTTCTGAAATGAATTTCACATGATTTACAGCACACACTTATTTATTAACCAAAGTGACTGGTTAATATAATACAGGCCTCTTCCCTTCTGAATCTTGAGAAAGAAGTTGAGAGAAGCCTCCACTTTAACCCATGGTGTGCACTGCAGATATCCGTACAGACTACCAATAGACTACTATTTGGGCATCTTCAGGTACACCTTTGCATACCATGGAAACCTTAAGTGCTGTTTTTCTAGTATAGCAAAGTTAACAGTAATAATCTAGTATGGAGGAGCTGTTTCCCTTGCCCTTTTTTAGTCAGCTGTTCAGTGCAGACTGATTAATTTCAAGAAATCTGGCTGTTCACAAGTAATCTTTGCAAGTTTTTAGGGGTAGACCAGCCCTCTCACAACTGACACCCTTTAGGAACATTTCTCCAAATTACTAACAGCTGCTCATACTGAGCACAGTGCTGCCTTGTTTACACACATCCACAAAGGTTTGTAGAAGTCCTGCTCACATTCAATTTGCTGCTTGTCATTAGTTACCCTCCTGCTTAAGAACGTCTCTTGTCATCCGAACACCATACAGCTGCAGAGGGTATGAACAGTCACAGGCAACCCAGTTGGCACATGCCAAGCAGCTACTGCCCAGACTCACCAGAGATGTCTGACCACTTTCAAGCTCCCGGACCAACGAAAATTCTAAGTAAAGAAAACATTTAAGCAAGCCCATTCAAGTAATTAACATACATACATACAACAGACATACCAAATAAACTGAAGGACTACCAATATGGTAAAGTCATCGTAGCCAATTTGATGCTAAACAACCAGAATGAGTTTATGAAGTGTTGGGTGAGTGAGACAAAGGCTATAAGTTTGTCAGGCTGATCAGCAGAGACCACTAACAGGCAAGCTGCTGCCTTAGCAGCATGTACTGCCACAATGCAACTTAGTGGTATGTTTTTCCTTCAGAATTTCAAAAACAAGTTTTCAAGCATGCTCAGTCTCACTTCAGCAACTTCAATACCAGATGCAGAATACACATCCTTTAAACGTAAAGGAAAAAATACCTTCTCTGGCTTCACAGCCACTGTTGTACTTAAACTCCTTAAAACTCTGAAGTCATTCTGTACTTTTGGCATTTCAGTGATGGAAGTGTGAGAACTATGCGTCCCCAAAATAAACTCTAAACTACACAAATACAGCCCTGTCACAAGCTTGCCCTCCTCTAGCCTCTTTTATAATGCTTACTCCTTGTCTGTAAACACAACTGCTAGGACAAATGATGCAAGATCAGCAGCACCAAACAACTCAAATGCTATCAATGCTATCAAGCATTACTAAACCAACTTAATGAAGAGTGTTATCAGCTCCAATAATTTTATTAGTTTCTCAGGTGAAGCATTTTACTTTTAGTCACCACTTCCAAGCTGACTGAAGCTTTTTTCCTGGCTAGAAACACTTCATTTTAATTTCAGAGAAAAAAACCCAAACCCAAGTAAAAATGCCAAAACAGGCAAACAAAAAAAACTATCCTCCAAAAAAAGTCTCCACTTTAAAACCAATCTGTGACCAGATATACAGCTATATAATTTCCATCATATTTAAAAATCTAACAAAGTTATAGTACCTGTGTCATATTAGAAATGATAACCAAATAAAGAATTATTCAAAGTTTTTTTTAAAAAACATATTTAAGAGAAGGATACAAACACCACAACCAAAGCGCAGGAGCACAACTGTTCACACAAAATTTCAGTCTCAAAACTGGCCCAATGAGAACCATGGGTTAGAGCTCAGCTCCAGAGCGCAGCGCCTGTGGAGCAAAGCACCACTCCTGGGAATAACTACATTCCTAGTTTTGCTAGAGTGCACTATTTTTTACTGCTTCTGGTATTAAAACTAAGCATACTCTTATTTGCTGTACTGGGATTTGCAAAAGTCCAACCACAGGAGTAACTGTGTTTGTACTTATCCTAGGTCCTTCCTTTAAGAACAGGATCAACTAACATTAAGGTGTGCAAGTTCAGGAATTACTCATCTCCTTTTGGTATCTAGACCTGTCTTTTGAAGTCAACTTCCCTCCCTCACTCAGCAAAATGAAAAGGTTAATACAGTCACATTAAATGTGATTTGTCCCAACATCATGTTACCTACCAATTTTTTATTAACAGATTTAAATATCTGTGCTTCCCAAAGTTACAGCATGGTGTTTATTCCTTAACTTCTGATACAGAAGTCTACCTAAAATGTAAAAATCAGAAAGAAAAAGAAAGGCTGAAGTCCCCAGTCCCAAAACAATACCACTATAGCTGCATAAACTGAAGCAGCAAGACTTATCTTTACCTGCAAAAATAAAGGTCCAGAACACAAAAGTTAAGCAAATATAGCAGAAGACCTAACACAAAGGGGCACTGAAACATTACAATCAAAACTCGCAGTGAAGTGGCAGCCAACTGAAATCAAAGATAATAAGAAAAGCTTTCTTGTTAATCAGAAGCAACATGGACTCTCTTTCTGACCAGAAACGCAAATAATAATAATAATCTGAAATGGCTCCAGCATACAGAAGACTGCATCCTTTGACAAAACTTCGGCCTTTCAGACAACTGCCTGCAAATTCAACATGCTCCAAAGATTATTTTTACTGTGGCACAAATGAAGAATCTCTGATTAAATAAATAACAAAGAAATATTTGCAGCCTGTAAGTTTAGCCCAGGTTGCAATACTGCAACAAGATCCTCTTCCTTAAGTATCTTTTTAAAGCGTGCCAAAACCATTATTTAGAAGGATAATCTAAATAAAGCCATTGTTAAAAAATAAAACTACATCATACCATGGCTGGAATAGCTAAGGAACTGGTCAGGGAGGAAGGATTCTTTCCTGGCACAGTAATGTGGCAACAGACTGGGTTCTCGCTCTCTTTTTATTATTATATTAAGCCTTCACAATGTTTTACAAAAATAAAACTGAGGTTTGTAGCTCATCTGTTTAACAGATGATCAATTGTACTGAGCAGCAGGACTTTGTTTCTAGGCATACTGTGCAAAACCAAAAAGTAAAAGCATACTTAGCAAGAAGAAGAAACTAAAGTCCAAATTCAGTTTATGTTCATCCACCAGGTCACCTCGCCAAACCTTATACCCGAGCCCAGTTAAGCAGGTGCAAGTAAGGATTCAACTGCATTGAAGCCAACTGAATTAACCAGCATAAGCAAGATCACTATCAGTGTACCTAAGCAAGACTCTACTAGAGCAGATCTGGGCTGGACACATAATTTAATTCACCACTGATTTTGGATAAGCCCCAGACATTCAAAATAATTACAGTGCTGTCAGAGACAATGCTCAATGTCAGTTATAGTGTTTAAGTTGTGTAGAGTTTGTCTGAAGAGATGAAGCACTCAAACACCAAGCACCTTCCAGCTTCTCAAGCCACCAGCGTCAACTGTGTTCCACAACTCTTAAGGAATTACACTCTTACCAAGATTTTGTTGCAAGTATTTTGGCTTACACACAAGTGCTTGAATGCAGTAAATCCTCTCTGACCCACCATATTTCATTAGATAGAAATTCCTTCCTAACAGATGAGACTCTTGACCTCATAAAACAAAGCTCTAACAGCTACACTACTATTAAAGCTCCAGACCATACTGTACTATTTGTTGAGCTTCACCTTGAAATACACTGACAGAATTGAGTAATTTTGAAATAAGAATTCACTCATGATAGAAACCTGACAGAAAAGCCAGAGGCACAGTGGAACATACAGCTAATCAGAAACTAAAAGAAACATGCAGCATGAATTCAAGTCAGCACACTCCTGAGAAATAAATAATGAAGTGGAGTCTTCTACACTTGAAATGTTGCAGGCTGTTAACCACCAATACTGACTGCTCATAACCGGTTTTAGGACTTCGGCAGTTTAAACAAAAATAGCAGCCACTGAAGTACTGATATCCTTGATCATGAAAAACATTATTATGATTAGCATCTCATGCCTATTTGCTCAAGTCCCGAGATGTAAAATAAAACTGTAAACACTTTTGAAGTTATATGCCAAAAGTCTTCTCACTATTAATCACACCCATTGTAGTCTCAATTTCACTAGCATTAACTTAGTATGAAAACTAGTGCAAGCAAGGAAAAGTTGATGTTTGCACACCACCACATGATTACTTTGGTGCAAGCAATAGCAAGAGGAGGCAGCAGCTGTTGTCCTCCACTCAGAGGGCTAAGGAAAAAGAACAAGCCATAGATACTTTCACAAAGCTACAGAAAGCAATGCAAGAATTTTAAGCCTACCACATCAGAAGGGTATACAGTCAGTCTAACGACAAAATTTAAGACACAGCTCCTTGAACGTCTCAGAAAACACCTGTCATTGAATTTGTTTCTCTTGGGTTAGTGAGAAAAGCCAGCTCATGGACAAAGTCCAGTCAGCAGGTCTGGAGCAAAGAAGGGTGCAGGGCTGTACAACTCAGATCTGGGGAGGGGAGGCTATGTGTGCAGGCCGGTGAGATGAGAGGGAGCAGGCATCACTCTCAGCAGGCTGTGAAAATTACATCAGATCAGAGCCCCTGAAAACAACCTTCAGTAGAAATCCAGATTTGGGGAGTGTGAAAGTACACTTTGGTACAGCTTAGCAGCCATCTCTCTAATAAAATAATCTGCAGCTTTACACAAGCTGGGGGTAATTGCTGTAGAGAGTTGCTGACCGATAAACCACTTCCAGCATTCTCTCTTCACTTACTTTAGAAAAAGATAATGTTTAGAGAACAAATACCATTATGGACATTAACATCAAGACAATACTAATAGTTAGTATTGTTCTACGCTTGTACTTCTTGCAACTAATCTCAATCAAAATCTTAAAGAGGTACATAAAAGGTCTATTTTAAGGGAATTTTAGAAGTAGTTACTGAATTTTCAAATTTTTCGTATAGAGAAGTTCAGGTGCAAGTAGAAAAGTTTGTTCTCTTAGAGCAGCTGTGTAGATGTAAACTCACCATGTCCAAGAACTGTGAGATTGTAACCGCACTTCCACTTGGATTTACGATACATAATCAAAAGCCACGCTTGCAGAGGGAAAATGACCTGTTGATGATGGTGGCTGTCAACAATGGGTTCAGATCAGTTAGCTGCTAGTGCAGACAGGACAACATTTTTCAACACTGCGAGAGAAAGCGAGAGCAAGACCATATGGTTAAGCCCCATCCACATTGGCACCAAACAGGTAGCATCACCAATCAAAAACTGTCAGCTGGGAGAGACAGAGGTGGGAAGTCTATCTGTTGCTCACACCCACTGCAAAGAACGGTTTCGTAGAAGTTTATCAACGTTGGCTTAGTGTCTACTGGAATAAATGCATTTTGAGAAAAGCATGAATAACATGTGTTTGAACACAGCACATATTTTTGTGTCCAATCAATATTCCTAGTGCAGAAGAACGCAAATACTCAGTTGTTCAAAATTATTCAAGGAGTTCAGTTACCAGTCAGGTGGTTTTGGCATGCTCCAGGTTTAGTGAAACTTAAAAAAATGTTCTGGAATTATACAGGGTAAGTCTAAGTTTTACATTTACAGAAGACTGACAGTTGCAGGTAGGCATCAGACAAGTATTATCAGCAGACACCTTGCCTGTATGCTACTCAAGATCATGCAAAATAAAGGGATGAAAAAGATGGCTTTAACGTCAAACTACTTTGAGTAGGGCAAGCTGGACCAGATCATCTCCGGAGTTCCCTTCCAAAATAAATTGTTCTATTCATTGACAAACCTGGCCACTAGTCCAGAGGCATGAGCTTTGCATGCAAAGACAGAAGCACTGCAGCACAGAACTATTATTTATCACTTAGTCTCATGACCTGCAGAAACACCTGCACTTAGTTGTTACCACTAACATACAGCAGGACAGGAGCACATTCTGTGGTTAAACAATTTTAAGGCAGCATAAAATACCATTGCCTGCAAAAAGCAGCAGTCCTGCCTGTTACCCTGCATTTAAATGACATAAGGTTTTTATGGTGTCCACAGATTCACGCCATGATCAGTTCCTCAATTTGATTTACTAGGTTCTGTGCGTGCACCTGAACACACGACAGGAACAGAGAGCTGGAATCATTTTTCATGTAATGGACTTTGTGTTAATTTCCAGAAAAAGAGCAAGATTATGTATTTTTAAATGTGTAGACTAATTAATAGTGAGATGACAGGAAATAGTTTGTTCCTGAGCAGTACTTAAAAGCTGTGTTCAATCTTGAAAAAACAAGGGAACATAAATACTCCTATTCTTAACTTTGGAGATAATTTTGTTTTCTTTATACTCACTCTCCTATTCAACTTATTTGTTCCTTTAGGTAACAAAAGCTACATTCATCAGCAAAAGACAGCTTAGTACAGCAATAATCTTATTAGCATGCATACTGAGTTAATACTAAGCTTATATGAAGGATATTTGAAAATGAAGCTGGAAAACAAGCACAGTAACAGCAATAAACTAAAAATTTCAAATTCTGTCTGTTACAAAAGAACACTTGCAACAACCCTCTATTCTGTTTTCACCAAGTTTAGTAATTTCCTGTACATTTCTCCACATGACAATTTTTCTATTACTGTTTTTGCTGTGCTTGGGGGTCAAGGACTTGGGACAACTCGAGATGAAGACAAGCACTGTTAGTCTACTCAGTTCTGCAGCATGATGTAGCACCAACTCTTCTTACGAGGAATGACACCAAGATAAAAATTACCAAAACACTTTTGAGAGGCAAAAATGAGGCACAGGTTGTCTGCTAACATTAATGCAAGTTACTTCTATAACTAGTTGCCACAATAAAACTTGGGGTATACCAGCATTAACACATCTTTAGGTCTGGCTGCAAAAACTCTTCTGCCAATAATTCTTCCAAATTAGTCATTTGGTTGCATGCTCTGAAAGCATCTTCTGCTTGGCAAACATAAACTGCAAAAATTGAACAGGCCCCAACAGAGATTCCAGCACATGTGCTAAGTTGGAATGAAAAGACAGGTGAAGGAAACAAAACTCTGAAGACTGTGGGATAGTATCCGAAGACTATCGAAGCTTAAGTAATGCTTCTGAAGACTAATCACTGTCCTTAAGATGGAGTAAAGTCTGAACTATAAACTATAGCTGAGGACTGGAGAACTGAAGTTAGATTTAAAACCATGCTCAATCCTTCAGCATAAACAGTTAGGCCTAACAAAAAATGCTGAGTACCGTGGTTAAGCTTACAATGAAGTCTAACTAGGAATTCCCACATACTTCGATTACAATGGCTACTAATAGCAAGTGCAGAAATCCTTGGGATTTAAAATCTCTCCGTACCAAGAGGTGCCTCTCTTCCTCACTTAGATGCATGTCTTTGAAGAGCTGAGCAACTTTACTCTAGCAACACTAGCAGAAGTTAAAGTTGCAAAGCAGAAACCAAAACAGTTATTTAATAACAGGAGGCTCAGCAGACAGAGTGAGGGAGGCAGAGGGGGAAAAAAGCAGGCTCCAATGAGTGCCAACCTCTTCCGCACCAGCACAATGGAAGGGAATCCTGCTCCACTCTGAGGGCTATGAGCCACCTGGCCAGAAGCCATGCTTATGCACAACTACTTGGGCCTGAGGGTTGAAAATAAAAGACGAACAGCCAAAATATGAGGCCAGCAGACACAGCTGTCAGGCAGGGATCAGCAGACCTGACGACTGTAGCATTATGAACGCTCTGACCCACCTCAGTTGGCTGTTTTGCACCATACCCTATTCTCTCCCTCAGTTACTTCCTTCCTCTGTTTGTCTACCTACTGTAACCCCTACTTGTGCTCTGTTTCTCTCCCCTGCCTCTTCCCCTTTTTGTCTCTTTGGAGTCCAAGGTCTTACAGGCAGACGTCTATTCATACAAACACTGCAAAATGAAAGTTCACAATTTTTGCTATGTTTAGCTGATTGCCGTAGTCTTTTCCCATCTCAGATTTTTATCAAATTCAAGTTTCTTGAAAAATAGTTGATGGACTTTGTTTATAACACTATCCTTAGCCACAGCATAGCAGTCGGTATTAAAGGCAGGAGTTCACATATAATTCAGTGTGCTGATTTAGCTTCTATAAATGGAGAGTCTGGCCACTGCAGAGATGTCTGATCTACAGCTCTCACTCACATAAACAGTCCCTAGCCACACAAATAAAGATTGTCAAGATCCTTCCCCAAATTCCTGCAGGGAAAAGAAATAATAACGATAACAGATTGGCTAAGAAAAATCAATAATGGTAGCTGTAAAATCTAAAATTAAAATGAGTCTGGTTTTGATGCTTTCAGTACACACAGTACATTAAATTTGGCATAAGCCCAATGGAACATGAAGTACTTGTGGACAATGTCTGCCAAGAGCTAGAAATACAGCACTTAGTCTTTCAAGAACAAACAGAGAGCCTCAGACCATTTCTACTTTATGCATCTGAAAAAAAATTAAATCAAGGTGATCTTTCTGAGGGAACATTTGTACTAAACCTAATTGGTGTGCTTTGTGCAATACTGAATCGAGCATATGTCGATTGGCAGAGAATCAGTATTTGTCATTTTATAATCTGTTCCACTTTCGACAAAGGTTACAAACAGATGTTATACCTCCCCATATTCCAAATCACCGTGCTTTCCTCCTTAACATCAGGCTTGTGTCTCAGACAAGTTCTGTACCCGGTCCTTGGTCCCACTGACACATACTTCTAAACATCTGACACAGTGAAAGCAGAAAAAAGAAACGGGGAACGTGAACTCAGGGAACTCACACTGCACTATTTTTTCATCCACCTTCACATTTCTTGGTACTTCATTAGTTTACTTGCCTCAGAGCAGAGCAAGATTTCATTAGTAACTGAATACTAATTTGCATTCCTGTAGCAGCCTCCAAACATTAGCAAATTAAGCATCAACACACCTGTAAGTTCCTTACCTTTGTCAAAATAAGGACAAAAAAGTGGAAAACAAGCCTAACACCCATCTGGGGCTTTGGAGACATCATCCATCATGCCAGCACACGTTTCTCTCCCCACCACTTCCCATACACTGAGCTCCTAACTAAACAGGAGACTGGCGCACCATTCCAGTTTTGTTAGGTCTTCTGAGATTATTACATGTCCTTCACCATATCTTCCAGCGATTCAGGAGGTAACACACCCCTCCTGTCTTTAAGGCCAGTACGAGGCGCTGGCACAGGATTGCAGCCCCAGCCTGGCCTTGGGAAATTGGAGAGCAAGTGGAGAGGAAACAGACACTGTCACACTTGACATCTGACCAGAGCAAGGCAAAGAGCAAAAAACATCTTATGCCATCTCACTCTACACATAAGCCAAGCACTATCTGGATCTTTAAAACTGCTATTTCTTGATGACTGAGGTTTTGAAATACACAACAATAAAAGGACCAGATAAATCTGATCGCTACTCCTCATTAATAGCTATAAAATACCAGCAGCAGGCCTACAATACTTGCTCTTGTAGACTCTGAAAGACTGAAAGACATCAGACACTTTCTACACATGCTTACTGACATGATAAATAAGCTCTTCACTTCTCCATGTGACAGGTCCCTCCTGGGTTTAAGGTAAAGGTTAACTCTTCCCTCATCTTTTGGATCAGGCTCCTATCTCTGCTCCCATTAAGAACTGGCAATTTAAATAAGCTCCTCCCCAAAGTTGCAGTAAGTGAAAGACTGCAGGAAAAATGCTTGTAACGCTTTCCCTCTAGAGGCAGGAGTTTCCCTTGCTGACTATGCATATCTCACAGAACAGTGAAACAAGAATAATTATTTAAATGAGAGAAAAAAATTAAATAGTGTGTATACATTGGCATAGAAATCCAAAAGCAGTTTCTGCAGCTAAGTAGCTTGTAAGCCCCCACATTTTACTACAGCATCCTAGCTTCTCTCAGTCAGCAGTGAGAGGTAAAGACCTACTCGATGTTCACATCTGCTGCTCAGAAAGCCTCAGAAAAAGCTAATACACTGGCCACAGTACTGACTGTAAAAATATGCACGTACGCAAGAAAAAAAAGGATAAAAATAAAAGCCACTCATGCATTTATCTGTTTGCAAGATCAGGTTGAGTTCCTCAGCTTCAGCAGGTGGCTGACCGCCTCAACAGAATAATGCATCACTTTTAAAAAACAAAAGAAAAAAAATCACCCAGCTGCCACCCTCTCCACAGTACACTCTAGCCCTCTGTAACAGCCTTGAGTAGCTTACAGAAAACTTAACCAACAGGCAACAGTTCATGCTGCACCAAAAGGAAAGTTCTGCTGGAGTGATATTTCACATCCACCACGTACAGCACCAAATGAATGCCAGAACAACTGAATGTGAGCTGTCAGCAGCATTCTAATTACCTTATTTAAAAAAAATAAAAATCCAAGAACAAAGATACAGTATGATGGATCCACTTACCACACGAATCAAGAGGAGATGACTGGGTTGTGAAAGTAATCTAAGCATAAAGGGGTGATGAACTGTATTCAGACTAATGTGCATTACAACATAATTTGTCTTAAACTTGGTCTGCTAATCCCAGGGTATGAAGTGCACAGTTACACATATATGTTTTTATACATATGTTTTACATATATACAAAAAACCATATAATGGTTTAACTCTAAGAGGTGCAGGGACAGCAGACTGGACAAGACAAGCAGTCCTCACCTAAAGTGTCCAGCACTATCACCACAAATTTCCTTAAACATTATCACGCAAGAAAAAGAACAAATGAGACACCTAAGAGCTTACATTTGGGCCTTCTGATTCTCTGCATTACCTATCTGAAAAACTGAGAAAAAGGTTTAAATCTTTTCCCTGTTGAGAAGCAGTTTTAACTGATTACCTCCATAAACTTCAGGGAATTTGAGCTGGATCTCTCCCAGCCCTTTGCTGAAGGTACATGAAACAAATATCCCCCTAACACACACAAACTGCAGGTGTTTAAGTTAAGTGTTACCACTACAACATGTTTTACTGTTTGATTATTATCTTCTCCCACCTTAACTATTCAAGTTCTGATCATCACTACTAAGATTAAAAATACAATGCTAAAATATTACAACAGAACCTCTATAGAAGGCAAGAACAAGCTGGAAACATTTTCTGGGTAAAAATATAGATGGTCTCTACCTGTGGTTTTAATTCTTTCTTTTAAAGCAGAAAAAGACGACAAAAGCATGCAGGCATTTGAACATACCAAATCTTTAACCAGTGTACAGCAAGCAATATTCCTCCTTCTCTGTAGACCAAGTTTACCAGCCTCATCTGCGTTGGCCATTCAAGCCTAGGTTGTGTGCGAGGGCTAAGATTGGGGCACCTGCCACTCAAGCACAGAAGACAGATTATACTACAGCATATCTAGTTTAAGGAAGCCATGCACGGACAGCAGTGCACTCACACTACTTGTGGGCATCATATTGCTTTGTGTGGAGTTCTGAAAGCAGCATTCCTAAACCTGAAACTGAATCACCATTGAGGTTTGATCATGAAGATGGAAATAACAATATTGACTGAACTGTCCATAACTCTGGTTTCCCACACATGAGTAGTCAACAACTCCGGTTTCCTATACACGAGGGACTCTCCCGATTTCTATCAGAAGATTTTGACATCCTTAGTAGCATGTTACATTTTCTTCCCTAAATTCAAACATAGTGCTTTCCCAGCAGAAAGCAGCCAGATCCAAGAGGAAGCGGATACCCTACCTGAGACATTAGGTAATGGTTGAGGCCCCTGTACTCTATTTCACTGTAGAACAGAAGTTCAAAGTCATCTTCCGCTAGCCTTTACATACAGCAACTCAAATAGCTACATGAATTTATCTTCTTCCATGTTGAGCATTCCTCGGAGTATTTAAAGTGGCTCAGGGAAAAAGCAAACCAAAGCTAAACAAAGAAAAATATATTAGTGGGAAATGGTGGAACTAACATATTTTTAGAATTAGCAGCTTATCCCAAGAGGTGCATTACAGAAGGAAAACGAGCAACAAGTTCTTTAAAAGGAAGTGAATTACTTTATAGTAAGCCTCCATGTGTGATGCATTTTGGATTTTTTCCCCTAACCTCATACCAAATAAATAGTTCAGCTACATGATATGACAAAAGAACCACTACTTATTTTCCCAGTTGAATCTTGTATTAAAGCACATTTAAGGCAGTATCTACTCTTGTAAAAATATTGTACTGAACTACAGCTGCTTCAGATAAGTGGAAAGGGTATCAAGGTAGCATCAGACAAAAATCTCAGTATATATTTTAACACTTAAGAAGAGGAGCCTTTCTTAGTAGGAGTCCTTCAGGGACAAATTTCATCATTAATAATTTGCCTCAGGACAAAGAAAATACAGATGAAGTACTCAAGTTTGTAAGATTTTAAAGACAAGTCTTTACTATTTAATACTCCTCGACCACTAACAGCAGAAGGAATTGAGGGCAAGGAAACCATGCACTTTGGGGTAAAGCTGTAACCAGAGAGGGATGGTCTTAAGAAAGGGAACTACAAACACATGTAACCCTAAGCCTAATTTTGCTACTAGTTTAATACTGTCTTACAGTGTCCCAGTGGACTCGATGGTTAAGGGGGCCATACGTGCAGGCTACATAGGCACACTAGTTCCCATATGTAAAGCCCACGGTTCCACCTAGGTGCTTCATGTGTTGCCCCAGCCACTGCTGATCACTCCTTGGGCAAGGACGACCAGCTGGGTGGAAATGTTTCAAGCTAGATCTAACCCAGAGATGCGACTTTGGCTCTGACCCAAGACATTCATGTTGTTTACCCAGGCTAAAGGGTTACCATCCTAGAGGACAAGCTTGTAGAAGGGAGGGAAAACTAATTCAACAGCTACTACATCCCAGTTGCTCGCTACTCCATTCAGACAAACTGTCAGACAAGGAGCACTTCAGAGGTAAGCGGTACAGGGCAAGAGGCTCAAATCAGATCACTAAGTTTGCTCTCACTATGTCTCCAGAAACTCCTGCAGGCCTTGAGCTCTACCAACACCAACTGCAAATCTTAACAGTCTTCCTAACAGAAGACAAGTTAGTCCTTTCAAATTTGATCTCTATCCCCCACCTAGCCCAGGAAGCAAGGAAAACAGATATCCCAGCTCAGGAAAGAGTATGTTTGTAATGAAGCCCAAAGGGTTATATAGTTGCAGAAATACTGCATGCTTGAAATACATGCAGTTAAGTACATTCAGGCAGATGAATCAACTGGCAATGGAAGCAAAAAATCCACCGACAGTGATCTACTTAAAGACAATTTTGGCTAGGCAGGGTTTTGTGTTTTGGTTATTGTTTTTCTGGGGGTTTTTTTGGTGTTTTGGTTGGGTTTTCTTCCCATCTTCTCTTCAAGCCTTAGCTCCAATAAACTATCCTCCAGAGAATCTTAATCAACTTGTTGCAATCCCATATCTTGCAAGCATCTACAAAATATTTTTTGATATAACCCATTCACTCAAAGCCCCAATCAACCCACAAAACAGCATTCTCTAGTAGTTATTCATATTATCAATTATCCCAATAATTGTAAAAATTACATTCTGTAGATCACTTCTTTACGTCTATTTAACTTCAGCTTTTTCCTACCTTCCTTGCTGTCTATATCTGTGTTATGCTATAGGCTTGTCTACAACACAGAGCCTCAGCCACTATAGCAAATGTTACAGAACCACAAATGGAAATGCAGTATTTCAGCAACAAAAGCTTTTCTGCCAAAATCACCTCGCTTATCTCCCTGAATACCGAATATGTAAACTAACAGGCTGACAAAAGCACTCTATCAGCAAAAGCCTGCCTACATCTAGGACACTGATTAACTTTTGTCTAGTAGATGGTGCAATTGCTCCCCCCAACACAAACGTTCCCAACCCTATCTAGTAGAGTCAGACCAGTACCCCTCTGGCCCAAACATCTCTGCACTATTGAAAAAAACTTCTCCCAAAAGGAATGCTTTCCCTCTTCTAAAAACACATTTACACAATTAATCTGCTACAAACAGGGTCAGCACAGAAAAACATCTGGTTGACATAGCTGTATAGCCAACACCAAGGGAGATAAGAGCGTTTCGAGCCAGCATGACACATATCCAAAATCTTCCATAACATAACTCTAGTGGTGAACAAAGAAAGTATTGCAACATGAGTGTGAATCGAATGAATCCTCTTCCCAACAGCAACATAATTATGGGGCCAGAGTAAGAGCTTTTGACTGCTCCTACTCTGACAGCTGCCACATACCTTCAACTAGGACAGTAAAATCACAGCACACTCCCAATCCTCAAACCACAGCCAGAAATACCCTGCCAGGTTCAGTCCACTCTGCTCTGGAGTACATGAGATTTGAGCCTAAAATGAAGCATTTACATAAGTATGTACCATAGGTGGCAGCTGACTGGATTAAGAACTAATGTCAGCAGATTTACTTTTATTACCTATTCATGAACTGAACTGTGTCCCTGCACGGTAGAGACCAGTGGATACCATGAAATTTTTAACCAAACACTTCAACCCAAGTGCTGCATTGAGCGTGAATCAAACAAGCTGCTGCTTAGTTCACACTTGAGCCGATGTCCCAAAACACCACCTTCACAGCACTCACACCTAGTACGCCAGCCAGGAGACACTGCCGAAGCAAGACTGGTATTGATGACCATCTACCTTGAGCACGGAGTGCCAGCAGAGGACAACAGACTTTTCATGTAGAGCCTGCAGATTCCAGTCAACTATTTTACATCCATCTGTGACTACAGGGTTATTCATTTTGAGCGACTAGTAGCATTTGGTGCTCCAAATCACATGACAAGGTCAGCAAAAGAAGTCCACGGCACAGGGCTCACCTAGGTAGCCAATTAGCTGTGCATTCCTGCAAAGCGTCCAAGCATCTCTTCCTACTTGAAGCAAGATCTTTTTCAAATCAATATAAATACAGGATACTTGGAAAAGAACATATTAATAATGCAAGGCTGTATTTTTTTCTGCGAATCAAGTTATTGTCAATAGTTTTTACTGCTTTTAGGAGAAAGCAGCAACAAGGCAGAGCTTGCTTTCTTTTCCAGCTTGCCAAAGAACTTTGTTCTTTTTTAACCTGGAAGGCATGTTCTTGAATACATCAAATCAATTCAAACATTCCATACAAGAAACACTCAGAATCACTTATGACTAATTATTGCCACATCTACTGCAAAACATTAAGGCCACAAAGAACACACCACGATGCTACCGTACTGCTCCAGCCCACCTCCAGCCTCCCTGTGGAGAGCCGACAGCGGCAGAGGGAAATCCATCCCATGAGCTGCCCACAGCCTCCTGGGAGACACGGAGCCACTTCAGCTTTGCCCAACTGACACAATTTGTACCTCACAGGATCAGAACTAAATTGCTGTTCTACCTTCTTCCCCATGAATCTTTCCATCCAGCCAGACTAACTGGGCCCAACTGGCGATGCAATACTAATTTCAGTGGAACCAGGGGACTACAGTAGGAGCATGAGATTTACTGGGTGCATCCTGTCAACCGGCAGACTGAAAGGAAACAGAAACCAGATCAGATGGAAACATGCTTACTTTTTTCCACTGATACTCTCTCAGCAGTATTTAACAGCACTCGACCTACTTTCTATACCATCTCTTTGCTGCCACTTCCTTTGACAGCTTCTCAGCATGCCTGTGAGTCTGGAGATTAAGGAACCAACATCTGGGAAGCAAAAGAGCTGGACTTTTTCCTCCCGATGCCACCTACAGCCAAAACTTTTAAATCTAACCAGCAAGGCACACAGTGACCAGCTAGCAACAAGTACCTCAAATTTTTGGCATCCTGCAGGAATTCCTAATCAACTGTGTAATTTTGCTTACAAGTATGCACTTAAAGGTGACTTTGATTTCTCATGAAACACCCTCATTCTTCCTTTTTTAGCTCAGGGCATGGATTAGCATCTACAAACAGCTTTGGGTTTTCTGCTTTCCTGTACTCCAGAGTTCCTGTCTGAGAAGACACTTTGTATCAAAATATACTTGTAATTAGTTCCTTCCAAGTGAACAAGAGTTTTAAATACCACTGGCTCTAACGAGATGATGCTGTATTTTGCATCCACAAACACACAGTCGCTAGCTATAAATCCTGAAGTGAAAGGATCCCGTTTTCCACACCTAGTTTCTTAACAGAAAACAGTACTGATACCAGAATACAAAATGGTTATAGTAGACAAACTTTATACTAATATCCAAGTTCTGCTTTAACTGAAATACTAGCAGTTACTCAAAATTTTAATTTCCAAGATGAACACTAGCACGGCAACCTGCTGTGTTGAGAAATACATTTCAGTGTTTAGTAAGAACAGAAACATTCATTAGGCACACTTCACAAGGCTATACTCAGCATAACATAGGTGCTCCTATACGTTTAATTCATTTGCAATAGGACACGTTTAAACTTAAGGTACCCAGTAGGTGCCTGTGTAGAACTAAAAAGCCTTCTTAAAGCTTCCTGCCCGGCCATTCATCTGACTTCAAAAGGAGTTAGGACACTTAGCTTATGCGGCAGCACACAAGGGTCTAATTTCCACACAAGGAGTGCTCAATTTTCTACAAACTGGGTTTTTTCTTGGGAGGAAAGAGGGCGGGGGACAGGAGAAGGGGGAAGTGTCCCATGCAGACATCTGAACTTTGGCACAACATTACTCACTCCAAAATTGTCAGCTTAAAACATTACAAAGCCACACGGACCGCACGACAACACATGCAAAGGAAAATCTGGCTAGCCTGTTCGGCTGAAACTTTCATCTCCACTAACCTATCGGCGCCTTTCGGAATAAAAACTGACAGAAGACATACCATCAACAGGTCATCCGGCTGCTTCTTTGTAAAAAAAAAATTATATGAAAAGCTGCTGAACAGAAACCGGAAATGGCCTGGTTTTTTCCCCCAGCTCTATCCCCACCCCCCACATATGTTCAAAATGGAAAAAATAAACCCATCGTCCCTCGGATGCCGAAACACCAGCTCTGACTAGCTGAAATGCTTTGTAATTTTACTCGCCAGGCAGTGTGTTTTCAAGGCAGAGGAGTCCCCAGCAAAAACAAATGGGTGGCCTTTAAAAGCTAAGGCCAGAAACATGAGCATTACAGCTGGACTGCTTTTTGCTTGCATGTATTCTAGAAGCTGCATCTTGCAGAGATGAAATAGCTGCAGTTTTTGAAGTGGCAGTTAAAACAAAAACAGAAAAAAAGAAAAAATCTTTCAGTATAAAAATATAATAATTTACAATATCCTCTTTAAGAGGCAAAAATTATTCAGCTGAAAACACAACCACCGCTCCTCTCCCCTGCCTTTTAAAAATCTTCTCAATGGCTGTTACAGGCAGAAATATCCCCCTGCCATTAGCTCTGAAACCGCATTATTTAAATATGCACAGAAAAAAAAAAAGTGAAAAGAAAAACCCGACGAAAGTTGCGCTGGATGGCAGGCTGCTCACAAAAGAGCCAAGGCTGAGGATACCGGAGAGAAACCCTGCAATTCCTCCAAGAAGCTTAAAATTAAAAAGACACAACTTATCTACTGCGTGTCTGGATTCTTCCAGAGGAAAACAACATCAAATTTCGAAGAGCTGGGGGGGGAGGGAAGCAGCAAGCTTCCCCAGAAAGAATTTGCAGGTTAACAACGGCAAAACAAAACCCCCCTTTGTTTTGTTTTCACCCTCCTGCGTGCTGCTCCCATTCAACGCTCCGGCACAGGAGGCTGCGCAAATGGAGCCTGGACTTCAGGGGGACTCTTTCCTCCCCGAAACAAAACAAAAAAACCCAAAACACCGCCACTGCAAAAAAACCCACCCCCCGGAATTCAAAAAAACCTCGGAGGCCAAATATTGAACGACTTTTTTTTTTTTTCCTGTATTTTTCATAAGCGGTGTTTTTCCCGAGGGCAGGCGGCTCGGCAGCCGCTCCATGACAAAGAGCTTCCCCAGCACATCCAGCCCCGGAGCGGGGCTCCGCCAACTCCGGGTGGGTGGGAAGGAAAAAAAAAAAGACCAAAAAAAAAAAAAAAGGCACAAAAAAAACCCCA
>Ga0065711_1026635_pt1 | contig 63945 bp, 31 predicted proteins | sample Hoacrofraction12_FD_59098 | JGI IMG/M metagenome (GOLD analysis project Ga0065711, IMG submission 59098) | Hoatzin crop microbial communities from Cojedes, Venezuela - Epithelial fraction 12 v2 (version 2) | ecosystem: Host-associated > Birds > Digestive system > Esophagus > Crop | place... | reverse complement strand
GGGGGGGGGGGGGGGGCTGGTGGCTCGGTGTACGTTCTACCCCCCGTCCCAAAATGCTGTGTTGTAATGTGTTCTAAAGCTTTTAGGTTTTGCGCGATTGACTTGTCATACAGCTGAGAATTGTTTCTTCACCCGCTGTTCTGGGTTCAGTTGTCAGAATGAGCTGACCTCCTTGGGTGCTTCCCCTCCTCGTCTTCTATTTATTTCTTATTAGGATCCAGTGCAATTAATTTATTTGGCTACTTGAGTAATCTTGCCGAACTTTTTTTTAGCGCATCTTATTCCATGCTGATGCTTTAAAGAACACACATAGTATATGGCAGTGAGTTTAGGACATCAGCTGGAATAATTAAGCATTTTTAAAATTGAGCTGTCATATTTCAAGCATAATTCTGTGCAGGTAGCAGCTGGAAGCATAGCATTACTGATGTTTAGCCACTGGAGTCTGTCTGAACAGTTCGTTTAGTTTTATGGTCGTAAAATTTAGTCAATAGTATTGCTTAGGCTAGACACTGCATTTTCACTGAATGTTGTACACAGTGCAGTGACCTTCCAGATAAACAGCAGCCCTGGCATTGAGGTTGCTGCCAGGAATAGTTTGGACTGGCACCAATGGCAGTAAGCACTATTGTTTTAAATACCTTGTCGCACCAAGCACTGAAAAGACGTAATTGTTCTAGAATGTGTCTTCAGCAACAAAAATACATGATACTTTTTCTCACTTTTTGTAATAGTTATGAAAATAGCATCTAGCAAAATTAGTTGCGTATAGATGCCAATGCAGTTAGGGGTATTGGAAGCAGTATAGTTGCCCTTGTGTCACTCATCAGCCCAGGTAACTTGTCCAATATAGTATTTCTGAGACCTAAGCTAGGGACCTACCTCAACCATACTTGCAGTTTGAAGACATTGCTTAAAGTGCTGTAGTTTATTCCAGTTTCTCTTCAGAGAAAGACTTCTATTGTAGCTGTAAGGCAGAATCCACACTCTACTTCTCATCTGCAATGCTTCATGATAAAAGGACTCTGTAACAGCTGCTCTGTATCTTGAAGCTCACCGTTAAACACAGTTCTGGAGTTCTTTTATTTGCAGAAGCTGGTTTAGGAAAGCTGTATGCTTTTCCTTTTTTCAGAGGCTTTTTACACTTCCTTCAGTCTTTGCTAACTTCCTTCACACTCCACTGCCCACAAAAGGTGATCTTACATACCTTTACTCATCCACACATTTAACTTGAAGGGGCAGAAGGCCTCATATGTAAGCCAAACCTTGACTGTCATCTTGTTGGCATAACAGCTTTGAAATTAGTGGGTATTAATGCATGTCTGCTTTGAAATTTTGTCTGACAGTGTGTTTTAAAGTACTTTGCACATAGAACCAGTATTTCCAGATGGACGGTGACAACCTAACGCATGTTATCTGAATGCCTTATTCAAATGTACTTGCATTTTTATTTGTCTTTGCTTGATAATTTTATGTATGATGTGATTAGTAGATTTCCTTACCTTTGAAGCCACTTCCTATGCTAATGTAAAATCACAAAGTAGTATGACAGGGAAAGGGAGGGGGGGCATCACATGGAAGAGTTGTTGCCACGGTCTAAAGATAGATCCTTCTTTTTCTTAATTAGTTTCGTTTTACTAATTGTATGTGATCTACTTGTGAGGTTTTGTGTGACTATTCTCATGCCTTTTAATAAGATTTAAGCAGAGATTCTTGCTTGATGTTGAATCAAATAAACACGTTCTTTGGGAAAATAAAGGTAAAGCAAAAACATCTAGTTTGCTCCATATTTTGGGGAGTTAATTCTTTTGGAAACCTAAAATTAAATTATGTTTCAGTTTTGGTATCTACTGGAAGTAATGACATTTAGTTTGTAAAACAGAATTTCTTGTTTGAAGTATTAGCTTACTTGGATTGATTATAAAATGTTACTGATTTTGAGACAGTAGTTACTTAACTTCTGCTTTTTCTTTTTTTGATTCCTTGAAGAAAACCCCTCAGACTTGAACTGAACTCAAAGGCTGATAAGCTTTTGAAGTCATAGTATTCTGTGAATAGCTGTCCAACAAAAACTTACCAAGGTATCAACAAAACCAAGAGATATCTAGGTCTGAAAAAAAAGTGGCAATGAAACAAACAGATAAGTAACATTCTAACATTAAAAAGCTTTCGATTACGTTAAAGTTCTGCAGAAGAAAATGTGTCCATGTACCATACAAATGAAGACGTGATAATCCTGCTATAATTGATGTAGCATCATTGTTGAGAAACACACAGTTGATGTGACCTCAAGTAGCAGAAATGAAAGCAGACTAATAATGAAAGTTATTTCATTTCTTTCACTGAGAAGCCCTTGTCATAGCTTGTGTGTATGAATTCACACTTGGCAAGTTTCTCACTGACAAAGGGTGTGCTCCCACAGCACCCAAAGAGGGTAAGCAGAGCAGATCCAGTGACGGTAAATATTCGGCCAAGAGTATAGAGTGCTAGACAAGTCCATAGGGAGGAGGCAGATCTGAGCCCAGGTTAGAAAATCAAGTCATGGTCAGGATCAAGTCCAGTGAAAGTAATCAGGGTCAGCCAAGAGTCCCATGATGACCAGGCGAGACCTAGGAGGGGTTTGGGCATCCTCAAGGCCCTGACAGTTTATTCTTGAATAGACTAAAGCAGTGTGAAATTAATTTTGTATGACAGAACAAAGGCAAATTTCTAATGTAGCTGTCTCATTTTGCCTTATTTTTTTTTTTAAATGTCATAGGATAGGGAATAGTTGTATTCTTCTGTCTTGACAGGTGGTACAAAGACACTGCTGTTGCAGAACCTTTGTAAGTTTCAGTTACTCTGAAACAATTCGGCATTTCATCTGCAATAAAAATGTGTTGGTTCTGTGTTTGCTTTTTTTTTTTCCTTTTATAAGTGAATGATACTACTAGTAAGAGAAGAAAGATTTTTTTTTTTTTTTGGTAGAGCTATGAATTTCACAGGCCATTATGACTTGGCTGACAGACTGTAAAAGGTTTGAGGATGGACTGTTATACAGACATATGAAACAGTTACTTATGAGTGATTGTGGAATCGGGGCTTTTAAAAACTGAGTTCTCTGAATTCTGTTTGGTCAGTTCATCTGATGTGTTTAGAACTCTGAGCAGATGCAGGTATTTGATACTATAGAAATTATGGTAGGACTGAAAACTAAGATCTATTTCTCTTTAAATGTGAATGGTGACCTTCAGGTAATAGCCAAACCACTGTGTGATATGGGTGAAGATTTAAACAGAATGGCCTATGTGTTTTTCAGTTTTAGAGTGGAAGGACACAAGCATGGAAACCCTCTAATGCATGTAATGTTAATTATGTGAATAGTTTCTTTGGGTGGGATTAGATATCCAAACTGTAATTCGCTTTGAATTGTTGCTCCAAATCTTGGATCTTTTGTAGTTCTGTCATGACTGCCATTCTTGTGCGGATGTGTGAGATGCACCAAGACATCTAAAAATGACGTTAGGCGCTTTAATTGCTCCCACTGAGGTCACAGGATTACTTGAGTCACTAGAGCTAAGTATATGTTAGAGCTTAAATTTACTACAGAGGTAATTCCAGTTATAATTTGGATATTTCATTTAATCTGACTGACATGAGCACAGTTTATTCTTCTATCTTGCTTGGCAGGAAGTATAAGCTGGATTTGATGCTGAAGGTAATAGTGTAGATGATGGCTAACTTGTGTGGCAGCAGAATCTACACAGTTTATGCCTCGATTGCTCAAGTGAAGCTAAAGTGGTAGAAACTTACAGGAAGAAAGAGGAGTCAATTATTTTTGAAGGATTGGCACCCTAATTACTTGAAGTGTTTCTGCAGTACTTGTGCTTTAGAATTCAAAAGTTCTGTTGTGTGCCTATGTGCATAACTGAGTTTTGATTCCTTTGTATGACTATAAAAGATAACTAATTAAGTTGTCTATCTTAAAATTAGTAAAGGACATAAATTACAAATATTTTTCTGAATTTATTAGCTAGTTTGCCTTCATGACTTCATAGTGTATAAATTCCCCTAAATCTTGCAGAATTTAATGCTGAACATTGTGGTATTGGAAGTGTCCTTTAGCTGTCCTACATGTTAGTTAGCTTTCAAGAGTACACTTCATCAGTGCTGTAACTGCACTGTAATCTATTAAAACTGTGAAGTGTTTTAATAGATATTAAGTATCAGTTCTAGCTGCATTTTTTCCAGATTTTCAGTAAAGTGTTAGCATATACTGCATTAGTATTATTATTGCACTATATATTGAGATTCAACATTACAAAAAGGAATGTAACACACATTTCAGAGCTGAGGAAGGAGAAAGATTTGAGAATATCTGTAAGGTGGAGATGATGCCTTGTTAGGCATACAGTACTCCATTGCAAGGTGGGACAGTTACAAGCTTTACGACAAATTTTGCCTTCTGAGGCTCTGAAGTTCTTTTTGATTTCAGTGCTGGGGAATTTGCCTTGCTCAGTAGCTCAGAACCCTTTATAGCTTTGCTATAGCTTTGCTACTGTGAGATAATGTGGCATTTAACGGGCGCTGTTTGAAAGCCAAGTATCAGAAACCCCAGTTGGCTACTTCTGTGCTATCCTGTGTAATAACTGTGTTCTAGCAGTGCTAGAGTGTAAATGTTTCACACATCATTCGGTGAGGGGCGTGGGAAATGACTGATCAGCGAATGAGATTTAAACTTGAAATTGTGAAAGAACTGTTGTAGTGGTTACTCAGATTTTTATTATTATTATTATTATTATAAGTACAGAAAGAGTCGTTATTTTGCCTCTAAGTTAATGATTCCTCCAGGTGTTACATGTGTAACCTTTGAGGACAATTCTTTCTTTTACTATGTGGTTTCTAATCATAGGTTAAAATATAGTCTTGTAGGTGCAACATATTAAGGCTTCCTTTATGCTGTTAAATGTAAACTGTTTATACTGCTAATGTACTATTAGGATAGTGAAACATGATACCTCAATTTAGTTGCTGCTTCTGAGGTTTCTGTACCTTTACATTCTTGGGCCTGGGATGATGATGAAAGAAGTAAAGCATGAAGAACCAGCAGTGTTTGACACCACATCAAAGCGTTAGTAGCTGCTTGAAACTTAACTTTTCCATGTGCAGCTTGTTGTGTCATGAATGGGGAGGAAGTCTTTGGGGAGTGTAGCTGTGTGATTTGTACCAAATGTTTACTGAACTTGTGCAAATTGCAATTTCAGAGGCTTAGTCTGACTGAATGTAGAGTGTTAGGAACTGAAAAACACATCCTTCATGTGCAGGCTATCATCTTTTCCAAGTGTCAGGTCCTAATTTAAAAGCTAAAACCCAACAATTAACACAGGAGGAAAAAAAGCTTTGATAACTATTGCTGTCCAAATACATTTTTTCTCCTGATTTTGTTCTCGCCTCAGAAATGCTCATGAGGACATACAGAAAGCAAGGTATATCATATGGAGAGTTTCATCCGAAACAGCAATAGCATTGATTGCTTTCCAGCACTCATTTATGAGAAGTGGGATGGATAGTTTTCTCTTTGATCAAGAAATCAAAAAAATCAGACCAGCATAGTTTCACGCATTTTTTTGTTGCATTTTTCTTAATTCTCCAAGCCAGTGCTGTGATCTTAGGAAGTGCTCAACAAAGAGCAGTCAGTACAAATGTTACTATTAAAAAACCCAAAAAACAAACAAACCTCGGGATGAATTCTTACTGGAAAGCGTGCAATTACTGTTATTCACATTTAGAAAAGGCTAATATGAAGTGGGTATAAGGAATAAGCTGTGATAATCAGTGGAGAGCTTAACATGAAATGAAAAGACCTTATCCTTCTCATGTAGCAAAACAAAGGCTTTCAGTAGGAGTGGTAGGGATTAGAAATCCTATTTGGTCAACATTGACTTTGTGAGATTTGTGGATCTAATCTCATGGTTTCCCCAGGGTGGATTCACCTGTCTGGATTCTGTCCTGGTAGACCTCTGGCTTCTGCTTCTATTCTGTATAGAGTCAGATTCTTTTTAAGGAATAACATCTTTACTGAGCAAGCTGAGTAGCTTGGAGGGTAAGGTAAGATTGGGGTTGTGCCTCTCTTGCTTTCTGGGAACTTCCTTCCAAGCACAGAAGGCAGCAGGAAAAACGTGTACTGAAGTGATGGTAGTTACGGAACAGTAAATGCTGAACACGTTGGCAAAGTGAAGGCTGGTTGATGTCAGAGACTGGTAAAGCAGTTAGGTTGGGTAAACTTACTTGGAGAATCTTGAAGTGAAAGAGGAAAACTGTATAATGGCAGAGCTGAGGGGTAGCCAGTGACCGATGAGGGACATGACAGGATTGATACAGTGAATTATCGATAATATAAAGAGACTTCATCTTCTAAGAGATTTTGTGATGAGAAGTACTGTTTTCTTGGCTTGGATTGCAACCACTCCACTTGTGAAGAGATCATTCTTAGCCCTTGAATTTAGCCTAGAACTATGCTTAAAAATGAAGATTTCTACAGTCGTCTTCTGTAGCTTATTCTTGCCTTGGCTGTACGTAAGGAGCTACATAACTGATAAGGTGGTTTCCATGTTTCTTTTTTCTGATTTCATGCACTAAAAATAATTAATCCTCTTTTAAAATCCGGTTTTGTGTTCATAGTATATTGGTTTTCCTTAGTCTTTTTTCCCTAAGACTAACCAGGTGTACTCCTGTCAGTTTACTCAGGTATTTAGTGCTGTCTTATGAATTCCATGTAAATTTAAAAAAGAAAAAAGGAAAAAAAAAATTTTGTAACTTCCGTGTGGAGCATTTCAGTTCTATGCTTTTTCCAAAGAACATGATTATGCTTTTGATTTACAATATTCCTAGTATCCAAGTCTTGGAAGATACTTAGTTGTCTTGTTCACTTGCCCTTGTCGGTGTTAAAAATTTACCTTATTATGCTGTTCCCTTACTAGTTACCTTTGTTCCTCTTGTTCTTTTCCATGCAAAAGTATCATGCATTTTCCCCTGTTCCTCTTTCCAACAGTTTTCTTTTTTGTTTTACTCGGTTATGTGATTTTAATTTGAAATTCTAGTTTTCAGTTGCTGATGTGTTGTAAAGCCATTATAATCTCTGTCCAAATCAATGTTTAGAATGAGTGTTTATAAACCCTGTTTCTTGACCTCTGTAATAAGATGTTGCTCTTATTTCCCTGCTAATTCTTGGGAGCAAACTGAAAAATACTGAAGTAAATTAAATGCTCTGTGCAGAGCACTGATACCACTTCTTTAGTTTCACTTAGGAAAAAAAGACAACATAAGCCAATACTATCACTGTTACAATTTTAGCCTTTTTTTTTTTTTTTTTTTTTACACTTTCATAAATAAATTGTGCATCAGGTAAATGCTTTGGCCTTTTTGGCAGAAGGATGCAATGTACTTCAAAAGTGAAAACTTTCTAACAATCTGAAGGACAGTTTGGAGGGGGCAATTCCTAGCTCACTACTTTCTCTTCACTTGTAAGTCAAAATTGCATCTAACAATGTGAACTTAGCTGATGGTGTTTCTCAGAATATTACTGGGTTACGTATGCTGTCAAAGTATCTAACTCAAGGTGAAACAGTGCTGGACCTGTTTCCAGTGAATCATTACAGATGTATCTACTTCAGTCTTTAATTTGCTAATCTGTTTCGTATTAATGAAACCTGGTGGCTGATGACTAGTTTTGGTCTCCTAGGGAACAGAGGTCTCTGTTCTGTTTAATTTTGCCTTTTTTTTTAAAGCTGTAAAAACTTGCTGAGAAAGGATTATTCTGCTCCGTTTTAAACACGTTCACTTGTAATAATTGTGTTTGTACACCTTTGTTGATAACTGGGTGTTCAGTTACTTTTGTTTGTATCTGAGTGATGTGAGCACAATTTGTTAGCCTGGCACAGGAGATGTTTCTGATAGTTCTATAGGTGCTCTTGCCAGTGTGAAATATAAATGTGTTGCGTTTTCTGTTTTTGTTTGTTTCAGTTTGTTTTGTGTTTTTTTTTCCTGACTGACTTTGCCAGTCTTGATGTAAATACTGAGGTGCTTCTTGTAGCTGACTCCTAGTGGTTCGAAGAGTGTGATGATAATCTCTCCTTTTAAGATTGACATTATAGGAGAGAGACTGCAAGAAGCAAGCAAAATGAAAGATTGGATGGAAAACAGTTAATAAAGTGTGCTGGTTTCTTAAAACTCCAGTCTCTTGAACTAATTCAGATCTTGAAAATGTCATCTGAAATGACTGTGTGACTTAAATGCACTAATAGCTACTGTAGCTGGGTATGAAAAATGGTCTATTCTTAAATTCTGTTCCGTGGTTGCTATTGCTAATTTTTAAATAAAAAGACCAGAAACTCGGGAAGCTGAACTGGCAGGAGTTTGGGTGAGATACAGCTGGAGGGGGAAGTATGAATTGGAAGGGGGCAACATGGAGTTAGGGAAGATGAGTTACAGGCATCAGCACTTAAAGGAGCAGGGATTGTGACTGGCTTGGTGGCTGAGGAAAATCAGGCTGTGGTGAGGAGTTAGTACAAGGGCAGGTCCAGTTTGGACAGAAGTACTGGTCCACCAGGACATGGCTTTCTCAGTCTGAGATTGGGCTGGGCATTTTGCAGTTGCTGCATTCAGTGGCTGACATCACATACTTAAAGTCTGTCCCAGAAATTCTCAGTCTTCTGTATTTGCAGAGGGTAACCCAATTTTTAATCATTTAAATCATGCAGCAAGTTGAGGTTCCTGGATATTTCACAGTTCCAGCCACTCTGCAGCTTTGTATTGGTGTCCATGTGTTATCACCTACTGGAACTTGTGGCTTTTTTCTATTTCTTAATATTGAAAAACAAAAATAACTGAAAAATAATGCGTTTAAACACTGTTATCTCATGGGAATATCAAATATGGAAAAATAAGTTATGCCAGCCTAGATTTACTTATTCCTTAGAATATTACAGTTTTCACTGTTTTTAACCACTAGAACATACGTGTCATGCAATACAGAAATTTGATAGCATTCATTTAATTGCCACTTTTTCTTTGAGTATGTGGTCCTGGACAACATTTATTGTTTGTGTTCATTATTCAAACCCTGATTAACTTCCAAATTCAATGTTTTATTATTCTGTAGCAGTGAGTATGAGTGCTTCACAGCTTTTCTCACTGTATTTAGACGAGTTGGCGTTTACTCCGTGTTTAAAATAAGATGCAAGGAGTGTAAGGTAAATGATTCAGAATAATTCTTTGTGTTCCTTGGGATGTCAGGTCTAATCTCTTCAAAAATACTGTTAAGTAGTGTTTTGAAATAGGAAGTGCAGCTCCTGTTGGTATCAGTTGTTAGATTCACTGTAGGTGTGCAGAACAATTTTGAAGTCCAGGTGCCTACACCTGGCACACAGACTGTGAAGAGCTTGTTTCTTTCAATGCTGAGGGTAGTTCTAGCATTAGGGAAGATCACAATGAACGAGTATAGGAGAAATACGGATCTCCAAGCTAGTATCAGGCCATAAACTTCTATTGAAGTCGAAACTGTGTAATTAAGGTTTTCTGAGAGCAGAATTTGAATGCTACTTGCCAAGGTGGGGTTCAGTTTGTGTATTTCAGTACAACTATATTTTTTTTTTTACTAGGTAATGAAACTTTTCTTAAATAGAGCTGATACTGAATGTCCTCTGAGTCATTCAGTTTTTTTCAAAGCTGCTGCTACTCTTGCAAACAATAGCAATATTTGTCAAAAACAGAGCAATTGTTATTTCAAAATGGTAGTGGACTTCTGATGGAGGGCTTCTTGCTCTACTTGCTGTGTGTATTTAAACATAGAACTTATTTTTAGTACTAAGACTTTTGATGTAGTAAGCTTGTTTGGCTCAGCATAACATTTCCTGTGGTTTGTCAGTGTTAATGTCACAGTAGCTGTGTGGACAGATCTGAGAAACTTTTTTTCCCCAGTTGTCTCTGAAAAATTTGCAGAAAACAGACTTTCTTTCATCAGGTATTTATTATTGTTTGCATGTTGTATTTCCAAATATAGATTGCTCTTCTGAATTTGGCTTGACCTCTTCTTTCCAGCTTTGGAAATCTGCTGCTGTTCAGTGGCTGTCTCATGAGTCTGATATTCTAGTTATTCAAATAATTATGTTGTATTGTCCTTTACAGGCACAGTTGGGCTGAGTTATTTGGTTAGTAGTGCAGTCTTGAACACAGAAGTTTAGTGTTGAAATGTACTTTAAGAAGCTAATTTCATTTAAAGTACTAAGTGGCATTTGGGTCTTAATAATGTAGACGTACCGTTTCACTATGTGGCTGATGGTTAGCTGTCACTAGTTTCATATGGGTCAATACTTGAACATTTTTATTTGTGGAAGAGGGGATGATATGAGAGCATTTGTGGAAAGGCTACTGTACTGAAAGCGTGAGTGAAGAATAGTGTATTTCATGCTCTGCTAATTCACACTAACATGTAGAGGCTAAAAGATATATACTGGTTCTGGCTAGGATGGAATTAATTTTTTTTCATAGCAGTCCCACTGGTGCTGTGTTTGAGATTTGTGACCGAAACAGTGCTGGTAAGGCACCAACATTTCATCTGTTACTGAACAGTGCTTCCACGGCATCAAGGCCTGCTCTGATTCACACTCTGCCTCCCCCAGGGAGTAGGCTGGGGTTGGGCAAGAGGCTGGGAGGGGACACAGGCGGGACAGCCGGCCCCAACTGACCAAAGGGACATTCCACACTGTGTAGCATCATGCTCGGCAATAACGTTGGTGGTACTGGCAGTGGCAGTGCGGATGTTCCGAGGTAACCGTTGCCCTGAGGCTGGCTGGGCACCTCTCCGCCGCTGGGAGGTGGTGAGTGATTGCTTTTGCATGACTTGTGGGGTTTTGTTGCTTTTTTCTTTTTTTTCTCTACCCCTCCTCCCCCCTTATTAAACTGTCTGTTTCTTGACACCCACAAATTTTACTTGCTTTTTGTCCTTCTGATTCTCTCCCCTGTCCCACTGGGGAGGGCAGTGAGTGAGTGATTAGGTGGGGGCTTAGCTGCTGGCTGGGCTGGACCTACCACAGTAAGCTAAAAGTTTTCAGCTGTCTGCAAGTTTCTACCATCCTGTATATTGAATTATGAAATTAGCTTATTTGTATTAACTGTATTTTAAGTTCACCTTTTTTGATTGTGTACTGACAAATCTGGTAAACTAAAGCCTAGTTCAAATGTCAGATTTAGTTCTTCCCGTATTTTTATGATCTTTTTATTCGGTGTTTCAAATGATTCGTAGTTGAATTTTGACAGCAAACATTCTCCCTCCCGCCCCCCCACACTTGCCCTTGTTTTTGTTGTTCATCTTCATAAGATTTTGTGGCAGTCATTTAATGAAAGAACGTTACAATGTCCATCAGTTTATGCAAGACCTGAAGAAATTTTAATTGGAACAGTGTGTTCAAGTCTAGGATGGTAACTAAAAAATATGCAGACTTGTAGGGGAGACGGTCACTAGGGCGGCTTTATTGAAATCACTAATTATGGTGCAAGTCAAATGTAGGAAAGCTGATTTTGAATTGCATGTGACATTGTTGTGTGTACATTTACAGAAAGGGTGATTCTTGTTCAGTCACCACAAAAATACTGCTTTGCATCTAAATGTATGCTTCAGCCAAAGGTAGTAGCATGTTATGTGACCAGAAGGGTCGTTCTTATGTATGCTTATGCACATGAATTTGGCTGAAATATGCAACATGTCTTTTTTTTAATTTTTGAAGCAATGATTTTGCCTAAAACTTTTTATAGTAAAAATATTTTAATGGACTGAAATTAATTAATTTGTGACTATACTAATGGAAAAAAACAGACGTGTTCTTATTTGCTGTATCCTTCAGGATTTTAGAGTGGGTAGATATTGTGCACTTTTTTTTTCTAGCTGTAAATAAGTTTACTGTAGCCATTAAAAATACAGTTCATGCATCTGTAGATTGTTACTGCTGTCAAGACTAAGCTGATGCTGTGACAGATGCTGATTCTAAGAATCTAGATTTAATTTTTCAGTAGCTTAATAGTTTGTAGATTTACTTAAGTGTTGATTAAGTTACTATTTTTTTAAAAGAATTAGGCAAATATTTCATGTAGGGGTTTTAAATGTAGCTATCTTTACAGGAAATATGGATATAGATGTATATGAATGTAAATGTATATAAATGTAAATACTTGTCTTCTTCCTAGTCTTTATCAACTCTGTTTTGTTTTCCAATGTTGAAAGAGACTGTTGAAGTTAAGAAAATGTGTGTATCTATGCATAAGCTACAAATAAGTAAATAGTATATTTACAGCTGTTTAGTATATTTGATGTACATGTAAAATATTATACACTTATTTTATTCATTTCTGTAAATGTAACTAACCATATTGAATAAATGGATTTACTAATTTTCAAGAAAACCTTCCTTTCATCCATTCCTATGTCCTGAAGATACGAAAACATTAGATTAAGGCACAGAAACAATGTAGTGGAACCAGGCATCACATGGAATAAATACAGTTTTTCTTTGTACAAAGTTAGTGTGGCCTATGGTAGTGGGCCCTTCTGTTCTTCTGCAGAACCAGGCTTGCTTGTCCATAGCACAGAGAAATACTCCTTTCCTGAAATAGCTTTTTCAAGCTAAACATCAAGCAGTCTTTCTCACTGTATAGTTCATTGGAGGAGAAACATTACACTTTTTTCTTAATTTTACCAGTTCAGGTAGAAGCTGAACCAGAGGTGCTTTTGGCATTGTGGGACACTGTTTCCTCACCTTCATTTTTCTGAAGTGCTTTTCCTGTTTCTGAAGGTTTTGTAGGTACTTTTGGGTAGGGAAAACCAAGAGTTACAGAAAGCTCTCTTCTTCTGTTGGGCTTTTTAACTGTATAGTTGTGGAGTCCAGTGGTCAATGTAGCAGGAAACAGTTTGTCCCTTCTCTGAGAACCCTTTTTTTTTTTAAATCAGATGTATGACAGATGGAGTTTCTTTTAGACAGCATTAATCTAGGGTTATAAGAAGCTCAGGATGGAATGATGTCATTTTGGAGACAGAGAAAGGTGGATGTTTACAGGCTTTTTTTAGTGAAAACAAACCTTTTTTACAGACAAAACAAAAGCTGAGTTTTATTTGATACAGTGATGTAAGAATTGACTTGTTGCTTATATATGTGTGCATGCATTCACAGAACTGTTTTTTCTTCTAGGATCCTTCTGTTACACAAGTGACAAGAAATGTTCCTCCAGGGCTAGATGAGTACAATCCTTTCTCTGATTCAAGAACGGTAAGCACATTTATTTCTTAGTCATGCTGTTAATCTTTTTAGGTAAGATTTGTGAGGTATAGTTTTCAGAGGTTGGGACTGTGTTGTAAAACATGTTACAGGCTAGCTAGAGGTAATGGAAGATGTGAAGTGAATGAAGTTCCTATGAAGTACTTGGAGGCTTCACTAGGTAGGTTGACTTAAGTGAGCTTTGACCTATTAAGGAAGAGTGGCTTACTGAGATGGGGCGAAAACAGAATTTAGTTTTTCCCCTCTTCAGTAAGACTTCTGGTAGTATGTCCTTATGCTTTTCTAAATACTACTTGCTTTAAAGCTTGAGCATGGCACACTTCTCCAGTGTCTTGCTTTTGATTTCCATTTTGCTTAATGACAGTGCTGCTCAGACTAAGAGAAAGCATTGTGTTTAAGTAACAGTCCACAGGCTATAACTTTTCCTGTAGTAAAAGGAAGAATTTATGTTTAAGAAGCACAGCTGGTTTTTGCCTCTAATTTGTGTAATTTTAATTTACTTTGTGCTTATTTTCACTCATGGGGGGGGAATACAAGGAATGGGGAAGTAAATTCATACTGTGACAGCATTTTTCAGTGGTTACTTTTGATAGTGAAGATCTTGTGCAGGATTAGCAAAATATGTGGATGATTACTGTCAGTATAGTTTATAAACATTCAAATACTGTATTTTTCAAACGTAGGCTTATTTTGTGTAGCAAAACTGGTAGTGTTGATATGGAGTGTTGGTATTTGAGTCTTTGCAATGCAACAGTAAGGTTTCATACAGTGTTAAAATTCAAGACTGGGAGAAGTTTGGTTTTGAGTATTTCTTGGATCAACTGTTTAAGGCAGAATAATTACAACTAGCAACAATATTAAATCTCTGAATTTTTTTCTCCCAACTCACAGTATCACAAACTGTTTGATTTATCTTTCTGAAGCTTGAAGTGTTTCAAAATTATTTTGTATTGACCAGAAGCTATAAAGACAGTAGGTCTTGTTTTAAAAAAAAAAAGTGTCTAGAGCTACTCTGACTTTTTATTATTTATGTACTTATTTTAACATGCAGGTCTGTGGGAAAAGGAAAACTGAAGTATATGGCTGAGGTTGTCTGGCATTAAACAGTCAGCTGTGCATGTATAAAAAAAATTCGAATTGCTGATTATGGATGTCACTTATATAGAAAAATTGTGAGAACGGAGGAAATCTTTGGGTCAGTGTTCAGATCTAGTGAATGTGTTATATTCATCCACTGCGATTCAATTAATCTGTGGGATGTTACGAAATTCATAAAAACTGTCTATTAAATAAGCAGTTCTGTTACTGTAGAGGAAAAGAACTTTCACAGGTTTTCTTGCAGAAAGCGAGACTGAAACAATAAAGTGTATATTCATCTAAGAGTGCAGTAATAATCAACCTTTAGATGATACTCCTCTTCCTCTCTCTGTCTCTTGTGGATGCTGTATATGTGAGTATGTTTTCTGTAATTATATGCATTTGCAGGAATGTGCTTAGGTACCTGAGGCTATGCTCACAATTCCATGTGCTCACCTCTCTTTTCCTACCAGCTTCGTATGCAAAAGAAGGGCATACTATGCGTGTATAAATAAGTGTATGTGACAAGAGTAAGGGAAGAGGCAGTGCAAGTGAATGCCTTGAAAGACTGGATGAACAAAGGTAGAAGCAGGGTCTCTGAATTTTGTACTTGGAGGATTATGATGCCTGTCAGGGTAGGGATAGAAATCATGCTTCATTTTGTGTGCTGCTCAGAGTAAAAAAAAGTCCAAATAGTTTCTGGGGTCTTTGATTTGCTGCTATTCCTTATTCTGCCTTTGTTGGGAAACTGAGTCACCTTGAACAGTTTTGTGCAAGTAATCCCACTTGTAACATTTGACAATCACAATAGTGCTAGTGAGCAGAAAGGATACAAGCTGGTGGCAGCAAAATATATCCTGGAGATTTCTGTGCACTTTAGTTTGAGAATTGCTCATCTGTAAGACTTAAAATGACGTTTTTTTAACTGTGATTAACAATGTGTTCGTTGTAGTTTCTAAGGAAGCTGAGAATGATATGCTTCAATTAGAAATCCAGATTTCTAGTAGTAGTGGTAAGATGGTATCTTGCAGTCTAGAGCATTAACCTCTGCCCCTTATCTGCAAATTCAAGTTAATAAAGCATGGTGGACTGCAAAAATACTTCTCCATAGCAAATCCAGAGAGGGATGTTTGTTCTGTAGGAAACTGACTTCAAACTCTGAGTACTGACATTTGTTAGCTTAGTTTAATTGTGCTCTCTCTTTGCCAAGGGAGTTGCTTCCTATCTGTTTTTTCGTAGTTATCAGGATAGGACAGGGAAAAAAGCAGTTCTGGTTTGTTTGGGTTTTTTTTTTAGTATTTCAGTGCATTCATCTTTTCTCAGTCAACTTCTGTCCTTCACATCTGCAGTGGGAAATTTGGTAGGAAAATAACATGTAAGACACAATGAGGAAAGTGAATGTGCATAGGAGATTTTAGATCTCAGGTGTCACCACCTTGATATCTAACATGAGGAATCAGGAGTCTTTTTTTGTCGTCTTTTTCCTCATCAAATTTCAAAGCCTGTCTTATGTTTGGTTGTTGAACCAAACAAAGTTTTCAGTGAGTAGTATAAATGTCAGATTAAATATCATTGCTTGCATCTTCAGTGTTTTTGTCTCCAGCTCTAACAGTCACCATGGAGATGACTTTGTGTCTTCTGTCATGTTTCTGAAATCAACAAGGAACAGATGAGATTAGACAATTAGTATTTCTGCTCCATCATTTAATGAAACTACTGTTAAAGAAGGCCTTTAATCTCTTCCTGCATTTCTACAAGTTTTGCTAATGCATGTTGAAGTCCGATGAGCACTCTGTGTGTGTATGTATAACATGCATAGACACAATAATGCATATAGCAATCACTTTCAAATTGCTGCATTAAAATTTTGGAAGCAATCATTAGTAGAGTTGGGGTTTTTTTTTATTTTTAAGTGTATTGGTTTTGCGTGGCAAGGTTTTAATAGTGGGGATAGGCTATAGGGATGTCTTCTGTGAAGAGCTGCCAGAAGCTTCCCCTGTGTCCAACAGAGCCAGTGACAGCTGGCTCCAAGATGGATCCACCACTGGCCAAGGCCCAGCCCACCAGCGACAGTGGTAGAGCCTCTGTGACAGCGTATTTAAGAAGGAAAAAAACCCTCTGCACAACTGCAGCCGGAGAGAGGAGCAAGAATATGTGAGAGAAACAACTCTGCAGACACCAAGGTCAGTGCAGAAGGAGGGGAAGGAGGTGCTCTAGGCACTGGAGCAGAGATTCTCCTGCAGCCTCTGGAGAAGACCATGGTGAGGCAGGCTGTGCCCCTGCAGCCCATGGAAGTCCACGGTGGAGCAGATCTCTACCTGCACAGCCCAGGGAGGACCCCATGCCTGAGCAGGTGGATGTGCTCATAGGAGGCTGTGACCCTGTGGGAAGCCTGCAGTGGAGCAGGCTCCTGGCATGACATGTGCACCCATGGAGAGGAGCCCACGCTGGAGCAGGTTTGCTGGCAGGACTTGTGACCCCGTGGGGGACCCATGCTGCAGCAGCCTGTTACTGAAGGACTGCACCCTGTGGGAAGGACCGACGCTGCAGCAGTCTGTGAAGAACTGCAGCTCGTGGGAAGGACTCACATTGGAGAAGTTTGTGGAGGTCTGTCTCCTGTGGGAGGGACCCCACGCTGGAGCAGGGAAAGAGCGTGAGTAGGAAGAAGCAGCAAAGTGTGATGGACTGACCACAACCCCCATTCCCCATCCCCCTGTACTGCTTGGGGAGAGGAGGTAGAGAATTTCGGAGTGAAGTTGAGCCCAGAAAGAAGGGAGGGGTGAGAGGAAGGCGTTTTGAGATTTGATTTTATTTCTTATTAGCCTACTCTGATTTGATTGGTAATAAGTTAAATTAATTTTCCTCACGTCAAGTCTCTTTTGTCCATGGCAGTAATTAGTGAATGATCTCTCCCTGTATCTTGACCCATGAGCCTTTTGTTATATTTTTCTCTGCCCTGTCCAGCTGAGGAGGGGAGTGACAGAGCAGCTTTGGTGGGTACCTGGCATCCAGCCAGGGTCAACCCACTGCATTAAAAGACATATTTCAATAGATTTTTTTTTTCCAGTAAATTCCTGGGCAACTTGCTGCTTCTGTCTTGCATCCAAGCACAGTGAAGTTTTTATAGGAAACCGGATTTATCATCCACACCTGGCTTCTTTTGGAAGTCTTACTTCCTCCCCCAGTAAATAAACTACTTCACCCACATGGGGAAATCTATGCAAGAGAGAGCTTCTTTTGAGCATTTATCTTCATCCAGCCTCTTCTTTTCAAGAGAGTTCATAATAATTTGCTTCTTCCCCCAGTTCATCTGTGAGAGCAAGATATGGAATAAGATGATCTATGCCAGAAGTACCATTTGAGGTAGGAACTATTTGAGGTAGGAACAAAAAGATGTGTTGTAGAATGGGGTTGGTTGAATTCCAAGATGCAAGTACCTTATGGTACCTTATGGTAATGTGTCAGGGTCAAAGACCATGGATCTGAAATAAAGTCTCTGTAAAAACAGTCGACTTAGTTCCCCTGTCCAAATGTGGGTGGTATGTCATGGTATGATGTTACCCAGTGAGGTTAGCATAGTCCTCACAATACAATGCTCAGTAATTAGTGTTAGAGTTACACCCTTAAAAAGTCAGAATTGCTGACCATATGTCTTGCTGTGAATGTCTAGTCAGTCTTACACAGGCTGTAAGTTAGTTGGGTATCTCTCTTCCATACCCAAATCCCGAAGCTACCCATGGCACTTTCACACGCAACCAACAGCACGTGGACAGACAGGTATGTCAAAATACGTGTGAAGTCATAGGTTGCAAAGGACCTCTGGAGGTCATCTTTTTTAAACCCCGCTATTTGAAGTTGGTCACTAAGTTGCATTGCTAAGCATCTTTTCCTGAGGAGTTCTGAATATATACAAGGATGGAGATACTGTAACCTCACTGGACAATCTGCTCCAATGTTTGGCAGTTCTTACAGTGATTTTCTTCCCCATAATATCTAATCAGTGTGCCGTGTTCCAACAAGTAACATGCTGTGTAACAAAAGCAGCAGCATCTTTTCCCAGCAACCCGATGTGTATGCTGATCCATAAGGGAGACAAAATGTATCTGTTTCATTTCTTATACTTAGTAAATTATGTATTAATTATGGCAGAGTTTTTCAGCTTTATTCTGATATGTGAGTAAGCCAGACTTTTGGCCCAGTAAAAATGAAATTAAGAAATGGAAGAATTTTTACAGGATGACTGTGACATGCTGCTCAGGTAAAAACAATGGATCAAGTCGTCTTTTCAGATTTTAATTATGGGGCTGAGTCTTCCAGATTCCAGAAGGATGGATTGGACTGTTGTATTTGAGAGGGGAAGGAAGAGGCTTCACTTCTCCTGTCCTGAAACCACTCGAGAAGCCAATGTTTACTCATCTACTTCTGAGACAAGACAAGGCACAGCAGTTTTTGGGATGCTCTAGTATGAACTGCATAAGATGTTCATCAAGGTTAAAGGAGTTATTGGGAAAATGCAAGATTCACTGGTGTCTTTCAAAGATGCCTTAGTAATTTTTATTCCTAGAAATCTTTTGTCAATAAAAATAAAAACAGACTAAAGTACACTAACAGATGAGAATTCCTGTTCTACTTACTAAATAGTTATGGATCGCAGTGTCTTTATGAAATGTCCATTAATTCTCAAAACTAGGTCCTGCAGTCACCTGGTTTGACATATTAAGGATTTTGATAATTATTGACAAAGTGTCTCTCTCCTGCTTGCATCCTTTGTGCTGATAACACATTTGAGGTGACCTTAGAAAGTGGATGTTTGGTTTTGGTTCGAAATAGCAAATCAGTTGCTCCTATTACTAAGGTGACCGCTTGGTAATAGTATTTCTTCAGGAAGATTTACATTTGTTTTGTATAGTTTTTGTCTGTATTAAATGCATGTCCCTTGGCAACCTTTCAAAAACCTATATCTGAGCTACTGCTTTCCAGAATGCCTCCAATTTTAGACTTCATGCATCTTGTTCAATAGCACTTAGGCTATTTCAAATTTTTCAATACAACAGCTTGCAAATACATCTCTATTTCATAATGTAAGGAACCTACTGTATGCTAGCTAACATTCCAATAAATATTTTTACTGGAATTGTTCTGCTTTTTTAATGAAGTTAGCTTAATTATTAATTGATCTGACTTCAGAGATGACAATCAGAGCAAACCTGTGCTTACTCTATATTTGGAAGTTGATGTGAGTCATTAAATCATAGAATTCTGCTTTGTATTGCCTTTTTAATAACTGTACAAAGAACTGTCTGCCTTACTGCTTTGTTTATCAAGCCAATAAATTATTATTTCTTTGACTTTTATTGAGTATGTTTTAATTGCATGTATGAAGCAACACTTGTTTTGAGTACCGTGTTTGCATTAAGGCTTAGTGTGCATAACCTCTGTTCTCCCTCATTCTTGTTTGTTTGCCTTGTATGCATTTTTATTGAACTTCTGTTTTTTCAGTGATTGCTGAATACAGGGAAATATATTTGTAGGACAAAAGAAGTGGTGTCTGACAAAATGTTACCTCAGATAACATTTTTTTTTTTCTCTCCTTTTCCTTATGTATGTCAGCCCAGTAACAGATAACCTTGTTTGTTGGCTGAACATTTTTGAAGCTCTCCAGGTCTGCTGCACAATGCTAGAGCATGAAGATATACCTTCTCTGATTTGACTTCAGTTTTACATTGTTTTGATGCTTTGGGGTTTTTTTTTCTTTGGTACCTGAATGATTTTCCCAGGCAGCTGGATACTTCTTGTTTCATGTGAAGTAGCTGTGGGTGGGTTTTTGTTTTTGTTTTTGTTTTCTTTTTTTTTCTTCTCCACCTTGGTTACGGTTGTAAAAGTGAGTACCTCAGTTTGATAGGAAGACTTAATGCAACCTGAGATTAAAGTGTTTGCATGCTGGTCACTGTTAAGAATGCAGGAGCAGGCAATTCCGAAGTGCTGGAAGTCAAGCAAGTGGGGCAGAAACCTGGCTTGGCTGAGCAGGGATCTTCTAGAACTTAGGTGGAAAAGGAAAGTGTACGGACATTGGAAGCAAGGACAGGTAATACAGGAGAACTACAGAGATGGTGTTTGGAGAAACACTTGTGGACCAAGCTCGATTACAGTTCAAGCTGGCCAGCACTGTGAAGGACAACAAAAGGGGCTTTTTTAAACATGTTAACAGCAGAAGGAGGATCAGAGATGACATTGGTCTATTACTTGATGAGGTGGGTCACCTGACAAATAGGGATGTAGACAAAGCAGAGATGTTTAATGTGTTCTTTACCTCTGTCTTTAACCCTGGTGACCCTGTGACTGGGGGAGAAAATAAACTCTTAGCCGACCCAGAAGTTATTCAAGACTTCTTGCTCCAGCTGGATTCACATAAGTCTACGGGGCATAATGGGATTCATCCCAGGGTACTGAGAGATCTGGCAAGTGTTATCATGTGACCTCTATCCCATCATGGGAGTCTGGAGAGGTACAAGCTGACTGGAAGCTGGCAAATCTTGAACCAAGTTTCAAGAAGGGTACAAAGGAAGACCCTGGTAATAACAGACCAGTGAGCCTCACTTCAATGCCCGGTAAAATTATGAAGCTGGTTCTTCTGGGAGTTACTCAAAAACACGTGAGAGACAGTGCAGTCTTGGTCATAGCCAACACATGTTCAGGAGGGGAAAGTCCTGCTTAACTACCTTAAATTGCTTTTATGACAAGGTCACCCATCTAGTTGACCAAGGGAAGCCAGTAGATGTGGTGGTTCTGATTTTAGCAAAGCTTTTGATACTGTCTCTCACAGTATGCCACTGGATAGAATGTCCGGCACACAGCTAGACAAGTCCATAAAACGTTGGGTGAGCAATTGGCTGATGGGTCGGGCTCAAAGGGTTATAGTAAACAGGGTTATATCAGGATGGTGACCAGTGGGGTTCCCCAGGACTCAATTTTAGGGCCAGTGCCAGTCGATGACACTAAACTTGGAGAAGCTCTGGTCTCCCTTGATCATAGAGAGGCTTTACAGAGACTAGACAGCTGGGCAATCACCAACCATATGAAATTTAACAAGACCAAGTGCCAGACTCTGCACCCGGGGCAGGGTAATCCTGGTTATTTGTACAAATCCGGGGACGAGAGGCTGGAGAGCAGCCCCGCGGAAAGAGATCTGGGGGTTTGCATTGGCAGTAAGTTGAACAGGAGTCAGCAGTGTGCCCTGGCAGCCAAACGGCCCAGCCATGTCCTGGGGTGCATCAAGCACGGCACAGCCAGCCGGCTGAGGGGGGTGATTGTCCCACTCTGCACTGCAGTGGTGTGCCCTCACTTCGAGCACTGTGTGCAGTTTGGGCGCCTCAGTATAAGGAGGACATCAGACTGTTAGAGTGTATCCAGACAAGTGGGACCAAGATGGTGAAAGGTCTCAAGAGCAAGACTTACAAGGAGTGGCTGAGGTCACTTGGTTTGTTCAGCTTGGAGCAGAGAAGGCTGAGGGGTGACCTCATCACAGCCTGCAACTTCCTCGGGGGAGGGCAGCTTCTGCTCTCTTGGGTGACCAGCGGTGGGACGCAAGGAGATGGAATGAAGCTGCATAAGCGGAAGTTCACGTTGGGCATTAGGAAAAGATTCTTCATGGAGAAGGTGGTCAGTCACTGGAACAGGCTCCCCAGGGCAGTGGTCATGGCACCAAGCCTGTCAGAGCTCAAGGAGCATCTGGACAATGCTCTTAGTCATATGGTTTAGTTTGAGGTAGTCCTGCAAGGAACAGGCAGTTGGCCTCAATGATCCTTATGGGTCCCTTCTAACTTGAGATATTCTGTGATTACAGTGCTTTCTACATTAGGTTCTTGATCTGCAGAAGGTGATCTGTAATACCTGTGTCTGTTGTGCCTTAAATTATGATCTTTGAATAATAAACTGGAAAAATAAACACATTAAAGCAATATTGAGCTTCCAGCATTTGAGGCAGATTTGAATGCTGCTGCTTTATTCCCCCATGCACACATTATGAAGCTAAAATAAGTAATTATGAAAACATAGTGTACAAAAATACGCATGACTTTTTCTTACTTAATGAAGAAATGCTAATGCATTTCCGCAGTTGGCTGTATCCTGTGAATACAATGGCTGGAATGCAACTTTTGCTGGGATTCTCTTCTTAATAGCAGACATTTTGGAGTGATACCCACCAAAAATTAACAGCGATACATGATTTTTCTTACCTTTCCTTACTACCTCCAACTCTTACAAGCTCTTCTCTCTACTTTTTCTAACACCATACACTAATTCCATCGAGTGACATTAAATAACTCATGAGTGATGTAAAACACACAATAACATTCATGAATGGTGTAGCTTGAAAATAACTGCTTTAGATCCACCAAAAGAAGAGACTAACGGTGCTGGCTTTTTGCTGTCTTGTCAGGTGTGCTACTGGGGTAAGACAGCCTTTAGAAAAGTGGAAGCTATTTTCAAAGCAAACTGAAGAGCTTAAACTCTGTCAAGCTAAGTGTGAAACTGTAAGGCAAGCTCAAAGCTCTGAGGAAGAGCTTGTAGAAGAACTTGGGAAACTTTCTTTCCTAGAAGCAGGAAGCTTCTGACATTTTTAAGATTGTAGGAGTGCTAACAGAGACTAATGGTGTAGGAAAAAGCTAGATGAATTGTTTTTTTACAGAGGAAGTGTCTTAAACTTGAATTGTCAGTAGAATAGGCTTTAGAGAAGTGATAACTTGCAGGAAGTAGGTAGTCAGCTGAGTGTTGAGAAAACTAAGATGGAAAATTATTAAAGCATGAACTCGAATGTACCTCAACTGGCTTCATACCAGAGGAAGGAAAAGTGACAGCTGTCACACTCACTATAGAAGAAGCTCTTAAAAGGATTCAAGAAGTAAAGAGGCCAGAAGGTACAAGTTCTTTACTGGGCAAGTAGGGGCGGGGAGGGTCATGGAGAAGTTCTTTGTTAGTTCAGGGTTTATTTTGTTGTTATTTAGCCGACCTCTACACAGACAGGGGCTTTAACCTTTGAATGGACATGGATGTTGCCTTGACTGGTGGGTTATGCCTGCCTTAAGCAATGGACTGTAGCATACAGGTCTAACAACTTGAGACTCGGGGCAGCTGTTTCCTTGCACTACTGTGCTTGAAGTAATAAGCCTGGAGTGTCATCCTTCATATTACTACAGTGATAAGGCTGGATGGTTTTTGAGAGGCCGAGGCCTGAATGAAGATCATAATCCCAGTCACATTGTTACACAGTATCCAAAGGTATACATGATTCCTAATCACATACCATTGTTGTAGAAGTTATGGTAGCCTTTCAGTTGCAAACCTCCATGATGGTCCAAATAATCGAGTTAGTCATACTGTTTACTGCAAGGATATGTAGAATGTGAGAGCATCTGTTTCATTAAGGTTATAGACTTTTTTTTCAGTTTAAAGGGAGTAATAAGTAAAAGAGAAAGCAATAAACAAAGGTAGAAACACAGACGTGGTAGTTAAGTGATAACAGAGACAGAATGGAAGATGAAAACTCTTCAACCACTAATTTATGCACTTTGAAGAGGGTCAACCTGGACTCTTTAAGTGATAAGAAGGGAGAAACAGGATAACCATGAGCATTATGGATAGTTTGAGGGGAGCCTGTGGGACTATGCAAAATTTAGTGCAGAATGTTTAGGGGAATAGTCACAGATGTGGAGCAGTTAGGGACTGAGGTGGAGCAAGGAGGAGACTAGAGAAGAGGATGGATTAAAAGGGGCTGATGGCATGCAAGTTGCTACCTATCAGGACCCTTGCTGGACAGCTATGTGCCTAATCATTGCAGTTACTGTTAAATTCTTTCTTAACTGTCTTTCAGTGATATTTCACTCTCTACCATTCCTCTGAGTGCTGCCAGGTCCTGGTGCCAGCAACTGGAGAGACTAGAGTGAGTGACTTAGGTGCCAGCAATGCAGTTAGACCCCAAGTAGTAGTGGTTCATAGGTCTGTGGTGTCAACAAATGAGCAACTGGGTGTCAGCAGCTGGAGGGACTATGGGTCACAGGGATCACGTGTTTGACCTGCCAGCAACAGAGGGGGACCAGTGTGTTTTCCTCTTTTGTATTTGTGTAATTCACTACCAAAGGTGAAGCAGGACTAGCTGGCAGATAGGAGGAAGACCTCTCTCTGGGCTCAAAGCCTGAGTAAAAAGTGAGTAAGGGAGTCTGGTGTCTGGATTTGGATATATGGCAAGTTCAGAACCTGTGCTGGTGTTTGAGGGAGCTGTGAATATGGAGATTGCTTGTGACAGGAGCATATGAGTGTGTGAATCTTCTAGTGGATGTCAGGCTGGGCTAACAAGCAAACAGAACAAAACCCGTATACCAGGTAAGAGAGCTCCAGATCCAGGCAGGTATCTTAGGCAGGCTGAGGGCCCACTGCTTCATATCTGAGAGATCTGCAGCTGTTTGTGTGCTTGCAAATCTAGAGTGAGGCATGTGCTTTCAACAGTGAACGTCAGTACTGATCAGGTGGAGAGGAGGAATGGGATACGATTCTGTGTACCTGTGTTCTGTGTTCTGGTAGTGTTGCGTGAGGGTGTTGTTAAAGGCATTACCCTGCCTGTGGCAGTTTGTGTAGCTGTCCATCTTAGTGTCCTTGGTGTGTGCAGATATGTATTTGTGTGCATCCCAGGGATACGCACTATACTTGCTACTAGCTGAACCTGGAAACAGGAAAGCAATAGCTGTATCTATGTGCTTGGAATGAAGAGCTCTTAGAGGGTCTTGGAGTGCGCTGGGCTGGGCTCCAGCGCTTGGAAAGGAGGAGTTCGTGGGTCTCAGAGTCTGCTGGAAGTGGTAGCCTTTGTGACATCCATTGACAGCTTTTGTCCCCCAGCCCCTCTTGACTTTGTTAGGATTCCAGGATGTGCAGTCCCTGCTACAAATCACTGGTGTAGTCTTGTTTCTTCCAGGGAGCACAGGCTCTTACGTATGCACCGTGTCTTCTACACAATTGTCATTATGTGCATAGTAGAAAGCAAGTCTTAACACTGTATAGATGGCCAGCTAGCATATAGTGGAGCGTAAACAGTGTAGACATCTGAATCAGAAGAATTTTGTACATTATTAGTACCTTATATTAATAACATGTCATATATGCTGTTGGCTACATATACAATTAATGTAGCTCTAGTGAGCTTTCAGATTGTTTCCTTTATTCTTAAGCGTATGTGCATGTTTCAGTCATTAGCGTACTACAGGCTGTTTGGACAAACTGTGTTTCAAGGGTAAATATTTTGAATTCGTTGTTCAGATATTTTCTAGTCTGACAGTCCACCTTTTTACACTATTACAGGTAATATTACTTTCTGCAGTATTACAGGAGGGCTGCTGGAGACCTGGCTGGAGATTGTGAACAGTCGTGCTCCTTAGTCTAGCAGGCAGCTGCTCATCAGTTATGCATTCAAAGCTATTGTTACTTTAGCCTCAGAGCTACAATAATCAGACTCTTTTTTTGGCTTTTATAGCATTGCTCTGGACTATAATGCATAGTGCATAGGGGTTTTTGTTCGGTAGTTTTTTGTTACTCTGATGCAGATTTTATGTCTTAGATTTGAAGCAGAAGATGATGAGACTCTTGGTGGTTGTCTAGTTTTTGTAGTTCTCATGCAGGCCTTTATCACAGAATCCTCCAACATAAGGAACAGCAGTATTAACTGTCTCTAAACAGCTTCATAGAATCACAGAATAGTTTAGGTTGGAAGAGACCCTTAAGATCATTGAGTGCAGCCGTTAAGCTAACACTGCCAAGTCCACCACTAAACCATGTCCCTAAGCGCCACATGTACACGTCTTTTAAATACGTCCAGGGATGGTGACTCAGCCACTTCCCTGAGCAGCCTGAACCAGTGCTTGATAACCCTTTTGGTGAAAAAGTTTTTCCTAATACCCAATATAAACCTCCCCTGGCACAACTTGAGGCCATATCCTTTCATCCTGTCACTTGTTACTTGGGAGAAGAGACCAACATCCACCTCTCTGGAACCTCCTTTCAGGTAGTTGTAGAGCGCAATAAGGTCTCCCCTCAGCCTCCTTTTCTCCGGACTAAACCACCCCAATTCCCTCAGCCGCTACTCATAAGACTTGTTCTCTAGACCCTTCACCAGCTTCGCTGCCCTTCTCTGGACATGCTCCAGCACCCCAATGTCCTTCTTGTAGTGAGGGGCCGAAAACTGAACACAGTACTCCAGGTGCAGCCTCACCAGTGCGGACGACAGGGGCACAATCACCTCCCTACTCCTGCTGGCCACACTGTCCCTGACACAAGCCAGGATGCCGTTGGCCTTCTTGGCCACCTGGGCACACTGGTGGCTCATGTTCAGCCGGCTGTTGACCAACATGCCCAGGTCATCTTCCGCTGGGCAGCTTTCCAGCCACTCCTCCCCAAGCCTGTAGTGTTGCCTGGAGTTGTTGTGACCCAAGTGCAGGACTTGGCACTCAGCCTTCGCTTGTCTTCATCCTACAACTCTGAGTAATCTTTCTTGGCATGAAAAGCTTAAATCACTGAGCATTTCTGAGAATTGAGACGTCTCTTGTATCTCAGTATTCTGTCAGGAGCAGATGTGTAATGTGGAAAGATAGTTTTGAAATGCTGGAATCAGCTGATGCTGCCGAGACGTGCTGCAATATCACACACAGAGATGGGGTTTACTCAGGCATGATGTTTGCTCCTCCGTGTAAGCGTTTGTGCATTTCAAAAGATGGTTACAAAAGATACAGGGAATCTGGGCTAAGTCATAATTAGTTAAGTTAGTGATACTTAGTTGATTCCTGCTTTGTTTTAAGGTGATTTTGTATTGAAAACATCACACTTCTCACCATATTTTTGTTCTTGATTTCAGTCTTACAGGAACAAGTGGTTCTCTGTCTTACAAGATCACAGAACAGGGAACTCTTTCATGTTGCAAGCTCTACACAAAGAATTGTTGTTTCACCACACACACATTTAAGAATAAAATAACATAGTAGTGCTGTACTGATCTGCTTTGGTAAAGTTCAGTTGATAACTTCAATCTAGGCAGTAGTTTTTTCCTTGAATTAATAACTACTTGTTAACATTGTGTATGGTAGAGAGATATGGAGAGAGTCAGAGCAGATGACAGATGGGAATGAGGAACAGAGGATTAAAAAGAAAAAACAGAAAAAAAGAAAAAAACTGACCTACTAAAAGCTTCTTTTAAGCTGTATTCTTACAAGTAATGACCGAGTGAACGAATTGGTAGTGGTACATGAAACTAGATAATACGGTACCTACAGGTGGAACAGTTAAGCAGTAGATTATGGATCTTGAATTGGAAAATTTAATATGTTACATTCCTTCTCTAGTTAGCTAGGTGGTAAAAGCCTTTGTTAAGTAGAAAGCTCTGGAAGACATTACTAATAAATGGCATCGTGTTTCAGAGTATGAATAGATCACTGTTGAATCCTGCAGTTCTCTTAGTAACGTCCTTATTCATATTCATGTCTGAACAAAATTAAAATTCTGTTTACTTTCTACTGATTCGTAAAATTGCATATGTGTTTATGGCAAGTAGTGCAGTGTAAAACTAAATAAGCAGAACACTGCACCGCAGAATGTAGTTAACTTCTTTTTCCTAAAGGTTATAAATATTGCAGGCAGCATATCAGGTTGTCAGTTTATCAGCAACACTTCCCTGAAAACAACTAGATTGGTTCTTACAGAGTTAATGAAAACATGTTTATTAGAATAGGAGACTGTTTCCCTATAATTGTGTCTTGTTTTTTTAGCCTCCTCCAGGAAATGTGAAAATGCCTAATGTACCCAGTACACAGCCAGCAATAATGAAACCCACAGAAGAGCCACCTGCTTACACACAAATTGCAAAGGTTTGTCATAACTTTCAGAAACTAGGTTCTTTTTAATAATAATTGTTTAAATACACTTCTAGAATAATGTCTTTTGTAAGCGAGCATTGCTTTCCTAATGATTTATGAAAATTAATAACTGCCTTTAAGTGATCAGTTAATATATTAATTCGTGTGATATTACATCAGTCTTCATCCATAACTGGAGATGCTTAATTATAGAAAAAGAACTAGGAATATTTATTTTGTGTTTGTATTTTTTATCAGTATCTTAATGATGCTTATTTTATTCAGGAGCATGCCTTGGCCCAAGCAGAACTTCTAAAGCGTCAAGAAGAACTGGAAAGAAAAGCAGCTGAACTAGATCGCAGAGAAAGGGAAATGCAGAGTCTCAGTCAGCAGGGGGGTATGCATGAAAAAAATACTTCTTTAAATTGCAGAAATATAATTTTTGTTAGAAACTGTTTTAATTTTGCAGTGACGTTGTGGAACAGATCAAAGAGGAGTTTTTATAATCTCTGCAGGAAAAGTTAGTTTATCTTCTTAGAGACAGTGCATACAGTGCATACAGTGAATAAAAACTGGCCAGTCCTGTGCAGATTTTCACTGTGAAAATTTTAAATGTGGCTTCTGTTACATGTTGCTCTCTGTCAGCTGGTTTTATTCTAGATTAATATCTAAGTAATACTATTGAATAAGAAATGGAGCGTTTTGAGAACAAGTAAAAGTAACTTCATAAGTAACATCTCTTTGATTTCTCTTCTGTCAGTATTTATAGCTGTATGAGAACATTCCTGTTTTTAAACATTTTTTTATCTTTTGGTATGTTAGAGACATAATATTCTACACAAATAGCAGAGATCTAGTATTAATCTCTTATTAATTTTTCATACAACACTTTGAAACCCATAGCCAAGATCAGTATCTTATTTTGCCACAAACTTTATGTGTACTGTTCAAAACCGTCAGGTTTTGTACAGCCATTTAAAAAATGAGAAGATTTACATCCTCTTAACTGAAGATACTTTGCTAGAAGTAGATCTGTGGGAATACTCCTTTTCGAAAGGAAGAACTTAAGACTGAAATTAGGAAGAAAACCTGAAACAAAACACTGTGTGTAAAGTGGACTTTGTGTAGTCTTTTCACTTTTATCTGGCATTTTGACTCTCTTATTTTCACATGTGCTGGTTTTTTTGAATATGCAGTGGTACAGTTCCAGATTGCACGATTGCTTGGTAGCTCAAATTCTCAGGGAATTTTATAGAATAGAATATTTTCAGTTGGAACAGAGCTACAACAATCATCTAGTCCAGCTGCCTGACCACTTCAGGGCTGACCAAAAGCTAAAGAATATTAAGGGCACTGACCAACTGCGTCTTCAACACTGACAAGCTTGAGGCATCAACCACCTCCCTAGGAAGCCTGTTCCAGTGCTTGACCACCTTCCTGGTAAAGAAATGCTTTGCAATGTCCAGTCTAAACGTCCCCTGACGCAGCTTTGAGCCATTCCCAGGCGTCCTGTCACGGGATCCCAGGGAGAAGAGTTCAGCACCTCCCTCTCCACATCCCTTCCTCAGGAGGCTGTGGAGTGCAGTCATATGCTAGGATCTGGGAGTGGGGGATTGCTGTTCTTCTGTGGAAAATAAACATGGTGGTATTGTCCCTTCGTTAAACCATTTTTGTTTTCTCAGTATTTGTTCTTTTCAATCTCTTTATTAAATCTCTGTACCTCTTCTCCCAGATAATGATTTTTTTCATTTTTTCATTTCCGTCTCCATATATTGCCCTTCATCTAATTTCACTAACTTATATTGATGGTTTGGATTGATTACTTTTCCAGGCGTCAGGCTCAGTTTTATTCATGTGTATCTTAGAGAACTTAACTCAGACACCCCGTGCATGTTTCAGGATATTTCTGATACGGGTATTTGTTACTAGGTTGCAGTTGTTCAAATCAAAGTGCTTGAAGAATCTGTGAAGAATCTAAAGGATGCTTTAGGAAGGCTGAACAGAGAAGAGAGAGCTCTTAAAGCTTTAAAGAAGATACTAGTTTTTTACCAAATGACTATGTAAAAGATGCTGGAAATCAGGAGTTGTGTATGGTGGCCAGGGAGAACAGTATTATTTTCCTTTTGATTGTTTTTTTTCCTTTTGCGTGTTCATTTAAACTCCTTTGGGAACACATTAGAGTTGTCTTGATTGGAGGACAAGGTCTTTGCAATACTCCAGCTATTTGAATTCAATTTAAGATGCTGGCTGCACATATAGGACACTGTCATCCATCATATATGATTGACTACACTGCAAAGATCTTCAAGCTGGCAGGTCAGCTCAGCTCGATGCCTTCAGTCTCTCTGCTCAGGTTCTGTGCAGCATCGCATTTGAGCTAATTGAAGTGTGTTGTTCCTATTTCAGCTGGTTCATCTGGGCATGCCTGAAGATCCCTTTCTGTGCTTGCATGAAGCTAGTTTGGGGGTGTCTGCATTCATCGTGCAGGCGTGCCACTGAAGTTACAGTAATAGGCCTTGAAGTGGTGATTTACGTTGAATGAAGTAACTCTGAGCTAGCTCTTTGCTTATCAAGGTACAATCTTGGAATATGAGTATCCAAAGTGTATTTAGAAAAAGACTGCTTGATTTTTGATCTCAGACTGTCTCACCAAGCCGTCTTTCAGTCTTAGTTGAAAATTTTGAAACTGTACCACAGCAGTAGGGAAGTGCATGAAATACAATTCATAAATAATAACTTGAATTATTGTAAGATACTTGAATTTTTCCATAACTCTGTCTTGAAACTATCAGTCCTGAGAGAAATAACCATATACTGCAGAATGGAGATGTGAATTATTATCAGATATTTTTCACATAACAAATCCCAAGGTAGGTTTTAATATGAATGGAAATACTACCTGATTACCTTCTGTAATGCTTCCTCTGCTAGTCTTCTGCTCTGAAAGGCTTGGTAAAAAATTCAGTAGAAGAGGCAGAAAACTTGAGAGACAGTATTTTGGACCTATTTGGACAGAACTGGCAGCTTCATCTTGTCTGTGTGGGGAAACAAATAAGAAATAATGCAAATATGTAAGCTTTGCAAGTTTTCGGTTCTTGCAAAATGAACTGCGAGTAAAGATGCTCTTGGAGATAGAAATTACAAGCAAAAACGTATCTTTTGCATCCAGAATTTGAAATGCTATGGTGAAGGTTTGTTGCAGTTGTTATCTCAGTTGAATCTGAGTCTGTGCTTGGTGTGACTTATGGTTGGCAGAATGTATATTGTAGCCTGTGAGCAGATCAGCATACAAGAAATTCAGGTGTCTGATACTGTGTCCTTTGTAGTGTCCTCACTCCTTCACACAACTGTATCAAAATACAGTGAGGCTGTAGGGCATCTTCTTGTGACAAAAAAGCAGTTTAGACCATTTCAATAGCTGCCTTTCGTGAGGCTTATGGGCTTTTAGGTAAAGCTTTGACTGTAAACTGTACTGGGAACTACTTCAAAGTGTTAGACATAGCCTGGTGTTAAAAATATCAGGATTCTGAGACTGAAGAATGCTTTTCAGACCGCAGTCTTTGTGCTCAATAAAGTATGTGAGTATGGTGGGACTTCAGAGAAATGTGCGTTTAAAAGTCAAGGAACTCTGAGAAATTGTTTTTCTGTCCATATCTGCTTGTTGTGTGAAGAATTCTCATTTCTCATTACTTTATAGGAACTGTCAGATGCTTCCTTAGTCTTTTACATAGATAAAATATTGTACTTTCCTTGGTCTGCACTTCATTGCATTTTATTTCTAAAGTTTATTTTCAGTATTGTGTGAGGATGGCTGATAAAACTCTTGGGTTTTGGTAGCCCAAGTTATCTATACACTTAGGAAACTCATGCATAAAACAGTTTGAAAAAGTCCAAATGCATATCTCTTTCTAGTATACAGAGATTAAAATGGTATTATAAAGCTCTTTTTTTCTTTTTTTTTTTTTCCTGTTTTGTAGGTAGAAAAAATAACTGGCCACCTCTTCCTGAAAATTTTCCAGTAGGTCCTTGTTTCTACCAGGACTTTTCTGTAGACATTCCTGTAGAATTCCAGAAGACGGTAAAGATTATGTACTATTTGTGGATGTGTAAGTATTTTTTTAAAGGAAAAACAAAGTGTCTGTTCAAACTTGGTGACATGTACCTGCTACTTTGGCTTTTGCAACATCTGTAATGAGAAATTGGTTTAAATCCAGAAGTCAGATTTTGAAGTGAAATCTTTTTTTCTTCAATTGTAAAAGTATTTAATTATTTTATAGAAACTTCAGCAGAAAAAAAGGATGTGGATTATCCAAAGGCAGTTTAATTTTAGTATATTGTAGTTGTCTGGTTGAAGTATCTCTGTTGTTGTAAAATGAGCTTTGACCATTTGTTAATTTAGAAATAATTTACTGTTTTTAAAATCAGCTTATATATTAAGAAATATAGTTCACAGTCTGCTACTTGCATAGAATATTATGTCTGTAACATAGCAAAAGATAAGAAAATGTGTTAATAGACTGTGAGTTTAAGAAGCGTGATATCCATTTGCTTCAATATACATAGTTTTATGTAGTTTAATATGTTAATAGACTTGTGAGTTTAAGAAGTATAATATCCATTTGCTTTAATATACAGAGTTTTATATAATTCAATACAGTTTTTAGTCTATAGTGGAGACTTAATATTGTTTTAGTCTATTTAAAATGTAGTGTAAAGTAAATAAGAATCGTTCCATGTTACAACTATCCTGTGTATACCAAGAACACTCTACACCATCTTGGTGGGGTGAATTTTGCCCTCATTCAGGTGCTGTGTTTTTACTGGAGAAATGCTGGATAAACCAAATGTACAAATGCTACAACATTTGTTTATTCTGCCTTGTCCAGTGTAATGAGAGCCTAATAATGGTGCTGAGACTGAGGAAATTGCAAAGATTTAGGTGCTTTGATGCCTTTAATATATTTTTAGCATAGTAAGGGAATGTGAATTTCAGAATTTTTCTGTATTTTTTTCACGGCTTCAGGTTTAGTTAGCAAATCTCTGTAATTTTACCTGTTAATCTGGTAATCTTGTTACTGTGATTGAACCACGTAATTGAAACACATAAAATGAGCCGTCAGCACTGAATCAAGTGAATTCCACTTCATCATAATCCACAACTTTCTATATTCATTGCTGGGTCATTAATCTTCAAATAAGTAACTAAATCCACTGTAGAATGCGTGACTAGCCACTCTCATAAATCTGACAGATATTGAAGGTTTATGTGAAATCTAGAATCAGGTACTCCAGAACTTTATCATAGTTACTAATTCTGGCCATTTGCAGGACTGAGTTCAAACAAAAGGTGAAGCTGGCCAGTGAGAATTGGAATATTAATACTGTTTTTCTTTTTCCTTCTTATGGCAGTAGATAAAGGAAGCAGCAATGTTACAGTATTTAAAAATGTATAGGAGTTACGCTTTTATACTAACATGACAGCTTTTCTTCTGGGTAGGCTGAGATTTTAACTGAGTCCTATTGCCCTTTCCCTTCTTTAGCTCTGGTACTCTCTGACTTAGGGATTACTCAGGAAGGAAGTAAAAGGGCATGATAAAGGAAAAGAAAGACAAAATCTGTTTCAGGCTAAAAAGAAAAAAGATTGAGTATGGAACTCCATGCCTTAAGGCTGGCTGTTGAATCAGTCCTTGTGACTCTTCTTTCCCAGGATTGTATCTACATAATTTGGCTCATATTTCATTAGAGTGTGTGTGCTTCCTCAGTGGAGGCACTCATTACCATAGCAAGCCAGCCTGTTGCTGCTTGCTGCTTTACCCCACATTTTATTTCATCTTCCCGAACTTCCTAGGTCTTGTAAGGCCTAGGGGTTCTGTCATGAACATAATGACTTTTGGATAAATCCAGTACCGCGTGCTCATCACTTTACAAAGTAGCTTAGTTTTCCTCTTCCTTTTTAGCAGCCCTAAGAACAAACCATTCTGTGTCAGTTTTCTGTGTGTTTCCGTGGTTAGTAGCAGTTTTTATGTCCTTATTTTTAATCTTTATGTATTTGAGGATATTTTTTTACTTATTTCAGACCTATATGCTCTTCATCTTATGAGAAAACAAGTCTGTCTGCATCTTTGTTGGGTTAATTCATCTATCTTTTCTCCATTTGTATCAGAAGTCGGAGTTTTCGGATTCCTTGATGTGGTTTTGTCTTTGCATATATATATATTTATTTATTTTTTTTTCCCCTGGGGAGAACCTTTTTTTTTTAACTGACTGAGTATTCTTGTTTTTGTGAACTACAGCAATCAATTAGCAATGGCTTCTGTCAGCTGCTAGTGGAGCTTCTCTGTTCTGTCTTGGTTTTGTGACCATTGCTGTTTTAATGGCTTGCAGGTAGAATGAGAGTTTCCTGACTCTTTTAACACTGAGCACTGCTTTTTAGATATTTCTGTGCTGTTACTAGTGAAATGTCCCATGTCTCTTGACCCGTATCGAACACCAGAAATTTTTTGTCTCAAAACCCTGTGTTTTCCAGCTACTTTCCCCACAGGCTGATAGCATGTACAAAAGGAGCAGTACGGATTTTCAAAGAGTATTTCTTAGTTAAAGTTACAATCCAAAGAGCGGTTTAATCTCATGGAAAGCTTTTGTGGCATTTGGGTTTGTTACTTTATATAGGTTGTGAATGTTTCCATTTTCTATGAAAAATACTTGAAGTGCTGACTTTTATGGTGTTTTTTCTGTTCACGAGAGTTTAATCTCAACATCCTTCTGTCTGAGGATATGATTAATAGTACATATATCAGTCTGTGTTGATATTTGTTCTGCCTGTTCCTGAGAACCTCCAAGGGTGGGCACTTCATAAACTCCCTCCAAGCCTGTTCTAGTGCGTTGCTGTCTTTTATCATTAGAAAATGTTTCCAAGTATATAATTTATTACTCTCTTGTGGTGGTTGATCTTCCCTGTTCTGTCCACTGTTGTTGTGGAGAACCCGTCTATCTCCATTAGTTATCTTCTTTTGGTTAAATTAGCATAGTTTACACAGCCTTTCTTTGTAGTTATGTTTTCTAGAGGTCTGATTGTTTGGTCGCTGTATTACAGATTCGCTGCTTGGTCCACTCCATATTATTACGGTTTTTTTAGTGTGGACTGTGTCCAGTATTTTAGCTGAAGTCCTGATGTACTGTGTGGAGAAAAAAAACACCTACACATTTTTGATAACGTGCTTATGTGCTGATCTAAGCCTGTTTTAGAATGTATTTTTTTCCTATGGAAGGTATTTCTGCCATTTGTAAGGCGTATTTGCATGTCTTACCCTCTCTCCAAGAAGAGCACAGCAGTCAAGGAACAAAAGCCTAAACTAGATTTGAAGCCGGTCTGTGCCTCAGTGTTGTGTGTAATCAAACTTCACCAGCTTTGTCCTCACTTGTCAGTTGCCTTGTGGCTTCAAAACCCTCTGTTTTGTAGGCATCCCATTCTCCTTGAGGGCAGTCCATTGCACGGCAACAGTCCAGCTGGTTCCTCAGAAGAAGCACATTGTTTTGTCCCGTGTCCTAGTGAGGACTTTGGTTTCCCAAGAATACCATCAATAAAACATTACTGAAATGAATCTTGTTAGAAAAAGCTACTTTCATACAGTCCCAAATGGGACTGCAAAATAATAATCTCAAGAATGTAGATGCCAAACACTATCAGTGCAACTTGTGGTCTTTATCTACAATTCACTGTCTAACATTAATGGATGATAAAGTGTAATTAATTAAGACAGGGAATGTATATCTAAGTAGGATTCTTCTGTACAAGGAAGTTTACACTAATAAAAATGAGGATGAGTCTGAGTATTTATTGAACTAATGTAATTTCCCATTAGTCATGCTTATTCTAGCAGGAGTGCTCTCTTTTTTTTTAACCTGAACTGTTTCCACAGCTAAACTAGGAGAAGACTGCCTTAGATCATTCCACACTGAGTACTGTACTGGTATAGCTGTGAAGTTACTGTCATATAGACATTGCATGTTGCAAACTTCTGCCAAAGCCTTAGGTCATTTCAGCCCCCAGGTGGTCATTGTCTTCTAATAACTTGTGTCATGGTTTAATTAGAGGCAGCAGGTAGGTGGAAGGCACTTGCAGCCGTTACCCTGAACATAAAAACACCTGCCTGTTCATACAACAGCAAAACTCATCGAGGTTCGTTAGTGAAGGTGTTGGCTCAGAGAACAGGTGCCTTTCTGTAGCTGGCAGTAGGCAGAGAGAAGGGCGAGTAGACTGAAGCGAGAATTGTCAGTGAAGTCCCATGTCTTCATCTGTAGCTAGCTAATACCAGTTTTTTACAGCTGAGATTCTCCATGGTACTAGTGAAGCAGACCCTTGTGGTGCTGGATTTATTGTGCTAAAACGTGTCGGTACAGGGTGTGACGTTTCAACCCTCTTCTGCTCCGATGGTATTTTTTAAAGCTTGTCTTGTTACCATAATTGCAATTACAAAAAAAGTAGTAATTTTGGAAGGGTCAAACTCCACCAGAATGTGGCTGTTTCTGGTAATCTAGGGGGTCTCCCTGTTTTCCGATGTTGACTAGAAAAAGAAAGAATACCCCTTAGTAAGCTTTCTCATATTTGTCAAAGGAAGGCAGGAATTTGGATATGTATCCTTTGTTTTGCTTTGAGGCATACACAAATTCTGAAATGAGTTGCTTTGCTGACCTCTTGGAACAGTGCTAAGACATGTAGATGCATTAAATGCTTTTTGTTCAGAAGTACAAATTTTTCTGTTTCTAGTGACTCATTGAGAAAATATGATTTGTTTGAGAGAAATGTTTCTAGTTTTGTCAGCCTTTTGTGCAACTATGTGGGCATTTTGCTTTAAGATTTCTTCCTACTCAGTTGATTTAGGGCTTATTTAAGTGCCAGTTAAGAGGGCAGCAAAGAGTTCGAGGAGTCTTTTTTCAGAATCTTTATTATCTTGCCAGTTCTTCTGTTAACCTTACCTTCCAGCAGAATGACTAAGATGTTTCTCTGAAATTAAATAAAAAATCATTGCTGCAAGGAGCAGCGTGTGCACTCTCAGTTATAAATATTCCACTTTATCCTGGTCCACACAGACAGAAACTGTAGTTTGAGATAGCAAAATCACTCCTAAATCGTCGGTTATTGCTGAACAAAGACAAAAATTCACGTTTACCTTCTGAGTCTGGTAGAACTCACTTCTGTGCCAGACAGCATGAAGGTAGTAGTTGTAGTGTTTCTTAATACTGCTATATCTTTTTCTGCTCTAAGAGCTAAATATATTTGTAATAAGCTGTGAAGTTGTAATGCCGATGCATTTTTTTTAGTAGAAATTCAATAGTTAACCTGTAACAAGGTCTGCCAATGAGAAAATGGTAGTATTGAGCTAAGAACAGAACACCAAAAAGGCAGATGTTTAAGACCAGTGTTACAAGAAGTATTTGAAAATGCAATATGTATTAAAGGATCTAGAACAGCTTCTTGTAGGTCTTGTTTTACTGAGAGATATTTTTACTAAGTGGAATTTTTCTTATTACATGGAAGACAAAGAGCTTTTCATTGAGAGATGTATTTAGAAAAATTTATTTTCATCTTAGAATGCATACAGTGCTAAATTTATGCTGCATGTTAGATCATTTATAAGCTTTCTCAAAAAATACTCAGTAGTCTGTTAAATTTCTGTATCCAGTTATTACTGTAGGAAAAGTACCAATTATTGCAGCTGTAGAAACCTCTTTTTTCATAATTTTAATTTTGAAAATGTTTTATTTTTATGAGAAGATTTTTTCCTTCACCATATACCTGATGGTACTTGAATTTTCATGTTCAGTGCTTTCACTTGTGAATGCAGGGTTTGCCTAAAAGTTAGAAAACTGCATAAAAGTCAGCTTATTGCTGAGGGCATTGGTTTATTGTCATCATGCTGATGTTTTGTTTAAAAATGCTCAGTTTGGGTATTACTTTAACAGTTGTAATAATTTATTGTATAAACATAACTTAAGACTCTTTTGCTTTTGCTTTTACAGTCCATACAGTGACACTGTTTCTTAATATCTTTGGATGTTTGGCCTGGTTTTACGTTGATGCTACGCGAGGGGTTGATTTTGGATTGAGTATTCTCTGGTTCTTGCTTTTTACCCCTTGTTCTTTTGTCTGCTGGTACAGACCACTTTATGGAGCTTTCAGGTAACACTTCAGCTTGACTTAGGATATTTAACAACTTGTAAAAATGTATTAACATTCCAGAATTTTCTTGATTGTCATTATGGTAATCCTTTAATATGCTTTCTTTAGAAATAAGTAGTATATTTTCCATTAATTGAGTTATTGTATTTGAAAAATAGATGGCAATAGTTAGGAATATAATGGAATACCCTTTAAAGTGTTTGTAGCTTCTTCCATTGACAAAATACTTGTAGGAAATATTTAACTTTGTGTTGATTGGGCTGATAATAATTTTATGGAAAATTCTTATTAAATCTTTATCCTTTCACACCAAGAATTTGAGTAGGTTAATAGTTAAGTGTGTCTTAAATTTTTGAATGAACTTCATAGAACTCTACACTTCAAAGTCTTATATTGTTATGTGTACAGTGTCTGTAACTGAAGTTGACTGAGATTCTTATTGAGTAGAGCAGGTATGTAGTCATCAAACTTTAGTATTTTTCCTACTTTTAGCAATCTTTGTAGACTTGACAAGCATGAGATGTGATAGCTTTGTGTTTTAAGAATAGAATGGTTGGTTTGCATGCAAAATTGAACTTTTTATTTTGAAAATCAGCATATAGAGATTCTAAATCCTGTACTCTTACGGTGTTTCTTGGGAATTTTCTTTTTACATTGAAGTGATTCAGGATATTCTCACTTAAAGCAGATAGATCTAGAGAAAGATTCATGGCCAGAATTTGCAGTTAAGCATGACCGTTAGACTGAGATGCTTCTTTTTGCTAACCAAGGAGGTATTGCTATACACACACATCTTTGAGGAATCATATAGTTTAACTTGCATTTGCTCGCTAGTAAATCTATAGCTTTGAATATTGATTGTTTGGAAGAAGAAAACTACTGCTTGCATATTCAGCTTTGGTCAGTGCTCAGCTGAAAATGAAATAGTTACTGAACTGGTTGGATAAATAGAAATGAACAAACTCCCTTCTGCAGGAAGAGATATTAATGGCAAAATCTGGTTTTGTGACTTAACTAAGTGATTTCTGTTTTATTTAGAACTTTGGTAGCAAGCATATCATATGTAGCAAGTTGAGTAATAGTTGATAGCAGTAAGTTGAGGTCTTCGTTGAGATTTTGCCTGTACTTTTTCTTTTTTTACTTTCAGTCTTTGTCAGGCTGGCATTTCAGTGATTTAAACAGCAAACCTGTTTCGTATATTTTGCTTTTAAGCAAGAGCTGCTTCAGTATTCTGTTCTGCAGTGTGCTTCTGTAATTCCATATTAGATTTTATTTCCTTTTATAAGTAAAATATTTTCTTCCTGTCCCGACACCACTGTGAACTTCAGTCTGAAAGTAGAGCAGAAGTCTGTTCTTCATGCATTGTAGTGAAACTTGTGTGTTGACTCGAAGAGGCCCTGCTGTTTGCTGAATGGAAGACTAAGGGATAATATTTTGCTGCTGTTCTCACCTCTGTTAGAGGTGCATGTGGCAAAAATACTATATTGAAAAAGAAGCAGCAGCTCTTGTAAATAGACACTCTACAAAACCACAGAATAGTCACTGTCAGAAAATGAAAGCACTTTTCCTCTAGTTGACGCATAAAAAATTTTTAGATTGGTAGTGCAGTATTTGCAAAAAATCATTAATTTTCCTGGCTGCTTTAATCTTTTTTCCCCCCCTCTTTCAGGAGTGACAGTTCATTCAGGTTCTTTGTGTTCTTCTTTGTGTATATCTGTCAGTTTGCTGTACATGTACTTCAAGCTGCAGGATTTCAAAGATGGGGAAACTGGTGAGTATTCTGTTTGCTGTAGCATTGTACTGTCTGTAAGAAGAGCACTCATATTTGATATAGCAACTGCAATACAGTCTGTGTGTTTTTAAAAAAAAAAAATCTTGTGTTCACTGCAATTGTTACATTTAGCACTCAAAGCATTTTTGAAGTGCTCTTAACTAGGAAGGGTGGGTGAAACATATCCCAAGAATGTGAGGTACTTCTGTTACTAGTCTGGTCAAAATTTTATCCTTCAATGCAAACCACTTTGAACTATTATTTTATACATTACCTCCTCTATTTTGATGGTGTGTGGAGATGTTATTTGCTCAGTATTTGACATAAGTGAAACTTCAAGAAAATGAAAATAATTTAGGCAGCAATAATACAATGTTTGCATATTATTTTGTATCATTAGTTAATTCTAACTATATTAATTTACTTCTTATTAGGGAAATTTATGGCTAAAATTTGAAGAATGAGTCAACAGTGTATTCGGGTGAATATAGTGGTATATCTTTGGTATTATTTGAAAAGCTCATTTGTCCGAGTCAGCTCCTTATTCTGTAACAGTTGATTTTTCTTTTTGATGCTTGTGAGTATATAAGCTTTTACATGAAGCTTTTTTGTATATTATCTTTTATTTGAGCCTTCAAGGTCTAATATTTAGATTTTACAAGGAAAGCTATTGCGAGTCAGTCATTGTTCTTGGAAGAAAACCCAACAAACTTGAGTTGTTCAACTGCAAACATGGTTGTAGTAGCCAGCTGGTAGCATGAAGAGCTATGACTGGCAGCACTGCTGCTGGGTAATGACACTTCTCTGTATTGGTGCTTTGTGCTGCTAACCTCCAGACATATGCAAAGCAGACACAACAGCACTGCTTTAAAACTGTAGTGTGAGGAAAGATCCTGTTTTATTATTTTTGCTCTCGAATACAATATTTTGCTTTTTGATAGATACATTGATTGACATTAACAAAATCAAAAAGTATTTTAGGGGGCCAGTTCTCCACGTATGCGGAGTGTGCTTTTAAGGATACTTGGGGAAGGGGTATGAAAAGTAGCCAGATCGTCAGAAAATGATAATTACAGTTTGGATTTTGGAGTTTTGTGGTAGAGTCCAGTTGGACAGAGGGGTTATCAAAGCAATGTGGAACAGGTAGAGAAGAGTTTTGAGGTTGTTCGGGTTTACAGAAATTTTTTGCTTTTTGTTCTGTGGAAGAATCTTTTCCATCTTAATGTTTTATTTTTCTTCAAGGCAGCCTGCTTTTTGTGGTTTCAAGTTTGATAATGTATTTTTCTGTTGGTGCTTCAGTTTTGAAGAATGGGGAAATGGTTACTGATATAGCCATCTTTTCTGTTACTTAGTTTGATGCTATGTACTGAAAAAAAAATCATATTAACCTCAACTGAGAAAGCATCACTGTGTGGATACAATTGCGCAAGTCTTCCCCCATAGATGCTCCATGTGTGTGGTGTGGTTTTGTTTCATGTTTAAGGATGTTAGAAGCTATCTTTTTAGGGACAACTTCTCTTCCATGAAATCATGTAGTCTTAAGTCAGTCTGAAATTACAATATGGCAAAGAAAACCCAAAAGTTGATGAGCAGCTCTCTAATTTCTTCACAATTCTGCTCAAGGATAATAATTTTTGCTACAATTTTCCTTACAGTTTCACTGCATGCATTGGGAAAAATGGAAACTAAGCTCTAAAAGCTTATTACAGAACCGAAGTACGCTTACGTAAAATTCCCATTACTTTTTCTTCAAGAAGATTCAAAGTTGATCAGAACCAGGAGGTTATAAAGTTTCCCTTGATGTGGATGCCTGTGGTTGAATGGTTCATGTGCTGTGCTAGTAAAGTTTGTCCTTTCTCTTTTCTTCAGTGGGTGGATTTCATCTCTTACTGGTCTTAATAAGAGTATTCCTGTTGGCATTATGATGATAATCATAGCTGCACTTTTCACAGCATCTGCTGTCATCTCATTAGTTATGTTTAAAAAGGTAAGTTACGTATTATTTCCTTCTTCTGTTTCGTATGTTTAATCTTGATTTTGCTTTCCTGCTTGAGAGGGGTACTCTCTCACAAAGTAAAGGGGATTAAATGGTATTTCGGGGGGTGTGCCTTAGCTATTAACAACTGTACTTTTATGCTTATACTGTTGTGGAGTTACAAAATGCTTTCTGCAAACTAAAATGGGGAAGGATAGCTCTGAATACGAGCAATTGGGAGGTAAGCCCACAGTGAAAGGGTAGGTGAATGCACTGGATGCTATGATTGTACCTGTAGATGCCAGGTTGTAATTTTCAGATCTGTGGTGATTGATCAGACTAAGTGAAGCATGATTCAAATGATTGCAAAGTTTCAGCTCTTACCAAAATCATTCCCATTAAAATCAATAGAAGAGGGAGGTGCCTGGCTCCTCAGAAATGGATTTTTATTTCTCTGCTTTTATTATTTTACTATTTTGTTGTCAAATAATGATTGTGTAGCATGAAAGCTCAAAGAAAGATGCTTTTTTCCCTTGGCCCCTTTTTGTGAATTTACATCCAGAAGACCTAAGTTTAGATACTGATGTGCCAGTAAGTTTCTGATGTTGTTTAAATAAAATGTGACGGACAATTCTGCTGATGATGTGCTGGCAATTCTAATAATTCAGCCTCAGAGTTACACTTAAAGATTTTCACATACCCAAAGTCTTCTGGACTGTTTACAGTAAGCTAGAAATTTTAAGTTGAGATGGCGCTTCTCCTTACTTGCTTTCTGCATAAATACTGAGGTACAGGAGAAAGGAACAAGTTAGAAAAATGTATGGTGGAGTGTTTTTTTTACACTCTTCTTACCATTTGCATCTGGATTCTTTTCACAGCCCTGCAACTCAGATGGGACCTGGTGTATCTTTATGGATGAGAAATAGTCACATTTATATCAAAGGAAAAAGTTACCACATTAATTTTCCTGCTACACTAGAATGAAAGTTGTCTTTGCAGTATTGTTTGACAACTTTATTGTTACTTGATTGAACAGGAGTCAGAAATAGCATTTTAATTTTAATTGGAAGTTACTCAGGATTTGTTTTTTTTGTTGTGCTAGAGATTATATGCCATGTTGTTTAGAGTGTAAGTCATATTGTTTAATTCCTCTGCTTATTATGCAGAACTATTGATCATCACACTGGTTTAGCACAGACACGTCTGCATTATTAGGACATTTTATACTTTTTAATACTCAGTCATAGCTTACCTTGTTCTTGTAACCGTATCAATCAGAGAAATTAAAATGTTTCTAAAAATTGATACAGAAAAAAGTTTGCCAAAATGTTATTGACACAGTGGATTCAAAACTATTTTTCTGGTTTTGTTTCCTGCTGTTTTTTTTAACGTGCACACTTACTAACTCTTCTAAGAGTACAGCAAGTTGTACACACGTTGAGACAGAGGACATTTTTGCAAGCTGTGACCCTGTGTCATGCTAAGGATGCAGCCTGTTTGTGTATTTAAATATGTTACTTCAGACAGTAGATACCACACACATTTTAGGAAGGATCTAGAAGACCCCTCTGAGCTTGCAAAAACAAAAGTTACAGGTATTCCTACGGTCGAACTGTCCCTGTAGCGGGGCAATCAAAAGTGGTAGGATTTGCAGGACAAAAGTCCGTGTACTCCTTTGTGGATCTTCCCAAACATAGGAGCAAACCAGATGTCCCCACCACACAGCTCTGCTTCATGTTTGAGACTTTGCTGTTATTATACCAAGAACCGGCAGGCTCAGCACCATTTTTTCACTGCTTTTCTGCCTCCCCAGGTGCATGGTCTCTACCGCACCACTGGTGCGAGCTTTGAGAAGGCGCAGCAGGAGTTTGCAACAGGAGTGATGTCCAACAAAACTGTACAGACTGCTGCAGCCAACGCCGCATCAACAGCGGCAACCAGCGCAGCTCAGAACGCGTTCAAGGGTAACCGAATGTAGGGAAACAGCAAAAGTCGTCATGATTCTCTTCGAGCGTACTTTAATTTTCCAGTCACTTGTTATATTCCCTAAAAGCCTAGATCAAAATTCACACAGCATGTTTGTCTCTTCTGCAGCTGTGCATGGCTAAAATGGGAAATGTTTGGTTTATCTTACTATAAATTTATTTATTTTAAAAATATAACCATTCTTTGCCCTTCTTTAAGATGTTGCATTCTAGAATGTAAAGCTCTCCATATTTTATGGAGGATGAATAATTTCAGCAATTGGCCTGGGAATGAATTGTGGTAAATAATGATCAAATAAATGTATTAAGAATTTGGAAGGTTTTTTAGTGGTTCACTCTGGTATTTTTTTTAACTTTAGGAAAGCACTTTGGATCAATTATTTTTCTTTGTAAGAAATGATTTCCCTATTTCTACTATAAGAACTGGGGCAGACTGCGATGTAGAAAGTTAGGTTTGGCTACTGCTTTTGCAATTTCAGCAGCTGCTGGAGGACAAATATGAGTAGGGTAGATATTATAAATTCTTTTATTATGTTTTTTTTAGGATAAGTCTTTTGGTAGAAACCTGTAAGTTTGCATGAATACTGTTGAGTTATCTGATCTTGTTTAAGTAGTGTTTTGGTCCAGAATTTACCCGCGCCACTTTATAATTATAGCATTTGTTTGTATCTGTTTTCACAGAGTATTCTCTACTTGTGAGAAATTACTACACGGCATAAGCATTCTCTGTAATAGAATGTGTAATGCAGTGTACAGTTTAAGGAAGGTAACTGATGGTTTCAATCACAGAGCTAAATGATTATATATTTGCTATTTTTAATTTCAGTATTCATGTCCTGGGGTAATGATTTTGCTGGAAAAGAAACCAATATCGACTTAGGACGCTAGTTTCTTGCCCCCCTTCCCTCTTCTACATGCAGTGGTATTTTTGTTGTATTTGGGATTTTTTTTTTTTTTTTTTAAGTGTAGATTTGTGTTTAGCGGTGGTACTAAATCTCTAGCCTAGTCAGTCTGTTTACTGCTTGTCCAAAAATCTAAATATACAGTATTTAATTTTCTAACGGGAAAGCTTTTTAAGCAACGGCATTTAACAAATACTTGAATTCATTTTAACATTAACTCAGACATCTCTGCGATGTGATTTAAGCTGGGGGCTTTTAAAGTATTTTGAGTTGGAAAAGTGAGAAATCTTCATCTTTAATGAAGTTAAAATTCAACTTACTGAACTGGATGCCTAAGAGGTAAAATTGGTGCTGTGGAACTGAACAATCCATAATGGTACATACCATCACAATATTCCAGAATATAATCAGGTTTTACTAACGTCATGTTTCTCCCCTTTGAAGACTATTTATATTCTTGGATTGCCTTATGAGTCTTGTGCACAATACTTGGGCTGCTTTTCAGACTCTGTTTAAGGAAATGCAAACAGGAAGGACCACATCCCGCCACCTGTGTAAGTACACACTACAGCTGAAACGAATTCAGCTCCTAAGGTGAATCACCTTTAGTAAGATGGCATAAAATTCTGAGGCTCCTCCATGCCCCGAACGTGGACCAGCTTTCACAAATTCTTTTTCGCTACACTGTATTTATAATAACAGAAGAGCATTACAAAAAATAAAAAGGCCCAGCTTAATCCCTGGATCAGTTCTGTACTGTTAGCATGAAGTCCCTGTTAGTCTACTTTCTTTTACTAGTTTCTTTAAATCCAGCTTTAATTTGGATAAACATAGTAGTTCCACCTATGCTGAAGTTCATATTAATGAATATACTTGCTTCTAAATGTCCTCTGCATCATGAAGTTAAAAGTGATTTAAATACTCTGTGTAATAGGGGCTCTAAAATGTCATGCTAGTGGACATGCTAGAACTGGAACTTAAATTTGTGTGGAATGTTACTAAAATCTTTCCAGACAAAATAACACCATTTTCTGTTGAGATCAGGCATCATCTTTCTAGCAGCTGTATATCAAGATTGTTCTTCTCATAAACTTTTACACTTAACTTGAGGGCTATATCTAAGAATGCTACTATGGATTACCTTAAAATCTGAATTTAACCAGTTCTCTTCGTATCTCTTGGATAGGAATCCCAGCGCCATCATCCTTGCAATTTAACTTAAGTTGAAGATTGCATAATAACATACATTACCAGAATATGTTATAGAAAAAAAAAAATCGGAATAAAACCTGAATTTGGCAGGTAGATTTTTTTTTTCCTCCAAATGTTTAAAGGCTCTTTGAGAAAACATATTTCATGTTCTACGTATAGGGTCCATTGATTGGTAATGTCATGGGCTGAATGTACGGATTTAAACCTCCTCAGTGAAATTCAAGGTTCAGTTACACATGAATTGTTTTAAACCAGAAATCTGACACTTTGCAGCCCAAAAGGGAGGGAGAAGTTTGAGTTTAGCTTTTACAACAGAAGGCTGGTATTTGTTAAAATATTTTGTACTTAATGAAAACTAGATTTTACAGTCTCTTATTAATTAATCAGAGTATGGTGCCCACTTAAGTTGTCATTTTGTAGTATTGTGGCAAATTGAGTACAAAGTATGAAGTTTAAACACTGGAATGTCAGTAATCATTAATTTAGGAGGTGGTTTTATTTATCTGAGGGATGTTTGTATATTTTGTAAATTACTAACAATGCTCTGCCATCCTGTGAATGTCATGGTTCTGTACAAATGCACTTCTTCTGTCCCTCTGTTGCATGTCTGAGTAGTTCAGAAGTTTTGTATATTTATTGTATTAACAGTGTCATAGAATAAAAAAAACCCTTTTCCTGGATGTTTGCTCTGTATAGTTTTGACCAATACAGGGATTTTTCTTCTAACAGTGGGGATAACGTACAGAGCAGCTGATCTATGTAGAAGTCTCTCTCGGTTTTTATAATTCTGTATGTAAGTGCTGTAATTCTGCTGAAATGGGGAAGCAAAATGGCCACTGTAAAAATAATACATTAGGGTATTGAGAATCAGTCTATGGTTAAGAAAATTCTTAAACACTTGCAGCCCACTTTCTTGGGCTGTAAACTTATGAGGGTTAAAATCTAAATGTGTTCTGTCATTACTGAATGAAATTCTACAGGTATTAAGTGAATCCTAAAACACTATTGAAAGTAAAATGAAGTTGTTGAAAACAGCATTGCTTTGGTAGTGTTTGTTTTCCTAATTTCTGCTTATGAATTGACGTTCCTGTATCACTGCTGTGTCTTGCATTTTTTTTAGGCAGTATCACAGTCTGTTGATTTTTTTCATATAGTAACACGTGGTCTCTAGTACTGAATTTATTACCGCGTTTTCTTTGAAGGGCAAAACGACTTCATCTGGGCCGCTGTGATGTAGTTACATTCACAAATGCACAACACAGAGAGCAGTGCTCCGAGGTACAGTCAAGATTATTTTGGGAGATAGCAGGCATGATGCACACGTGCATCATTTAGTAGTGAAATTCTTCATCGACTCGATCCAATTCTTTGTAATTTACAGATCTGGGATGGCACTGGCAGCAGACTTAAATGAACAGGTTTTGTTCTTTCTTGTAAATGGTAAGCATAATTGTGCAACATGATCCAGTAAATTTTTACGATTAGAATTACTACACAACTTAAGTGCTGTTGGGGGGAGATAGTTCCTCTGGTTTGCAGAGGCTAGTTTTCCTGAAGAAGATGTAAGCACAAAGTTGGGAAGGCATGTACACACAGAGAAGACAGCACAGGCAAGAGAACTGTGATGAAAAATACTCAGTGATACTTCTGGAAAGGTGTTTCTGTCAAGGAAAAGGCACACACATAGACCGTCCTGGGTATGAATCGGTAAGGCACAGTGGATCAGATAATTAAAACACGTGTGTTAGGTTTCAGTCAGTTACATGAAAATGTGTAAGAGTTCGTTTGTACTTGATTTTCCTACAAATGAATTTTATGTCTGCAGGTAGCTTTTATTATCAGTAGAAAAAGCAGGAAGACTTACAAAAGAAGTGTTGCAGATTGCTCACCTCAGCAGCTGAATACGAGTTTAACTTTGTGCTAGGATTAAACTAGACACCATGTCACACACCTCTGAGGGGGGAAGAAAGTGTTGATGGGAAGAATGACTTGTGGATCACACTGCCGTACATTTTTATTCTGGGAAAAAGAAGTTAATAGTCCAGCTGTTCAATGGAAGCATGTACAGCTCATCTAAAATGTGCTTTTGGCTGGATGAACGGATAGTGATTACACCAAACAACAGTGCTTTTAATTGGTTTGGTTGTACCTTCTCCCAACACACTTGGTGCTGCAACATGCCTAAGTGATGTGTGTGTGTGTGTGTATATATATATAAATATATAAATATAAAACAAATACATTGTCCTGCTTCAGTCTATGTTCCTACACGGTACTGTGATGTCACTAAGAGGTGAAGGAGGACACTTCAACACAAAGTAGCTGCTGTGCAAAGTGTTGAGAAGACCAGGTCTTACTTCTTTGTACCCACAGTTCAGGAAGGGGGACTTGCAGCGGGTGAGAAGGGAGATTTCAGGGGCAGAATTCTGGTGATAAAAGTTGGATGTTGTGTTAGTAACTGGCAGTGTGCTTGGAGCAGGGCAAATGCTGGCTTGGGAAACGCAGCCTGCTCTAGAGTGCAGGGCTTGCGACCATTCCCTCAGCTTTCCTGCTTTGCAGACGCCTACAGCTGTTGCTGGGCAGAACATACTGGCTGGAGCCCCTGCCCTTCTAACAGTCAGCTGCCCCTGACCACCTCATCGGCATCAGCTGCTCGGCCGCTGTTTCAGCGGACAGTGCTGCAAGTAGACTTTACAGTGTTTGGAGCCTGATTGAACAATCTTGTGCTGTCTGAGCGGCAGTCATTGCATGCATGCCGAAGCACCTGTTGCCTTTGGCAGTGCAGGGCTTTTGCCCTTGCTATGCGCATGTTCTTGGTGTGTTAGAGGAAAAAGTGGATGTGCTGGGTTGCGCAGCAGGGTGATACTTACTCCAAGGTAAGAGAGCAATTGGAAGTGGTCAGAATAACATGGTTAAATTTGAAATTATTTTTTTCCTTACCTTTCTCAGCTAGACCAAATTACTGATCCTGCTGCATCTGAGAGATACCTAAAGATGGGTATGGACACTGACTCCTACGCTCTCACGATTTCATTTATATGAAGATACTCCAAATCAAATAGAAGGCATCTATTTGAAAACAAGCTTTCGGTGAATCACAGGAGAAAGACAACATCTTTATATTCCTGTCCCTCTAGTATTAGTAATATGCGTTCTTTTTCTCCTTGCACCACCACTCTAAACCCAGCTGGAGGTTGGGGAAGAAGTTACTAGAACACAGAAATCTGTAATAATTTACACAATTGGGGAATTGCACTCTTGCGTTCCCTATTGCCAAGTCCATTAACCTTACTGAAAAAGGGGGGTAATGTTTTTAGCTATACAAATCAGTACTTTGTCATTTCTTTCGGCAGTATTTTATATTTGTGGAATAACTGCCGTATCTATACCTGCTTTGAAATCCATAAAGATGACTCATGGTGGCCGCTAACTTCTTCTGGACTGGAGGTTTCTAAATGTTCCAGGTTTAATCCAAGGTTTTACCTACTTCTTGGAAGTTTAGAAACTGTTAGAAGTGTAATTAAGCTAAATGCAATTAATTATTTGTAAATTTAATAGAAACGGACCACAGCTACTGCGGGACAAAATTCTTTAAACTACTAAAAGCCTTATTCCGAGTTCTGCCATAAATTTGCTTACGGAACAGTATGTAACTTCCCTCTAGTGTTCTGTCAAGTCACAGGTCAGAGGTAATACAGATTGTGGCAAACACCATTTAAAGAGTCTGTCTGTCTGATCAAGCAGTATTTATTTTATAACCTTCGCTACCCCTTTTCCTGAGAAAGGAACCGCAGTGCTTTAGTTACAAAATGAAAAACATTTGTCAGACATACATTCAGTTAGAAATTCTCTTTAATGCAACTGTATTGTATAACACATAGCTGCCATTTCAGATCACATACTTTGTGATCAGTAAGTGGTGGTAATAGTTGAAATCAGATGGAAATCTGAAACACTAACAACATCAGTGGGCTGGGATTTTAAATGCTGTTGAAGCTACCTTGCAGTGGCTCGGCTTGTCCAATACTAAGGACAGAATGAAGGGAGTCAAGACTCCTGCTGAAGTTTGAAAACTCACATTTTAATTGAAATTTAGATAAAAATAACACATTAGGTACATTGTTCATGCTAACAAACGTACATAGTGGTGACTCAAGAACAGAAAAACAGTACCACAAATAAACCATGGCTCAAAACCTACTCTAGTGGGATTGCCACAGCCGCTCTCCCTGTATGAGGCAGCTGTGGTGTACGCGTTGCTGCTGCGCTCTGCTTTTGGTGGGCTTGGTCCTTCTCTGAGGTAGGCACCAGTGCCCGCTGCGTTCAGGGAAGGCTTGAGCTCCTCTCTGTTTACCACTAGGATGTGACACAGGTACTCTGATGTGGGATGACAATGCAAAATGGAAATGATTTGGCTGAAAAAAAATCTCAGAATCGAGAGAACTTTATTGAGTAACATAGATACAAAGGTGACACAAACAACCCAGAAACAGCTCAGTAGCAACGTTTCTTGCAGTGCCACATTATAAATAACGCACATGAAGAAACCCTGCTGAGCCTTTTCAGCTTTTAGAATGTATATTGCCAGATGGACACAGCTTCACATTTGAATTGTCTGTATTATATAGATCTGAGCATTTCAAATCCATCTAGAAGTGATTTTTGTTAAATCTTTAAGCTGCTGATACTACTGTTGTATTAATCTTCAAAATCAGTGATTCTATTGCATTACTCTATGCTTTAGTGTGTCCACACCACCAAAACTCCAGCCACTTCTTTCCCGGGAAGTCCCTTTTCAAATATCCTGTTCAAAAGCAAAAACTAAGGGGGGAGGAACAAGCCACAACAAACCCCATTCCTGGTATTGCACATCTCACACAAGGTTGTGTATGTGTATATATATATATATATATTTAAATATGCTACAATAAAAAAAAAAGTCTATGGCACTTTACAGAATACAAGTTTACGAAGTCAATCAAACCACAGATGTTTGAAGAATTCTTCAATACCACAAAAACAAAGTTATACTGAAGTAATGGGCACACAGGTTTTAAAGAATCCACAGCAAATTCTAGGTCCTATGCAGTGCATGTACATTAAGAAGCAGTTACACTCCGCAGCCCTCTCATAAAATTAGTTCAATTAGCTTCAAGCTGATTTCTTTTTTTTTTGTTTGTGTTTTGTGTGTTTTTTTGCAAAGTATCTTTGAAAGCTACTGCTGAGGTGAACTTCAGGAACAACTTGAAACAGCTGTCAAATTTCTGTCAAATTTAATGACTGCACCCTACACCTGAAAAAACCTTATCCAGGGGAAAAAAATCTGCAATAATAATGTCATCTTATCACTTGCTAGAAAAACAGAACCCTGAGAAAAGAAATTCTGATTTTTTTTTTTCTGTATTTCTTCTCAGCCTGTCTTCTATCTGTGCTATGTGATGAACATGGATATTCTTGCAAGTTGGTTGATTATATTATTGCAGAGCAAGTTGATAGTAGACCAGCAATAGGCAGAAAAGCTGGTTCTCCTTGATTACAAATGCAAACAAAAGCAAAACGTGCCACTGAAAATACCGCCTTCGTACTTAAAAACTGCACTATTAAATTTTTTAAGCATTCTGTAGCTCACAGCAGAGTTTAACCAGTAATGTAAATGAAGGTCGGTCATTGTATACGTCTAAGGCAAAGCAGTGTATCCCCTCTATACCTTTTGGAAGAACTGACCTTATTCTGACTGATCAAGTGCTCCAGCCAAAGCAGCATTTGTCACCCCAATATAGTGTCATAAGATTTGTTGGCAGTGGCAACGTGGACATTGGACTGCTACCCACCTACGAAAAGCTAAAACTGTGACTCTATTTTGTAATTAATTTTTAGCTGAGTTATACTCTGCTCTTACTCTTCCTAGCCCTCCGTGCTGAGAGGCAGAGCCGAGAAGAGCAGCGCCAAGCGGGTGGCCCAGGGGGTGGTTTGCACAGCGCCTGAGGTGTGCGTGCCCTGCCTATGGCATGTTTGTGTGCACAGGGAGAACACGGAGAAACACGCAGGTGTGGACAGGACGTGCTGCCTGTGATTTGCGTCCTCAGACACCACTTTGTGCTAGTAATTTTGATTTGTTAAAATCTTGCTTTGTGCAAGCAGGTGGCAGAAATGGTTCCAGACCATAACTTCTGGGCTTTTTTTAAATTAAATATTTAAAAGACGAGTGAAATACCTGTTTTAAACTAGAATACGGTGGATGTGGGTTGCAGGAGCGGGTGAATGCAAGAAGAGGGCAGATTTAAACAATCCCCTTTTAGTATTGGCAGACGTGAACCTTGTTTGTTGCACGGCAGCTCAGAGATCACCTCCGTGTCCATCCGTCATGTGGCTTGAAGGTACTGTGGGCACAGGCCCGTGCCGCGCTGGGCCTGCTGTGCTCCAGCCAGGCCGGCTGCTGCCGGGGTGCTCCCACACTGCAGCTGCCAGCCCTTACCCCTGCTCATGGCTGGCCCAGGGTTTGCAGTCATCACTGCCAAATAGTTCTTGGATCGCGAAGGACTTCAGCAGTGTATTGAAATTAGCTCGCTACCTGTGCACTAACAACGACTTTTTAACACCTGTAAATAACTAATGGCACATGTTAAGGGACTGACCAGGCGTAAACAAGAGTCTCTGCTCTGTATTATACAGTTAAGTGATGGAGAGAAACACTGTCACTGGATGAGGTTAAACTACCACGAAGGAAGACGAGTCATCTGAAATTCCCTTAGTATTCCTTAGAACTACTTCTCTGATAAATTCTCCCAAATACTTCTATGGCACAGCTGCATCATTCCTTTGTTTTTTAAAATACCTTTTAAATTTGTTTTCAGAAGTAGTTCTAGTAAGTGATGCAACACCACACGTAATACAACCAACTGCCTTTGAGAAAGGAATGTCATTTGTGGCAAGGTCTGTTTTATTTCTGCTGATTTAGTTGGAAAAGGAGCCATAGCACATGTGGTTCGGGAAAAAAAAAAAAAGGAAACAATCTTCCCAGCCATGTAGAATTTGGCAAGGCTTCCTGACAAATGTAAAGTTCTTAAGGACTCATGTGGCTCTGGGTCATGAGACAGACTGATCTGTAAACCAGGAATGAGGTTTCACTGGCAAGAGAAAGAATAATACTGTTAAAGTCCAATGTGCGATCTACATTTTCAGGAGAGGCTACTGTCCAGGCCAGGCTGTTGACATTCACAAGATAATGCCCAGCTGTGCTGTGGGGAGTTGTCATCTGCTTGGGATTTCAGAGTTTTAATAAAGGCTGTAGAAATATTTCTAACAATGGTCATTTCAAACAATTTTATCAGAATCAGGTGGAAGCCAGCATAACAACAGCTGCTCTGTCTAGTCAATGGAAACAAAATCATCTACCTGCTGAATAACAAGCGGCACACACCTTGCACTGCAAGTTTCAAGACAAAGAAACCTGGCAGGGACTCAACTTTTTAAATGCTTAAAGATGGGTGTAAACTGTGTCACGTCAACTTTGCTCTCTCCAACATACACTTACTAACTGAGAAGGCACTGTACTTTAAGGAAAGTTCAGTATCAAAAAGCACCTCAATGAAAAGTATGGTACCAAACCAGGTGGTGGTGACATATTCACACGTGAGGGGAGCCCTTGGAAACAAAGCCTAACTAAAATAGGCTTCTCTTTTGTATAAGGAAAAAAATAATGTGCTGGCTTTTATTATTTTAAATCCAAATTCTTCAAAGTGACCAAGGTGGGTAAGGCCATCTCATCAATCAGAATTTGTTAGTTACACATTCCTGCTATGTACACAATTGCTCACCTCCCCAGTCAGATTAATGTATCCTACTGTGTCCTGATCATAGAATGAAACTAAAAAAATCCCCAAGTATTTACATTCTGCTTTCTTGGCATCCTTTTTCTGATCCCCATTGCCCACCAAGAAAGAAAAAACATTTCAGTAGTTCATGGCTGGAATGCATGAGGCTCAATCACACAAATGGTAGAATCAGGTAAGCGGGTCTGCTTGTCCAGTCAATGGAAAGCAGACTGAGATCCAGGCGCTGGTGGTTGTCCCCACTGGAGTTAAAGGAGGCAGATAAGGTTTTTTCCTTCTTCTATTTCTTCTTGTACTTTGTCACTCGATGTGGCTATTTCAGCTTGCGCCGAGAAGACTGCACAGATGAACGTCAGAATAGTGCCACCGATAGCTGTGTAGAAAGCCCAGCCCAAGGAGCAGTCTCCTAGTTTGTAAGCAGAAGCGTAAGGTCCACAATAGCTTATTGCTTTCTGGCATCCCCAACCTGCAGGGTAAAGTATCAAGCCTAAGATAAGGAAGAGGCCTAGAAATAAAAACAAAAAATGAGTTTAACAAATGATCAGCTGAACACCAAACGCAAGACACAGAGTAATGGTTATCATGGTCGCTACTCACTCCTAAGTACCAGGATTATGACTCTTCCTCATTCATCCAACCTTCCTTTACTGATTGTTCCCTAGTATACACCGTGCAGTGTTTTATCTAAACTTGGAGCTATCCTGTGGTTTTTCTTGTGAAAGGCTTATCTCGTATGATAATGGCCTCGTTCCTAATTTTAATCTCTGTATTCCTCCTACATCCTTTGTTTTCACACGTTATTGCTAGGCACACAGAGCCTGCAAAACATTTGAGCATCTTTGCCTATTGTTTACACTTGCACTTTTCAAATACTTAGGAATGTTTGCATCCACTTTTGTGTGTGTTTAACTAGCCCTCATTCAGGTTTATTGGGTCATTCATCATAAACATTTTTGCCTTTTTTCCTCTGGATTTTTCCTACATTAATTTTCTCTCACACTGCATCTGCTTATTTGGCCACATTACGATGCAGAATAAAAATAATACTGCCAGTTCAGTAAGCTGCCTTCATAACGAAGGGATTCTGGAGTCAGGCTCCCAAACGAACAGATCTGAGTACACACAGCCAGTGCATAGGTAACACTGGAGTCCTCTAAACAGGGGGTCAACTGCTGCAGAGGGAAAGCACATTCCTAGTGATGCAGCAGCAAGTCTCACCTCCCCGCCTTCCTCAACAGCCCAAACACCCTGCTGTGCCTCAGGCTGGAAGCAGAAAGCTCAGACTAGATGTTTTGCCCATCTGATCGTCTCTCATAGTCATATTTTTTTCTCCTACGAGGACCGATCTTTATCTAAGCAGTGAAAAGTCACGTTAAGAATCCCTGCACACATGATGTGTCTTTGCACAAGGACGAGAGACTTTGCACAAAGACGAGAGATTTAATCAAAACACCTAATCTGCTAGTGGCTACAGTGCTACAGTGCTTTCTTACGGGCCCTGCTAAAAAAATCACAGTGAGTTAAAACGAGACCTTCCTCCTACAAGGTATGTATGAATGAGCTAAACATCAGGACAGCTCATAGCTATCCAAATTTGCTGTCTGTTTTCTTTAAAACTTAGAAGAACAGGAAGAACTACGAAAAATACTTCTTGCTTAAACGCAACCAGTTTATCCAGAAAATTAATACAGCCTTCCAGATCCTGTATTACTCCTTTATTTGTCCTGCACTGTTAAGCCCTTTATTCAACCTTGCACCCTGATGAAAATAGCTGGTAAAGGTGCTGTCACCTTCTAGAAGTGCGCTGAAAGTTGTGCTTTTTACGTATGGTGCTGGTTCATCCATTAGATTTCATCTAATACCAAAATTTCTACTGAGTAGTAAAATAGAAAACGGTCCTCTTTTCTTCCCTATACTAAGAGATTACCAAGAACAGCTGTAAAGACTTGTGTGCATGTTCTTAAATTCAGTTAGACTAGCCTGTTCTGCAGTACGTTAGGTTTCCTTAATTGTTTGTTTAAAGAAATACGGCCAGTGCAAGAAAACTTCCTCACTGAGAAAGAAAAGCTGGGTCCTAGTTAGTAAGCAGTTAATAGGAACAAAATCAAAACCCATCATCCAACTGTCTAAAATTAATGTCTATGAATGCCAGACATTTCACAAAAGAAAGTCCTTCCTCCAGTGTTTTTCTAACGATGACAGAACTCCACGGGCATGAATGAACTAAATGTCATTATTCTTTGGGGCGGCAAAATCCGTTAGCGAGTGATATCCGTTCTCTGTGAAGGGATTTCACCACTGCTTACATTTAAGAACCAATGACAAATTTTATGCAGTGTTTCCTGGCTGATTGGCCAAACTACATTAAGTATAAAGTATTGCTTTGTCTTGGACAGACCTGGATAAGCTGTGCTTTCATCCTGCTGAGCCCTGCAGCCGTTTCAGACTAAACACCAGCAGTTCCTTCTCCTTTATACATCACTAGTTTCCTGTTCTGTGTAACCGGCGTGACCACACTATGTATTTTTCTGAGTGTGCATTGGTATGGATCAGTTGCCATTTTCCCTAATGATCACAAGCCCTTTGGTAGTTAAAAATCACCATCACTGAATTAAGAAGCCGGATCTGAAATGCCAGTGTAGCTGCTGCCAGCAAGGAAGTTTTTAAAGTTTAGCACTCCACCATTCACAGACCTAGAGAGCTTGTGTTTTACAGCAAACCCGGCTTACGGCTGAGTCACAAGCAGGACCACGAAGCTACATCCATCTCCTTTCACCAAAACTAGAGCACTGAACAACCCCTGAAAGCTACTAGTTCATGGTATGTATGTCCCACACTGAAAAGCCGCTACCCAAAATTCTGCCCCCCAAAAGACTGCAGCACTGCTGTCAAGTGTAATCATCAGGACTTTACTGAAATAAAACTTTTTTTAAAGTACAGAAAGTTCCTAGAGAAATACAGACTACAGCCCGTAATTTGATACATTACAGCTGTTTTCTCATGGATGAAAACAAAATTCGGAGAAAAGTCTTAATTATGGACTTGAATACAGTCAGAGTCTCACCTGATTCTTCCTTCAGATAGCTAACTTTGTGAATCCTATACTGGCCTAGCACAAGAAAAGGAAAAAAAGAGCGTTTTCACTACCGAACCTACCTTCCGCTACTCCATTTCAATGCAGACAGAAAGCTTCTCAGGACATATACCTCTTCTCACTAATATTTATCATCATTTCTCATTTCATGAATACCTGGTTCCTACTTGCTAGGAAGAGTGAATAAAGATGATTCACTTAAGGCAATTCAACACACCCGCAACACAAACAGCACTCCTTGGATTTCACGCTGACTAACAGCAAGTGGAAAGGGACAGACTCCTCATCATGCGTTCGCCTCAAAGTTCCAATACTCAGGCCAACGTCTGAGCTGCGCAGCATGGAGAGATCCCTTCCTGACTCTCCCTACCTGCCCAAACAGAGGTGCTCATGCAAAAAGATCAAGAGGAGCTTTGCCTCCTGATTCCCAGTAACTACAAAAGAGACGGTCACAGGCTACAGAGCTCACCTCAATGCTTTATCGCCCACGAACAGAGCAAACCATGGGCTAAAGCAGGAGCCAGCAATCCAGAGCAGCAGCTTCCAGAGACAGCTGAAAAAGAACCACCTCTCTGCTCCTGGGAACATGGATGCAGAGGGAAGAAAAAATGCCAACGTGGAAAGAACAAGGTAAGATATGGCAGGGTTAGCAAAAGCAGAAGAGGTTGTGATACTGTTGGAAAGTCATAGTCTGCTTTTTAACAGGCAAAATGGTTAAACACTACACGAATAGCTCGGCAGTCTCTGTGCTCTTCCACCTTTGACCTAAGCAGCACTGCACAACCATTTTACGCAACACAAAAAGCCAGAGGGCTGTTTCTACAGCTAACAGTGTAGCCTTGATTTACAGATGTGCAAGCAGCTGCAGCTGAGCAAAAACCACTTACACGCCAGTGTGTGGCGAGACGATCCACACGGGCAAAAAGCATGGTAAATTCTCAGCTCATACCAGTGTCCAGAGGGCAGAGCCTGACCAGGTCGCTTACATTTCCTTGCTTCTTTGATAGAAGTTTCAGCTAAAGTGCCTACATCCCTGCCTTTCTCTTGCTGCTGCTTAGTCCCTGGGGCTCGCCTACCTGCAGCTCTCTCGTTTCAGTCATTTATTTGCGTTACCACAGAACCTGGCAGCTCTGCTCACACTTTCTGCCCCCAACAGCTGACAATCTGCTTTTCAGACAAGACCCACAGAGATGGAGTGCAAGGCACAAGTGAGGTAACCCCGAACACCACAGCGGCAACAGCCTCAACAAATCCACAGCCTGACGGTTACCAAATTTTTCTTTTGCAGCCTCTGAAGACAGTCTTCAGAAAAATGTCAAAGGAAGAGAAAGGCGTTTTCAGTTGTCTGTGGACAGCACAAAGCAGCATGGGTGCACATGGTTTTGTCTTCCGCAGAGTCCCTGAGGGGCAGGTGGAGGAGGGTGCCTGATGGGCTGCACGGAGGCAGGAGCAAAGTACCTTGCCTGTGAATTAAAGACGGGAGAGATCGTAGCCTGGAGCTTACAAGGGGCTGGAAAGGTGAGCCAGCGCCTTATCCCTGGCATTCATTTATAGTCACAGCACACAGAAACACAAGACCAGCTCCTAGTACAATCTACTGATATGTGTGTAAAAGTGGCTCTCTGGATTGATTAACTATTGTAATTCTCAGGTTTCTCAAATTTGATTCAGTTATTCTTACACTTTACTCACTCAAATATTACTTCTGCATTTAATCTGGATTGTGTGGCTTTCAAAGCCATTTAATGCTGTAAATTAAGACTAAAACACTTAAGCTTTTGTTAGCCATTGAAGTACAAAGCTCAGTTTTGTGTTAAATAATTTTGTCAGCATATCTGATAAAGCAACAATTACCTCCTGTCGACAGTTTGCCCTGAGATGATATCTGGCAGGAGGACAGCAAATATTAATGATGGTGATTTCTTTTTCTTAATAAATCCGTTTTTGCCCTTGTCCCAGTGTCTCTGAAAAGAAGCCAATCTTCAAGAGAAAGAACAGAGAAGAAAAATCGACTGCTCTGTCTGAAGAACAGTTTTCTGCAACGAATACCTTCAGTTCTTTGTGCTGACATACAGTAACTGCGTTTTAATTCACAGCCAATCTACCTGCAGAATTATTGGTTTGTTCCCCCTGCTGGAAAGAACAAATTTGTTTTGAAAACATTACAAGCTGTTTTTCACTGTATTCCTCCACAGGCTCGCAGAGCTCAGGCTTGCTCTGTTCTAGATATAACCCCCCTTTCTGAGCACAGCTGCACTGCTGTGAGTGCAGCTTCTGCTATACACATACTCTTGTTCCTACTTCTTCATTAACTCTGTCTCACTTCTTTAAATCAGTATGATAATTTTTCATAATCACATTTTCCTTTTTGTTAGTTGTTGCCAGCTCTCAAGTTACCTTTCGTCTTAGGATTCCTTAAAACAGTCTGAAAGAATGCTACACAATGATGCCAGATGCCTAGGAATGACATCAGAAAACTATTTAAATGACTTTTTTATCCAGAGACCTCATCTAAAACTCTTTGGTATAAGTCTGTCAACAGGGAACATTTTCCCATTTTTGTAAGGCCCACGTAACATTTTATTATCAATCTGTAATTAACCACTTTCAAAAAGAAGTCTTAAGACATACAGAATTTAGATGAGATTTAGCCTATTAGACTAAAATGTATTTCCTGATTACAACACAGACCACCTACTAAACATCAGCCCTTCTTATATTCCAGTGATGGCAAAGCAAGTCTTTTCTCCTGAAACACCAAAGCAGAACATTACAGCATACTGTGAAGTATCAATATAGCAGCATGTACCCTGTGTAACGACACTTCTGAAGACAGTTCAATAACGCTTTTTCTGTAGTTCAGAAGCCTTTTTGTATGTGTGCACCAAGAACTTTTCCCCTTTTAAGGGCCTGGAACTGCAGCAAGCAATTGCTCCTCCTGGTTTTCATGCACTGCAGTAGCGCTGCCAGGCTAACATCGTGGAAAACCAAATGACTGGTCTATCATTACAGGCATTTATATGTCACATTATGCGCTGGGGTCAGGTCTGAGTAAAAGCCTTTTCATTCCATGCTTGAAAGAAACCCTCGAGACAGGGGTTAGGCAGATGCTTGTTTAGCTAAGTGAAGGCATTCTATTTAGTTTTGACAGTCTCCTGTGCAGCTGCTGTCGTGCCATATTAAACAACAGCATATACTAACAAAGCCAATTTCCATTGCAAAGCCTGAAACTATCTTCTCGTTTCCTAGCAAAACAGCAAAAAAGCTTTTAAAGGCTGCTGAAGAAACAGGAAATGAAGCAGCTGTGATCAATGAGGTGGCACTGCAACAGGCTCCCATGGAGCAGCACAACCGAGCAACAACATTTTAAGAGAGGAAGAGAAAAAGGGTAAAGGCAGGAGGAATCAGCCTTGCACACCACTACACAGGCAGCGCAGGGGGGTCGCTTCCTCAGAGCAGCGATCCTGATCATTCTCATCTTCTGCTCAACAACAAGAGATTAACGCTCAGCCCAAGGGCATTGCACATGCCAGGCAAAATAATCCTGCCTTTATTGCTCATATTTCCAAACGTGTCAATATGCTACCTGAATACCTGAACAATTTAATGTGTAAAATATTTTTATAAATATACTACACTATCTTAACCCAGGGAGGCTTGCACTTATGCAGACTTTCCCTGTACAAATCCCTACCCAGCAGGAATACCACCAGGTCACCATTTGCATGCTTCTGGCCACTTCTTCCACTGACAGTCAACTGAAGCGACAGCTTCCTACTCAGCAGCTCCATAACAGACACCTTTTGCCCTATGAAATGATTCGGTAATCCCATTTTAAGAGAGCTAACAAGGCAGGCTCAGGCCAGCTGATGTGGTGTTCTCAGCACTCCACACTGGCTATAGGAAAAGGATGAGGGTAGTGCCGAGATGCTGAAGGGCACGCCAGTTACAGTATCCACAGCACAAGGCACCAGACCTGCCTCTGCAGCTGCTCTCCATCCACCCAGATGACTACCAGACCCATCAAACGCAAGCAGCTGACCAGAGGCAAGGTCTTTACCCAAAAAGAAAGGGGAGGCTCTGCAAGCCCTAGTACCTTGGATACAGCCTCTGGCCCACTTGGAAACAGTGCACAACAAATAAAAGAAAAATTCATAATGTTAAGAAGATCAACGCTTAAAAAAGCCTACCTGGACACCACACTTAATGCATGTTCACACGAGCAGAGGGGATGCGGGATAAGTCAGAAGCACGGCTGTTGAGGGTGGGGAGGGCTGTCGGTGGGCAATGCACCGAGGCAAGGTCCGTACCTCCATACCTGCAGTCACGGCGGCGGAGTGCAGCCATATAGAGATATCAGTGTACCTGGGAAACCCTAAGCTGAAGTAGGAGAATGAATTGTTTAAAATATAACCAGGTGGTGGCTCAGAACCTGGACAGATACTTTTTTCCCCTTTAAAATTGTCTCAGGGTCATATAAGGGTAAGCAGTTACCAGAAGAAAAAGTTGCCTAACCACTGCCTTCCCCAAACTGAGGAACAGGGTAAGATCCCTACTCTTTTCAACAATAAGTTAACTATACCATTTGCTTATGAATATTTTCCCATTTATTAAGCAAAAGAAAGATATTAATTCATAACCAAACCTATGCAAACATATGTAAATTTCTGGTGGCATTACTGATGTTGAGGTGTGAACAGGGAAAGAAGGAATACAGTACAGGGGGCTACTGGTGGGAGACTCAACTATTAAGTATATTTTGCTACCTGCAAAAAAAGTAAAAAATTAGTCAGTTTATCAGCCTGACGTGGGTTGTTTTGGCAGAATGACAGCATATAAGGGACTCGGAGTTTGGGTTTTTTTGATACTGGTGTGATCTAAGTGCTCGGACTTCCCTGTAACAAAGTGTGAGCCTGCAGACTCCTGTTTTTAGGAGAGAGAAGGGCAAATTTCCCATTAGATTTTAATAATTTTTATATATGTGGTGAGAGTCCCCATTAGTTGGGAGGGAAGGAAATGCGGAGACTCAAAGTAAGATTGGTACCAAGCCCTGAAATGACACCGCTGCCTCTTTGCTGGCCGTCAGCCATGTGGAGTCATGTCACCATACTACGAGGTCTCCTGTGTGGCAGATGCTAACCCTGCAATTAAGACAAGACAAAGCACCTTATAGGGTAAAAGCCAAATGTTTACAAGTTTTCAGCAATGCAGAGGTAACTGAAGATGTCTCCAACTGTAGGGCCACTGCTCAGGCACAGCCACGATGGCTGGTCACCTCTCACACGTTACCTTAAAAGCAAATGAAGCATTGAGCGTTTTTAATCTAGAATGGCCCAGTAAAAGGCTAGAAGCTGCTAAATGAGAAACTCATGGTGGATGGTAAATTCAGGGGGTTCCTGAGTCAGGGAAGGAAATATCAGGGCGTGTCAATTATTCCGTCCATGACAGAAGCACAGGAGAAGACTCACTACGTTTCACACCACTGACCATAACCTTTTCCACTACCGCTTGACCACTGAGCGCCATGCCCTCCAAACCATCAGTCACTTATGCTGAATCAGCAGAAAGGGAATGAAAACCACCACCTCCCTACCACAGCTCTGTAAGGGAGACCAAAGCAATAAACTGCCTTGGCTTCAGCAAAGAGGTGAAAGGGCTGCAGGCTGTCTTTTTCATGCCATTACATCTTGTCAGCACTGACCCTGCAGCACAAACAAGACATCAGGGGTGCAGGGAGGGGGAGGAGCTGCAGAAGAACTAAGGCTCAGTGGGAAGGAACAGCGAAGAGAGAGGCAGGAAGAGGAGAGTTTTGGGTGGCTTCATGGGTCGTACAGCAGCACAGTGCAGGTCATCTGCACTGGGGAAGGAAGCAAACCTCAAACCCACCAATTTCCTCCACCACTACACCAGGCACACCAAAGATAGCTCAGTGTAAGTTAGCACCCCATCTTGAAAGAGCCACTTTCATGTTCTTTCTTGCATTTGAGTGAAAACACAGCATTTGTTGAGTTCTCCTAGTGTTTGCATCGTATATACAAACAGCAGCATCAGTCTTGACTCTGAGGCCTGGAAGCAAAAATCCAACAGAAGGGGAGCCCCACTACCCTCCTGCTATCCCCCTGGCCTCTCTGGCAGCCAGTGCTCTCTCACCCCACGTTGCCAGGGCCAGGGTGTGAAGAAATTCTCGGCGTCTCACCTACGTCAGTAGAGGTAAGGGCCCTTAGTGTGCACATGTGCCACAGTACAACATTTCTCTCTGGGTAGCATGAGGCTCACACTGAGCTCTGTTTGATGTAAGAGATTTATGCTTGCTGAGAAAATTAGCTGCCAAATTTGACCACTGAAAATCTGATTTTTTAAAAATTTTTCTATTCTGTTTACAATCTGCTGGGTGTCTACTGGTTCCCACATGCCCACCTTGGTAGCACAGGAGATAAGCTGACCACCATATCTATCAAAACATCTTCACTTTATTTCTTTGAAGTTACTAATACTCTCCCTCAGGCTCAACAGCAATTTAGCACTTGAACTCAATTTTCCTTCCCTGGCATATTCCAACACAGCAGTCCCCTTCGCTTGAACTTTCAGCAGCCAAGTGTGTATTAGATGTCACGCTGGCATTTGGCCATATAGGTTACAGGAAGTGCTATACCCCAGACAACGAAAGCACTTCAGACTGTCAGGATTTCCATTAGAAATCTCCCTCTGCCCTTCCCCCCCCCCC
>Ga0065711_1026634_pt1 | contig 63950 bp, 25 predicted proteins | sample Hoacrofraction12_FD_59098 | JGI IMG/M metagenome (GOLD analysis project Ga0065711, IMG submission 59098) | Hoatzin crop microbial communities from Cojedes, Venezuela - Epithelial fraction 12 v2 (version 2) | ecosystem: Host-associated > Birds > Digestive system > Esophagus > Crop | place... | reverse complement strand
TCACCCAGCCCAATCCCCTGCCGAAGCAGGGTCACCCAGAGCAGGCTGCACAGGACCTTGTCCAGGCGGGTCTTGAATTTCTCCAGAGAAGGAGACTCCACTACCTCCCTGAGCAGCCTGTTCCAATTAGGATAAGATCCATTGACAGAATATTTTCCCCCAAAACATTCTACCTTAGAATTCCAAATTTTGCACTGTTTCTCTTTGCCTAGGACAGTAAGATACAGGGTGGAGAAGCAGGTGTCTGCTCTGAAGCAAGACTTTGTCCTTTAATGGTTCATTTATAGTGGCTTGTAGCTTTTCTAATGCAAATCAACGTTTGTTAGTTAGGTGCATTACAGAGAAAGTACTTGTTCCTTTAAAAAAAAAATCCTTTGAAGTTTATGAAGCAGCTTCGTTGCCTCATTTTTTTCTCTTGTGTCTTTGATTCCTGCCCCAGAGTGTGTGGAAGTATTAACAAGGTTAACATCTAGCCCTTGATGAAGCATCTCATTGTGTTTTGTTGAGATGCCTTTTCACATCCCTTTCCTTCTCACTGAAGGATAAAATTGTAATCCATTCTTTCTCGGCAGATGGCTAGGTAAACACGTGCAGAAATGTGAGGAAACAGAGATCCACAGTGACTTTAAAATACTAGACGTGTAGAACTATGTCTTCTACCCACTTGCCAATTTTCAATACAGCACTAGGAATTTGGTAATTTTAAACCTTTATTTCTGTGTTAAAATGGAAAAGCAGTAGGCAAAATGAGAGAAAACACAACTGTGTTCTTTAATGCTATTGCGAATAGGTGGTATGGAAAGATGGTTTTCGCGGACATGTTCTGAATTTGTGAGTGGATGTTGGGCAGAATGTGAGTAGTACAGTCTGTCTCATCTGCTGTCTTCAGAATTTAGCGCCGTTGACAGAGCAACTTTCAGGAGAGAAATATGCTTTGGAAAAAAGGACTAAAAAATGCTGTTAATCTGTACCGTGATAGGTGGATTTAGCTATTCTAAAGTAATCTCCTAAAATCGTCTGCTCCTTTTATTCAAGGCTGGAAAAAAAAAATTTAAGTGGCAATGTTTTGTTGTTACTACTGCTCTATAGTTCTTTATGGGTGGTAACGGAGAAGTAATGTAGATGATTTCCCATATGTAACTCATCTCATGATCTTGAGATACTTTCCAACCAAAGTCTTTTAACAGATAAAAATTAGCAGACAAATAAAATAAAAGTTTGATATTAAAGGTGTAAAAATATTAGAGAACACCATGGTCATTATTTTAAATATATTGTCTCCTTGGCGTTGTAAACAGGTTAACTTCCACTGCATGATCAAACTGGTTTTGGTTTGACCAGCGTGTGTGTGTTAGAACTCAAGCTACTACTCACTCGTACAGTCTTGTCCTGTTTTAGTATCTCTGAACTTAGATTACTTCTTATAGGTGTAATTGAATTGATAGAGGTCACAATGCTGCCTTTTTTTTTCTTTTAGGGTGTAAAAGAAAATGTTTGTGACAGTGTTTAGATAGAGTAGAATAAAATTCACGACTTTGAAACACTGGATTTAGAAATGATGGATTTGTAGGGGAATTGATTTTCACTTTTTCCATAGTAGGAGTTTTCTCTGACACAATATTCCTAATTCAGATGTCAGAATACAAACCCAGTTGATGAAGGTAACTTTGACAAATTTGACAGGAATCCTTCATCTCTTTGTGTATTTATTGAAGACATTTAGCGCCATGGTTCTCATCATCATTTAGTCATATTTTCTTGACTTTTAAACTGTCAATAGGAATATATATCAGCTGCTCAAAAATGTTAGCAAGAACACTGTAGCTAAAATTACATTGCATTTACACATTTCTTCTTGAATAATTTTCTGGTAACACTTCTTAATGTAGACAATTACCATCGTCTGGAGCTTTCATTTTAAACACTAAACAGACTTCGGAAAAAGTGACAGCAAATTTTCCACAAGTTCTATCTGCATTAGATGTTTGAGTCCTTGCAAAGCTCCGATATGCAGGATCAGCGTGCTTAATGGGAGAATACCTGTCCAGAGCAACTCTACATGCTCCAAACCCGAGCTGCAGAAACCGTACGCATTCTAGGAAGCAGCTGCTGCTTGGGTAGAGAGAGGCTTAGCAGCTGAGGATGGCAAAGGGCTGGAAGAGATGCAGGCAGGTGAAGAATAAACAGGAAGGTAAGTGTTAATGAGATCAGAAGAAGAGAAGACAGGATCACTGGGTAGATGAATATGATTGCAGTTGAATAGCTGAAAAATTAAGTTGGCTAATGTTGTGGGGAAAAAAGTCTGACTGCTTTCTCTCCTGTAGCGTGGAACTGACCTTAAGATCCCTTTGTCTACATTGCTTCTCTCTTAGCTCTGGGACTGCTGTTGACTATGTGTGTGTATTTATCCCCTGTTAATTGCCTTAAAGTATTATCATGTTCCACTACTGCCAGTTGCTTTGTTAGGAAGCAGAAAATTATATTTTACTTTCATTGTGCAATTACACGCTAAACTTTCCTTTGGTTATGTTTTTTAATAGCAGCCTTCTCATAGTTATTTTAAAATAGAAAAGTTATCTCATTCACTGTCAGTATAACGATTGGTCCACTGGGAAAAAAATAACATTGTGTCATTCAGAATTATTTCTTTAATATTCAGAGAATTTCCCTAGGGATTAAGCTTACCAACTAACGAGGTTTTTCTTCTGCTTAGTCATGGAAAAAAAATTCCATCTTTCTAATTTTTACCTCTCTTCGAGCAATCTGACCTGTTGCGATGGCTGGTCCTTCATGAGTTCCTCCTATACTTTAGTTCATTGTGTTCCTAGTATTTTAGGGGAAGTATTTTTCTGACTTTTGTGAAGTAGATAATCCATAGCAATAGTAACAAGAAGGATATTAGTTGTTGATCCTGCTCAAGACGAACTTCCTTAAAAAGACCATCCAGTGAGAAACATTAAGGAATATTGCTATCCACGGCAATGGCCCTGGTTCTGGTCCCTCTAGTTAACATGGGCAATATCTGTGTCTCTGAAGTCTACTGCACACATATGGCAGGGGACAAAGAGCCTATCTGATATATTATATAACTTTAGAAAATATAGGTTTGATCATCACTGGAGATGGATAGAACTATGGAGTATTTTATAAGGGTTTTTTTTTGTGCGTAGATTTTTTTCAAAAGGGCAAAGGAGGAGTAACACCATTTCGTTTTCTTTACCGGTTGCTTCAGCTGACTTTCATTCCCTAGATCTCTCTCCCAAATCTGCATTTGCTTGGTTTTCATGAAAATTACTGTAGAGAGGTAATTAGTGTTATTAGCGGTGTTCATTCTTTCCTATAAAATTTCTAATATGAAGCTATTGTGAAACAGCAGCTTTAACAAATAGCGGTCCGTTCTCATATCTGTCACCACCACCACCCTTCTCCTTCCCAAAAATAATTTTTTCAGGTTGGGGATCAGATACGGCGCATCAATAGGCAGGGACACAGATTTTTCTATAGGGATATTTAGATTATTTTTTTGTTGTTGTTAACAGAAGAAATCTATTAATTGTAGCTATTCAAAATTGTTCTTCCCTTTTCCTCCTCAGAAACAACAAAAGTCTGTCATGAACACACACAGCTAGAAGAGATTTTGCTGTCTCTGTGGGAAGGCCCAGTGTAATGAATACTACTCTTAACACTTGAGCTCTTTCTGTTGCAAAATTCACTGTTGAAACTCAGTTCTGTGTCTCTGACTGAAGCTGTTGTGCAAAGCCGACAGGAACATGCAGTTTGTTGAACAAGAACTGTATGGACATCTGCTGCATTAGACCTCACAACCATTAGCTTTTCACTGATTAGAGATAGTAGTAAAATACTTATTCTATAAAATACCTGTAATCCAGTATTAGAAGTCTTCACTACAGTTATGGTCAAAGCATTTCACACCTACCAGCTGGCAGTGTTGATCTGGCTTTCTTTTCATTAGTTAAAATCACGATCGCTGGCAGGGACTAAGGAATCACACTGTATGACTAGGGTCTCTTTTTTTGGGATTAGAAACCTTTCCTACCTCATGGAGAGGATTCCTTTCAGGAACACAAATAGATACTGTTCATGATGTAAATAACGTAAAAGTACTAATGACAGTGTCAAATGTTCAAGTGTGGCAGACTCATGAGAACCCAAGGAGAAGGAAATTGGTGCTTAGCTACATTTCTCCTGCAAGCTTTAATAACATTTTTAACATTCTGGTGATTTTTCCTTGAATGTTGTAGAGAGAAATGGCAGGTGCTTATTTTCACTATTTTCTATTTCTATGGAAACCGAGTGTTTGCAGTAACAGTCTTACAGGAAGCTCTGTAATTCCTCCCCCATGGCTTCTAGCCAATGTGGTAACTTAATAATTCATGAACATTAAGCCTGAATTTGCTGGGAAGCAAACTGTGTTGTTTGGAGCCGTTTTCTCAGAGCCAGATTAATTTCCCTCACGGATTTGGTGTTCTTTTCTCTAAGATATCTTTATAAAATATACTCCACAAACCAAAGCAGCTGCTTCCTAGAATGCGTACTTGTTTTTGAAACTGGGATTTTTGCAGATCATCTGGATAAGGCAGCTCATGAAAGAACCACCCCACCCGCCTCCCTCCCTGACTTTAAAAAAAAAAAGGGGGGAGGGGGAGGACAGGACCCAAACACACATCATGAGCACTTGCCTGAAAAGGAGGATTTTAAGTAGTCCATGAATCATTGTTCAGACAATATGCAAACTGAAAGTTCAACAAAGGTGATCTTTCTGTCTCAGGGGTTCAGGAGTCACCCCTCTTGATGACGAATTGCTCAAATACCGCTGTGCCATGGGATTTAGTATATGCTGTTGGTTTATATTTCAGATAGGAATTCAGTTCTTCACAGACACAGTATCATTCTGTACATATGCTTTAACTTACTCTCACACTTCAACTGAGAACTGAAGACTCATTCTGTGGAGCACCTGGGGATTTGATTATTAGGTCATTCTTACAGCAATTGTAAGGACTTACATTTTTTCCAAGAGAATGAGCAAAAATTAGGAACTCTAAGAGGTAAACATGTTTAACAGAAAATAAACTTGAAAAGCTTTTTACAGAGGATACTCCTAAATGGACTGCAAACAAATTGCTTAATCATCTCAAGAGTTCTGCCTTTTAAAGTACAATGGCAATACGTAGATGCATTCTGAAATATTTTCACAAAAAGGAAATTTTGTTAAAAGTATTTGTGATCTTTCCAAAAAGTAGTATTTACAAGGGACTTAAGCTCTTAGGAAAGCCAAAATTATTTACCAATTTATCAAAATTATTTGATCATGACTTTACTTTTCCATTTCTTCATGTACTTGCATAGGTGTCATGAACTTCATTAGAAACCCTTTCTTTTATTGTTTAAATCATCTTTCAAGAGAAAAATCAATGCAGTAGTTGTGGCAGTGGGAAATGGCTGAAATGTTGATACACATGCCTGCTTTCTTCATGAATGTGAGACCGTCTGGTTGAAATAAAAGTTCAGAAGTCCTGATGTGAAACTTGTTTCCTCTTCAGACAGATTCTACAGGATGTGCTCAAAAGCATCAGGGTACCATGCTGTCCTGTAGTGACCCGTTTTGATCACTGAGCATAGTAATGTTTTTGCAGTTGAAAAACATCAGAAAGATTTTGATGAATTTGGCAAATGGAATAAAAATAAAATTCTGCATTTTCCCTACTCTGATGTAAAGTTATACAAGCAAATGTAAGAACCTCGTATTGTTACTGTTAACCATGTTGCATGATGCAGCACAAATGGAAAGCCAGGGCCATACAGCCAGGGTTTTCCCTCTGCTACCACATAGGCAATTGGACAGCAGTAATTGCCTTCCTGTAAAGCTAGCTAATGCTGCTGCATTGGGGCTTTAGCTAACTTCTGCTATGCTGCTTCAATCTGCTTCCTCTCTGATACAGAGAACAGTTTCCTAAAATAAGTCCTGCAAACATTAGCTTCTGGAAACTGTAACAGATTTAGAGACTGCAATTCAATTCTCTCTCCCTCTCCCCACTGCCCACTCCCCCCACCAAACCCCAGGAATCTCTTTCATGGTGTTTCTCTGCTAACTTACAAGTGTTTTGAAGAAGCACTGCTGCTTTTTTTTTTTTTTTTTCAGCCTTGAGAAAATATGTGGGTCATATACTAGTAATTTCTAACATAATTCCATTGACTTGGTCAACGTATTGTCCTTGTAGAGCCTGTACACACAGTGGTAGAAAGAATGTGGTATTTCATGGCACTGATGAAAGAAATTCCCTGAAATGTGGTGTCTAACAGCAAGACTGCAATATTTTGAAGGCAAAGGTTGGCAAGGTTTTTGTTGTCGTAGAGAATGACTAGCTCCTGCTGAGCTCTGTCTGGGTTGACCTGGGATTGCAGTGCATAGAGTTCATTCTCCATATTTATCTGGGACAAAAAATGGTGCTTTTACAGTAATGCCTTAAAATCCTTGTGATATTCATATACCAACTCAAATTTTATTCCAGAATTATTGTCAGGCATATTAGCATTCATTAAAGGAAGACACTAGAAGAGATACTTTTTTGTGAGAAATTAAACAATATAATGATTCTCACCATTTCTTAAATGGGTAGGACGGAGTATGATGAGAGGAGGTAAACTGTGCTGGGTAGCAGGTCTTTGTATGTGGCTTATTTCTGATAGCTGCTGTGACAGCATTTTCAGACTTTTGTTCCTGAATTTTTATTTTGTATGCAGGTAGGAGTTTACATGGTACTGGAAGAGTGAGAAAGAAATGTAGGGAGACGCTTGAAGAAGATCAAGGACTAAAATACAAGTTACTAAGTGACCTTCTCCACTACCCTATGACCCTTTTCGCTCTGCACTGGCACATATGCCATGGAACCAATATATATTTTAAACATGACCTTTACTATTAGACGTGATCAGTCAAATGCTAGATTCTGAAAACCTGGTTAAATACAGCTTTTGAAAAGCATGGAGGTGTTTGTGAAAATTATGAGGTTTTTCAGTGTTCCCCCAGTTATTCTCTGGAAATAAGCACTGAGGAAAATAAGAAAAATGAGGGAGCAGGTTTGCACCTTTTCCCTTTTAGTGACATATTGGAATGGAGAAGGTGAAGGAGGCATTTGTTTCAGGGAGAAATGGCTACTGAGCCATTGTTTAAGGCAAGGGAAAGGTACAAGATGTGAGGTTTCTGCTTAAGGGGATCGACGCCCTAATGCGTCACTGTCTCTGCTTCAGAAAGCCAATCTCCTATACATTATGAAAGATTTTTTTTTTTAAATCTGAGTTGTTTATCATCATTTTCCAATTCAAACAGAAAATTGGTCTGCAGTCTTTCTACAGACTACCATTGCTTTGGCACTATGCGTCTGTGAATGCTGCACCTACATTCATAAATTGATACACAGTCAGTTTTTTTGCCTTGCAACCCCACACTCATTAAACCCACCAATGAGTTAATACAAGCGAGCTCACTAATCCATTCCAAGCTCTTTGCCAGGCCTTTTGTTGTCATTTTCGCATGTGATGCAAAAAAAGCCCCACAAACAACCAGCCTCAATAACAAAAACACCCCACAGGCATAATGGCACTCCTGCTCGCCCAATGGTAAATTTTGTCCTTGTTTGCCCCTTCCTTCATGCTGAAAATGTAATGTCCCAGACCATTGACTGCTTCCTTCCTTTTTGCAGCAACAGATGCCAGTTCAGTATGGTCCTGCTTTTCAGACAGTTAAAGGAGCCAAGAAGTGAGACACTATGCTGCTTTCATTTTTTTTCCTTTTAAGTAAATAAACAAGAAGCTATTTGACTTTGCTTATCAGAGCAATGTTTCTTATATTTGAGTAGCTTTAGCAATTACTAATCATGCAAGTGATTGTAAAACCTGACTTATTGCTGCACAAGAGGTGGTTTCACTATGATGTGAGTTAACACAGGAGGAGATCTTGTAGTTAGAGTAATTGAAGATCGCTTATAGCGTGTAGGAGCAAGAAGAATAAATAAGCTTTTGTTTAAGATACTGCTATTGGTGTGGCACATCTTAGGTCTGAACTCCACAAGGTAAAAATGTTAATTCTTTTCTCTGTTTTGGTGCATTTCTTATCTCTGGTTTTATGCAAGAGAGAACTGGTTTTGGGGTGTAGCTGAAAATGATTTTTTTTTTTTTACAGTAGTTTTGATCAAGCAGTCAGATTGCATCAATTACTCAGTATGTCCCCATACTTAATTTCCACCACTCATTTGGCAGTTACAGCTACTGGGTTTTCAAATTTTCCTTATGATATATTTGAGGATTTTTTAACAGAGTAGCATGTGTCTTTAATCAGTTGGAGCATATTCAGTTATAGTAAGAATAATGCTTAATGCATGCAAACGTGGGCAATTATTTCCATATGTAATTTACTTGGATTTGGTAATTTGGTTTTACTAAACTGGACTTTAATGTTGTCTAGATTCTGTGCATGCTCTTGTCTTTGGGCAGAAGATAAGCTTGAGCAATAGACACACTGAAGACTGAACTCTTTCAAAGGAGGTAGCTCCCAAAATAAGAAATTAAATGACTGAATTCCCATGAAGTTTCTTGACCCTAAATGTCTGTATTTTTGTCTAAAAAAGGAGCTATAATTATAGCTGAAGGCAGTTGATCTTCAGATCATTGAAAGCAGGGTGGTTATTCCTGGTTTCCTTTGACATAGAAATAAATTTGCAGTTGTAAAATGGGGAGCATCTGACTAACTAGTTTGTAATATGGGTCAGCAGTGTAAAAAAGTTCAGGTCCCGTTGCAGGATGTAGTAAGGTTATTAGCACTAGTGAGACCGTAGTGGAATATGTAGACTAGTTTCTGTAAACTGCTCTTTAACAGTAATACCAAAGATTAGAGAAAATCTGGAGCTGAGAGACAAACTGTTAAGTTTAGGAGAAGTGATCTGCACAGAAAGGTGGAAGAACTTGAGCTACTTTAGTCTTTTAAGACTGCCTATTAGCACTTTCAGTCTTTATAATCTTTTCATTCTCCCTGTCCTGTTGGTGGATCTCTCCTTTGACAGAATGACTCTTCGTGTTCCACAGTTCTCAAATGCTGCAGTTGCCTCAGAGTCCCCTTGATTATTTAGTGACACAGGCTCAAGAGGACTCAAGGGAGGATTGGAAATTAAAGGAAGGAATTTAAAGGTTGTTACTGAGGTAGTGCTGGAATAAGGGAACAATTGATGAATAGGCAGGTGAAAAAGATGGTGGTCTGCTTCATTTCTTGAAAAGTTCTGGAATACGAGGACAGGAATTAGATATTCTCAGTGGCTGTTAACAAGAAAATGGAAGAATTGCAAATTTTGAACAATTTCCACTTGTTAATGGATTAAAACCTTGTGAGAGGCTATCAAATGAACCTCCAGAATCCCTTTCTAAATGTTTTGAAAGCAGACTAAGTGATACAGCTTTTGGTAATGAATCAAGTACAAACAGACTAGCTCAGCTCCAAGACTTGACAGTCCTCTCTCCACCATTGTCAGAGGGACAGTCTGCACAGGATTCTGTGGCATACAGTATTGTATTCAACTTCAGTTATGAAAATTAAATGCTCATTAGTGCTGAAATAATTTTTCAAAGAGAACCTTTGTTGGAAATTCAAAAATATAGAACTTATTGGAGATCTAAAATATAATATGTAACCTCAGTGGAGGTAAAAGAACAGTTAAACATTATTTCTTGAAGAACTTCTATTTAATGTGTTTTATTTCTTAAAGTATGTTATATAATGTACATATATATGCATTTGTATGGTACATACATATATTATGAATTACTATGAAGTTCATTTTCTAATAGTAACTGTGTAAATGGCTAGTCAGAATTTTTTAAGCATGCTAGCCTAAATCCTTTCCTGTGTTCAATGTATCCAGGACTATTAAACGTATTGCCACTGTTCTTGAGCTTCACTTTGGTGTAAGCTGATAGTGCATATCAGCAGAGTATTACCGTGTGCTTTCTGTATTCTTCTGTTTTTTTCCCTAATTATTCACTACTGGATATTGTTGGAGACAATGGAGGCAGGGTAAGATGGTCCTTTCATATGGAGGGCTCTTGTTACGATTTGCTTATTTTTGACCATGACTCAGTTTATCTGTCTCTGTGGACCAGCATCTTCTGCTTCTATAATATTGGATAGTGGTATGTGTTTCCTGTGTTTTTATCCCAGGATTTGAAAATACTCTGTCAGCAGTACATTTTCAAATTTTTCTTTCCCCTTTCTGTAAATAATTTTTCATCTCGCAGAAGAGCTTGGTGCTCTGCTCATGGTTTGTTTTCCCTGCAGAACATCAGCCATCCTCTGAATTAAGAGAACCAGCCTCGATCTGACTACTGTAATGAAAGTGAAGATATTCCAGGTGTTTATTGTACAGGGTATATTACCTTCCAGGGATTTGCAATCAAATATGAGTGAGGCAACTCTGATTTACACTTTGATCTACACTTTGATTTTGGATGGACATCTTCACCAGTGAATACATTTTCCTCTGCAGATGTTATTTATATTGCTTATAATCTTGAACTGGCAGGCTGCTTGTTGTCTTGTTCCCTCCTGATCCTAGGCTGCAGTGTATTAGCTTTGTGTTTGTCTGCTGTGCCCCTGTTTGGTGGCTGGATTACATTCCCAGCAGCAGAAGCGAAAGAATAGTTTGCCAGAGATCTTGTTGGTGTAGTATTGATCCGTTTTATGCTCTTATCCTTAAAAATGGGACATGGTTAATATGCATAAGGCATAGTAATTATTTTTCAGTGTAGTAGTAGAGGGTGTTGGCAAGTTTACATTTAACAAACAAAGTACAGTCATTTAATTATTGTTTCAAGTTCAGTTTTAAAGAGGACCGATGTTGATTTTGTGAAAGTAACTTTTGTGGCTCTGTAGGTCATGATAGTTTTTTTGTTTATTTTCTTTAAGGAATTTTACTTTTCTTTGTGGAAGGAGACATGTTTTACGTATTACACTTGTAACAGAAGTGAAATATATGTTACCTCCTAATGTTTATAAATGAAAGATTTTACAATTAAACTGACTCAAGGATTATAATTAAGTGAATTTATTAAAATTAAAGTCTCCCTAAGCAGTGTTTTTGAAGGCATTGGAAATATTGATGTTTATTGCTGTGGCTTGGAAATAACATGGCTATGAGTTGATATCTCTTTAAATTACTACATATTTTTAATAATATAAAGCATGATTTCTGTTTGGAAATTGATGGTACAAAAATTATCTTCTGGTTTATTCCCTGTATTAACCAGAACTTACCTGTGGGCATCACTGTAACTGCCCTTTCTGCTCCTCTCCTGAAATTCATTGAGTAGGGAGAGCTGAATGCCAGCAACCATGACTACTGCTGAACTAACACCCGTTTCAGTTTATGTTTAAATATTTAGGGTTCTACAGTGTAATTGTTCGGACAGTGCTGGTGGTCCTGTTTGTGTGGCCCTTTTGCAGGGGCAGCAAAGCACTGAGCGAAACAGCTGGGAAAAGCAACCACTTTGGCCATCCTGCTTGAATTGCGTGCTATTGTGCATTTTCATGTCCTTAATTAGTTACCAGCAAAATAGTGGGCACAATACTGAGTTAATGATAAAGCTTAAAAATTTAATTAATGTGGTTTTATTGAAAATAGGTCTTATTTAGAAAATTCTGACTTCATTTTTTGTGATTTATGTATTAGGTAGATAGAAGTAACTAGGAAGTCCTAATACTGTTGTAACTGTTACTGTTATGTACTGAAGTTGTAATATCGTACTGCACTCCACTTAGACATCATATAATTCTTACAAAAAGATTAGATTATACCATGTCATTAAAGCATACTCAGAAAGTAGTTGTAGGCAAAGAATCATGAAGTATCTGTTTCTTGTGGGTTTCTTTGAGACATGTTAGCCATCTCCAAGGTTATAATCATCTGCTGCAAATTAATTAAAATTATCACTGAATGAAGTTGTGGGATACATGGAGATTGGAGTAATAATGAGTAACAGGGAGAGTGAAACAGCCGGAGAGTGTGATCTGGATTGCTTAAGATAAACCTAAGCAAATAAACATGCAGAGGTGTGCAACACGATGTACGAGTCATGCTTACAGAATTAGGGACCGTTCTGACAAAAGTAGCTATTCTGGAAAGAAGTCAGTATTTATAATGAACAGGTTGCTTCAAATGAACTCACAGCATAATGATGTGGTAAGAAGGCTAATATGTGATGTTTGAGAAACTACAGTTAGGATTAGTAGGGACTTGATTTCATACGTGTGAAATACACAGATGTGTGTACTTGTATTTGTGGTGTAGGTGATAGCAGTGCTAGACAGTTAGAAACTTACATTTTTAGAACTGTTCATGAAATGGTGTTGAAAAATTATGCTATGGGTAAGTTCTCTGAAATGATTCCTGCACTTAATTTCTTAACAGCATCAAATTGCATACTTGTTTGGAGAGATATTTGATTACATAATGTAATTAATGACTGATACCGCTACCCTGTAAGAAATTAGCTTTTCTAAAGGCCTCTAACATACAGAAGAAAGTGTAACAAAAAGCAGTGGCTAAGCACTGAAACCAGACATATCCAAGCTGATGTTAACCCATGCGGTTTAACACTAGGGATGTTTTGGAGCAAGCTACCAAAGGAAGTAGTGCGTACTCTACGTTCTCATATTTTTCAGGCCAACAGTGGATAATATGCTGGAAAATGTGTTTTAGTCAAATAAAGGTTGCTGGACTTGATACAATCATGCTGGATAAAATTGAAAGGATCTGCGATATGATGGAAATGCAACTAGAAGATTTAATGATGTGCTCTTGCTTTATTTCTGTGAACCTGTAGGAAGAAATTCTGGTCAATATGTAGTGTGTTGTCACATATCTAGTGAATAAATTACTCATCTAATTTTTTTGTATACATAAATTCTGTGTCTGTCTTAAATAATACCAATATCCATGGCTTACCATCCATAGTAAGAATTATGTATTTTGCGGTGCGGCTGGGCATGCTGCTTGTGCTGGTAAAAGGACTGTTAAATTTGATTGATAAGCAGTTCTATTGATTGAATCTTAATATGTTTGAATTAGTATATTGCTTTCATAAACAGTATATGCTGAAGGAGATTGCTTAATTGGTATTCTTGTTACTTTTAGTTTTGGGTGGATTTTAATGAACTCAGTTTTACCAAAGGCAGTGTACGCCTCAGCAAGTGTGCCTTAGCCTTTGCCTGAAGTAGTTGCAGTGTATTGAAATCCTGTGCTTCATATATTCACATTATTGTAATGTTATTGCATCATGAATATGCATCAACCTGATGTTTTCACCTGCAGAGTACTTACTACTAAAAGTCTTCTATGCTATTCCATGTAGATCAGTGAGTACTGTTTTATATGCTTTGGGAATTAAGAAAATTGTAATACCTAATGCATCTTTAAAAAAAAAACCAACTACCTGTTTTTTATGTTGAAGTGTATACACGAAACTCATATTTATTTGTTTTAATATTGTTTGCTTTTTAGTGAGAGGTTTATGGTGAGGTTAAACAAGAATGGAGGCCCCAGGAATCCAGAGAAGATAGACCGAATGTGTGCACTTTTCACGGTACGTGTCTGTTCCCTTTCTTCTTCCCTTACAATAGTACGATTGTAGATGTGGTCACCCTGCGGGAAAAAAAACCCAATTCTTCCTTTCCAGTATACTGAGTAGAACGGAAGCTGTTTCTAAGTTTTGTTATGGTTACAACTAAATGTTAACATAAGAAAATGAATGTACTTCTAAATTATTTTTATATCTAGGTAAATATTCTGAAGTACTTCCTTTTAGGTGTATTTTTTCCTGCTTATAGTTTGAAATTTTGAATATTTTCATTGCATGTACTATGCTCTTAGATAATAGGGCACAGGAAAAAGCTGTGTTGACCTGAACATAAATTGAGGCACTGTTTTCAGAATCAAAGTTAGAAAAAACAACTGCAACATCATAAACACACACAGAAAACAAGAAAATTCTCCAAACCTATTTTTGTCATAGCCCATTGAAGAGTCCATGTAGCAGCTCCAGGTCCGTGGTGCAGCAGTAGGCTCGCATGTCGGCAGTGCAGGGTGTGTGATGGAACAGAACGACTGTGATGTGCTGCAGAAGCAGCAGCCAAGTTGAGCTCCAGCGAGTTGGTTGTGATAAAGGAAACACTGTGACTTCCTAAGCTTCTACAGCAGGTCTGTGTGAATAGCTACCCCGTCCTGACGCAAAGCAGATACGACCAACTGTACCAGCAGTCTTTAACCACCTGTACCAGAATGACAGGAGAAGTAATACCCATCTGTGGCACCTACCAGATGATACCTCAGCTGGGAGTGAAAAAGCCAGATAGGATTTACCTCCTTTTAATAATTCTTGAGACTCACCTCTCACTTCACTGCCTTCTTGTTTTGTAGTTTTGGTTATGCCAAAATAGTAGTTTCAAAACACTTTAATACACATTTTAATATCCATTCCACACTGATCTTAAGTTCTGTTAAAAATTGCCTCAGAATCATGTGTCAGACCATGGTGTTATCTGTCAATTCTTCTCCAAAAGAATATGAAAATGTAGAGACACTGAAACTTAACAGCTCATCATAGAATGACTGTAAGGAATTTCAGATCCAAAGTGTGATAAACACTTTCCATCGTGACTCACCTTTAGCTACTGTGCATGCTGGAAGCTCTTTGACAGGAGTATTTTTACCTCCAGTGAAGAAAAAAGATGGCAGACAGCTTTGGTATAAGCTTTACTTCTGGCAGTGAAACCTCTGAGGTCAAGCAGGGCTGGACACTGAAATAGGCATGGTTCCCAGTACCATTCCCTTTTCTCCTTTAAGAAGATAGCTGAATTTCTGCTCTTAGGGAACAGAGCATGTCTAGCCAGATGTAAGGATGTTCAGTTCTGCCTCCATCTCTGTATAGGAGCTGCAGGTCAGTCACTGAAGTTGCAAAGGACTGACATCCATAGCAGTTCTGATTTTGGTACCATCGCTGAAGTGCTGCCAGCTGGTTAAACATCAGCAGAGGTAACAGTGTCTTCGTGTTGCCATTGACCCTGATGATTCCACTGCTGGTAACTCAAAACCAAGTATCTTTATCTTCCAAGAGAAAGGTAGCCAGGCAGCAAGTCTCGGCACTGGTGTCTGAATCAGGCAGAAAGGTTGAGTGTAGGATTAAGCATTGCTCTAAGGATTACTCCCAAAAGGCAGCACAGACTGGTTCGTATCAAGTTTCGCACTTTCTAGCCTCTGAGGTTTATCATTCTTAAAAAAGACTTTCACCATCAAACTTCCCCATCTGCACAGATGCCACACTACTGAAGGTCATGCAAGATCTGTCCTGTTTCATACTGTGTTGTGAATGGTCTGAAACAGTTTTGCTTCAGTGACCTGCAAACCAGTTTTTACACGGTTTCAGAAATACAAGAAGAGCAATGGTATGCTACAGCCAGGGGCGTGATGTAGTTCTAGAAGAGACCAGCTGCGTATTATGAATGGGGCCAGCCTAGTCTAAAAGAGACCGGCCCCGAGTATTGCAGCCGTGTGCCGCTCTATAGCACCTGTCCTTCTGATCAGAGATCGCTCCCAAGATACCTTTCTATTTAACTGTACAAAAATATCTAAGCTGGCTCAGTAGCAGTTCTCAGAGGTGCTTAGACTTCATGACTGTCACTGTCTCTGGTAGAATGTGTAGTCTACATATAACAGGAATTATGATAATTGGGAAAATCATCTGTGCAATAAATTGCACGCTTCTGATACAATATTTTTCATCAGTGTTTTCAAAGAACTTTCCAAATTATGTAGCAAAGGAGCAACAAATAGTAGCTTTTTGAATAACTATTTTATCTGCAGTGGTTGTATCTTATCAGAATTTCTTAATTGTGAAATGCTTCCAAAATAAGATAGTTTTATGACTTTGAGGTTTGTTCCCAAGTTTGTTTTAGTCTTGACTTTACACCTATTTGTTTATTTACTTGCCCTTCCCCTCCACTCTGCAGTATTTTTCTAAAACTCTAATCTTTCCCAGAGGCAAGAAGCCCCATGTCTTAGATAATTCAAGCTATCCCTGTCTTTCTGCTATGTCTATTGCTTCTAGGCATTCACCTGTCTCCTCGTGTAAGATATCAAAATTACTTAGGTTTTGGTTTTAGATCTGCTGTCATATCATACCAAAGGTGAGAAACTGCTTCCTCTGAAGAGTAAAGCTCACTCAAGCAAACCTCAACCTATGCACACTTTAGAAACATTCCTGTGTCTGAATTAAAACATGACTACACGGTATAAGCTTGCTATTTTTGTTAAATACCTTACAGTCTGTGGCCTACGAGGCTGGCAACTGAATTTGGTAAAGCTATTTAAATAATTAATTAGTGGCAGTCAGGTATCCCTGATTCTGCTGTTTTGGGGGTGATGGTTAGGTTTTTTAACATACAGTTAGACCTTTATAGAAACCAGTGTTGCAAAGAACTAACCATTATTATGGAGTAACTCTTTCCCATAGCTAGTATGGGGGGGGAAAAAGTAGGGGTGATTTTCTAAAAAGCTGTGCAATTAGTATTACTATGAAATTACCTTGTTTATCAAGCAGTATCACTGAAGAAGCTCAGAAAGATGAGAGAAATAAACCCCCTGTGGATGCAGTGCTAAGAACACCTTTCTGGACATTGATCTATTTACACTGCGCACAAGCAAATAAGAAATGTAGTTTGTCCTCTCCTGGGTCCTAAGTCATATGCATGGGTTCTCTGCAATTAGATTATCTGAAGACTTCCTCACAGGGCTTGGTGTTTTTGGTTGTTTGGTCCATATGATAGTAAGAATATCTCCTCTTGTAAAAAGCCTCAGCTGTACAAAATGAAATACAAGGCCATCTGGGCCCACATTTTTTGTCTTTTGACTGTGACACAGTATATTTTTTGTGAAATTGAAATGCGACTAAAGTGTGAACCCATCAATATGTGCGTGCCCTACCATTTTCTGATATCTTGACAGCTGCCCTTTGAAAAAACAGTTCTCTAAATTGCTGTTAATTAGAACTGGTAAACTGATAGTATAATAAAATTCCCCCTGTCAAATCACAGATATTTTAAAAAATCTATAACTCTCTAGAGTATTAAGCGCTACCTACAAGTTTTTTGCTTTTTGGAATGTATTGTCAGGCACTACTGAGACTGGAACTATGTCAAAGCCCTTCTTATCGTGGAACTTCAGTTTCTCCAAGACTTGCGAGATAAAGCCTGCCATACGCTACACTGGTATTTTAGGTGATGAGGAAAGCCTAGAAAGTATGTTCCCTTATTCATGCAGCAGCAAAATAAGACTTGAGGAGAAAACGCTAAGGAAGATTTATATAGCTTAATTCTTTGGCTTCGGAGAGACATGATCTGCTAGCTGGTAAGCATACCAAACAGCATATTTGCAACTCACTGCATATGCTGCCCAGGGAAATACAGTGCTCCTTTTAAATGGAGTAACAAGATACAGCCATGAATTTGTTACTTCCCTCCTGTAGTTTAGCAATGTAATGCTGTCTTAAAGGGACTGAAACTTCTCCTTAGAATAAATTCCTTTTATGCCTAGTTCTCAGTTACTGCCCAGATTTTATTGTGCTGTATGTCACTGTAATCTGAAGTTCAGTGTTTATGTGCATTGCCATCATAATCTCAGTTGCTGAGATTTGGTTTCTCAAGTCATGCAGAAAAGAAATTTCCTGTGTGTATTAAAGTTCATATTTTAGCTTTCAGCAAAATACATTTTTTTTAATTTACTGAATTGGTTCAGGAATGACAGAACTTAGATGTCCACAGTTTAAAATTTCCTCCCCCCTTTATATAACATTTGCATTATATCCTTCTACAGTGTTTTTAATACCACCTAGTTGTGGTTTTTTCAAAAAGAAAAGCTCAAGATTTTGTCTGAATTTGATATTTTTCCAGCTGATTTTTGCATTGTTTTTTAAAAAACAGTGTGGTGTTAGAAGACCAAGCTACATTTGTGTGTAGACAAATCCGCCAGTGTTGTTCTCCCCGCACAACTGCATGTATTAGAAGTGGCTATTACCACTGGGTTGGATACCTTTCTTCAATTGAAAAGGAAGAGAAAAAAAAAGGGAAGAAACATGAACACATAGCTACCATCTCAAGTTGTTTGCAAAGTTATATATAAAGCCCTAGAGCTGTTTTCAAAAAGCCCTATGTCGAAAGCATTTCGTACAAAGAAATAAAAAAAATTGTTTTAAAATTGTGAGGTGGTGTCCATTGGCTCAGTGTAGGGGAGAAGTGAACAGTAACTGAGCTTCGAACCTTCTTTCTGAGGTCTTCTCTTTCACATGCGCACACACACGTCACTCCCTCACATTCTTAGGAAGAGTACATTAATAAGATGATAGCACTTACCAGAGTGGAGAGAGAGAAAGAGGCAACAGCTGTTGCTGTAGAGCAGAAGAAGCCTTTTTGCATCAGGGTCTAAAACATGAGAGAATATTCTCACCATATGTGTCGTGTTTAAAATCTTCTTGTCTTGGAGGTTAGTAATATGAGGAGGACGTGTTGAACAATGCTGATATTTTCAGGAAGAAATGTTTCGTAGGTATTTCCTCTAATTAAAAAAAAAGGGGGAGAGGAGAATGTCTTAGAAGTTGATCTATGTTTATAATGTTATTTGAAAAAAACACAACATGCCAAGGAAATTGCAATTAAGACAGCTTCTAACATGTGATGCAAAATTCTGTAGTAGTTAATTATTGATAAGTACTCTATGCATATTTTCTTAATTTATTATCTGTAATATTAAAGATTTGTCAGGGTCTCTAATACCTTTTTGTCTTCATCAGCTTCAGCTTTCCTTTTGCTCTTCTGAAGGTTCTCCTTCTCCCATTTTTTAGCTTTTCTTCAAGCTCGGTTTTAAAAGTTTTGACCTGCTATTCTGTGACATGGAATGTCAGAGTTTTCTTTCGTGTATATGGTTGCTTGCCGTAAAAATAACTTTCAGGAGATCTTAAGGTCCTGTGTTTTGCTAAGCAATTACCGCATCTTTAAAACTAGTTTTTCCAATACCCTGTCACTGTTTTGAACGTACTAAATAGAAGAGTGACCATCCATATCACTAAACTGATAGAATGGCTTTAGCCGGATGTGGCCCTTTCTAACTACCATGCTTCCCAAATAACCCATTGGCATGTTTCAGCAGTTGGAAAGGGGCAGAAGGCATTTCCAGTCAGCAGTTTGCATGCAGCCTACCCTGCTTTGGGACTGTGAAGGAGGTTAGCTATGAACTAGCTGCCCTTGGCTCCCACCAACTCATACGGATAAAGCCTGTCGATTCTGTGCATGGTTGCGATGCTGCCTTGCTGCTTTCATGAAGTAATGAACATACATCGTATGAAACAGGATTGCAGCTGCACGTTCAAAAGCATTAAAATAAACCATATCTCTGAGTCTCCTACCTTTCTTCCTCTTCAGATTTTGCGTGTTCTGAGGAATTGCACCTCTCCATTTGTAAAATAAAACATGCTTGAAGTTTTATCTAAATTCTGACAGTCCTGCTGCAAATTTTTGCTAGAGCCATCCTGTGAGGCTAGGACTGCACAATGAGAAGTCAAAAGCCACAAAAGGAAAGCAGAAGCAAAGGAACGGGGTTAGGGACAGATCTGGGATCTGCGGTCGGGGAGTGGGGTGAAGGAAGCCAGAATGGATTACAGCTGAGGGCAACGCAGGGATTTAAATTTACTTTGTAAATTTAATACAGTTTAATAAGGTGTTTGAATTAAGGATTAAATGAACACCTTAAATGTTTGCTAGAGTTTTGATACAGCATCACTAGTCACTGGAGTCAGAATCTTTCATTTCTTTTCCTTCTAAACAACATCCCAACCAAATATAATCCTACTATGTTTCATTTTTCTTGTCTGTAAATTAGAAATAATAATACTTTCTCTTACTTAAAGATGCAGGAGCTAAATGAATGGAGAGTAGTACTGCGTGGTTCTTATTATTGCTCATGAGATTTTTGCAGGCACTTATTTTGGAAGTGCAGTGTTCTTTTTTTTAATGTCTATATTTTTTCCAATCTTACAGGATCTCAGCAGCAAGGACATGAAGAGAGATTTGTACATAGTTGCCCATGTAATTCGAATAGGTACAGTATGATTTATTACTTGAATAATACGCAATTAACAATGTTTTTACAATATTTTAAAATGTATGTTTTACTTAACTGACATGATAATACTTTAACCAGTTAGAAAACTCATAGACCACGCACATCTGCTGAGATTAATATTCAGACCATATGTAGCTAAGTGTTAAAAGGTTACTGATGACTGTTTAACAGGGACTTTTTTTTTCTCAGTCTGAAACAAAATATTTGATTAAACACCACATTTGGGGGAGGAAAGAGGAACTAAAAGGCTGTTTGTTTAATGTCCCAAAATTTCAAATGAGGTCTTTTTACTGATGATATATAGCCAGTTTACAGGGCAGGACATCAGCATACTTGGCTGTTCTCATCTACTAAGTCAGAGGCTGTTAGATATATATAGAGATCTGTTTTCCACTGTAGGAGTTTGCAGTGCTTCCAAGAACCCACATATGAGTTTGGGGAGATGCTTTTAAAACATAAGAGCCGGGAAGCTGTCACACCTGTCAGATGTTCTTTCTACCTGCTGACACTGAAAAGGAGTGTTAGCAGCAGTACCTGTCTGCTGGAAGCCTGTGAAGCTTGCAGTCCACCACTTAGCAGCAAGCATTTGCGTCTTTCCAGGTTCTCCTGGCTGCTTGCCTAGAGCTATCCAAAGGAGAGATCTGGATGCGCAGTACGTAGACCTGACCCTACCCAAGGAAGAAAGCCGTTCCTTGCTAGTTTGCTTCAGTAGTCACATTTTATAACATGGATTTCTCTGACTGTTCATAGGCCAGGCTAGGCTTCATTTATTCTTTTTGAGATTTGCGATAGCAAGAATGCAATTTATGATTGAAATTAGAATGTGTCTTATACAGTATAGTGTAGTGCTTGAAGTAGTTCACAGACAGCTAGATGAGTTTTTAAGCCTAGCAGTGTGTTTAAGTGAAATGACTACTTGATTTCTGGTATGTGAATTAAATTTCTAGAATCTCTTTTAGATGGAAGGTGTTGGATAGAAGAAAAGCTCTAGTTAAAAAGAATCATAGAATCATAGATTGGAAAAGACCTCTCAGATCATCAAGTCCAACCGTCACCCCAACACCACCATGCCTGCTAAACCATATCCTGAAGTGCCACATCTGCACATTTTTTGAACCGCTCCAGGGATGGGGACTCCACCACTTCCCTGGGCAGCCTGTGCCAATGCCTGACCACTCTTTCAGTAAGGAATTTTTCCTAATATCCAATCTAAACCTCCCCTGACTCAACTTGAGGCCATTTCCTCTTGTCCTATGGCTGGTTACTTGGGAGAAGAGACCAACACCTGCCTCACTACACCCTCCTTTCAGGTAGTTGTAGAGCAATAAGGTCCCCCCTCAGCCTCCTCTTCTCCAGAGTGAACAGCTCCAGTTCCCTCAGCCACTCCTCACAGGACTTGTTCTCTACACCCTTTGTCAGCGTCGTTGCCCTTCTTTGGACACGCTCCAGCACCTCAATGTCCTTCCTGTAGTGAGGGGCCCACTCGAGGTGTGGCCTCACCAGTGCCGAGTCCAGGGGCACGATCACCTCCCTACTCCTGCTGGCCACACCATTCCTGATACAAGCCAGGATGCCGTTGGCCTTCTGGCCACCTGGGCACACTGCTGGCTCATGTTCAGCCAGCTGCTGACCAGCACCCCAAGGTCCTTTTCCGCTGGGCAGCTTTCCAGCCACTCTTCCCCAAGCCTGTAGCATTGCATGGGGTTGCTGTGTCCAAAGTGCAGGACCCAGCCCTTGGCCTTGTTGAACCTCGTACAGTTGGCCTCGGCCCATCGATCCAGCCTGTCCAGATCCCTCTGCAGAGCCTTCCTACCCTCAGGCAGATCGACACTCCCACCCAACTTGGTGTCATCTGCAGACTTACTGAGGGAGCACTCAATCCCCTCATCCAGATCATCGATAAAGATTTTAGACAATACCGGACCCAAAACTGAGCCCTGGGGAACACCACTTGTGACTGGCCACCAACTGGATTTAACTGTATTCACTACCACTCTCTGCGCTCGGCCATTCAGCCAGTTCTTTATCCAGCAGAGAGTACACCCACCCAAACCATGGACACCTAGTTTCTCTAGGAGGCTGCTGTGGGGAACAGTGTCAAAGGCCTTACTAAAGTCCAGGTAGATAACATCCACAGCCTTTCCCTCATCCACTGGGCGGGTCACTTGGTCATGGAAGGAGATGAGGTTGGTCAGGCAGGACCTGCCTTGCATGAACCCGTGCTGGCTGGGCCTGATCCCCTGGTTGTCCTTCACATGCCCGGTGGGCGCACTCAAGATGAACCACTCCATAATCTTGCCCAGCACTGAGGTTAGGCTGGCAGGCCTGTAGTTCCCCGGATCCTCCTTCCAGCCCTTCTTGTAGATGGGCGTTACATTGGCGATCCTCCAGTCATCTGGGAGCTCGCTTGTTAGCCAGGACTGCTGATAGATGATGGAGAGTGGCTTGGCCAGCTCCTTCGCCAGTTCCCTCAGCACTCTTGGGTGGATCCCATCCCGCCCCATAGACTTGTAAGTGTCCAGGTGGCACAACAGGTCGTTAACTGCTTCCTTCTGGATTATGGGAGATTTATTCTGCTCTCCTTCCCTATCTTCCAGCACTGGGGGCTGAGTGCCCTGGGAATAACCAGTCTGACTATTAAAGACGGAGGCAAAGAAGTCATTAAGTACCTAAGGACAGAATTAATTAGTAATAGGGAGTTAAATGGTTCTAAAATATGAATATGTGTACTTCCATTGGGAAATTAGCAAGTAAATATTTTACCTATGTTAAGTATAATTTATTTCAAATATTTAGACCTAAAATGTTAACAATATGTAGTAGGAATAACAAGACAGTCTCTTCAGTTATATTATTCTAAACAACTAGAGCAGTGCACTGTCTTTCATGCTTATCAGGTTTTCAGTTAGCTGAAGAATGGCTAGGTAGTGTTTGCAATGAAGGGGTATTTAACGCTGTTTCCAGCCCATTCACCGCTGTCATCCGTTACCAGCCACAGATACCTTTTCGGATACCTCTGTTGTCCTGTGAATGACAACATGCCTTGTAAGTCACAAATGTGCAAGAAGGATCAGTTTTTCATTATCTGACTTCACTGTGTCATGAAGTCTCTGTAAGTTAGAATTACTCTGTATCACTTGAGATGATGAATGAAGCTTGTAGAAAGATACGATGTAGTTCAAGCTCAGATGCTTAACCCTGATGCAAGAAGTGCTGGACACATTATTATGTGTAATGTTACAAGTTGTCTTAGATTATCATAGTGATTTTTCTAGTCTTGCCATTTTTTTCACTCTATTAGAACACTACTTTAGCAGTAGGAAATTAATCATTGAGCAGCTTTGTATCTCAGATTTCTCCTATATGCACTCCAAGACAAACATGATAAATGACACAATATATAATATATTCCCTTAAAGCAGTTGTATAAAGTGAAAATTTGTGTAAATACTGGACTGTAATGGAAGGACCACAGCGACTCTTTGTGTGGATGCAGAGAGGCAAGTACAAGTTGTTTTCTTGGCTCATTCAACAGATGATTTGTAGTCAACTCAGCTGGATGCAAATACGCGTCAAGGGGCTGCAAGTCAAAGACAGCCAGACATGACGCTGTTCACTTTGCCCTTGAGTGTTCTGTTTGCTAAATGAGGTGATGGGCCTTAATCAAAGTAGCCCAGTGGGTCAGGTAGGTTCAAACGGACCTCTGAATTTGAAAATACAGAAGAAAAATGAGTGAGAAGTACAGAGAAGACTGCAAGCTGTAGTTGAAACTTACTGTAGGTGTGCATATTCAGAGGGATAATAGAGCAGAATGGACAGAATAGTTCCATATGAATCTCTCTATTTTAAATTTCTTTTCATTTTAGGTCGCATGTTGCTAAATGATTCAAAAAAAGGGCCCCCTCATTTACACTATCGCCGCCCCTATGGCTGTGCAGTATTGAGCATCATGGATGTACTTCAGTCAATCTCTGAAATCAAAGAAGAGAAGGATTTTGTTCTCAAAGTTTACACGTGAGTACCTCCTAGAAGGAACAGAATTAGGAAAACCACTTTGTGTATGTTGGGTGATGAGATACTAAAGACGAATTAAATATCAAGGTGCCTAAAACTGCGTTTGCTGCTTTATCCTCCTTCACAACGTAAACTAGTGCTGTTGGTACTGGGGTTTGCTCCTTTATTATTCCAGAAGCTCACAGAAAATAATGAATATTATCACAGATGTTTCAGGTATATGAAATGCTTCAGAAATTGCTGAATATTGCCCAAATCTGTGACAAACAAATCTGCACTTTTATTAATATGATTTAAATCTACTAAGCTGGAAAAATGCTGTATTTCACCTGAGAAATATGCTGTATTTCACCTGATGAAGGGAATAGTTGCTCGTGCCCCATCTCTTATTCCTTATCAGTCATGGTGACCAACAAAAGAAGTAGAAAACAAATGAAGTCAACAGTGTATGACCAAAAAACTCAAAACAAGTCAACATTTTCTGAGCAAGTATCTTACGTTCACTTATGTGTGATTTTGAACTTTGAACTAACAAATTCTGGTTATGAAATGTGGTCTCACAGTCGTAATAAAGAGCCCACAGACAAACAGTCTGGAGAGTGCAGGGAATATTTAAATCTCCTGTCAGTGAGGATAAATACTGGCAAGATCTGCTTTGCAGATGGGCTGAGATACAGCTGACATTACTTTGCAGTCTGTGGCCACAAATTGGGTGGGGGGTGGGGGGGTATAGAAATTGTTATTCTTTGAGAAATGCATTCAGCAGCACAAAGTCTGACATTCAAGGGAAACTATAAATGAAAAAATGGTTTTCACTGTTCACTGGAAGATTCTTGGCTATCTCTTCATAAGTTAGAAATCTGTAAGTCCAAAGAAAAGTCTCTCAGAGTCAGCTCTTCCGTTCTTCTTTTGCCAACAGTTATGAAAACTGTGGCAAAAATGTCAAGTTAGAGGAAAGAAAATGGTCGTCTGTCTTCTCTTTGCCAATAGAATCTGGATAATTTCGTCACCATTCAGTTTTAGCTTATCTCGAAACAGTGGGTTTTGGTTATGTAGTTGATGTTGTATTGGCCTTGTAGATTGCAACTGCAACATTTTGTATGTTTACAGTAATTGAACGTTCTGAATAGCAGATCTCCATTTTGATGTCCTTTTAATACATCTTTGCCTTCTTATTCACTGAAAAATAGGAGAGAAAAAAACTGTAAAATACTGGACTTCTCCATTTCCCAGTGATAAAGTCATGCAGCCAGTTAGAGCAATCCAAAGTCCTAGTTCTAGAAACAAAAGAATCACAGGACAGAGAGCTTCCTTTTTCTTCCTCTTAATCTGAAGAGTTTTGTAAATGTGGATTCCCTTCACACCACCCAAAGTACCAGCTGTATCTGCTGAAATGGCGAAGTATGTTTTTAGCAGCTGTTCTTCACGTCTGCTTCCCCACACCCGTTGTAACATCAGCACGCAGCCGTTACTGCTTTCCCAGAGAGGACGGAGAGCCCATAACAGAATTCAAAACTGTGATCAGATACTTGTAAATTTTTATGACTATTATCATTTGGCTGGGTTGTTACAAGTCTTGTACATCATCGTTTTATGCTACTGCTGTTTGGAGAGCAAAAATCTTCAGAAGGGAAAATGGATATATCTAAAGGGCACCAGCTTATGCCTTTTGCAGCTTTAATAGCTGTTGGTCTTCCACGACACAATGTTTTCGTGGGTTTATCTGCTTGCATCTTCTCTTTGGACATTCTTTTAGCTAACCTACCTTTTCTTGCTTTGTAGGGTAAAACTGAAATGACAGCTTTTTGTCCTTTGTAAGTTTAAAATTGTATATGAATGCTTAAACAGCACTGAACTGATTTTCTTACCTGCTGCTCTCATTTTGATTATCGTTAAAATGCCTCAGGCCAATTCAAAAATATCATAAAGATGAAATAAGGAGGGAGGTGTGTTTGTATTTTTAAAGTAGCAGTAAAAAGCATTCTTTTGTAACGCTAAAGCTTACAGCTGCCAGAAATGAGGCAGTCAGCATGCAGCCAGAAAAGCCTTTTCATGGCACGAAGCTGGAAAAAATTTGAGAGACTAAAAACCAAACTGCTGAAACAAATACATGATATTTCAATGGAGAATTTTGCTGGATCCACAAGAGGGAATGCTTATGAAAAAAAAAAGAATCATTTTACTTCACCAGTCTTTCTCAGCTTGCCTTATTATTTTTAAAGATTTATGTCTGAAAAATACTTATTTCTCACAATCCAGATTTTCCTGTTTGTTAATCCTGCAGTCATGTTATAATCTTACTAAGAGGATATAGTACCACAGCTCTAGTTATAAGCTCATTATGTAAAAGTTTGAAGGTTTGCTTTTATAGTTCTTTTGCGTAATATACATGTAAAATATTTTAAAAGTGAGGTGGAAACTGAATTTTTACTCTGTCTTTTTTTCCTGAGATCACTTGATTTCATATTTGTGTATGAATTTTTATCTTTAATGGAGTTTTTTGCTCATTGCACGTTACTCTATGTTTCAATCTTCCCATTCTCCTAAGAACTTCATGTATTTCTCTTTTGTGTTATTTTTTTCAGTTTTATTTTTTGTCGTATTTTCTCTCAATCCTTCATTTTGCTCCTTCTCCAGCAGTGTAGCTCTTAACATTCCATCCTTTTAATGTGATGTATTCCCTGAATGCCTTTCCCTTTTGATACTCAGTTGTTGCTATTTGCCCAGCTGGACAAGAACGTACACTGCATTTCTGTCCCCATCTGTTTGACATCAGGGTCTGATGTGGTATGGCAGACGTTCCAAATGGTAAATTTACTGTAGAACCAGCCAACCTGAAAAGATGATGGATTGCTCAGGAGAAAATTCTTATTTAAACTAGAAAGACATTTTGTGATGTATTTGGCATTTAGACAAGTAAAACGTTAACACAATAAAATGCATCACAGGCAAGTATTTTCAGGCCAGCATTTCAAACTTGGGATAATATTCTTCTTCTTTGTGTTCAGGAAACGTAAAGTGCAGCTTATGTTGGTAGTTGATACAAAACTAGCTTTAAGCTATCTTTATAGTCCACTGATTTTGGGATAACTTTGTTCTGGGTTAATTTGCAGGCATAAGTCATTGGAGGCTGAAATCTATTTTAACTTGCACTCCAGAGGATGGTACAGCAACTAAAAAGTTACCAGAGGTTAGGAATTTTCTGTAGTCTCATCTGTGAGGATGGAGGATGGTACAGAATTTGTCCTGTAGGTTATCTCTCTGCTTTAAGGAGAATATTATTTGCAGTAGGATAAATGACTTTTACTGCCTTGGCAATGTGAAGATAATTATTATTTTTTCCTGACAAGTAAGCTGAATGTTGGTTAAAGTTTGCAGTTAGCACAGAACACCACAATTACTGAAAATGTTTTTGTACTGTCCATTAATGTCTTAGCCCTGTTGTGTTTTGGTTTTGAGAGATTGTTTGGGGGAGTGCAATGTCGTCAGTCTGCCATGCTGTTAAGCTCTGGAAGGTCACCTCAGTGCTGACCTGTCTTGATTTACTGTGTGGATATCTGATCTCTCCTCCCAAAAAGGATATAGTAGTTATAGAAGGTATGGAGTAGAGCAGCTAAAATGTTTAATGGCATAGAGTCATTTCTCTATGAGAGAGATTGAGAGGGTGGGGAGCTTCAGTTTGAAAAGGAGAAAAGTGGTGGTGGGAAGGGACATGACCAAGAATTACAAAATCGTGGTGGAGGGTAAACTGTTGTTCACAGAATACAACAGTACAAGAATTAGGGATGCTCAATGAAATTGTTAGGAGGTGACATTAAAAAAGGTGGAAGAAAGTGCTTTCTTTAGAAAGCAGGTAATGATCTTCTGGGTTTTATTGCCACAGGACATTGTGAAAACAGGCAGCATTAGCAGGTCCAAAGGGCATAAGACAAGTTTATGAACAGCAGGTCCATAAACAGAGGAATAGGAACAGACAGGGATGCACACTCCCATGTCGCTAATCCAGCAATCCCAGGGCAGGGTACATGAGCCTGACTGCTCATGTACCCTGCCCAAGTAGTATCTTCTATTGCCAGTGGGGGAAGCATTGGTTGTTTGGGGTTTTTTTATATTCATAGGTTCTTAACAATCAGCTGAGATGTCTGTTACCTAAACCCCTGGCAGTGAAAGGGAGAATGTTGAGAAAGATGGAGCTAAGATTTTAGGCGGTATAACCCCAGTCTCACTGCAGCAGGTGACCTAAGAATACAGCCTGGTCAGTGTTTCGATAGCATGCTGGGAGGAAGTAATTCTTAATGGTTTTTCTCCATTTTTCCTGTTTCACTGTCTGTGCTTCATGTTTAATTTATTCCAAGTTGTCTATGTTCCTTTTGCTTTTATAATAACCATCGTTGCAGGGGGTGTCAGTAAGTGTGCCATAACAGGCTTTGCAGGTTATCTCATTATTCTTGACAGTATATGGTTTTGTAATACTGAAGCTGTAGAAAATTACTAGCTACTACTTGTTCTAGATAGCCTTAATTCCTTTTGCCATACGATTCTTCAGTTATATAATGCCGCAGACAAAGAAATCCCTGCTGTCTTCACAGTAGTTGGTTTGTGTCTTACCCTGATTTTGCCAACATTATGTACTCTTGGAGGGAAACAAAAAAAGGAAAAAAGTGTTGATATGATTGGCAGAAGTTTTATAAAGTGATTTATTTCTCAAAACTCCTGTCTTTCTAGGAGTTGAAGGCTTATAGTCTTAATTTCTTTTTTCTTTTTCTTTTTTTTTTTTGACTTTGAACAGTCAATAGAAGAGAACTTTAGTTTAAGCATTTAATTCAATTGCACTTCAGAAGAAATAAGATTCACTATTGCTGCTGAGTTAAGAATTGCTGACTTCATGGGGAATCTTTAAATCTTGCAGTTGTGATTGAAATAAGGCACAATTGAATTTAAAATGTAATTAGACTTGATCAACATACTGTTTTTTTATTTTCCTTTTTTTTGTTGTATGACCAATAGCACTGTTTGTGATGTTCCATTTTTATTTTTCAGTCAGATTATTATGCTAGTAAAATTGTCATTTCAGCTGTGCTTACACTAAAGTACTGCGTAACATCTATAGTGCATCCCTTCGTTATGTGGTAACAAGCTATAGCACTGATGGCACTTTTTTCCTGATGTGATTCCATTCAAGCTTAGTGAGTTTAGGAGGTTGGTTATACAGCTTTACGTATACTAGTGCAAATAAAGCTGTGTGACTTCAACGTTAAGATAAATAAAAATCGTAATTCAGGTTAATAGGGACCTCTGTAGTGCAACCTCTTTCTTGAGGCAGGGCCCGGCTATGAGACAACACGAGGCTGCTCAGGGCTTTATCTATTTGTGTCTCGATGTCCTCCAAGGATGGAGACTGCACAGCCTCTCTGGGCATCCTGGTGCAGTAATCTTGACTGTCCTCGTGGAAAAGCTTCTTCTGATATCCAGTCTGAACCTTTTTTGTTTGTGTGTATGCCTGCTGCTTTACATTGTCTCACTATGCACCACTGAAGAATCTGGCTGGCTCTTTTGTCTTAATAACTGCTTAATAACTGTAGGCCTTGCTGTTAATGTTCCCCCTCTTGCCTTGCCTTCTCCAGGCTGAAAAAGCCCATTCCCTCAGCCTGTCATCCTACAGGATGTGCTCCATCCATCCATCCATCCACAGGTCTCACTCCAGTTGTCTGGTTTGTATTAGGGAGTCTGAAACTGAGCACAGCATTCTAGATCCAGACTAACAACTGCCAAGTAATGTCTTTTCCCAACTGACAGTAGAAATAATTAAAGAAAATAGTAGTTGAACATTGATATGTTGTGTAAACAGTAATTTACCGAAATATAATTTTGAATATAACTTATCACTGGAGAAAGTTTTCTCTAAAAGGCAAAGACTGTATCTTTGCTTTGTGAAAAGGTTTGGGAAGTTCACTAAGCATACAGCACGAGTTACTTCTTGTGGGAATAAGATTTTGGGTTGAATAAAAGTTACAGGATGAAAAAAGTCCTGAAGCAGTAACAGGTGCATATAAAATATGATATAATAATGTAGCTCAGTAAGTATTATTTCATATATGTAGGGATTTTTTATCTTCCAAGATGTTAAGTTAGAAAAACACTTAAACAGCTGCAAAACCTGTATGACGCCCACATTTTGGTCCCTACCATTGTCTGAATACCTCAGGTTTGTCATCTGTGAATATGTAAGTTAATATCTAAACTCTGTAAAAGAGCTTAGGAGTTAGTTGTGGTCTAGAGACAAGGAAACTTAATGAAACTGAAGATCTGCCTGTGTCTTCTGAGGGCCTGATTGTACAGGCAGACCCAGAAGACCTCTAAAGGTGCTGGTGACACTGAATCCACTGCTAAACACAACAGCCATAGTCACTTTTATTAAAACACAGTTCACAAGAGAGAGGATTATATGGCTCATCTTTCAAGTAATAGCTTAATAAAGAGGGACACTTCAGTTCTTCACCTTGTGCACCCCCAGCCACCCCAATCTAATGTGTCTCTCTCATACAATAAGATGGTAGGCTATGGACTCAGAATGTCGGGCTTATTTGCTCGATTATTTTCTCAGTGGCACTGCAATTCTTGCATTTTTGGCTCTGGATCCTAAATGGAAGTGTGGCACTTCTGACTCAGGTGCCCAAGATCCAGAAAGAAGCAAGCATCCAGGTGTGTTCTTAATCTGTGTCCTGCTTTGCTGGCTCTCCACTCACATGGTGATTATTTTGTGAGTTATCATTAAAAGGTATCTGTATTTCTTCATGACTGGAAATTAAACGGAAACACTTGTCTCTAGTGCTCTCAGCCACCTCTGTCACAACATAATTTCCCCATTCTGCAGTGTCACTAGTTTCTCTCTTCAAAATCATGCCATCAGAGTAATGAGAATATCTATAGTTATTTACAGAGGATTTTTTTTTTTAATGTTGCTTCGTTTAGAAGTATTTATACGTAAGGGTGAAGGGCATGGAATGAAGCAGTAAGAGATACTGGTTTTTGACTTTCAACTACACAGTTATGCAGCCTGATCTTATTGTGATGGAGTAGCATCATGATGCAGTAGAGAGCGCAGCTCATTCTTTATCATAGTCATATCTTCTTGTTGTCTTTATAATTCTTATTAACTTGTATTTTGAAGTTAATATAATAAAATTTAAGGAAACAATCCTGAGAAGGGTTAAGAATGAAGGAGGGAATTGGAAAGTTAGCCATAAAAAAACAAACAGAAGGAAACTCTCATATAAGTGCATGCAATGTCATGCAGTTAAAGTCTCTGAAATTGCTAAGGGCATCGAAATGGTGATGGGAGATGTTGGGAGCTGTTGAATCCAGTAGTCCAACAGAGGTGAGGCTGCCACAGCTCCATGCCCCCAGGCGCAGCCAGGCGCAAGGCTGAGCCCGTATCCCACATGTGTACATACACACCGTACACATACAGCTGGCCACCCAGATCAGACAGGTAGAAAGCACACATTCATACAAACACGTACAGCACCAAAGGTCTCATCCGATTTTCCTCTCTGGTTTATCAGGGTATAAAGTTGTTAGTGGAAAACATATATCTAAATATGTGCACACACTGCAGATCTCTCCAGTCCCTGGTTTTAGATACTCAGCTCAGGCACAGGGCATGGCCAGGCAAGCATACTGACAGCAACCTGTTTACATGACTGGGCCATTTTATACCCTTATCCCTCTATTTCCCTACATAAGTCTTGAACAGTCCCAAAACATTCTTCCCCGGCATCCCATAATGAGTCCTGTATCACCGAAGGCAGTGACCCGTTTCAGTCTTCAAAGCGTTGCAGAGAGCCTTTCTGGCTGACTCGTCTTGCTGGGTGTTAGACCTGGACAGCATGCTTAGCATCCTCCTGCCACAGCCATTGTTCCCCCATCTGCCATTGTTCCTCTTCTCCTTTGCGTTCAGGGTGAACCTGTAACTGCGTAACCTAGCAGGAAAGATGGAGTTAGTAAGAAATATTTAGAACAGCTTTGTTTGTAAGTGCTGCTCTTAAGTGGTGGTCTTGGTAAGATGTACATCCAGCTGGTTTGAATCCAACTGGTTGTGCAAGTGCAGTGCAGCCAGCTATCCTGCCTGAATGTTGATTGAACAAGGTCATAATTCATACACCAAGTTGCTGTGTATTATTGAAACTGATATTAACAACTGAATTTTTATTGGTGAAAAAATTTGAGTGGAAATACGAGAAATCTGTTGACAGATAATTATGTTGTAATTGCTATCCTAGAAATTTATTGAGGATTTACAGACGAGAATGTAACTGAAAATGAAATATAGCAGTATTTACAAATGTTTATTAAAATTACATATAGATGAATAAATAATTGTGAAATGCTCCTTCTGAAGACAACACACATACAGAAGAATACTCTGTGGTGTTATATATTCTTGTCCTGCAGTTTGGGGGGGTGTTGCATCATATTTCAAGGCATTCTGTAAAATACGTAAGTAAGCAAAGTCTTGTTGTAAATGCCTGAGATACTAAAAAAGTCAGGGGTTTATTTAGTGTTTCAAATTTCACATTTTATTTCTTGATTTTAAATTTTTTTTAATTAAGCACAAAAAGGTAATATACGGCAACAGGTAATTTCACCTTAAAATTAATTTTCTACATGCATAGAATTCATATAGAATGTCCAGAGCTTGCTTCATTCTGTCATAATATGAAGAGTGAAAGAATGGCTTCAATGACAGAGAAGTCACCACAGGCTCCAAAGCGTCTGTAAAAAGAAGATAACTATTAGGGAATGTTTTGTTTCCTTCTACTTTGACAAACAAGACTTAATGTGGAATTTCTCTCATTCATCAAAACCCCACAACCTTTCACACTATCTCTACAGCAAAGTTGACTTTCCTGTCCGAAGATGGTTCATCAGAAAGCTTTTAACTTGAATCAGTGTTCTTTTATTTTAGGTGTAACAACGAAAATGAATGGTGCCAGATTCATGAAAATATTATTCGCAAGTCCAGCACCAAATACACAGCACCCAGCTCAAACTATGGTAAATATTTACTTGTACATTTTTGTCATAATAACAGCTGAAGATTTCCTTTAGGAAACTGCGAATTACTTATAGCAGAGAAATTCAGTGAAATGTGAGATTATCCATAGCTGAATTTCCTACCTGTGATGATTTAAAAGTATAGCTAAAATACATTCATGTTCAGTTTACAGGTGTAAATCTGTATTGTGTCTGCCAATTTAAGCAGAAGTTGAAAGAAAAACCACACCTGATATCTTTCCTTCTCAGATATGGCTGACAATAATATTAATTCAGCATGCTATATTTCCTTCATCATTATATCTATAATGTTATTTTATCTCAAGAGAGGTCCGCAGTGGAGAGCGCTAGTGGCTTGCTACAATATTAGCTTACTCTGTGAGTCTTCATTTATTGGCTGTTGCAGTTACGGAGTATATCTGTGCCTGTGAAACTGCTGGCCCATGGGAGGACACAGCATAAGCAGCCATCAGCATTGGCAGAACTCCTTTAGAAGTTTTTTTGTGACACTGACTTAAGTTACAGTGACCAGACTTGGCTGCACAGGAATTGAAGAATTTAGATTTTATTCATCAGAATTTCCCCGAGTAAAACTGTCTTCCCTTTCAATCCTGTATTCCCTTCAAAAATCCAGGTATAACACGTATCTGAGGCTTACTCTTCTGAGGATACCATGCATCCTTGTCAACAGAAGCAAAGCCAGAGGTTAAATTTGTCTAACATACTTGTCTGACTGTTCAGAAAATTCAGACTGTCCAGAAAATACCTACAGATTAGTTATCAAGAAGACACTCTGTGATAGCTTCAGTACTAAATGTTTCATTACATAGTTGAGGAGAATAACTATAGAGTTTGTGCCACCTTTTAAATCCATTTTTATTTTTCTAGTGAATGACAGATAAATATGGAAAGTAAATATTTTTTATGTTATCTTGTTACCTCATTTAATGATTTCTGTAGTTCGCTAATTCAACGGTATCGTTGCCATTCTGCTCCAAATGAACCGGCCAGTAAGATATAGTTCTGCTTAGGTACAGCTAGTTTTGCATTCATTGCTGAGGGTGTGATTCATTGGCATACTGCTGTCTGAATACTGGTATTGTCTTAAATTCACTTGTTTGCATATTGAGATATTGTAGTGGAATATGCAGTTCACGCTCCCACAGAAGATACTAAGCCTATCAGTAAGCTAATAAAACAGTTTTCAGGTTTGGAATTTTATTATATGCAAAGCTGGTCTCCTTCCCTGCAGTTCCTCATGTTACAGTGAAGGTCATCCACCACTTATCATTAAGACGTTTTCCTGAGTTGTTTATAACTGTGAAAAATTGGACTGTTTGCATTTATTTCCAATGCCAGGTATCTGCCTAAAACTTCTCTTTTTTTTCAAGCATGAGGTTTCTCAAGGAGCAGAAAAAAAGGGAAATATTAGCTTTCTACCCTTGCCTTTGGCTTTTTAAAATAATTATTTCAGAGATTTCATGAAGATCTACTGTATCTCTGAAGTAGGAGGTTGAAACTTGGTGGAGGTATTGTCCTGGTGGGAGGGGCAATATTGCATACTGACATGATTTAAGCATAAATAATACAATTTGGGCCTGTCAAAATCTGCCTTATGGTGAGAAAATGCTCAAATCACAAATGTGATTTTTCCCTAGAGAAAAGCTCTCTGGTTGTTTCTCTCCCCACCATCCCAGCTCTTGTGTCAGATTAGTCCTTCAGATCTGCTGCAGGGAATAATAGAAAACAAATGGAAGGATAGGCTGGGTGGAAAAAGAGGACTGGAGCGTAGATTTACAGACCTCTTGGGGAGAGCAAGAAGCTACGCAGAAGTTTTTTGGGGTGGAATATATGGGAGAGTATCACAGAAGTAATATGTGTGATATATAATAATATATAATAATTCACTTTAATATAATAATAATCAATATATTAATAATAGTATGTAATAATATAATAAACTAAATTTAATATTATAATAATACCATGCTGGAAAGTTACATATTCTGTTACCTCTAGTGACAGATTTTTATAGATAATAGATTAAATCTGGTACCATTTATTAAGTACTGGACGTGTTGGGTGTGGAGAGGTCTGAACTTCCAACTTGATGATCCAAGTTAGAAGTTGCACCAGTCCTTTATGCTGGAATTTGTGGAATTTATTTTTATTTGTTTGGTTTTAGTAGCAAAAGAAAATATAAAATGAACACATTTTTCTCTCAGTGGCAAATGTAGTCAAGACTGATTTCTAGTGAACTTGGCTCCTGTGTTCTGTTAAACCTTCTGTAGCGCACACACACAGACATAAACTCATACGTGGTAGGGTTTGAATTTTTTTCCATGGTTACAAGGCCTCTGTTTTCTCTGCAGTGCTTTGCAGCACTCTTCTGCCTACTTAGCTGGACAGTTGCAAGTCCGTGTTTTGGCAGCTTTGGAGTACATAGACGCTGATGGTCCACCTGGCTGGTTGGCCTCCCTTTTCCTTTATTTTAAGGCTTTATAGTCTTTCTTTTCATCACAACCCCAAGCATTCATAAAACCGATACAATCTTCGTGTTGTCTAGATACCTACTTATTTGCCAAATTTGGCTGAAGCCAAACAACAGGCTTGAAAATTATTTCAAGGGAAGAGCACAGAAGGTGGGTGGGAAGTACCTGGTATTACTGTTTCATTCCCCTAGTAACTTGTCTAACAAAATGGCAACTACATGTTGTTCTCAAAGCCCTTGTATATTAGGAAATAGCAGAACTTTAGATGGCTAACGCAAGAATATGTAGACAAGGCAGCATTTGCTTTTGTATGTGTGGTTCCATGGAGTGAACAGAGAGAACAGAAAGAACTATTGACTAACTGTCATTCAATGAATGAGATAAAGATTGTGGAAAATTACTATGTGAACATAATTCGCACTGGTATGTGAAACTGGTAGTGTATGCTCAGCAGATGAGACTTAGCTTACATGGTTGAGCTTAATCCTAGCATTTTCTGGTATCTTAATGCTTGACTTTGTAACTTTACCAATACATTATCCTCTTTTTAGGGGCGTAGTATGCTATAAATGAAAAGCAACTAGAGAAAGCAATTGGACTGAGATTAACTGTGTAATTACTCCTAGTCAAGCTCTTCAGTTGATATACAGAACAAAGAGTCGCAATGAAAGAGCTACTTGCTGAGCCTGTCTTACTCTAGTTTTCTGAAGTCAGTTTGACCAGTGGGTACTCCTGAAACATGTTGAGATACTGAAGGGAATTTCATTAAAATCAACATTTTTGTGAAAAGTAGTTAAAGAACAAATGCAACAGACATGCTTTGATATTAGTTGTTTTTTAATGACATTAAGTGGGATTAAGGCACTCTAGAGATGTTCTAGGGCGTTATGTGATGTGGTAGTTCAGACAGAGGTGGCATTGCTCATACAGGTGGTGTAACCTGCTACATGTGAGGAACAGAAACAATGCTAAGTACTTCTGTAACTTGTGACATCTCTGCAAAATTAAGTATTCTATTTTTTTAAAATTGTACTTTACTATAGTTTTGTGCTCTTAACTGGTCCCTTAAAGCAGTTTTGTTTCTTTCGTTTCAGTTTTAAATTACTCCAAGGGAGACAAGAATTCTGTATTTATATATTTGTATTAAATTAACTGTGGAGCAAAGCATTGTTTTACCTGCATGCCTTGTATATCCAGACATCTAATTCTTAGCTCTGAAAAAATGAACATTTTTTTTTTTCCCAGGACTTATAATATCTCTTCAGCTTCTTCGTGGTGACATGGACCAGATTCGAAGGGAAAACCCCATGATCTTTAACAGAGGTGTTTCTGTTACCAGGAAGCTGGGTTTTCCTGATGTTATAATGCCAGGTAAATGTAACAGGTCTAATCTTAAAATATTGGTCATTTTTTTTCTCATACTCTCCCAGACGAGCAATACTGGGATGGGTGCTTTACTTGAAGAAGACAAATAGTAGAAGAGTTACCTTATTTATCAGTAATGCTAATTCCAGATTCAGGGAGGCATGCTAAAACATTTTAATCAATGAACAAAACATTTTAATCAACAAACATTTTAGTAATAGAAGGCGTTAAGTTCACATGTATAGAAGGTGACATGGAAAGATAGCTTTGATATCCCCCCCACCTCCCCAGCGGTTTAGATATCCCTCATGCATGTTCAGTGTAGAGATGTTTCTTCCACAATGCGTGAAGTTTCTTCTTCCCAGTAATCCAAAGCCTGGAAAAAGAGTTTCCACTTTGCCACATTGATGTTTGGAGTTAGTTTGGTCCTTTTGTAATGGTTGACAATACATGAGGCTGAAAATCTGGTCTGATTTTCCCGCTGGCCTCACGTAGCATCTAGACCATGCAACAGCTGTCTTGACTGAAGCATTGCTGTGCTCTTTGCTTCTTACGCTTGGAGCAGCAGCTTGAGATGCTTCATGTTTTGGCACAAGTCAAGGTAGCCCCAGCATAGCCAAGAGTTCATTTAGGGAGGAAACCGGAACCTAGCCAGTCATGCAATCAACAGATATAAAACCTGGCATTATACTGTCTTGATTTTTACAGCGTAACAACAAATAGGCTTACTAATTATATTGCATGTGTAGCATTGGAAATACTGCCTCATTGCTATGCGTCATAACCAAGACCAAAGATGACTTTGCAAACATAGGAAATTTTATGAAAGCACAATTGGAAAAGTATCAGATTATATTACTCGAAAGACTGCAGTGACCCATCAGTATCAAAAGTAGTTGTTGTAGCCTCCAAAATGAGGAGCTTTGGAAAGCACAATAAAGATAGGGAGTAGGTGGGAGAAATTTCTAGAAACTAAAGTAAAAGGATTTAGAACTGAATGAGTTTTATTTACTAATGGACTTGAAAATAACAGGACTACAGCAGCAGAGGATGTGGGCTATAAAGCCAATTACAAATTTTAGTCTTGGTGACCTTATAGCAGTTCCAGTCTTAACCCAAAGCAATCAAACAGAGAAAAGATTAAATATTGATTGTTGTTATGCAGACACAGCTGCTGCAGGGTGATCTGCTGTAATTGTGATCACAGCTGGATGTCAGCTACAATAGCTAGATCACAGCTAGGAAAGTCAACATCAAAAATAACATTTATATACCTGTATAAGTGGACTGATTCCCCTGCAAGAATTGCTTTATTCTCCATTTTTGTGTATAGAGCTGTCTCTCAGGTGCTTCAGACCACTGAATTTTAGCAAAGATAAGGGATAGCTTTATGGCCTCTGCATTCCCCCTAACTGTTTTTTCATTTTCTGGGCCCTAGCTTTTTCTCCAAGCTGGCATGGTGGGCCTTTCCTCCGTGTGCTTGCACTGTTTTGGGCAAGGCTTTTATCCAGGGCATGAACAAGCAGGTTAGCAGTTTTCATGCGAAAAGTGCTCCTACCCTAAACTTTTAAAAGTCTCTGTTTGTAGCAGCTAATTCAGATTTCCAAAGTTTGTTTCTCTCTCTAATTAAGAACTCTTTTGAAAACACTGCCTCAGCGCAAAAGATGTCAACCAAATCATAAGTATATTATTATGACTTCTGTGATATTCAGCTGAGACCTTGGACATTTAAGTAAATTAAAACCAGATTCCACAGCATATATTTGCAGCACTCCCGTTGTAAGACTCGCTGCACGTGTACAGTAGTGATCTTCATGGCTCTGGTCAGCCTGTCAGTTTTTCAGAAGGTATTCTTCAAAAGACCGCAGTTTCTTGGTAAGCTCATTTTTGTGAGAACTACAATTCCTTCTGGACAAAACACAGGGATTTTAAGATGATAATCTGTTTGGAATTGGGCTTCTATATATGTAGATCTGCTCAAAATATGGAGTGATACAAACAAATGTGTGGAAGGACCACCATTCTGCTGTTAAATGCTTCCTGCCCCTCTGGAGGTGCTGGACACCCAGAACATCTCCTCGATTTGGAGGAGGCTACAAGAGGTCTGCATATATAGAGTGTAGATGCAAAGCTTTACGCATTTGTATTTGGAAAAAAAATGGCTTACATTTGTGGAGAAAGACAGTTTGTAAATGTCTTTAAACACCAAGTTAAGAAAAGAAAGGCGGCCGTGGTAGTGTGAATAGAATTTCACTGTAATGATAAATTAGGGCATTGCCAGAGTAGAGATGAGATGTGGAGGAAGAGGTAGCCATGAATGGTGCTCTAAACAAAAATTTTCATTATCCTGGGTGTTCTCCAGGATAATGAAATCTCTGGAAAATTTAGGAGATTAAAATAACATGTAACTTTACTGATGCAATGAACAGTGTTCATGCTAATTACATACCAGTGTTTTTGTAAATGAAAACATGTTTGACATTATTGAAGTGACAGCAGATACTTACCTGTTGTTTGCTTTTAAAACAATAGATCAAACTGGGGTTTGAGTTTGCCTGATGTCCAGGATAGAACATTTGGGTAGAGTAAGTTATCTTTCAGGTGGATTAGCCAAACTACATAAAGAAGAAATGCCTATCAGTTTACTTTGTGTTTATGTTGTTACAGCCAGAATCAAACATTATTTCTTAGCTCTACTAGTATTGTCTGAAGATAGAAAATATTTTGGTTTTATTAAAAACTAAAAAAAAAAAAAAAAAAATCCAACCCTGTCATGCATGTTAGCAATTCTCAACCATGTCTGCTGCTTTAATTGTCTTCGTCAAACTACCTTTTCCTTGCTTTGTTTCAGAACTGTTTCTTTCTCATTAAAGACAGAGTTTCCACTTTCAGAAAAGAGCACAGAAAGTTCATGACTTATATTTTGCATGTGGATGCAGATTTTTCAAGGCAATGTGATTTTAGAAATGTTTTTATGAATAAATTAATAAAGGGTATGTGACTTAGCATTGTTAAAATATGCAGTGATCATTCTGCTGAACCAAGAAATCTGTTTTTAAAAAAGGAAATAGCTCTAACATTTCGAATAAATCTTCTTGGTCATAGGTTTTAACACTTTCATTTTCTTTTTTAATAGGAAATCCTTTCACACGTACACATCTTAACCATTAAAATTCTGTAGCTGTGCCTTATCACACAGTTTTCCTACCCCATTTTGTTTTCAAAACAGTAGCATTAGTCCCTGTATCAAGCCCTCTTTTTCCCTCGCTCAGATATGACCAGCAGAAGTGGCAGCTGCTCATCATTAAGAAATAAAGTGAAATCAGTCTTTATGTGCTTATATGTTGCATGGCTATGCAGAACAAGATTACTATCCGACAAAATAACCATGCCTTTCTTCGTTTCTAAAGATAAAATGTTCTTTGTTTCCTAGTATGTTGTGATCTGAGAAGAGCATTGTAGAGACTTTAATTCTCTTTTTTGTCCAAATCAGAAGGGATGAAGTCAAACCAGCCTCATGAAGAGGTGTGGTGGGTTTTTGTTCATTTGTGGTTTTTTCTTTCCTTTTCTAAATTGTGACTGGGTTTAAGACCGTCCATCTGATCCTGACAATTTTACCTTTCCCCAGAGATAAAAGCAATGAGGCATGTGCTGCTTGCCTTTTGGATTGCAACTTTATTTGTATACAGAACTTGCTGATCAGAAATCTGTTGCATAGGCATGGCGTTTGTCAGTTCCCCAAAGGACATCCCTTCCCTTCCCCATGTGCTGATAAGTATTCTGTCTTTTACTTTGATCCTCTGATGAAAAGTGCATGCTTCATCTTCTACTTGTGAGTGATGTTTCTTTCTCTTTTTTTCTCTCTCCTTGTCTTAATTTCCTGGCTTCTCTCCCTTCCCTTTATTCTCTCTCCTTTCTTTCTGATGCAGAGATGAAGATAGTTGGGTGTAAGTTTCTGCTTTTCTGTGTAATGTCTGCTTATTGCTTGCTTTTTTCCATTTTTGTGTCTTTCATGGAATGCTGGGGATTGGTAAAGAGAGCAAATCATGACATCATAGGGCAGCTTTGGTAACAGAGAGGCATAGACTTTGTCTTATCAGTCTCTCTTCGTATCACAGTGTTTCAGACAAATGTAGTAGCTGTGACAGCTGAACTGGTAGCAAAGGTGAGAAACATCTCAGCATCTGTTCTGTCAGTGAGCACAAAGCCGTGGCAAAAGTTCTCAGAATGTTCATGGCAAGACAGTCAATGAGAATAAAAGTAGAATAAAAAATATGTCTGTCATTGATAAACTTGCAGAAATGGAAAGTTAAAATACTAAGCTGGAGGAGATAAGAAAAAAAACGTATTAAAAATCAACTTAACCACTATTGAAAGGAAACTGGTTTAGGGAAATAAATTAATTTAAAAAGAGCATTGTATAAATTCTTTTCTAGACATAGAACAATGGATAGAAAATAATCTAGCAAGTATTGTTTGTTCCTTTGCCTTGAAACAATTGAGTGTTCGGTTCACTGAAAGCTAGGGGAACACACAGAGTTAAACTTGCATAATGTTCTCGTTACAGGGAAAAAAAAAAGTTAATTTGCCATACAGACAGTAGATTAAAAGCCTTGTTTCCCCTTGCTGCTGTAGTATTACTCCCAATAATGTTAATAGTTTGCATACTGTAACTATTTCAAGAATATAGGCCTTAAAAAAAGTAGTGACTGACTGGTGAAAGGGCAGAGAAATAAACTGCTGAAAAGGATCTACCGTGATTCCTGGAGACTGTCTGACTGTACTGGGCTCCTGAATTTTAGCAGGCAAGTGGTCATACAGTGGGCAATACCGCAGAGTTTTACACCAGTGTCGGAGGTGACTTCACTGTTAAAGCAAGGGAAAACCATGCAGCGTGAGGCCCGGCACTTTAAATCTTTTGAGACATGATGGAGAGCAAGTCCACAATGGTTAGCCAGAAAGAAGGCCAGAGAGTGTTGGAGACCCTTCCCATACAGCGCACTTGGTCAGTTCTTTCCTTTAGTCTGTTTGGTTTGAAAAAGAAACGAGGTGATCACAAAGCTCATTGTGGGCCTCGTTCCGTTAACCTGTTCTATGTTGAAATTGCCACACTTCAGAAGTAGTTCGATGTTTTTCATTTGGAGAAAGTTAGAATATAAAGTAAGGGCATAGTCTGCTGTCTGAGATCAGAATCCAATTACTGGCACCCTGCCCTTGTGCCATGGCCTCCAAAGGTGCTGCAGAGAGGAGATCCCCACCAGGGGAACGGCTGGTTAAATGGGGTACTCCTGGCCAGACAGAAGAGCCATCACCATTGTAAAGAGCTAGAACAAATAATAGCCAAAGCACATTATAACACTATCCATGAATATAAGTATTCTACATTTTATAGTTTGTCTCAAAGATTTGAGTTACTTGCTGGACTGAGTCTCTTACAGAGTCAAACCCTTAGTGTTTCAAATTGCTGTAACTTCACTGAAGTCAGTGATTTTACGCTAGCTGTGGGCATGTTCATTTATATATAGGACATAAACGTATGGTTTTGGTTTCTCTTCATAAGCCATTGTGGAAGATACTCTTGAGTGTCCTTCTTGCCCATTCGCACGCTGGGGGTTATTGGCACTCTTCTGTAAAACGCCAGTATTTTCAAAAAGTTGCTAAACCCAGTGATGTCGAGTAGACAGGATATCACAGTGTTGGGCCCTCAATAAATAGGACCATCTCAACAATTCAACAAATACAGACAGACGTACTAATTTTTGTAAATAAATTGTTTTTTATATTCTTGTTTCATATTCTGCTTAAATTGTCAAAGACTAAACTTTCAGTTTAAAAAAATCCACGGAAGGTTCTCTGGATAATCGAAATACAGTTATTTTATGAAGTTACTTGAAACTACACCTGCATACCCTGAATGTTGTGAGCTGCCCCTTTTCCCCAGCTTACAGGGATATGTTACAAGTCCTTTATGGCCACACTAAGTCATAAAACATTAACCTCTTGGAAAACAAATTTGCTGGAATCAAGATGTCAGAGATTTGCTTGCCTCTTTCTCGTGTAGGAGTTTACATGAATGATGTAATCTTTTTTTGACACAGTGTTCACCTGTATAAAAACAGGGACCATTCCTGTCCTGAGTGTACAAAATCTTTTAGGATCCCTGAATAAAAAATGTTAGATTAAATGTGGATGGTTGCTGTAAATAGTTACTACGTCCGGTTCAAGTAACTGGTTAGTCTTCTGCTGGAAAACCTACAAATCTGATTAGGATAAATCCCTCATTCGAATACATCCTAGACAGTTATTGGCCCTTGGACTACTGAATGTTATTAAGTCTTGAAAATGATGAACAAGTATTTGGAAGGCTTCCGGTGCATTTCTTTATATTGTAAACACAAAATTTATATCCAGATCATGTAGCCTTTTCCACCACTAGTTTTTTTTCTCCATTACCATGAAAATAGTTTCAGATGATGTGAGAAAAGATTTCATATCAATATAAGCGAACCCCCCAAAGCTATAATTTATGATTTATAACTTAAACAATTGTACATTTGATGTAAGGCTTTGTAAATAGGTTAAAACAAACAAACAAAAGAACCCGCCTCCTAAAGGTGAAGGGAGGGTAAAGAAAGAGCTGCATAACACAATAGAAAAGAATTCTTTTTTTATTACTGAGAAAAATACTGTAATTCAAGATACTTCATGAAGAATTAGTAACTGCGTATGTTAGAACTGCATGTATTTTATGCTAAAAAGCAGTTTATATTTGGTTTCAAATTGAAAGCAATTGTAGAGAGATGGGCTTTATAACAAATGCCATTCTGAAAACTCTCATTAGGTTTTCAGTTCATCCTTGACAGCCATCTACAGAGAGACCTGAGTTTCAAATGTCATCTGCAGGTTTTAGTCTAGAAATACTCTGGCCCACTAGCCTGCTAGCACTTTTTTATTCCTGTACTAATGATGGGAGGCCACAGCTGACCCAGTTTTATAATCTGTGCTGCTCTATTTGTGAAGATGTGAAGTTGGTGTAGCGCACTGTTTTTCTCTCAAAATGCAAGAGATATTGTCACTTCAGAGCCAGTCCTGTTTGTAGTGTAGTCTGCCATGCAGAGAGCAGGAATTGTCCGGTTTGTTAGACAAGTTCTTTATTTATCATTTTCTTTTTACAATCGAATTGCATATGGGAAAAGCTCTATCTGCCGAGATTTTTAACTTGATATGTAGCTGTCATTCTGTGTTAGAGCTGACAAGGATCACATCTTGATCGTACTGATCACACTTTTTGTTTAGTCACATGCAAAGTGTTTTCTCTAGCCTTGCAATCTGCATACTCAGCATTTTTAATAAACTGCTCTGTGTTCAAGCATTTGTTCTAGTTTTTGTGCATCCCATTAGTGCATCTGAGCTCAAATCTCTCAAAAACAGTTACAGCTGGAGAAAAATGGCTTGCAAGGACTTGACAAGAGATGTTAACTAATATGTTGGGGAAAGGAGATTCTTCTTTGTAGTAAGGCTATTTTCACTGAAATAAACAAAAGTCTGTGTTTGTAGTTTAAACTCTGGATTTTCAAGAAACTGATGGGCTCCATACGTGATAGTTAAATGCTTTCTGTCTTTGCTAGATACATTTACTTTTCTGTTTTTACTATATGTAATGGCCTTTTCTATTTTTTTAAGATTCGATAGACAATATTTTTACAAGAGAAGGTGAACCGTTGTACTTCACTACGTACTTTTTCCCTTCTTTTATCTTTGTTTTGATGCAAATCCACTTTTTTAGATTCCTCTACCCCTACCCCAAAGGCATTTTTTTTAAATTAGTGCAGTAATATCCCTCCTGTTAAGTTTAATGGAAGATAAGATGTGATGTATAACTAAATTCCACCTTTAATTTAGGCTGGAAAGTAATTTGCAATCTGACATTGGACTTTGTGTAGCCAGACTGTCTTCCAGAAAAGAGGTCATAAATAGGAAGCTGCAATATGCTAATTATAGTGAGTACGATTAATTTCTATTAAGAGTTATAGCATAGAAATTGAGTCTTTTTCCCATGTTGTCCAAACTGCTGAGAAAAAAGGATGTTAAGCAGAAGGATTTAAAAACAAAAGTCCCTACTTAAATTATCTTTTGCAATGAGTTTTGTATTTCCTTGATAGGCCTATAGTCGACACACAGGTAGCTTAGCTTGATTTTATACAGCAAGGTAGTTTATTCTGTTGTTGTGGACTGTGGAGTGTTGCATTTGATGACTTTTGTTTGATGAGAAAAAAGAGATCAAATATTTGAGGTCTTTCACCAGCCTCTTGCTTCGTCTTTTTCCTGTTAATGGCCCATAGCATTTTCAGGCCTCTAACTGTGAGGTGTTTCCAGCAGTCAACTCTGTGTGAATCCACAGTGCGAGTGAGGTTGGTGGAAAAAGAAGGACATTTTGCATACAGATATCTATTCATAAAGAGTTCTAGCAGAAAGCACTGAATGTCAGCTACAGAGCTCTATTTTCCATGCTTAAAAGGTTGTACTTATCTCCAGAAATAAAAATGCAAGTAAAGACAGGACTGAAAGCTTTTATTGTTTGTCCCTACAGTAGATTAAGGAACAAATGCTGTGAGGTTATAGACTTCAAGAAGAATTTGAAGTGCGTTTTTGACACAAAAGCATATCCCTCACTGCCTGAAAGCAAATGCTGCCTATTTCATTGTGCTTCTGATTAATGAACAGAATTAACTGCATCAGCTTCTCCAAGTTCTGGAGTGGAAGAATCAGACATTCAAGGAGTATCTGCTTTGCTGGATAACTATTCCATTACTTCATTATTTAGTCTTTTGAGGCTGCTTAACAAAATACTTGCCTTGAAAGTGTTTTCAATTTTTTGTATTTTTATATATTGTCCTTTAGTATGTTTGCTTTTGTGGCAAATAAGTAAAAAGAAGTAGTAAGTGAGCCATCAAGAAATGGTGATAGTAACTCAACCTTACAGAAAAATAGGTGCTACCTGCTATCCTTTTGGTACATGCTTTAGTATTGACTTGCATTAGTTTTGAACGTAGTTTTCCATAGATCAGATTCTTAAAAAAAATAAATGAGCCTAAAATCTGTCAAATTCAGGATAACAAGATGCTGAGATAGATGCTACCATTTGTATTTCTCAATATAGTCATTTGCTCTGAAAGCTCTTGAAAATGAGGTAGTGTGACATTGGCAACTATCCATACTGCCCGCTTTTTATATGCATGCATATGGACACCAGAGGCTAGCCAGAAATCTCACAAAAAAAATTCAGTAATTCCTTCTTAATCCATCTGAGCTGAATTACAACCAGGTTTCCAAAAAGGCTGCTTTTATTTTGTTGTTATGATAAAAAGAAATTATGAAAATATAGCAAATACTTGAAGAAGAGCTAACTGAACGTAATTTTTTGCTGATCATCGCAAAAATACTCATTTGTATTAAAATATGTTGGAAATAGGAAGTCTGATGTCAATGATGTTTTGTCAGGCTTAGCCTGATACTTCCATAGCTGCTAACTTGGCAAAGTAGGAAAAGGGTTTTTCCCTTCCCCACTTACTCACGATAAAAGCAAGTACTGATTCAGAGTTCACACTTAATAAAGGCATTACTAACAATGGTCTTATTTTTATGCATTGATGTTAAAAAGTTCATCTTTATTAACAATTAACTTGCTGCTTGGAATGATTTGGGCATTCGCCATAGTCTTGCAGAACACAGAAAACGGTTTGCAGAATCAAAATATGGTGCACACAGGCACTGAGCCTTCCGTGTTGAATTTAAGCATGTGACTCCGCTCTCTTATTGTAGGTGATATACGTAATGACTTATACCTGACATTAGAAAAGGGAGACTTTGAAAGAGGTGGGAAAAGTGTGCAGAAGAACATTGAGGTGACCATGTATGTGCTCTATGCGGATGGAGAAATCTTGAAGGTAAGTGCTTTTTTTCCTCTTTGAGCTTCAGGTGCCATCTGCTTGCTCCATCGACATGTTCTCGTATTGTGTTGTCTCTGATGCAAGGGAAGTGCTAAACTAAAACTTACTTGTCTTTTTTTTAGGTAAGTTTTTAAACTATATATTTAGGTAAGTTTTTAAACTATATATTATGATGAAGGCAGTGGTCAGTTATAAATCTGAATGAATTTGAGCACTTGGGGAATGGGAACGTGGAATATATGGAATGGGAGTAGGAGACTTGGAGAAAACATTCATAAACTGAAAAGCTTATGTAATTTCAAAATGCAATGTCAGTGGCTATAGTAAAAAGAAAGTTTAGTGTAACTGTAGTCAGAAAGAACTGAAGAGTATATGACAAATATCTAAATCTAAATAATGTGTCGTACAACATGGTGAAATGTGACTACAAGAGAGACTTTAAAATCTGAGTTGTTGGCATTACGGTACTAAAAGTAGTTTTGGACAATAAATTTGAGTTGCCTTGTTTCCAAAATCTTGGCTTTCACCCTGGGATGGCTCCATTCCAGCTGTGGATGGTAATGTTTAATGTTTTTCTTTCTTCCTCTGTTGTTACTTTCAGTATTATTGAAGAGAAGAAGGTAGATAAGTTAGCTTTGCATGGGGTGGGACGGTGCGAGGATAGAGAAGTAAATGGAAAGTATTTTGACATAAACATCTACCAGAAATAACTCTTGTACCTTTTTTTTACCCCACTGCAATAAAATGACCTTTGTAGCCATTACTGTAGGAGAGTCTAAACACCAAAGTGCTTCTGTGCCAAACTCATTGCCAGAATCTTTTTTTTTTTTAATTGAAAGGGGCACTTTTCCGTTATTACTACAGTTGCTTGTGATTTCATTAACAGTAAAGTATATCACTTGTAAGGAACTGGTTTGTGCTCGTAGCTGTTGCAGGAAGAGAAGAATCCTTTTCTGTTTAATTGCATTAGGCATACCTTTCAAATTGAGTCACATATTTTGAATCATCGCTTTATTTCACAGCAGTCTGCCAAAGACCAGTGCTGGTGTTTACCCTCCAAACTGCAATATCAGCATCTTCAAATGCTAACATACATAATGGTAGCTAATTATGCTGTAATGTATGCTGTGGCTAATGATGAAGTATAAAAGCCATATAATGTCTAGACATTATCAGTCTTAACTTCTGTGGTTCTGGTTGGAATAGTCATTCACAGATACCAAGTTATCTTTTTCTTACGCTTGCCTGTCATTACTACTGTAACAGCACTTCAGGGCTTTAGGTGGGATAGCGGAACAGATGTGGTACAAAGAATAGTAAACGGTGGTCAGTCCACTAAGGAAAAATCAGGTGAACATTTGTCATAAAGGAGAGACTCTACATATAAAGGAACTTCTGTGTTTTTTAAATTTTAACCACATATTTCAAAGAAAATCTTCATACTAGTTTTTATGTTATTGCTCCTCTGTAGAGTTGTAGTCAAAGCAACAAAGAAATTTGGTTTAAGTCAGGGAGATCTTTGGTTCATGATGCTAATAATGCCTAAGATCCACTGTATTTCAAGCATACAGACTCTAGAATTTTTCTACATAGGAAATACTCAAAGGGGTAAGCCAGCATATGTACTGAAAAACAAATAAAAGGGCCATCAAGGACAATAGATACTGAACTCTTCTTCCCTTTAATTTGAACTCCTTCCCACTACTTAGGTACCATTGTGTGCTCTCTTAACTGCAGAACGGAACTAGAAAAATAACATCTAAAACTGAGTATCTGTTGAACTATATGCAGAAGCATAGTTCGAAAGTGCTAAATGACAATTTGAAGGAATAGTGACATGTACATGAGAGAAAGAAGCAGCTACTTAGACTAGAGGTTGCAAACTAATTACATCTCCTCTTTTTTTGTCACTGCCATAGTTTCTACATGATTTAAGAATTCTGCAAATTCATCTACCAAAGTTAATATAAATGAGACTGCCATCTGGAATTACTTCTAACTTAGTGGGTTAATTTACCATTCAGTGGTAATGTCCTTGTCTTTGTAGAAGACAGTTGACCCTGTTAAGAGTATATGGCTGCTTGCAGTCTATAGAAATGCCCTGAAAATTGTAAGGATTCAGCTCCTTTAACAGTACATTTCCAGTTTGTCTCAATGCAGATTTCAGTTGTAGAATACGGGCAAAGTTTGTGCTCAAAATCTTGCCCATGCTTCAGGTGAAAAGCCCTGTGAACAAAGAGCTCTGTCAGTCCCAACCATGCCACCTGTGTGACAGGTTTCAGGAAGTCTAGGTATCCATTGACCTAAAACTTAATGCAGGTCTATTCGTCTGGATTATTTTAGTATACCACTAAATGGATACTGTGCCTTTTATATTAAGAATTTAGTTTTAAACCCTAGATGGCTTATTTTTCAGTGAAACTGTAATTTCCAGTATGGTCACCTAGAGCAGTGTGTGGTGACCTGCCATTTTCCATTAGGAGGGACAGGTTTCACCCAAAGGCAGAAGATGATTTCATTCCTAAATGAAGCAGCTGTAAATAGACTGCTATATTGGGACTTTAATGTCAGTCATTCAGCACAATCTGAAAGAAAATACTAAAGACTGCAACAAGAGAAGTCTAAGAATATTTTAGTATAAACGTTAAGAATGAGGTGTGTGTTGGGCAGGGCTTGGTGCGCTGCTGACAAAGGGAATTGCTTTGCTGGGTTCCCTGTCCCCTGAATGATCACTTGCATGACCCAAGGTTGTTTTCACAGTCAAGTGTAGCTATTTTCTTTCTTCTATTTCATTTTTCTAATTATGATACTAATTTAATAACTTTCAGTGGGTGATACAGTAGAGAAGCTAATACCAAACTCCAATTCAAGGTTAGTGGTATGGACAGAACACTGAAAGTTTAATCATTGACCCAAAGCACTACTGTTCTTGGCTGAAATACCCTTTGCTGTTTCTGACTGATGGCCTTTCCAAAGCAGAGACTGCAAATGAGAAAGTGTACGGAGTTACACAGTACAGTGGGGAAATTGCCACAAAATTTTCATCTGATATTAGAATGAAAGCTTTAAACTTTTCCTGACCAGCAGCACAGTCCAAATCTGAACTATGCCTTTGTGAAGACTCTAGCAGAACCATAAGCGGCATTAATGAGAATATTCTGCCTGTCTCAAATCCTTATTGCTGTTGAGTATATCTTGGTCCAGAAATAGTCCTATTGAAAGCACTGGAATTATTCCCAGAATACAGTGCTGTTCGACATGAAAATGAGTATTTCTTTTTCAAAATGGTCTTACTCAATTGTTGGTATCTTTCAATATAGTCTGAAAAATAAAAAACCTTGACACGTTTCTCACTTATTCTTCTTTCTGTTCCAGTAGCAGGAATGTCTTATTAATTGCAGGCCATACCTTAAAAGATAAAATTATTACCTGGTACTTTTTCTAGTTTAGCTTCCCTTACTTGCCTCTGTCCTCTAATTCACCTACATATTTGGGTCCCATGGTAATTAGGTGTACGGAGAGTAGTTTCGTGTTTGTATTTTGCACATCACAATTCAGAACTAAAGATTAAACAATCCTCCCTCCTCAGACTATAAATTGTAGTATAAATGCATAGAAACTAAGTTAACAACCAGAGGAAAAGACTCTTGAGCTACTCTTTTATTTAAAGCTTATAGCATGAAACAGCATTCAAAGACTGACCATTTGTCTGCCAAGCGAGGTAATTTTTTGAGGCAACAGAGAAAAGCTCACACTAAAATTTGAATTTTTACTGTACCTTATAGAAGAAATCCAAATCCTGTTTTACTAAGAACCTAACACAGAATGAGGTTTTGGGGTTGCTGAGTCGAAATCCAACAAGATACGCTTACCAAAGAATGCAGCAGAGGTATTGCAGGCATTCTGGTTTTTAGTACTGCCGCCCCTACTCTCACTTCAACCTGTTTATATCTGCAGCAGTTCATTCTTGTTGCTGTATTAAAAAAACACACTTTTATGCCAGGATTGTGGCACATGCCATATGGTTACTAAGACTTACTTGAGAGGACTGAGTTTTGTGAGTATATGCTGCAGTCACTCAGTTTGGCTTAGAGCCTTTGCAGTGAATCTCTGTGCAAGGAGGCTGTTCTTGCATGGAATCCCATAATTCCAGAGAACTTGTCTGTCTTTTGGGGCTCCTTTACAAGTTCTTAACTTTCTTGAAGCCAGAGGAATGTTACCACAGGCCGAATTAACTGGGTCTGGTTAATGGGATGTACTTGAGTTGATAGTCCCTTGATTACAGATTAAAAAGGTCAAATCGACATTGTTGATATTTTCTTGGAATAGAATTTAGAGATGCCTTGGGGAAATGGCCAGTACTTCTTGTCATGATACTATTCCATGGCGGGGGTTTCCATCAGAATTTGTACTGCGTGTGTTGTTCTAGGTCTATGTAGGTTCTGTTTCTTCCTGGATTCATTATCCTTAGAGATGCTAAGAGTCTCTAAGGTGTCTTTTGTTCTGCATGGTTTTATAAGTTACCGCATCTTTTGGATCGTGTTGTAAGTGCTAGGTTTAGAACATGGGTTAGTGCCTGTATGTTCCATGTCTTCATTACAGAGGACCTTTTACTGTCCTTATTTCAGGACTTCAGTGTTTCTCCTAACTTCCTTCACTCATGTTGTGACTAAGGATTTCTGTATTTCCTAAATAATATCAATTCATGGTTTTCTTCATCTGTATTTTGAGAATACATAGATTGGTCAATTTCTCTGAGCTTTTTATATCTAAAAGCAGAAATTTAGATCCCGTGATATTTTTAGGTGATGGCTATTCAACAGGAATTCTTTGCTTAGCACTAATGAAATAACTCAGAGCTTTCTGGTTTACTCAGTGAGGCTGGGTAGTTGTAGTTTCAAAAGACCAACATTTTTAAAAGCTTGAAAAGTTCAGGTATCACTTCTGAACTGAGATACTGAAGCAGAAATTGGATCAAATTGTATTTTCAGAAAAGTCTAATGTTATAGCTGACGGTCCTATTAGGTCCTTTTTTCTTGGACTCGTCTTTATATATTTGGACTTACATGTTTATTTTACCTATTCTATGCTTGACAGAAAACTTAGCTTAAATAATAACTTAATGTAAATAATAAGATACTGGAATTCATCTGGTGTCATAGGTCTCCTAGCTCATCCTTTGACCCAAAACACATTTTAAAGATCTCTTCAAAAATTTCAGGTTTCATTGTGTCTGAGTTTCTGCTTCTGACTCTTATGTCTACAGGAAGATGGGAATTATGTAAAAGTTATCACCGTGTAATAAAATGACTCATCTGTAGTGATGCGAGGTCTTTTAATCTTAAATTGTTTTCTGTTGTTCCAGGACTGCATCAGCCTGGGCTCAGGAGAGCCAAGCAGGAGCGCATACCACTCTTTTGTCCTTTACCACAACAACAGCCCTCGATGGGGGGAAATCATCAAGTTGCCCATCCCTATTGACAGGTTCCGTGGGTCTCACCTCCGGTTTGAGTTCAGACATTGCTCCAGTGAGTGAAAAATACAACCAAGAGAAATCTAAAAAAACCTGAGGTCTTTCCATTGTTAATTTATATTCTGATGAGGCTGTTACTGGGTGAAAAGCAGGAAGGGGGTGCCAACTGAAAACACAGTGAAGGTGCACTGCTAATTAGCCGGTTGCTACGTTTATTGAACAGCACATTAAAAACATCATGAACAATCAGTGCAGGGCAAAACAGTCTGTAGATGTTCTCCCCTGCTGTTCTTTTGCTATGTATTCCTGTCGAGTGTTTTCTTTACAGCATGTATATTTTATATTTTCCTGTGTTTGGCATGTTTGTGTTTGTTTTGAGGCTTGTCGATCATTTGCGTAGAATTAGACATAGTATATTATGTATTGTTTCTTATGTAACCTGCATGATTTTTGTTAGGCATGCAGAGAAGTTAGTGAATAACTTTGTGACATATATGGACAGACAGAATATGTACAAATACTATCTATTTCTATCTCTTGCTACAGCAAAAGACAAAGGAGAAAAGAAGCTCTTTGGTTTTGCATTCACTCCATTGATGAGAGATGATGGCACTACCTTGTCAGATGATATCCATGAGCTTTATGTTTATAAGGTACCAATTCTCCTCTGCAGACTTTTCACCTACTCATCTCTACTTCAGGTTAAAGAAGTAATGGTCATTACATTATCTCTTCCCCCTGCCCCTTAGAAGTATGTGAGCAGCAGATTAATAGTGGTGTCAAAATTTTGTAAATTCCAAATCACATGACCAGGTATGGATACAGCCTTCTATTCTAGGTACAGCTTACCTTCTCCCTTCAGATAAAGATGATTTATCTTCTGTTAATCCTATCTATTTTGAATTCACACTAGTGTTTATGAGCATTCAGCAGTTTTACCAGCCTATGGCATTACTCTATACCTTTGTATTATGAAAATATGCTGTACTTCAAATGCATCATGTTACAGCACTACAGCTTGGCAACCCTGTAGCAAGGGGCTTGGGGGCAGCTGTTTGGGTTTTTTCCTCTTGCTGATTTACCTTGGTTTATTTCTTCAGTATGATTTTCAGACAGCAGCACTGGGTTGTACAGTTGGAAGATAGTGAAAAGTTGTAGAGAGTCAGTGGTTAGGAGACCACACTTTCTAGAACTGAGTCTGTTTTGTGTGTATACAGGCCTGAAGGTGGTAAGCACAGCTTTTTCTCAGAAGTGCTTTGTGCACCCAGAAGATGAATAGAAGTACTGTTAGACAGTTGCCGTCAAAGTGTGAGTATGTGGAATGAGCTAGACTAGCTACAGTTCCATTTCTTGTCCTGTACCTGCAGTGTGATGAGAACAGCACGTTTAACAATCACGCACTGTACCTGGGGCTGCCTTGCTGCAAAGAGGACTACAATGGCTGCCCCAACATCCCTTCCAGCCTCATTTTCCAGCGCAGCACCAAAGAGACCTTTTCTGTCTCCACACAGCTTTCTTCTACCAAACTGACCCAGAATGGTAAGCAGCTAATCCTTCAGAATTGCCCAGGGCAACAGGGATTCTGAAAAAGGGAGATAAGATGGGTGTGCTTGTACTCTGTTTCTTGTACTAAAATACTCCTTTGTTATAATTTAATTATATGTGTGCTTTTTTTTTACTAACACTACTGAAATGAGCAGAAACTGATTTTTTGAGGAAATAAGGATATTGACAGATGGCAGAGAAATTATAGACATTACTTTAAGTACAAGAGAAGGGTGATATGCTAAAACAAAATTAATTTTCATTAAATGATTGAAGAACAAAAAATTCAATGTTAGCACTTCTACACAATCCAAAGTTTGTTTTGTTCTGCTTTTTAAAGAGTTACTAAGTAAATAAAAAGTTGTCACGGCAATATCCCTGAAGCATGGGAAGACAAAAGTGAATTGTCCACAGTGCAGTGTCAAGTCACATAGGGAAGAATGCAGTCTTTACTCTTCTTGAAGTACTTTACCATTCCTCCATTAATTCCTTTGTTAACAGTATTGGACTTACTCCATATTTTCCATCTTGTTTTCCCTTATTTTTTCATTTTTCCCCGAGAAGTGTGAACTACAACAGGAGCAGGAATGTAACATGTAATGAATCTCTGGTGGGTCTGGGGTTACCATGCTTCCCTCTGCGTATGGATTCTAGCTCTTTCTCTCACTGTTCTGCAGTGGATTTGCTTGCCCTGCTGAAATGGAAAGCTTACCCAGATCGTGTGATGGATATTCTAGGAAGACTGAGACATGTCAGTGGCGAGGAAATTGTTAAGGTACTACATGAAATAACAGTCTCTGGATGTATCTGTGATAGCAAGCAGATTCAGACCTGCAGTCCGTTCTGAATGTTACCTCTTCCTGTACTTTTTGATTCACACTGTGAATTCTCAGAGTGTATGAAAGGGGATTTTATTTTGACATGAAACTGAACAGGAATATACACTCCAAAAACTAATGGATATTTAGTCCTTAGGATCAAAATAGAGCTAATCCTTAGTAAGATTCCCTCACCCACATACGCTGCGAATATCAGGTCCTCACCACCAGTTGTCCCACTCTGTAGGCCCTCTCCTGCAGAGCTGCGCTGCTTGCCGAGGTAGACAGAGCCACTGGTAGCAGTGTTCTGGGCAGACTTACCTGTTCCAGTAGTATTTTGTAAAGGACATTCTCTAAAGTTGCATAAGTGTGATTGGTCATTTCTAGAGTCAAGAAAATAGAGCTGACTCAGAAAACTTGGCCTTTTCAAACAGCTAGTAGAGCTGATCTGTATTTCTACTTTGCAAAAAATATGTTCTTAATGTCTGTGTAGAGGAGAAAGAAATGTGAAACCCTGAAAGTTAAACGTTGCTCAATGGCCAGTGGACCACCCTGTCCCCGCGTTGTAAAGTGAAGCTCTTGCCTAGAGCACCAGTTGCTCTCTAGCTTGGCCAACCAATCAGTAATCTGTCTTCTGTCTGGTAATTTCATCATGCTCTGTAACCACTGTAGTGCTGCGTGCCAGTCCTTTGTGTGACCTGAACTTTCAAAGGAAGTTCAAGATGCATTTGAACACTTGTGGTCTCAGCAAAAGAATGTGTGTTCCAGATACCCCGTTGATAGTTTTAGGTGTGCTAAGAACTTTCCCTAGAATTTATTTCTGTAAATCTAGAAGTAAAAGGAGATAATTTGTAATTGCAAACAACCAAAGAGAAGAAACCAAAGAGAAATCCCATCACTTAATTAGTGGTTCTTAATTAATAGTTTATGATTAAAGCCACTTCATTGTAACTCATTTGAATGTTGCCATATCTTGAATTTCTGTCTTCATGATAACTTAGTAACGGAAGAGGACAATGCCCCATTTATATTGGAATTCTTCAGGAATGTCATGTTTTGTACGCCTAGTTTGCAGGGCAGTAAAAGTATCTGGTTTTCATAGAGAAAAGCATAAAAAGATATGGACTAAATTATTCCAACGGGAGAAGTAATTGATTCCCTCCCTAAATCAGCTGCCATTTGGCATTGAAATATGAAGAACAGCATGCAATAATTCAGAAAAAAAGAAATTGTATCCTTTCAGAGACTTCATAAATTGTTATATTTTATTTCTTGTTTTCCACATCAGAAATTTAATTAGAATAGATTAAAAAATCATGAGAGAATGTGCAATTGACTTAATCTTCACCATTCTTCTTCACAGTCATCCTTGCTGAGGACTGTGCTTTCAGGAAAGGAATCACTGAATTGTCAGCATTCAGTAAGCCATGGTGTTGCGGAGGAAGGAAACAATTGGCAACATGTAACTTGACCCAATTAATGCTTGTTAGAAAAGCTTTACTTTCTGTCATGCAACAAAAGTTTTCAATATTAAACATAATTTGGAGCACCAGTTGATATGCTTCCAAGTCTTAAAATTGGTGAAGAACAGTATCTGATACACTCTAATGATACAAGAATGAAAGTAAGTTGTTTTGCCACTGTTAGGCAGCACTTAGTCAGCTTACAGTGAAAGGAACACTCAGTTATATTTGCAAATCAGGTGTGTGGTACATATTTCTTATTTTCTGTTTGTTTTCTCTCATTTTTTATTTAGAAATATTCCTTGTAAAGAGAAAAATTCTTCTTAGTAAAAACAAATGAAAATCTGTCACATCATATGGATGAACCCAAAGTGGTTTGTCCTTGGCAAGTGTTTCACAAAGATATCAATATGTATGAAATAATTAAAGCGGGGGGAAATAATCTTCTTTTGAATACAATGGAGTTTCAAATTCTTTGCTTATTCTTGTCATTTTAGTTCCTACAAGATATTCTCGACACGTTGTTTGTAGTTTTGGATGACAACACAGAAAAGTATGGTCTGTTGGTCTTTCAGTCTTTGGTAAGTTGCTGAATTGTTACTTTTCTTTATCTCGTTATCAGTGAGTTTTAAGTTCTGTATTACGATGTTGCTAGTACTTTACTTCCATGAAATATGAAATATTCAGCTGGATCCAGCTTTATGTTTTCTGTAATAATCTTGGGTGAGGAGGGCAGGATAGCCTCAACATATCCCAGGACAGCAGTATTTGCTATCAGTTGAGAGAAGCAACCAACAACATCTAGTAACACAAATACTGACTGTTTAACTAAGCTCATGTTTCTTTGTTCAGTGTTCCTTAGCCTGTGTAACTTGTTTGCAGAAACCTAGCAACAATGTGCAGTTTCTCTGAGCATGGGTTCACTTTTTCTCTCCCACAGGTATTCATCATAAATCTGCTGCGTGACAGCAAGTATTTCCATTTTCGCCCCGTGATGGACACTTACATTCAGAAGCACTTTGCAGGAGCGCTGGCTTACAAGTAGGTTTTGTTTATCCTCCCCTTCAAGAGATGGCATTATAGCAAACTTTTGAATGATGTCACCATCAGAATCAAAGCCTTCATGTTAGCAGTGGTTTTCAAAAGTAGAACTACTCAGCTGAAAGTTTTCCAGCACAGTTACAAAGAAAGGCTGCTGAATGTCACCTGTGGCTAAGAATGAGCAGACTTTGGGATTTATCTTGCCTTTCTGAACTGAAAAATGTTACTTTTTTTTTTTTAACTGGAGAGACACTGTCACTCAGGAACAACTCGTTACCAGTCTATACTAATGAGGTACCAGGCGCATATACATTTCTTGTCTTAAGCAGGATGTTGGGATATGACTTGTGTGAAAGCTTAGAGAACTAGTTGTCGTTTCCTCTGCCAAAGTAGTCAGGTATTCACATAAGACGATGGTCTATTTGATCAGAGTAAATGTATCATTTCAGTAGATCAGAAACTGAGTTTTCACTGTCACGTTGAAGATTCCGCCTTATGTTCTAGTATTCTTTCTTCAGTGTTGCATCAGACAAGAAGACAGATTTTTGAAAGCAGTAACAGTAATCATTCAGGGTTTTGTTTTTCCTTTCACTTACACCATTTCTTTTGTTCATTTGAATGTATTTTATCTTTGGCCACAATAAACTATTTAAAATAGCTTATAATTATGGATAGGCTTTTTAGCAGGGCCTGTTGCAATAGGACAAGGGGTAATGGTTTTAAACTAAGAGAGGGTAGGTTTACACTGGATATAAGGAAGAATTATTTTACAGTGAGGTTGGTGAGGCACCGGCACAGGTTGCCCAAAGAGGTGGTTGATGCCTCATCCCTGGAAACGTTCAAGATCAGGTTGGACAGGACTCTGAGCAACTTGGTCTAATGATGACCTTTAAAAGTCCCATCCAACGCAAACCATTCTATGATTCTGTAATTGGTTTTGATTGTTTTAAGGCATTCACATTTTAATGTAATTTTAAAATACTATATAAAAAATATTGTGTCAATAGCAGGTAAAACATGTAGATATTATACAACACTAGAAGACATAGTCATGTTCAGAGGATCAGGTGTTCTGCTTTCTGTTAATTATCACCTCTTGCAGAAAAAACAAATGATCTTTGGTAGTCTGATCTCTGAAATAGAACATGTTATTAATACAGCTCTTAAGTTAGTCCAGATGGTATTGTGTACTTAGGGGAATAGATGCTTGTACTTTCTTTGTGATTTTATTTTCTAAAAACTGCTTGCTTAGAGACGATCTGGAATTTCTTACCAAAAAAAAAAGAGCATGTTTTGGTCTTAGAACTATACTGCATGCCTTTATCAAAGCTATCTCTTTAATAACATCTTTCTGATGTTCTCTTAATGTTCCTCATGGTCTAAGTCCATTACGGAGAAAAAGTTATTTTCTGGTTTGGAAACTTAAATAAACATATGTATAATGTAAATTCAGTAGCTAGGACAGCAACAGCTGGCCATTGAAAGAGAGTGAAATGAGACTTTCTTATAGATTTCTCCCTGAAGCCAAAATATTTGTTGTATGGCTGATTTTAAAATAGCGCTGAAAATTCCTCTTCTTTTCACTATTTGTTATATTCAGAGAACTGATCCGATGTTTGAAGTGGTACATGGACCGTTCAGCTGAGCTTGTACGCCAGGACCACATCCAGGAAGCAATGAGAGTATGTATCTGATGGAAACGTGTGTGTCTGCTCCATCTGTGACTACAAAAGGGCTGGGGAAGCTGTAAATAATACCAAGGGTGGTCTGGCACTCACTTCTGATTTGTTTAACCAGAATTTTTTTTTTAAATATTTTGCCAAAGTTTTAATTTTAGGGGGAGATTCACCCTTGTGCAAAAAAATGGAAGAATTATGTCTCCTTAAGTCCTTCTGAAGCCCTATGGAGAACTTAAGTGGGACTTACATGGAGTGTATATGCGCTGGCCATATGTGTATACACACACACACATATATGTGGTCCACAGCTTGCACTTCAAGAAGCTGTTATTTTGCTGGGCTATAAGAAGTCGTTATAATAAGAAACATTATTTTAAATTTTAACCTGATCCACAAGTGCTGTGGATGAAAGATACGCTTTTAATTTCTGGCTGTGACACTGCTGCATTGTATTACTGGTTAAAGTTCTGGAGTGTTTTAAGAAGCAGAAAAATGAGCCTTTAGCTGGATGGAAATTCTGTCATTGCACAGGACCTGAATCACAGTTCAGTGATGAGAGTATGATCTTGCAGGAAGGCACAGCCTTCTAATGGTGTGTGAAACAAAGTGAGTATTTTTGGTGTTTTAGAGAGAAACCACAGAATCAGGTAGTGGTTTTACTATGTGTAATTGTGAAATGGAAAGATATTCTGTCAAGTACATAAATACAAATTTGCAGGAAGGTACTTTCCTTTGAGTGAGTGTCCATCTGTACCTTCTCAATGTGAGGAGGCTTATGCCCAAACATTTAAGTCTGGGCACTTTTAGAACTAATAGTAGCAGTGGCAGAGATTAGCACCTTCTTTTTCTCACTTTTTCATCAGTACAAATAGGTGAACCATATCGCAGGTGAAGCACACACCCATACATTTATGTATACAGAGACTGATCCTTGCACATGTGTTTATGCTTGTGTGTTGGCATACATTCGCAACTTTATTATGGCTCGCTCTTTCTTCTTGGGATATTTTTGTTCTTTGTTTTGCCCTCTTTACTCTTGAGGAAGTAATTTATTTTATTTTTGAGAATTCTTGTTGCATTTGAATGGTTATGGCATCACTGCCATCAAATAGCTTTCAGTAGCCTCCCGTTAAGGTCATATCCTGATACCTACAAGGGCGTTATACCAGTGTTCACCTTGTCTTTTGTAGATGCTTACGTACTTAGAAACTTTTCTTTGTAATACTTTTCAACCACAGATTCATGGAGAATGCTAAAAATGGGACAAATATTTCTTTTTCAAGAAATTATCAAGTTTGTTATTCTTTTTGCTTCCGTTCTCATTCTTTTTTTTGTTTGTTTTTTTTTAATTATGAAGAAATCTATTATAATTGTGACACCAGAGAAAGATCTCTAGCTGAAATGACTTCTGGAAGGTTTTCTTCCCTCTCAAACCACTCATTAGTGCTCTGTGCAGTGCACCAGATAGAGAAGTATGATATTGTCCCTACATGCTCTGCATTTTTTGAACCTCATAGTAGTCCTCTTTAGAAATATTAAAAATATGAATGCTAGAATGTCTTTCAGAAACTCGGTTATTCAACAGACTGTTTGTGAACAGGGTATGTTCTTTCAAAGATTCCAAGGCAGCTCTTTGCTTACTGGGAATCTCAAGTGTTTGCCTAGAAAATAGCTGTTCCCTCTGTGAGTGAGGTCAGTTTGAAGACCTGACAGCCCAAGCCTTTCCAAGCACAGGGATTACAATTACCACCAGAGTTTCTGCAGGCCTAACAGTGCATCCTCTACCACTGACACTGCTATCACATCTTATTCAGACAGTAGCCTTTGCAGGTTTATCTTGGAGGCCCAAATTAAGGTCTTTATCTTCTTCCGTTACAGGAAAGTGATTGATTTCCTTCTTTGCTTCCACATTTTATTTCAGGCATTAGGAACAAGTTTGTACCAAAGCCGTTATTGTTGCTAGTATGTCATTACTAGTACTATATTCGGTTGATGGGAATTTCTGTGGTCTTGGGTGTCTTCACTAGACTTCTTGCATTAGTAGCTCTTCAACTCCGAGAACAGGATAGCTGTCTGCCCCTTTTTCGCTGAATTAGCTGTTAAACATAGTACCCTACAGCAGGAGTTGAAATACCTCTGGACTCTGTTTTGGCTCTCGACTGCCCATGTACACTCATGATGGACATGCAGGTGTCTCATAGGATGCTGATTTTCGACCTTTGCATTAGCAAGCACTGCTCAAGACTATTTCTACAATGACTTGCCTCCCTCAAGACTGCTTGTAATTATCAAAAAAATTTCTATGACACCTTGGGGAACTATAAGCAAAAGGACGTCTACCTGTGCACGTGTCATCATGTTCCTTTATTACACCTTGCAACAAGCTCCACGTGAGCTGCATCCAGATACAGCTGCCTGTGCCTCCCTGGAGAATTCTGTAATGAAATGTCCGTGTGTGGCTTCAGAGACAGTTTTACTTTCCCTACTAGGCATGGAAAAACTTACAAAGTGGCTCTAGGAGATGCCCTTTCAGCTTCTGTTATCTTCCAGTAGTAGAATCACAGGTGGGTTTTGTCTAGATTGAGGAACCCACTGAAAAAGCAAGACGTTTTCTTCCTTAGGAGCTCACATCTGCATATTGGTGTTCTGGAGCTGAACCACACAGAACATGCATCAGACTTTTTTTACAGACTTTGAGGTACTGCATACCACTACTATGGGGCTTTACACGAATCCATGATATGGAAAGGGTCAGTCTTCCCCGCTGATTTCTTCAAACCCCTGAACATGCTTTCTGAGCCATGCCAGCCAGGGAGCTAGTGAAGGAGAGATTTGGAATTACATTCGCAGCCCACCTTTTGAGACTGGGGACTCCTCCAAATTGTTTTCGTCACCCTGAATTTAAAAAAGAAATGTCAGTCTGCAGCTTTTAAGACTACTCTGTCTCTGGACTTATTAATTACCTCATTCAGAAATAATTACCTTATTTGGTGATATGCATTTTCTGTAGTCTTGTTTTTTCTAAGAATACCAGAAAATTGCTGATGTCATTATAATTGTGGCACCCTGGTCAGCCTGTCTGTGGGATTTGCTCCTTCTTTTATGGCTGATGCCTTGAACTTTGCCCCACGTCCTTTATCTGCTCTCACAAGACTCAAACTGGTACGTTCACTTGAACCTTTGCACTTTTTTCTTAAAAAGGCATAGTAGATGCTGCTTGCAGTTGAAGCAGGTATGCTGTTCTTTGGAAAAAGCACACTGACGGTAGCAGGAAGAAGTTTGCTAGCTGCTGTTGAACGGTGAAGTGGATATTCACAGACTACTGAAAATGGCTTTTATTCACTTTGGTTAGGACAGTGAAAGAGATTCAGACCTACAGAGCTAATCCTCTTTACATACGCTGTGCTTATGATAAGGTTAGCTATTCTACATACTGCAGATTCTTTCCTAAAGTCATCTTTGGTTTTCTTGAGTTAGGAAATTGATCTGTGCTTTTTCTTAAAGCAGCTCTACACAGGGTTGATTCGTCTATTCATACTCTGAACATCAAGTCTGGTTTGCCATTTGTTTGAATTGAACAGTCTCTGCATCTCTACGGCAGATGAGTCCAGATGTGCAGCTGTACTGTCCCCAGGCCTGTGCTGGATTTGTGAATGTGCTGCAGTAAACCCATCAAATGTTTTTTGAGCATAATCCCTGAAGGCTCAAGTGACACTAGTGTCTCTGAAGAGTATCTTTATCCGTTAGACCTGCAGAGTAACCACAGATCTACTTTTTTACCTGTGTTACCATAGAAGCATCTAACTGATGCTGCTTTTGTCATAGTGGTCTTCTGGTTTTAATTCTCCTGGGACATTGCAACCAACCAACCAGGTAATCTGTGCAAGCTGAGATGTGCTGTTCCTGTATTCACAGAGTGAACATGCATATGGACAGTCGCTCAGAGAAGAAAGGAAGGTGACTCATTAGTAAGTGGAAGTTCTTTGAGAAGTGTTATCTGAATGCACATTTCTTACTCCTTTTCTCATCTCTCCCGGAGTACCACTGGCAGAAATCAGGGATTGTTTGGTTGGAGTCTTTAGGTTGCTGGTCACAGGTGAGTGGTGTGTGCTCACCTATTGTGTCAACATGCATACAGATTACAGTTTTAAGAAACTTTCTTCAATTTTATACTGATTTTTACATCATGCCAAACATAATAGAAGGCTTGAATTTTATTTCAGTGCAATTCTGTGTCTTTAGGCACATATATGCATCATATCTGTGATTTTGTGAGTAGTTAAGAGTCAAAGTTCGTCCAAGTGCTGATTTGTGCTAACAAGACTTGCTTTGTTTTTTTACCATCTCAGACATGTGTCTGCAACCACACAGAACTCTTCAGTTAACTGCCTTTGTGGGTTTATTCTAGGCAACAGTTGAGGTTGTCTGTGCTAAGGGTGTGCAGTGTCTCTGAAAGCCTGCCATTTCACTTTCAACAGAGAATTACAGAATTCCATACACAAATCCTCTGATTCATTGCAAAACATAATCTTCACATTAAAGTTACAAGCTTTCAGGTTAGAATGATGGTTGTCTATACCAAACCTATAAACGGCTTGTACGAGCACTTGACTGGCTGTATTTGGTGTCAGTAGCAGAGATGCTGACCTTCAGGAGCTGACTCTTGTGAACCAATCGACCTTTGTCTGGAAACTACCCAAAAATATAAAGTGTTACCTCCTGATGAAGTTCTTTGGTGTGAGGAAGCTTCACTGGGAGATGTTTTAGTACTGAAGTATAAATAACACACTGCCAAATCACCGAAGTTGCCATCATTCGGGGG
>Ga0065711_1000508_pt1 | contig 63969 bp, 30 predicted proteins | sample Hoacrofraction12_FD_59098 | JGI IMG/M metagenome (GOLD analysis project Ga0065711, IMG submission 59098) | Hoatzin crop microbial communities from Cojedes, Venezuela - Epithelial fraction 12 v2 (version 2) | ecosystem: Host-associated > Birds > Digestive system > Esophagus > Crop | place... | reverse complement strand
TCTTTCCTCCAGTCCCCTCACCATCCTCGTAGCCCTCCGCTGGACTCTCTCCAGTAGCTCCTCATCTTTCTTGAAGTGGGGAGCCCAGAATTGGACAGACTACTCCAGAAGTGGCCTCACTAGGGCAGAGTAGAGGGGGAGGAGAACCTCCCTTGACCTGCTGGCCACATTCTTCTTAATGTACCTCAGGATACCATTTTCATTCATTCTATGACTATTCAGGCATAAAAAAAGAGAAAGAAAAAGGACACTGGAGGAAACAAAATGCAAGTGAGAGAAGGGTAGAGGAAGCAGAAGTGAAAGCAGTCCCCAGTCCTAGCATGAACACTGGCCAAGGCCTTCTTTTCAAGCCCAGCCTCTTCTTTTTTCCACCCTCCAGGATGGGATCCGCTTTCTTCTTCCCTTGCCCTTGACCACTTCTTCTGGAGCTTGCTTGTCCCTAGAATATGAAGGAGCTTGGTTCAGAGTGTTGCCAGTTAGATGCTGCATTATGGATCATTTTGATCTCCATTTAGCTGTACCTCATTAAACAAGCATGTTTTGTTTAAGTAAAGATGAGGTTGTTCACGAGTAATTCGGTGCCACTGAGAGAAAAATCAATTGTAGGAACATTAAATTTTCATTAAACTCGTTAAATGTAACCTGATAGTCAAATGGTCCCCAGTCGTATGGATTTTACTGCAATATTACTTTAAGTGACAGATGAAAGTAGGATTAGGTGGTAAAGAATACTTTGCATGGCTTCAGACAAAGGATAAAAGTGGAGTATTTTTACATTAGCATTCACTCTGCAGGGATCCTCAATTACTTACAGGGCCATCTGCATTTCTGGAGATATTGTGAGTTTGAAGTGAGTAGTACGTGCAAGACAAGAGCAGATTGGAGCTGTCTGGGCCAAGAAAAATCAGACACACTTGTTTTTGTGGGATATGACACATTTTGTACCTCGTGTAGGCCTGAGAACTTCATACGCCACAACTTCTTGTGTTCCTTTCTCCGTAACCCCACAAAGCTTTCTTCACCATTCTTTTGATGATTTTGACATGACCTCCATATCTTCCTGTCCCATAACATTGACCCCATCCCACTCTTAACACAAAAATTTCTGGGTCCTCTCCTACCCAACCTCATTCTCATCTTCACACCAGTGTTTTACCTCTCTTCTCCCTGTTCTCTATGACTCTAGCTCTCTGCTAACACACCCAGTCATCTAGTCCATGGTCCATAGTTCCCTCACAGCTGTTACACAGTCCTCAGTCCTGTGAGAGTGCCATCCTTAGCCCACACTCAGCTGTACCCCCGACCCTGCTCCTGCAGTTCGACTGTGCCCCAGCTTGCTCTCCTCCCGACCTCCTCCTCCCTCCTACGCAACTGCTCTTTCCTCCCCCTTCCTGCTGCTACTCTCAACTCACGTTTGTGCCTGCACCCCACGCTGTTGCTCCTCCACTTCACTCCTCAGTCCCTTTCTTCTCTTTTCTCTACCACCTGCTTACCTAAGCCTTTTATTTTTTCCAGAAAGCAAGCTGCAGCTAATCCCTTCCTGCACGAAGTTACGTTGCTGCTGCTGCTGCTGGTTGTACATCCCTTGGCTCTAGCACAGGGTGGTGAAACTTCCCCCCAGCCTGTAGTGCAGAGGACTGTGACTGTCTTTCAAGCAGAGCTTTTCAGATGGAGCACCATCAGCATTAAGCTTGTGCTGACTGATGTTTATGACATTCCCAGAATCTCACAGTTGGCCTTTCCAAGTTTAGCATGTAACAACAGCATAGCATGATCCTATTAATTCGAGTGTAACATTTCACTCGACTCTTGTCTGTGATGCTTCATTTCTGATTATCTATCACTACTAACTGACTGCTTTTCAGAATGGGTTGTATATATGTGACACATCTTTCTCTGGCTCCTCTGATAAGTCAGTGTGTAGCAGTCAACTGGGCACAAGTAGGAGAAAAGAATGAATTTTATTTTACAGTTGCTGCCTGTCTCTTTTGTTCTCATACATCTGTCTAAGCACAGAAAATGATATTGTAGACTTACAGAAAATCTGACTAGATATATTACTGCCTTTTCTGCCGTCATTGACAAAGTTGTTAAACACCGCCAGTCCCAATACCGACCACTGAGGAACACCACTCGTCACTGGTCTCCACTACTCCATAGGAAAGAAAAGAAATTAACACATCCTGCTGTTAGTGCCTTGACAGACTCTTCTGCCTGGATAGTTTCTGGTAAAATATTTGATCTTGATTCACCAAAATTAAACAGAAATTGCTAGTGTCTTACAAAAGACCTCCACTGGCTTACACAGAGCCGGGCTGTGGCAAATGCATCTCTGCTCTGGAAGTCTGTCTTTCTGACATCATTATCTTTATAAAATACAGACGGCCAACTGACAGAACAGGTTGGATTCACAGGCAAACCATCTTGAATTAGAAAAATGTGCATGTCAAATACAACCACTGTGTAGTAAAAGGTGCTGATCAANGTATCTTTAGAGGTTTCACTTTTAAAAAAGAGGAAAGAAATTTTTAAAAAGTGGTGTCTTGCACACTTACTTAAAACTTTTATGAAACCAAAACCTTTAATTCGCATGTGAAAATCAGACTGAGAGATGATCTCTCAATTGGCATATTATCAGGTCAAGTAGCCTGAAGAATCCAAAACAGACTACTGTGCTTATGAAGCTGTTTACATATATCTACCAAACTGTTTCTCTTTGAGACACACAGAATCCTGGGGAATGGTATATATTTTTCCACGTGTTCCTAAGATGTTCTGTGTGTTCCTAAGAATTCACTGTTTCCACTGAGTGACAATCCTTTGAGTTTCACAAGATCACTAAGAATTAACAGCAGCTGAAACCTGAGTGTCACGTATTGCACTGTAGACTCTTTACCCAGTGACTGCCTCGTGACTGTGAGGAAAACGGGACCCCTATCCTTTGCCAACTAAACATAATCTCAGGTGACCGAGTAACACTATTAATACACTATTGCTAAGAATAATTGCTTTTACACACGAATATACAGATTTTATGCATACGCTGGTTTGAACAGATTTTTTAATTCAAGAATATGCCACTTTGTCTCCTTCCAGCCTGCTTTAATGCTGACCTCCCTGGAGAGTTTCTAAATAGTTATATGATTGTCAGTTTGGGAAAGCAGCAGAATTTCTGGCACCCTAGAGGCAATGAAGATGTCACAGCAGGTTCGATCATTACTGCTTCAAAAAATGTTACAAACTTTTGATGGATGACATTTGAGAGCATGGGGTCATGTCACTCACATAATTTGCTTTTAAGGACAAAGAAAGTTGGGCGCTTTTTTTCGTCCTTTTTTGTCGATGTTTAACATATAAGCTTCTGGTCACATATCCTAGATTTCAGCATATTTATATTTGCATTGGTTAAGTGATGCATAGATAGAAAACAATTTCTGGTTGCTATCCATTACTCAGTACATGCGGTCCCCAGCAGAGAAGAGCATCTCATGAGAGAGGAGAGGACTATCCAGCAGTGCTCTTCAGTACCCTCCAATCAGCAGAGCATTTGTAAGGGTATCACTTTGTCTGCCACAACTTAGACTTGCAGATTAGTTTAATTTCAGCTGAGGTTTTTTGTTTCTGTGCGAATAGAGGACACAAGGAACAGAAAGGTGCATTGCACCCATCCTCTGTTAACAGCATAGGACTGTTATTAGTCAAGTCTTCTAAATGTTTTCTTTTTCAATGTACTTGACAAGATATTGCAAAATTCCTAATCAACCAAAAAGTTTTCTGACAGTTCTATGGATAGTGAGTAAAAACTGAATAAAGGTTATCACGATCAGGTGTATTGTAAAAAAATTGCTATTCCACTTTCAGAGAAATATATAAAATTTGGTTTGGAATGTTAGAGGTTGTTCTGATAATTACAGTGTTGGTATTTTTACACTAAGCCTAGACAGGCGTGAACAAGGGTATTTTAGGCTGTTTGCTACATCAGTCAAAATAACTGCATTTGAGCTAAGGCAAACAACAGAACAGCTGAATACAGGACATGATTTCAGAATATACAAAATATGCTGGGGTCAATATATTTCTATGTCAGTATGACAACAAATAAAAGTATAGTAATGTTCTTTCCTGTTTATTTATAATTTGAGTATGTTCCAATACATAAAATCATATATCGTACCTAGAGCTTTTGAACTAAGGCTATTGGCAGTATCTCCAACTTAAGTACTATTGAAATGTGATTTAATTTGCTGCTTGATAAAGTCTGAACCATTACAAGCTTTAGAGTGAGAAATATTTTCACAAGAATATCTATATTATAATTTCTATATTACCTTTAGTTTATATTTACCACAAAATGCTTACGACAAACTCAAAAATCCTTGGAAACGCATAGCTGCAGGAGCATGTGGCCAGTCCTTCTTGCTAAAAAGCACTCTCAGGGAAAGCAAATTATTACCACCAGCCTCATATTTATACAGTAAAGCTGAGGATGTTTAGCAGCTTGTGTGCTGTGAAGCCTGTTGTGGGATCCTGCTCCAAACTTAAACTGTGCAGGCACAATGGAACCCCATTTGAACATTATCACTAAGTAACTCATGCTAGCAGACGATTTGGATTTAGTGTATGACTTCGTATTTCCCTGCCTTATGGATTTATAATTCATTCTTACCATATGTTTCAGTCGGATTCATTGTGAACATTTAGTTTTAATTTTTATCCTAAATTGCTATCAACTCCTATGGAAAAAAATTAAACTAAGCTTCAGAGAGGTGATTTGCATTCAAGGGTTCAAAAGTTCTTATGACAGTCATGTTCAAAAGTTCATAAAACTTAAGTTGATAAGCTTAAGACTTGCTCTAATATGGGAAACTGTAGGCATGCCTTGCCCTGTCCCTTATAATTGTACATAGTTACGAATATATCTAGCATCTCAGATCCCATACTAACATCACTTTGTAGTTTATAGTACTTGTATATATACCATGTTTATGGTATTTTTTGTGTGTGAAGCCCTAAATGATTTGGAATCTAAGCTCCATTGTTCCAGAAGTGTCTTTGCCATCTTCAGAGATTCCCAAATTGGAACAGTGCTCATGAGAAGGATGGTGGTGGAATGGAGAGTGATGTCCTTGGGAGGATCATCTAGTTCCATTTGCTTTCCTTTCAGAATTCTTCTGAATTCTGCTTAAGTTCTGCATAAGTTTCAGAATTCATTTTTCCTTTGAAGATATCTGAGAATGAGGTTGACTTGTCAGGGTGAGAACTGAATGGAGCAGTTTTGTGAATGTTTTTATTTCAGCCGCACAACATGGAGGGCTGGGATCTGAACCCTGAGGGCTTTCAAATCCATGGTATTCACTGCCAAGGATACTGCCTTTACTGCTTAATCTGATCTGTCCTATCAAACTCAGAGTGCTGTGGGAAATTCAGGAAGGATCCTTAAGAGGAAGACAAATCTGCAGCCTAGCAGATGATGTTATGCTGAGTGAGTTCTGTGCTCAATTTTCTGTTTCCAGCACTATTTACTTATTGGTAAATACCTCTGTCCATGAGGGAGATTGTGTACCTCAGTCTTTGGAGGCCTGTATATCTCCTGTCTTTTGGTGAAGACTCAATCTAGTAAGTCTATATTGTTGTCTTGCAGTTATCTTTCCAAGAGCAGTCAGAAGAGGTTTGACTCCGCTAATGTGTGCTAGATTGAGCCTGAAAGCATGTAGACCCCTTTACACGTCCCTTCTGCATCCTAATGAGTACAGAGGCATCCAGAGCCCATAGCTTCTGGAGTTAGAGTAAACTTGTAGGTCTCAAAGGAAACAGGTAGGTTTTGAGGGAAAATACATGATCAAGAGGACAGACACATAGTGGATACCATCTGATCAGTCTTTTTATGTCGCACTGTTCCTGAAAGTTTTGGATGTTTAGTTTTTCCTATATATCAATTCCTGCTTAGTAGCTCAGAGAAAGCAGAAACAGGACAGCCAGAAGAAAATATTTTTGAGGAGTGAAATGCTGTCAAAACAATCTTCTTCTTAATTGCACTAGATTAAAAAGTGTAATTACTGTTAATTTCTCAGTTTACCTTATTGCCCCGTTCTTTTTCTTCTCACTGTACAGAGCAGTTGTGACATTGCAGACTGGCTTCAATACATAAAATCTTTCTAATAAATTTCAGTCTGGTTTCAGATATTGCCACTGTGCTGGAACTGCTCTTGTGAGGGTTTGTAATGAGGATCTGTTGCTTCTAGCTAACTGAGAAGCTCCTTCTTTCGTTGTCTTGATTTATCAGCAGTCTTTGATACTGTTGACCATGGGGTCCTATTACATTGCCTTCAGCACCTCCTGGGTTTTTCAGGCTCCATGCTGGCCTGTTTCACATCTTATTTAATGGAGCACTGTCTCTGCTGTTATATATTGCAGTTCTCTCGTCATACTGATGCCTTAAACTGTGTAGTGCAATTGGATTTTGATGGTGCAATTTGCCATGACAGTACTGCAGTATAGTGAAATTCTCACTTTTGTTTGTTATTTTTTTATACATAACATACACACCAGGTGTACAAGGGTGATAATTGTTTGAGAAATTATGCAGCTGTTTGTTTATGGATCAGGATGATAATGTGATCTCTAACAATCTTCACACCTGCATGTAACTGGTTTAGGTTCTAAAACCATACGGTGTTAAACTTGTAGGTTTTGCATTGAGAAAAAGCTATTTTAAAACAATTTTAAAAGGTGGGTTGCATTACTACATGTATTCTTTCCTTCTGATTATCATGCATTGAAAGAAAGTTGTTCTTCCTGTTAACATGCAGTGTCTGTTGCAAACAGACTTTTTACTATATTTCCATCATTCCACATTGATATTAATGTGGAGCCAGTAACTTGGCAACGGAGCTTGGACATCAGAAAAGTAAATGTGGAAAACATCCCAGGGTAAAAGTTTGTTCTCTGTCTCTGTTTCTTACATCCACAGGCCAGAGACACCCTTCTTCGTATTCTGGATTTCCTGCCATTCACCCATTTAGTGGCATCCTGCGCAGCAGAGGAAATATGCCTCCTCCCTGCTGCAGGGTTTTAGCAGGTGTGGTGTCAGCGTCCCTCCAGAGCTGACTGAAACTAGCTCCCTGCATGTGTGTGTGCACAGGACCTCCTTTAAAATTTTCAGAAAGTTATGAATCAGGTTTGATGTATTTGCTGGGAAACTGCTAGAGCATCATTACCAAGAAGGAACATTGATTGCTTTTACTATTTCATATCTCATGAGCTTCCAAGAGAAGTAATCCCCATTCTGGTAATTCTAGAGTTTTATGGTGGTGGGGATTTGAATCTGAGATTTGTATCCACTAATTCAAAATTAAGTCAGTCTACACGAGGTTTATGAGAACTTACGACAGGAAGTAGTAATGAGATTAAAAGGGATTTTTGTTGTTGTTGTTAAAACGAGGCCAATCAAAATAATTCCAATGAAAAATCTACAGCCCTTTTCTCATTTCCCCCTTAAGTCTTATGATACAGAAAACATTTTGTAGCAGAACCAGGAAAGCTAAGAATTATCTACATGACCACTTGCATTGCCAGGTTTTTTTGCTGTCTTCATTTTCCTCTTACCAGTTTACCATTTCTCTTGTGGACAACCATGCCAGGTACAATGACTTCAGACAAATGGTAAGGTTTTCATCCTTGATTTTGCAGTCACGCCCCCAAGACTTTCAACATGTCTCACTGGCCCACCATCGTTCTTGTAATTAGGATTGTGATGAGAATCTGCAGTGTTGCACCCATTTATGTTGTGTCCAGATTCATGGAACTGATATTTTGGGATTAAAATGCCACTTCTGTAACTCAAGCTGAATATCTGGGTTAGTTCTCACCTTCCTTCTGTATATCTATATTCATGACCATAAAATACACGTGGAATCCTCCCCATGCTTGATATGGAAATTTCTCCAGCATGTGAAGAATAACCTTCATTTCTAATGCCAGCTTCAGATCTTCTTTACATCTTACTTTTTCATATAAACTCTAGTTTCTAACCTAACAGGGTATTATGTCCAGTAAGCAAGATGCCTGCTTGTAATGCATGACAAAAATTTCCTATTGTGTGTTTTCTGACAGATTTCTGCAATTTTTCTTTGCTAGTTTAAAAGCCAGTGTTTGTGGCTGGGGAGGGCTTCTTTCAGTGGACAAATAGCTATGCCTGTACTGTCCAACAAAAACATCAGGGAATAAGCCTTAGCTCTTGGTACCAGACCACTTATTGCTTAAGTGTTAGCATTTCTGAGTTGGAGATTTGCCCCTCTTCACAACTCCTAGGCAGTCAGGAGGACAGCATGCACAAAGGACGCCGAGCTCTGAAGGGACAGACCCAGGGGCAGGTGCTACAGTGTGCAGGCCCAGACAGACAGAGCTAGCTGGTCCCAAAATGAGTGAATGGTTATCATTTATATTTTATTAATTTTAGACACTGCTAATGAATCTCCATTCTACGAGAAAAAAAAAAAAAGCCTGAGGTGAGAGTTGGTAGCTGTTAACAGAGAAAACATAAGGTAATTTGGGGTTAAGAATGGGAAACTTGTTGGGTCAGAGCCATGTCTCTGTCAAAAAAGCCAGGCAGATCAGGGTGTATTCCTATAGCACTGGTAATTTCATTTGGTTTTGTCAGAGTTGACACTTTTTGCCTCAGTCTTCACGGGCAAGTGCTCCAGCCACACCTCCCAAGTCGCAGAAGGCAAAGGCAGGGACTGGGAGAATGAAAAACCAGCCACTGTAGAAGAACATCAGGTTCAAGACCATCTAAGGTACCTAAAGGTGCACAAGTCCATGGGACCTGATGAGGTGCATCCATGGGTCCTGAGGGTGGATGAAGTTGCTAAGCCACTATCCATCATATCTGAGAAGTCATGGCACTCCAGTGAAGTTCCTGTTGATTGGAAAAAGGGAAACATAACCCCCATTTTTTAAAAAAGGGTAAAAGAGAAGACCCAAGCAACTATAGGCCAGTCAGTCTCACCTCGTTGTCCAGGAAGATCATGGAGCAGATTCTCCTGGACTATACTGTAAGGCACATGGAAAATAAGGAGATGACTGGTGACAGACAGCATGGCTTCAGTAACGGCGAATCGTGCCTGACAAATTTGATGGCCTTCTACAACGGGGTTACAACATTGGCAGATAAGGGAAGAGCAAGTGATGTAATCTACCTGGACTTGTGCAGAGTATTTGACAGAGTCCCACATGACATCCTTGTCTCTAAATTGAAGACACATGCATTTGATGGATGGACCACTCCGTGGATAAGGAATTGGCTGGATGGTCGCACTCAAAGTGTTGTGGTCAATGGTTCGATGTCTAAATGGAGACCAGCGATAAGTGGCCTTCCTCAGGGGTCAGTATTGGGACTGGCGGTGTTTAACTTCTTTGTTGGTGACATGGACAGTGGGAGTGAGTGCGCCCTCAGCAAGTTTGTGGATAATACCAAGCTGTGTGGTGCGGCCGACACGCTAGAGGGAAGGGATGCCGTCCAGAGGGACCTTGACAGGCTTGAGAGTTCAGATTTTGTAAATCTCATGAATTTCAACAAGGCCAAGTGCAAGGTCCTGCACATGGGTTGGAGCAATTCCAAGCACAAATACGAGGCTCGACGGAAAATGGATTGAGGACAGCCCTAAGAAAAGGAGAAGGACTTGGGGATGCTGGCTGATGAGAAGCTTAACATGACCCATCAATGTGCACTCGCAGGCCAGAAGGAAAAGCATATCCTGGGCTGTATCAAAAGAAGTGTGGCCAGCAGGGCAAGGGAGTGGATTCTGCCCCTCTACTTCACTCTGGTGAGACCCCACCATGAGTCCTGCGTCCAGCTCTGGAGCCCTCAGCACAGAAAAGACACAGAGGTGTTGGAGCAGGTCCAGAGGAGGTCACAAAAATGATCAGAAGCCTGGAATATCTCTCCTGTGGGGAAAGGCTGAGAGAGTTGGGGCTGTTGAGTTTGGAGAAGAGAAGGCTCCAGGAACACCTTATTGAGGCCTTCCAGTATCTGAAGGGACCCTACAAGAACGCTGGAAAGGGACTTTTGACAAGCTCCTGAAGTGATAGGACAAGGGGTAATGGCTTTCAACTGAAAGAGAGTGGATTTGGATTAGATATAAGAAAGAAATTCTTTTCTGTGAGGGAGGTGAGGCTCTGGCACAGGTTGCCCAGAGCAGCTGTGGATGCCCCCTCCCTGGAAGTGTTCAAGGCCAGGTTGGATGGGGCTTTGAGCAACCTGTTCTAGTGGAAGGTGTCCCTGGCCAAGGCAGGCAGGCTGGAACTAGGTGCTCTATAAGGCTCCTTCCAACCCAGACCATTCTACGATTCTATAATTCTACGACATTAAAAGGGAAAAATGTGTAAATAAATGACACCAACCAGCCATCCCTGCAATGACTCTTGCATTCCTGTAGGCAGAGATTCCACCCTGGTTCCTCACCTTCACCTTCCGCTGGGCTAACCAAGCAACTGCGATGTTAGCTTATTGCAAATTAGATGTGATTTCTGGTTTTGTGGGATCCTTCTGATAACAACCTGACCTTCAGCATGCTAGGACATTATCTACATCATTTTTTTTTCTGTAGTAGAGATGGGCTTACGGGATGAAATTCAGTGAGATCTGTTAAGGTATTTAGCTCCAGTGTTTTGGTTCAGCCTCATTTCTGCTGCATTATACTTTGCACTTTCCATTAGGCGAAGTGTAATTTAAAAATTCGGGAAGAAGCCCGCTTTTGAAAGCACTTGCTTTCGTCTGTGCACAGCCTTCACTTCCAGATGTAGCAAAGGAAAGCAATGTGGAATCCATTCATTAAATAACACATTAAGCAGCCAGTGCCTTTTTTCTATATTGCCTGCAATAAAATATATTCAAAGCACTTCATATTTCATTAAAATTATCAGGGAAATGATTTTCATCTAATGTTATTTCTGCTTTTAATAAAAAGGCCCTGTAAAATGAATAACTGAACATTTTTCCTTCCCTTCTTTCTCTTTTTACAATTATGATACTGAAAATATCCCACAAGTGAAGGAATGACCCATAAATTGAGTTATGAAGGTCATATTCTATGAAGAGCAGACATTTACCGTATATCTTTAAAGACTCAATCAGTCCTATTGGGTATAAGCTGTTTTAGTGCATGGTGAATCTTAAAACTATGCTCTGAGCTTGATATAAGACTTTTTACAGTAGTCTGTATCGACTTTGAAGTGCATGATTCAAATATCTGTAGATATTCGATTGTTCTTTTTGTAGGCACTATGGCCATACTTACATTGTAAGAAAAGGTTTTGCCTAAACTGTCAGATTTAAAGTAGTTTTGAAAGCTTTTTTTGGAAGTCAGAGCTGTGACAATTAGATCAGAGAAATTATTAAATTTTAAATGGTCATTTAGAAAACAAAAAGACTTTGTAGACAGCGCAATTGTATTTCATTAGATCTTAAGTTTATTGTGAATGTAGACACACGTAAGCTTTGCTGCAGGTAGCTCAGATGGGTGGCAGATACCCTGGAAAGCATGAAAGTAGGAGTGCAACTCACTCAGAAGTTACAAAGAAGAGGAGATCCATGGGGTGTGTGGAAATAATCTGTACTTATAGAAATAAAGATAATTGATAGAACTGTGTTTAAAATAATTATACAATTGATAAAAATAATGGTTCCCATTTAAATAGCTAAGAGATGTTTATATGGTTATAAACGAGGTACTTTTTGAAAGAACTTTAGCTTTCAGTAAGTTAGTCGGGATTTTCTCTTGATTTTGAATGTTAATGTAATAGGAACAGGTCTTATCATAGAACGGAAGTTATGAGAAACTGTTTGCCCTGAGGCAGAGCAATGAGGATTAATATAAACTAGGTAGGGTTTATCACATAATAATGTGCTATTTTTTAGCAGTTTTAATATGATCTGTAATTGTAAGTATCCCATCTGCAGAATTAGGAAAGAATACTGAGATAACGAGAGAAAAAAAATTAAATTTGGGTCAATAAATTAAAAAAGAAGAAGCAAAGAACAGGCAATTCTTTCTTGGCACTATGATTTGGAAAGTCACAGTCATATTCCATTCCAGTATCCTGTGAAGACATACAGACAATGAAGTACAAAGCTGAAGTAGCACAGGGGAATTGATGCACTGGAGGAAATAATACAATCAGATTAACTATTCTGTTGGATACTTCTTTAAACAAACAGAAACTAAAGTCTTGAGTGATCTTCCTGAGCTAAAAGGTGATCCTTTCCATGTGTTAGGGTTTAGAACAGCCGCGCTTCAGGGTATGTGAGGCTGTTGAGCCCCACACTTTAGTTACTCGGTTTGTTCTGTTTGAGTGCTGTTTATCAGATTTTTTACAGACCACCTTAATTCCTTTCTCTTAGATGAGCCAGCTTAGCTTCTGCACCTCACATACTGCAGGTGTCCCCTTAGAGATACCAAGGCTCTGGCCTCATCAGTACCCTGCCGAGACCTTTATCAGTTGCAGGCAGAGAGTTTTCTGATTGGATTAAAGATTGATTATACACTAATCACACCATCTAGACAGGCAGACAGGCAGCTTGTGGTCAATGGGATCTTGTAATCAGTGCTGGGATAATAACATGCATGCAGCTGGGATTGTTGAACAGCAGGTTTCGACGCGCAACCTCCGTACTCTGAAAAAGACTATTTACATCTCAGACATCTTTGAGAAGAAATGGATAGTCAATTTGCCAGCAGGAACATTAGTTGAAAGTATTTCCCAAAGCATTAAGACTGCTATTCTAATGGTGGTAAGTGCCTTCATTTCAAAAGCTATCTGCAAAGGTCTTCACAAAAGGTCCACAAAAATAGCTGCAGCCTACTGACTGCACATTTGTAACAGCCTTGGAGGTATTAAAAATTTGCCCGTTTCCATCTATATCAGCCAAACACTACAATGAAGTTTTACTTACCTTGGATCAACTCAGTCTTCACTTTTGAAAATAGTAAATCTCCTCGAGGTGCATTTGCCCCTGACGCCTCAGCTCATTGTGGAAGGCAGCCCTTGCATAAGTGGACAGGTGAGATAAACAGAACTGCAGAATATATTGTCTCTGCCACTGATTTAAGTAGACATATGTTCACATGCCTCTGAAAAAGAAATCAGCACACACACAAACACCTCCCTCGAGAAAAAAGAGGGTTCTGCAGATGAGAAACTGTGCTAGTGGCTTACTGTTTGAGCATGTTTCTGCAGGGAACAACGACGGGCGTGTAGCCCTTGGAATTGTCACTTTATGGAATTAAAATTGGAGGTCTAAATGTGTTTTGATATTATTGACTGCTACTTACTGCACAGATGTTCTGTTTTGGAGGATCAACACTTCCTTACTTTTGGGGGGTAGGGGTGGGAAAGAAGGAATCACCTATTTTTCTCTTTGTTCCTGTTAGATTTATCACAAGACAGGTATTCAACAAACATGAGAATTAAGAGCCACTTTTGGAGGTGACTGCCCTGCTCACATACTATTTTGGAAATGTATCGATTAAAAAAAATGCATTTTTGTTTCTTCAAAGGTTAGAAAACAATCATCTTATAGGATTCTGGCAGCTCTAATCAATGCATAGGCTCAAACATATGAGTGTTTTTAGGATTTTTGTCGGTAAAGAGTAATAGGGGACATGGGCTACTGGATGGCATAGAAATGAACATTTTTTTCTTTCAACTACTGTGTGTTAAACAGAACCATGCTTCAAATCACATATATTTGAAAAGACAGGCTAGAACTGTCAGGATTTTCCCCTGCTTCAAAGTGAAACAGAAATGCGTATGGAAAAATCTATAACAATTTACAGCGTGGCTTTTTGTTACCTACATGTTTAGAAGCATCATTTGACTTTTTAACAAGTTGCACAGGAATAAGTTTGGCTAGGAGGCTGTGCAGCAACACCAAAGATCACTATAATGTAGTGGAATACCAAATGTGTGAGAACATTCACACTTTCAGTGTGGAGCAATAAAATATATTTCAGCATTTCTTTTAACTTGTAAACATGTGCAGATAATGATTATCTTGTGCTCTCATTTTGCAAGCTATAATTACAATACCTGCAGAAAGGCAACAGTGAATAGAATCCTAATCACAGAGGGTGGCTGCTATCTAGCAGTGATTCAAGCAATATTTATTCCATTTTTAAAACTGAGCGTTTCCTGAAAAACTTACAGTAGAAGTAAAAGTCCAGAGCTATGGGATACTCTATTTTCAGTTTCTCATTATGGAATAGAAAGCTTTTTTTGTATCGATCATAAACCTTTAACATTTAGGCAATTCAGAGGACCATTTAATTTTCTTGATTTTATTTTTTTCCAGGCAGTAAATTCTGAAGATTATTCTAATTAAAGATAAAAATAAAACAAAAAATCCAGCAAACCCCTGTGTTGGCTTAAGTGATTCTTTTGAGTAAAAATTGTGGACCTCAGGCTCTGACAATGGGTTTTGTCACAGTTAGGTTTTGTTAGCTACAGGAAGATTGCATGCAGTAGCACCGTAACTATTATTTTATTTAAAGACTCAGGATTTGACTAATTATCCAAAGTATAGAAAAATAAAAAAAACTTGACAACTCTAATTGTTAATATCTACATGTGAACACTGACTACACAATTCTCCATTTTCTCTTAGTTTATAGCATTAATAAACAACTACAAACTCTATATACTCTTTGCTGTGCAGAATAACTTTTGCAGTAGAATTCTTTGTATTTTATTTTGCAAGGGTAAATGTTTCTGAAGAGGTGGAGCCTTCTTTCCACAATCTTGATGAACAAGTGGGCAACCCTAGTTAAAATAAGGTTGCTACATCAGCTGTTCCTGAGAGTAGACTGTGGCTTAGTGTTATTAAAGGCAACTTAATGAACTGTTGATTGAATTGCTGTAAATGTAACCTGTGGTAGTTCTGTATATATACGGTTACTGTGACAAACCTGTAGATTTTTATCATGTCTGTCCATTGGAAGTGCAAGTTTTAGATCAGTTCATGTTTCCTTGCTTCCATTTTCCCTGCTCATTGCAGGGGGATTGCACTAGATGACCTCTAAAGGTCCCTTCCAACACAAACCATTCTATGATTCTACAATTCCTTCCAAAATGGGAGGGAAGACTGCCCTTGTGAATTGCAAAATTAGTGTTGCCCAGCTGTCCATAAGGACCTCTGCAAGGGAGAATACAACTTCTGTTAGGACCAAAGGCAGGGACAAGTGACATCTCCTCCCACATGGTCTCCCAGGTCTTTCTGTGAGGAGCATCCCCACGACCAGGGCTTCCTTCCCCAGGACCAAGGAGGCAGCAGGCAGAGTGCGCAGCAAGGAGATGACAGAGCACCGGAAGGCTTCCTCAAGGCGATGGCAGAAAAAAAATAGTGATAAGCACATTTTCCTCTTCATGAATGATGGCATAACAGAGGAATACTGAGAACTGAAAATCTGGGAATTATCAGTGACATTAAATGAATTCTGAAGTATTTAATGTCACACTTGGTTAATACATAGAAGGGAATGCATCTAATAAGAACATCTGGAAATGCAGAAGTTTGTGATTTCATTTATTATTTTTGGCTTTGCTTTTGGAAAAAAAAGATTCCTTGACAGTGGTTTCACATCTTGAGGTAATCTCCAACATGAAAAGAGGTGTAGGTCTTAAAAAGTAAAATAAAATAATTGATTTCTTCCTTGACACCTTGAAAAGCCTGCATAAGATTGTACATATTCTGGTTACCTTAGCCTCTGTCTCCCTTGAATAAACTTTTCTTTTTTTATATTGTTTCAGTCTCTTAAGACTCAAATTCAAATTTGAAATTAAGGTAAAAACATCTATTCTCCCCATGATTCGGATACTGCCAGGACAACTATTGTAGACTTTTGTAAAGATCAGTGAAAATCAAACTTGTCGTCCACCTCAACTTCTTACCTGAAGGCCGCAAATACAGATCTCCTTCCAAACACCTCTAAATACAGTTTCACTCTAACTTGTGTAAAGCTTGAGTCCTGGAGCCCCGCTCTCTGCAACTTTTAGTACATACAAGATCTGACCCATCGATCCTAGCTAGTTTCTCATTTTTGTACTGAACAGAAGTGTTTGTGATAGCATTGGCAAAAGGGATTTATTTCTTTTAAAATAAAACTTATCAGATTAATGTGAATGCCTGAAGAATCTGAAGGTGGAGATGATCTGTTCAGTGCAACAAGTTTAACAATCTCCATAAGGAAAATATTCCAGGATGCATGCACACATGCCCATGCTTGCCCAGGTCGCTCCTACCAATATTAAATTTTAATCAATCCCATTGGACAATTTCAAAATATCTAATGAAAGTCTATATAGAGCATTTCTATTAAAATCTCATCTCCTGAACAGAAGCATCTCTGATGGAAATCTACATGAAACTCCTTTACAGAGGCAAGGTACTGATTTAAAACATGAACTGTCTATTTACTCTTATTTACTTACAGATTTCCATAAAGTAATACATATTTAAAACTTTAACTCAAGTTAAGGGGAAAAGGGAAAGTTGGAAGTCAGCATAAGATATGAATATATGTGATAAAAACTCTGTAGCAATGATCATTGCTTTCTAATAGAGTCATTGAAGTTTAAGGTAAAGGTTGTCAAAAAGAGAAAGGTTCCCCATCATTTAATGTACTGCTGACGAAATGACACAGTCATAATTTCACTCAGGGTTGTGAAATTGGTACAAAGTTGGAGAATGAAATTATATGGAAGACATTGTTGAAAAGAATAAAATACCCGTTTCACCACTAAAGACGGAAGAGCAGAGACTTTCAACTCGATGGATGATGGTAGTGAGGTAGGCTTTAAGCATGAACCCGGCAAGGAATAAAAGTTGAAGCCAACAAGGCTGTATGCTAACAAGTACTGAGAAATGATGTGAAATGCTTGAAGTGATACTGGGAGCTGAACAGGATGAGTGAGTGAGAAAAGAGCTCCATCAAATTTAAGTAGGAAAACTCTGGGTAAGGAAAGGCAGTATCTGCGAAAGGAAAAAAAGAGGAAGATTCAAGGGTGAAGTGAGGTTTGCCTTTATGGTGATGTCCTCCAAAGCAAAGCCATATTATAGGTTTGCCTTTATGGTGATGTGCTCCAAAGCAAAGCCATATTATCTGCAGATTTGAATATGAAGTGGACTAACGGAATAGAACCCTGAAAGCGCTTCTGTTAAAATGTAGATCATACTCTGCCCTCAGATTAATATCTCTATATAACACAGTATGCTTAGTAAAATTAAAGTTCCTAAGTAAATACAAGGGTAAACAATTTACAGTTCCATTTGCTTCATTTATATCTGAATGCAGTTTCCCTAAGCAAATCACCAATGGACTTGGCTTATTTAATCAAAGAAATTGCTAGCTTGTATATCTTGTGAGGAGTTTACAAATGGTTTTGTTCCTTGGGAAAAAAAAGGCAAGTCCAGTTGCAGCACTGTCGTACATCTTATTTCAGACAGTTAATGTTTTTTGATTCCTCCCCAGACACCTGACACCAGAATACTGTTTGCTCCGAGGGAGGCTAAGCCCAACTGGGACAAGGTCTCTTACTGCTCTTAAGGAGAATTTTCACTGGAAACAGAGTGCTTGTAGCAGCCAGCATAGAAAGAAAATAGCAAGATGTTGTTTTAAAACAAAATCAAAACATACATTAAAGTAAAGAAACAATAACGCCATAGGGATTTTTTGCTCTCTAGAACTGCTGGGGGTGTTTCAGACAAGCAGATCTAGTATATGGATTTGCTGCTTAGTACATTTGTTTGTTGGTTTGTTTTTAAGCTGAAAAATCTATTTACATCCCTTAAGTCAAAGCCAACCTTTCTTCCACAATTGTTTTAGAGGATGCCAGAAGCAGAGCTCTATAGCATAGTACAGGGATTACAGAAGTCAAATAAATTTCTTTCCAGTCTCTAAACATAAATTACATTAATTTTCTATGCTTCTATTTTTCTCCTGTTTTTATTAAATATAGCTCTGTGGTTCATGGAGTAATCCCAGCTGCTGTGTAATGAAGGCATCTGAGGTACTAGCTCTCTAGTGAGGACGGTCTCAGTGGTGTTGAGATGCTAGATTATGAAAAACTTGGTTATAAAACTAAACTAAACAGGTTCTTTTTGTATAAAGTCCATTCCTACACTAGATAAATAACTGTGAGGGAAAGGTAGTTCATTTTATAGCTTAGTGATAAAATGGAGACAAGTTGACTCTGTTTACCTATACAAAAGACTGTTTACTTCAGAAGTGTTCAATATTATAATTTTCTATATTATCATATTGCTTTTGCAAATGGGAATAGGAGCTAAGCTAGATAATTAATTTTTGTTTAAAGAGTAAGGTAGTTTCCTAGCACAGTCTGGTATGATTCTAACATAGGAATCCACAATTGCCATCAATAAAGTTGTGGGACAACTAAATGCAATAGAAAAATTTCATGATAGAGACCCAGAACATGACACACATAGTGCTTATTGGTTTTGGACTGTTTTGCTTACACAGCAAACATAGCTGACAAATTAATCTAGGCTTATCTTTTTTCTTTTACTGTTAAAAGCAGTTATGACACTTAATTGCGCATTGTATCTTCTCTTCACCACTGTCATAAATATTGCTACTTGTCCTGCAGGATGGCATTGTTGTGTGTTGTTAAGCAATCTCTTGACATTAATGGAAAGAATCTAAATAAATATATAGGCTGCATGCAAATACATGCATATGTAATCATGCAGCCAATGACAGTCCTTCTTAACAACAGCATCTTGAGATCATTGCTCTGTGTTTCAGTGAAAGAGCCAGCCCCTGCTAATTTGGCATCCTGTTCTGCAATTACTCACTTTTACTAGTATGTTTTTGTAGAAAGGAGCCACACTGAAGTCAGCAAGGCTTCTTTGAGTAACTGTTAAAACACTGCGATCTTGCAGAACTGTTGTGTCTGTTTCTGTGCAAAATGATGCTTTAGTCTTTGCAATTAAGAACAAGGCTTTCTGCAAAAATGTCTGCTTGTGGGTAAATGTAATAATGTTATTCACGTCCGTTGCCAAGTGCAACTCAGATAATTATCCTATGTACCGTGCAACAAGTTTTTGCCTGTTCAGTCCCTGTTAGGTTCAGGTGACTGTTCAATCCCCATCAGTGGCTGACAAAGCCTGCTCCCTTCGTGTGCCTTTGAGTGCTTGGCAGCAGGGATGAGATGAAACCCTGACTCCACTTCGTCTGTGCACAGGGCACATGTGAGAGAGCCACAAGGCTCAAATTAAGTAACTGCATAAATTCCCATGTCTCCTACAGGAATCCCCCTTTCTGTTTCCATTAAGATATGAGCAATAGCCCAGCAGTAAATAGTGCTGCACGTATGACCTTAATCTAATCAAATGCTTGGGGAAGTAAATGACCTTTAGTATGCTTTGAATCAGGAGAGTGATTCTGTTGTATATGAGCTGTCTTGGGCTCCAGAACTGGTTTTGCTTAAAAATCTCAATGTATTGAGCCTCTCAACTAGCTCCTTCCTCTCTGAGACAGATCTATAATACTGAGGTATTAATTAGTAGAAAAGATGCATTGACTGCTCTTCTCTCAGCTTCAATGAAAGCTTTGACCATTAAAACATAACTAGATACATTTCATACTCTATATCATATGATAGGATTTGGACCTGATGTCAGATGCTTCATAGTTCCTTCTCTATATTGAATCAGTGCTAACACTTCCATTCTTTCTATACTGGAAAACATAAGTTTTTGGAAATAGAAGTACATATGATTATCTCATCTCCAATTAGTGAGTTGACTACAGAAGTCTTAAAACCAGGCATTAAGAAGCCTTTAGAGTTGTGTGACCCTAAAAAAGACAGAATACTCATGGGGGGCAGTGAGTGGAATTAACAAAGAAAGTGATTCCCTAGGTTATGATCTTCTTAGGCTGCCATATTAAGTCATCCTTTTCTACTGTGTGAATTTCCTCTCAAGTGGAAAATTGGATGGCCTGGAAATAAGAACAATTTCTACCCAAAATCCAGACATCTGTATGTCGGAACAAACACAAACCACTCTCTAATCTTGAAGACTGGCAAGGTCAGTTAAATGCACTTAATTCGATTTTAGCTATCTCAAACTCCAATGAACTGTTCCCTAATAGGAATGGATTTTATAAACAACCCAATACATTGGGTTCATAATGTTACCTTAAAAAGCAGTTCAGTCTGAACCAGTCCTTTCCTTAGACAAATTTGGCTGTGTTTCTTTAAAATCAGTATATGGCCTTTATCTTTCCTACCATACCATAAATTGTCCCTACTTAAAATGGGTTGGAAAGACACATACAGAAATCAGTCTGTGAGCAGCAGAACAAATTGTATTGGATTGGTTGCTTTAACAAAAAGATATTTCGAAAACAAGCATTTAATATTATCATTTTCAACTGAATGTATGAATGGGCATTTAACAAGCTAATCAGATTTTTATTAAAGAATAAAAGTAGTTTTATAATAGGGGCATCAAACTTTTTCTTCTATGGAATAATTATAAATGAACAATCTATAATAACCATCAATAAAGACTTTGAACAGTAAAATACAGTGGTGCAATTTCAATATAGGAGCCCACTGTGTGACACAGGTAATTCTTATTGGTTTTGAAGCATTGTGCAAACACATCACACATGGTAAAAATTTGATTTCCTGTGGGTCTATGACTCATGGTCACAAATATACACTGCTGTGTAATAAAGGGCTCATATTGCTGCCTTTCCCTTGTGGCACAGTAGTAAGGTCTTTGATCTGTAGTGGTCACCTTTTTCCATAAAAGAAGTAGGTATAGAATATCTTTGAAATTTCTGCCCATTAGCTTTGGCTGAAACTGGCCAAAGAATCCCAGAAGCTTTAAAGGTGACAGTTAGAGGAGTAAATACATACATAATTCTCAGGAAACTGGGTGGAAGAAATGACTGCCCAAAATAGACTGGGTCATACAAGAACGAGATGAAGCTTGTGCCAGTGTCAATTACTACATAAATTTAGAGATATGATCCACACTGACACATTTTATATTTGTACTGGTGATTTTCACTGACATTTAACTCAAATGTGTAGCTCCACAGAGGAAAAAAAAACCTTGTGCGTGAAGAATAGTGAAATCCAGATTATTTTTTAATACCGAGTGATAAGTCTGGACTACTTATTTTACTGTTAAGGACTTGGCACGATCAAATTCTATGTGGTAAATCTACCTCCCAGACAACATCCATCACTGGGCCAAATTCCTCTTTACTTAGAAAACTCAGTTTTATTTATGGCTATAATTTGATCAATGATTTGAATAGGAGGCTTTATACAGCGTGTCTGTTATGCTAAAAAGTAGAACATGATTTTCACTGTGTGATGCATGTGAGGAGCTAACATCAAATATTGTCGTCTATTATACAAATACTGTTCTGCTCACTGAAATGTGTATGTGTAAATTTTCATTTTACATCTGAGGTACACTGCTGCCAAAAGGGGCTGCTCCACTCTCTGCTAATCACACAGTCATCTTGTCCTTGCATTGGATGCAGTAATTAGAAGACTGCAGGATGGAACTGAAATATATGCGTCATGGGTTACTTTTCTGTCGCAGAAGACAGTCAGTTTGTCCCACATCCTACTAAATGTTGTTTTCTGGTAATACTCCTCAATACTTAGACGAAAGTAAAATGTAACTGACAGGTGGAAATTCAGAATTAATTCTTTTTGTTCTTGTTTCGGGAAAGATGAAGGAAAGGGGAGGATCGAATAGGGTACACATCTTAAACTGCCCAAACATGAGGCAATTATAGTTCCTATGATTGAACAGCAAGGTATTTTCAACTTGTCCTATCAGACCTCTATGACTTTGCAGAATGTATCTATCTTGGTGTTGCTCTGTCCAGCCTGAAAAAAACACCACCATGGCAGGTCTGGAGATGTGGCAGGCTCTATACATAAGCAAAGCAAGCAAGTCGCTAGGGCAGCAGATTGTTGGGACAAAGTGATAATCTATAGCTTCAAAGAGAAATTCCCAAAGATCTTTTAAAGGGATTTTGATCTCCACAAGTTTTAATGAGGTCAGCAACTGTAATCCAGAACAATCATGTGCTGTCGAGTTTTAAAGAAGTGTAGAAGTATCTGTACGATGATATGTCAAAGCACATGAAATTCTCTATATAGTAGGGTTTTTTGAAGTGGGTTTTTTTTTTCCCCTCCTTGAATTCAAAGGCAGTTTGTATATTATTCACCTTTGTAACTGAGATGGAAGAAGAATGATGAAATCTAATATTGGCTCAGGATCCACCCAAGACTCAGGCTGGTGGGAGCAGGGCTGAGAAGGTGCTGCTATGTGTCTGCCCAGTTCTGATGTTCTTCTTGTAAATGTCTTTATTGGAGAATACATAGAAAGAGTTGGAGGAAATCCATACTGAATAACAAAGAGCTCTTGAAAAGGGGATGGGGCTCAGAACTAAGAGCTGATACAAAATATGCATGACAACAAATGAAGAAAAAGACAGAAGAGGGGTTCAGAAGAAGGAACCAGCAGGGACACTGAGCAGAGTATCCCTGGATACACAGCACTCCCTGAGAGCATCTGAGGATCCTGTGGGTGCCACCCAACAGAGCTATGCAAAGAGGTATGATGTTATTGAGGACGAGAATTCGACTGAAACCTCCCCATTAAGTTCCCTCCTCATGGCTACAGTCTGAGGGAGATAAAAGAGAGAAGTCCTTTGATTTTCTGTGAGAATCTGTAAGCAGAAAGATGCAGAAAAAAGTTCAGCCAGAATATCAGAATATCCAGAGAAGACAGAAGAGGGCTGCAGTCTGGTGCAGAGAACTTCAGTAAGCAGATTTTCCTCTTGTTCCAAAATGGACCAGAAAAGTGCAATGGATTTGCACTGTCCCAATGGAAGACTGTAGAATTAAAGTGGAATAAAATCTACCTAAGGAGTATTTTTTGAGTCTTTTTGGTGATTAGATGCTTTGTTTTTTTGGTGTTTAGATAGGTCACAAAGCTGTGGAAATTGAAAGTGTTGACGATGTACTCAAAATGCAGTCTGGAGGTATCTGGCTGAACAACGCTTCTTTCTCCACTAATTGTTGTTGTGACCTTATGGGATCACTTGAGAGTGATCTCTGTCTGACTAGGAACCAGGAGCAAATGAAGGCTTGTCTTCCTCAGATGAGAATCATCTCCCAGTCATGGTCAGAAACAAGACGTAGTGATGCGTTTTTGCAGGTGACACACTATGACAGTTCCTCTGTTAAGCAAGAGAAAAACTCAGACTGTGTCTGACTATGTGCCTCCTGGGCTACTCATATCACAGCACAAATCATGGGAGCATCCAAAGTACGTTACGGCTTTCTAAATGTAGGTTAAATAAAACAGCCACAGTGTTGCTATATCTCCCACTAAAAGAAAGCCTTGGGTTAAAACTTTTGTTCCTGGCAAGTTCTCATTTTCTGACATTTGATAGAAAGTGCAGTATATGACGGTGCTTTTTTTCTTTTTAAGACAACTCTGTCACAGAGACTTGAGTGGTTGAAGTTGCAAATCCCCAAGCAAAGAATCAGGAGAATGTCAAGTGAATAGAGGCAAAGCCACTTGTGTAGGCTGCCATTAGTTCAAGTTTCACTCACAACAAAAAGTTATCAGAAGTCAAAGTAACCTGTTTATAGACATGGAAATATTTAAGTCTCTAATAAAGCACAGGTACACTCATCAGTAAAATAACAAATTTTCACTCTTTGAGATGTTATCTGACACACTTGCTCTGTGGGGTGAATGGTATCTAATATTGCATTCTGTTTCCTGCAGGCCAGGCCCAAAGCTTATACTTTAACATTGTAAATGGACTGATGATGAAAAACTATTGTTGCCTTATTGTTATAAAATTCCTCATCAGCTTATTTAGCAATAATTTCCATAGACATTTCAACAACAGATTTTGTCCCTGTTGAACCCTGGAGTAGGTGACCTTGAAATGCAAACTATCCATAATATCAAATAAAACTTTTTTTTTTTCCATTCTGAATTAAAGCAATGATTTGAGATTGAGAACAAACTTGCTGAAATTCACTGATATTGAAATAATGAGAATCTGTACTCTTCATCTTGCATGTAAAATAAACACGCTGTTCTAGTTTTTGATCCCAGTTTAAAAGCAATTTTCTGTGCAAAGGCATTTTCTGTGGTCTTTTTCATTCAGTTTTTAAGATTTCACCTGTAATTTCTAAAGGAAGATTACTTATAAAATGAATTTCCTTTAAATAAAGCAACACCTTTTGTTAGCCATGCAGTGAATTTAAGACTCTGCATGCATCCACATTGCTCAGCATGTGTTGTGAAAAGAGCCCTCAGCAGTGTACCAGTTTCCTAGGTCTTGTCAGCTGTGTGATACACCATCACACTCTGGGAAAAACAGTTGTATAATTTTGTACAGAAAAAGTCTTCAGGGATATTTCACATAAAGGGATTTAATTCACTGACTATGATATGAGTCAAAATCTCTCAGACTTGTTACCATAGCTATTCTTGACTGCTACTGCTGGTATTTTCTATAAATATAAAATGTACTTTCCTTCAGAATTCTTGGGTGAAATCTTGTAAAAAGCTTCAGTAAATGATAGAAATACATTTCCTGCCTTTACATATAATTCTGTAAAATAAGGATCTTCAATTTTAAGCTAATCATGCTCTTCATTCTAGCACCAAAAATATGCTTAAGAAAGAGTAGATGATATCGTCAATTGGAGTACTGCCATATAACTAAGGATAAAAATTGGGGTTTCAAAAGATGTCTATCATTTACTGAAAAAGCAGGGATGTACAGAGACTCAGACTATTAAAAACTTCTACAGATAGTGTTATTCTACGCTTGTAGCAAACTGAAGTTTTTGTTGCCACTCCCACATCCTTAAACTGCAGGCAAGCAGGGATATGGAGAGATTTCACCGATCAGCTGCTAAAAGGAAGCGGTGCTACTGAAACAGTTTACAGCTTACCAAACGGTTTGCAGTGGAAGCTGTTCCATGAAGTATTGCTTATTGAGGACTTAAAATGAGTAGACAGCAGGATAAAACACCTGCAGAATGAACAAGAGAGAAAACTTTAGCATTAAAAAGAGAATTCGAGTTTAATTTGCACAAGAGTGAAAGAGGGTTAGAAAAGCATATATGCTATAGCAAATGCAAGAATCCATTAAGTCAGTTAATATTGTCCCTAAGGTTCCTGCTGCAGAGATTCAGCCTGAAAGGTTACAGTGATTATCGTTCAACAAATCTCTGAAGGAGCTTCCCCAGGTATTTAGTATAAGCAAACACTGTGCAAAAGTATGTTTTAGAATGAGTGCTAATGTCTCTCTCCTGATGTCTGCCAATGTCTCCACTGAAATACAAAAATCATCCATTATATCAATGAGATAGCCAACAATCAGGCAAGATTTTCATTTAATGTTATAGAAACATTTTCTGTGGCTTAAATCATAGCTGTTCTCTCTCTTTAAATAACAAATATTCATAGGAAAAAAGAAAAAAATCCTTGACAGAAAATGTGCTGGTACAATTGTTAAGAGGAGAGCAGTGACAGGTGTTTCATGAAGCTTCAGGAAAAGCTGATATTGTATGGGTAAAGGAGAAATTATGTCTTTGGTGGAGCTTCTTCTTTGACTGTTTTGCCCATTTAACAGAAATCTGTCCATCGCATGAGACACTGGCTGCTGAGACTTTTGTAACTCAGCCAGGTATCGTGCTTTCTGCACTGTTTTGAGCATTAAAGTGAGCTCTCCACTATTAAACACATTCCTCTGCCCACCTTGCTGTTTTGGTTTGGCCTGGACAACTGCCAGGTGCCCAGCAAAACCGCTCTATCACTCCCCCTCCTCAACTGCACACAGGAGAGGAAATGTGATGCTGGAGGGTTGAGACAAGGACAGGGAGAGATCACTCACCAATTACTGTCACAGACAAAACAGACTGGACTTGAGGAGAAAAGGGAGTTTAATTCATCACCAGTCAAATTAGAGTAGGATAGTGGGAAATAAATCCAGATCTTCAAACAACTTCCCCCCACCCCTCCCTTCTTCCTGGGCTCAACTTCACTCCAGTTTCTCTCCCTTCTCCCCCTGAGTGGCGCAGGGGGATGGGGAATGGGGGTTATGATCAGTTCATCACACAATGTCTCTGCCACTCCTTCCTCTCAGGAGGAAGACTCCTCACACTCTTCCCCTGCTCCAGTGTGAAGGTTCCTCTCACGGGAGACAGTTCTCCACAAACTGCTCCAACATGAGTCCTTCCCATGGGCTGCAGCTCTTCACAAACTGCTCCAGCGTCAGTCCTTCCCACGGGGTGCAGTCCTTCAGGAACAGGATGCTCAAGCGTGGGTCCCCCACGGGGTCACAAGCCCTGCCAGCAAACATGCTCCAACATGGACTCCTCTCTCCACGGGGCCACAGGTCCTGACAGGAGCCTGCTCTAGCATGGGCTCCCCACGGTGTCACAGCCTCCTTCAGGCATCCACCTGCTCGGGCATGGGGTCCCTTCCACAGGCTACAGGTGGAGATCTGCTCCACCGTGGACCTCCATGGACTGCAGGGGAACAACCTACCTCACCATGGTCTTCCTTGCGGGTTGCAAGGGAAGGCTCTCTGCTCCATCATTTTGGGCACCTCCTCCCCCTCCCCTCCTTCTTCATTGACCTTGGTGCTTGCAGAGTTTTTTCTCTCACATCTTCTCGCTTCTCTCTCTTTACTGCCATTTCACCACCGAGGTTTTTTTCTTCCCTTTCTTAAATCTGTGATCCCAGGGGTGCTACCACCATCGCTGATTGGCTTGGCCTTGGGCAGCGGCGGGGGTCCGTCTTAGAGCCTGCTGGCACTGGCTTGATCAGACATGGGGGAAGCTTCTGGCAGCTTCTCACAGAAGCCACCCCTATAGCCCCCCCGCTACTAAAACCTTGCCACGCAAACCCATAACACTTGCCCTATATTCCTGACTTGTCCAATAATTTTTTAGTCCTCTGGCCAATTTCAACCAACTTGGTGATAGTGGTTGGAGAAAATTAAGTTCCTACAAGTACTGTGAAAAGCAGTGACAATATGACACTTTTATGAAACTGCCGCCACACACTTCTGAGAATATCCTGCTTTCTAGGAAGCTTTATCTGATTTTCTACTAGACAAAGTAATAGGAAAAAACCCACTGTTTCAGACTCAGATTTGTAAATTGCTGAAGAAGTTATCTGTACACATCTCTGTGCTACTGCGCTGTCTGCTCCTCCTCATATTCTCATGTTAGAGATTGTAATCTCCTTGGCTGGAGCAGTGCTGTTAACATAAACAGAACTGGGACCCCAATTTGCTTTGATGCAGAATGAAAAACTCCATTACATGAAGGCAGGAAGCAACTCTGAGCAAGCAGCACAGAAACAAGTCTCAAGCCCAGTTTAAATAACTCTTTAAAACAAAATATGATGAGCATCCAGCAGTCTGGTCAGTAATGTGACCATTTATTTCTGACTTTATAAAGAAAAAGAAAGCCTGTTAATATCAGCAGCTAATTACAGCGCCTCCTTCTCTCTTCAGACACATAAAAGAAGCTGTGAAGTGCAGAAGAGAGAGGCTGCAGCAGTGGCAGATTGAGGCTCTTCTTGTTATATTAAATCTGGCTGAAGATGGAATGTGTTAGAGTGGACAGCAGTGATAATGAGTACTGTTTCTTTAGTGTGTCTGTTATAAATTAACTACCTTTAAGTGCGATTTGGACAATAAAGCTTCAGCAGTTTTCCTTCTAGTTCCGCATATGCTGCAGTAATTACAAGCATAACTTTATTTACTTCTGGCAGTAAAAGTATGAATAAATGATGTCTCATTGCTGTGGTCATGTTCTGTCTTTGGCTTCTTCTCTCATTCCGCTCTCTCTCAAATCATGTCCTCTGCTCTAGTAATGCTATGAAACACAAAGTTGGCAGATGTCTTGCCATGTGACGTATTTCCCTCGAACTCAGGTCTTTAAACATTCAGTCTACCCATTTTCTGAAAGAAATATGAAGCTGTGATAGAAAAATAGAGTGCCTGTAGTGTTCATGCAATGCAGTGGTGCTGTGTCATGGCCCACGTTATTTCCACATGATTTAGAACATTGCTGACTATTACCTCTTTCTTACTTTATCAGGCTTCGCTTTCAAATCATAGTACCTTGCCATCAATATTGAAAATAATTTGGCTGTGACCCTTATGCTTGGTGGTTAAATTGATTTTTCTCTTCCTAATTCTTGTTTTCCCTTCCATTACAGAGTACCACCAGGATTCCCACATGGATAATGCATCAGAGTTTTTAGACAACTGGGTAAAAAACGCCTGTATTCTCATGACTTGCAAAAAAGTGGTCTGAAAATAGCAATATCAAACAGAAGAAAAAGCAGCCTAGTAGTAAAATGTAAATAGACTATGTCTTGCTAATTTTGCACAGGAAATTCAGAGAGCTAGTTGCATTTCTGTTTTATTCCTGTAATCCCTGCAATTATGTTTTCAGCTTGTTTATAAGATTCTCATTATTTAAGAAGCACGTTAGGCCAGAATTTGCAGATAAATGACTTGAATAGATACAATATAGGAAAAAAGATACTGTAATGCCAGTGAAGTTGTAAAGCCATCTTTATGTTAAGTACTCAGCTGATGTAAAAACTAGATAAAGGGATTGCATTTACAGGCAGGGTTTTGGGCTTTGGGTTTTGTGTGTGTGTGTCTATGTGCATGTGTGTGTATTGCATTTGCTGCTTTTAATACAGATTTCCTGAGCTCAGGGTTTAAAGCAAGGCATTGATATATTTTGACAGCAGCAAAGGCTTGATTATTGGACACCCTTCATATTCGCAGCTTTCAGTAAATTTCTTTTTCTCTAAAAATCAAATTAAGGTTCCTAAACATGAGGTTTTTCTCGCAATTTTAGATGTCCAAGCAGTAGTTAATCAGAGATTAGTGTTGTATTTACACTAAATTACACTGTATAGGGTTGCTTGTTCCTCCCCACGAACAAACACTTGAAGGCACAAATTCATCAACAACTGCCCTTCTCTTATGTTAAAACACTCTTCAGACCCAGCATTACACATTTATGAGAAGATTTAATTTTATAGTGTTTTAAACCCACTATTACATCTCGAAACACAGTACATGAGCAACGCTGTGCCCACTGCAGAGTGCTCTGGCACCTACACAAAATGTATGGAGAGGAATATGCATGCTTTGCTTATTTTCTGCTCTCTGTCCAGCCGAGCTGCAAGAGCACAGCGCACTGTGGGAAATGGCCCCTTTCAAACTTAGCTGACGACAATTAAGCCTCTAAACGTAGCCTTGTAGAGCTTCACTACAGGCTGAGAGCCTGGGCTTTCTTCTTAACTCTGCTGCTGACCCCCCACATGATCTTGTGGCATCCATTTCACCTCCCTGGTGTCTCTTCCCTCCTGCCTTCTCAGCTGCCCTTATTTTGTGTTTAAATTCATTGGAAACACAGATGCCTTTTCCTCTTTCTACACAGTGCTTCAACCAGCCACCTCCCTCTCATTAGGCACTGAGCTTCTCCAAAGACAAATAGGCAGGACTTTGTTGGTGGTGGTAGATACACTTCAGCAGGACTTGATTTTGGCCAGTAGGAGCCACACAGAAAGAAAAATGTCCTGCAGTGGTCTTTAATTTAGATTTCCAAGGTGAAAGAAGTGGAAAAGACCAGAACATTTTTTTGGCACAATCAGTTCACCGGCAACCTGGGCTTCTGAGCTCCGACAAGCAAGAGTTTAAAGGATGCTTACTCTTGTGAAGAGAGGTTTGACATTGGACTGCTTGTGAAAGGTGGTACTTGAGAACAAATTAGCATATGATGCATCATACTCTTTGCAAAATTAACTCACAGTGAATAGAGAAGATTAGCACAAGTACTAAAGGTCAGTGGATCTGGTAATCTTGCAGCATCCAGTGTTAAATTATTTCCTTTTAGTCCAGTGTGAAATTATTTTCTTTTAGCTTGTTTCACCAAGTGTTTACAACTTCATAATTAGAGATGCAGACACTTCAATGTACACAGCAAAGGTTGCCTGATCTGAGGGTTTTTCTCAGGTTTGTCAGAACAGAGCTACCTGCTCTGCTAAGCCATCAGGGAGTAAATGTTACACTCTTGATATTTAACTCCATTTGGGAGTTCTCTCAGCCACACAGTGTATCTTGCATGTGAGCAGCAAAGTGCTTTTGCCTTTGTTCCCCTGGTGCTTAGGGGCAGCTGGCTGGAAGGTCCATGACTATGGCCTGGGGTACACCAAGAAGAAGGTAGTAGTGCTGGTCAGAGGGACCCAGACCTGCTGGAGGAACAAGTCAGCATGACCTCACTTCATGTGTATATATACCTGCCAATTCCAAACCGGCACCCACCTGCCTCACACTCTTTATAAGTGTTATGGATCAGGTGCCTACAGCTGTATACTCCACACCTGTGGAGCAAGGCTTGCTGTTGTGACTGCAGAGTCCAAAGACCATTCTCCTTCCCACACAGGCTGAGGATGCTGCAGAGCAGAGTTCTTTGTTGTTCCCCTGCCCTTTTTCTAGCTGTGACTATGAGTGTAGATAATGCTTAAATATTTTTATTTCAATGAAAAGAACAGACTGTAAATATTCTGTGACTTTGAGGAATAACTTTTGCTTTGCAACAGGGAACACTGACCTAAAGATCATCCAGACCAAGAGGAGAATGTCCTGTCAACCAACATAAACCATCAGAAAGAAAGGGAAGCCTGTCATTTCCTGAAGCTGTAAGGAAGGTCCACTTCTTCCATCCTGGCACAGAATAACATCGTTTCAGTGATAGACACTTGGGCCTAAACCTCTTTGTATCTTAATTTCTTCCTAGTCAAAATAAGTTTGCTTTATAGCACATTCTGTGACTCTTTGATGAAAGATATTTCACCAGCACAAATTATTATTTTATTACTTTTGGCAGATAGAACGTTTAGCAAGTCATTTGAAATGTATGCTTTTTCAAAACCCTCTAACTGCATTGGGAATCTTTACATAGAATCTTAATTTATCCCTTTATACTTCAGTTGTTTTTTGAATCTTTCTTTTGAATCACTGAGTGATTTTCAATCTGAAACGAGAATCTGAGGAACAATATGCAATTGTCACACACATCAGGCTTTTAAAAAATTGGGTTTATGCCTTTGATGTAGTCTAGACAAATGAACGTATTTCAGAAACATTGCACTTCTTAAGCTGCTGACTGACTGGTGAAAGTGCTGCCTAATTTTTAAATAATTAGCTCTTCTAGTTTTTGAGATATGAACATCTGCAAATGAGAACTTTACACAGCAAGTAAAGTCAGCCTCCACATACACCTTCAAAGCAGCAGAGCAGTTGCTGCTCACCATCCCCTGCTCTGCAGTTTGGAACATCTCCACTAAGCACTGCACTCCTTCCCCATTGACCAGCAAAGGTGGGCAAACCATGGGGAATGACAGAGAGAAATTAAATGCTGTGTGAACAGGGGTCTTGATATAAAAATCTCTCCTTAACAGTATGAATATACTTATGTGTTTGTAATGTATATATTTATTTCAGTGCAAGTGCACTTTCTATTGCAATGATCTTTGGCAGCTAGGGATTACTTTTTATCTTTTCCCGTATCATAAGGCTAACAAAACAGTCAATTAAATTAATCCTCTGCAAATTTAAAGTGGATAAGAAATGAACACAGCTCTAAGCTGTAGAATTTGCAGTCAGAACATATTGACAGGGTAACAGGCTAGTGCTGTTTGATAAAGAATTAGACACTTATCCCAAACTTCAGATGCTCTGTGAACAGAGCTCCTCTGAAGTCAGTGAAGGTAGTCCCGACAATGGTTGCAATTCTCACAAATCTTTATTTGCATGGCAAAATCTCCTGCTTATCTTCCCATTCTTCTACAGAAATGGTTTCTTCCTTAAATTAAAACTGATCCTTTCTAGACTGGAAAAAAATAAAAATAAAATTTTCCATCTTCTCCATGTGCACACTTATCCTTTCCCAGATTTTGTGATTCTAACATGTCCTTACCACCAAGATGTAGCTCCTTTTGGGAAGAAACCACTGCACTAGAACAAGGATAAGCATATGGAATTGCCAGGGCAAATCTCATTAATACTTTACCAGAGCAACCTTCATGACTGGATTTTGAAATAGGAAATGCAGTGTTGCCTCCTTCCCTAATTAGTTGGTGGAATCAATTAACTGCTAACTACTAACTAAATCTTGCAAATACTTAAGCATCTGCATATCTTTAGGTAGGAGAGTAATCCTACTGACATTGATGGGAGAACTGTATGTTCAAAAGGAAACCAAATTGTGTTAGCAAATTACAGGTCTTAAGTAGAACATTTCTCTATAGAAAGCCTATGCTGTCTGCTAACATGTACAGCAGTGGGTTTTGTATTTACCTGCAACTGTATTTACCTGTCTTTACTTGAAGAAATCCCTTTTAAAAATAAGAATGTATATGAATCAAGATTGAAAAGCACAAGCACCTTCTATACTGGAGAGGGAGAGGAGCATCAATAATTTAAAAACAGTGAAATAAACCAACTGTATATTGGTTAACAAATTTCTGTCTTGTTATGATAATATTCAGGTTTTAAATATACACAGTAACTCCCAGAATCTAACACAGAACAACAACACTATGATTTGAAAGTAGTTGTTCATACATATGAATATGTTCCACTCAGTTTTCAAGCTTCATGCTTTCTCCTATGCTCTCCCACCAGTTTCAGTTCTTGTAGCTGTTGATAGCTGTCTAGAAGTGTCATTGCTCTGCCTCAGGACATTCATCGCCATCATAGCAGATCCAAAAACCTGGGCATTCTGCAGTTTGGTGATGTGATGACCATTACCAGCAAGATGGGTAACATCACCTCACTGAGCACATTTACCTTGCAAATTTAGAAGGGATTGTGGGTGCTACTCAAGTGTGCCATGGTGAGTATTTGAGGCTTTGTACAAGGAATCAACAGCAAACACCAACCTGCACCTATCTTGCTCATGTTTTTTTGTGCAAGTAATGAAAATATAAAAATGGCAACTGTAATCTGAAGCGACTATACGGGGAAGAACTGTGAGGATTTTAATCAGGAAAAAAAATGTAAAATATAGAAACCAGTCTTTTTGTTACTCTTAGAATGATTTGTAAAGGAGCAATCAGTGTACTCCAGGCTGTAGGGTAAATGGGAGGGAGGGATTTAATGAGCACTTTGTGAGTTACAGGTGTGTGGATATGGAGAATGGATTGCTGCAGTTTTGTGATGTGTGTGTGTTTGTTTGTTTGTTTTGTTCGCATTTCCTTTTCTTTTACATAATAGTCAAAGTTGCCACAGGTAGCCTCAAACTGGTCGCATTTAAGGTACTGTGATACCTTCTCAGCTGTATGCTTTAAATGACCAAGCCACGGCCACTGTGTGCCATACATAACAAGCCAAGGCTTCTAGGTCTTCTTGAGACAAGCTTGGTATTTTTCATACAGTGCTCCAAGATTTTGTTTTAAAAAACTTCAAATGTTGAAGTTCTGTTATTTAATCAGTTGAGATATATCCTTTTGCACTATTACAAAATGCAGAAGACATGTCAATGTGGTAATTTTGCTGTGTGCTTAATGAGAAGAGATAGTCTTGTGACAGGTATCAGCTGGATGAAGAACATTTGGCATGAAAAGGCAAATGAGCAGATACTGCAAAAGTATCATTGCTGAGAACCAGTTATTCAATGTTTGATGACAGATTTACTGAAGACACTTACTGTACATAATTTTTCTCTGAAAATGTGTCCATGGTGCTGTGGAGTAAAGACAGCAGTTATGATGACATAACACTTTTCTTGTATACTTCACTGAATTACAAAAGTATTTCACATCCTAGAAAACCAAGCCTCAACAGTGTCCCCAAGGTTTTATTCGGAAAATATTATTTCCTTGCATATGTCTGGTTATCCATAGTCTGCCTTGCTTTCTTCATGCTTAGCCTTAACCCTGGAAAAATTTGCTCCCTGTGATAGAAGCAAATGTAAGAAAACAATGTAAGAAAAAAGGAGTCGTATTGTAAACTGTGCTCTGTCACTGGGATTTTGTTCGCTCTTTTTTTTCAAATCTATCACAAGGGATTGTAAATCAAAATATGAAGAACATAACAAACAGCACTGAAACAGGCTAAAAACTGCATTTTGCAACTCTGGACTTAATATTGTTTTAATGCCCAAACAATGCTATGTCATAGGAACAAGATAAAAACACTAACAGTGTATCAAATTCCTGTGAAATGATTCCCCTGCTTTGCATGCTATAACATCACCTATTGAGGAATGTATTTGTTTAAGATGCTGCTACATCTGATTATAAGATTATATTTAAGAAGATAATATATACTTTACCAAGTATTACTTTACTACTTATTTAGTGCTGAAGTATAATCCCATTCTATGTAAATGGCTAGAATACAAATTAGATCTGCCTTGGCTTAATGAAAGATATTTTCTCCCTTCGGTTTACATGCTTCCACAGATGTGGGCTTTTCTGAGTTGCAAATGCTTCTTTTTAGAGTTCTTCCTCTTCACACCCTGGAGGGGCAAAAAGCAGATTAGGATTTGGGGGTTTTGTTGTTTGTTTGGAAAAGAAGTTTTTCATGAATACCAAAATGAGAACCGTAGCATGAAGAATAACTTAAATGGCTTTCTAGCATTGTACCAACAAACCACGAAAACCTGAAATAAATGAAAAAAATTGAACTACGGAATTGAGACTCTAGGTGAAATTAGGTGCAGTTTGAATTTAATATCCAGGACACATATTCCATGTGAGATTACAAAGGTCACTTAACGAAAAGTCCACATTAACCTATAGTTGTATCCTGTTCTGTGTGTATGTTTATGTGTATATTTCACATGTTAAAGAACTGTAACTGCTGGAAATCATTAATTTTTCTGTGGAAAATAATTGTATTTTGCACTGTGTTTACAGACTCAGCAAATCATTAAATCTGGGGAGAAGGTTGGCTGTCTTTTCAAGCACTGAAAACTCAGACTTCTAGTTTAAAATATATACCTTAATGAGGGAGCTGCCAGAGATAGCAGTGAGGGATGGAAAAGCACATTGTGCTGATTCAGCAATATTTTTGTTGCTTCTATCCATATGTGAGTTCACACAGACTGACACTCCTTCAGCCCTAATTTTCTGTTCTCCTTTCAGCGGGTTGCACCCCCTCAAGGAAATAATACTCTTATGGCTACAGTATCCTAAAGCTATATAGCTGTTCCCTGACAGGCACTTTACTGATGTCAAAAGCTAGTTACATCTAGAAGGTACAAAATAACAAAGAGTATTTCAGAAAAGATTCTGTATATATAGACCCTGCCTCACTCCTATGGGCCAGCTCCCTCTGCCAGCCAAGATTTCCAAAAGCTCTGCCTTTTCCTGGGGAATATGTCTGCTAGTGGTAGCAAAGCATTTGACAGCTGGGAAACCCAGAAGTATTCTTCCAAGCTGAAGTGGTAATGGCATGCCTTCCACCTAGGACTGAAGCATCATAGATGAATCCATGTGACTTTTCACACAGGCAGATCATCTCCTCCTCCTTGACAGAAGGCTCCTCTGGAAACTCTGTGCCATACAGCAGCTCCAAATCTGCCCTGAGCTCTCTGCTATCATATGTGCAAAGTCAGTACTTGAACTAAATTAAGGCTAGGTGTGGTCTGACATGAGCTGCAACGGTCAAATGCTAACTGTTTTCTACTTCCAAGTCCTGTAGTTGTGAACTTCTGTAATACGGCCTCCTCCAACTTCCATGTACTCAATCTGCAGTTTGATTCATCTTCGCCATTTTTTCCAGCAGGCTTACCCTTCCCAGTAAGATATATCTGAAAAGGCCTCTTGCGATGTGAGTACTGGGTGCCAACTGACACATATCAACTTATCGCTATTATGAGATTACATCCCACAGTGGTGCAACAAAGTCCTAGTTTGCCATTTGTCCCATTCTAGATCAACTGAAGAACCAGGTGGACTGGTTGACTTCTTGGCTCTTCACATTTTGGTAAGAGTTGAAGCTTTACACACCATCATAAAACTTCTTTGCATGACAAACTTCCTTGTTCTTAAATATGCACTGTATAGGCAATCTTTAAAAACATTCTGATTTCTTTTGCTCAGAATGAGAAAATACTAGAAACATATATGTGGCAGGTACATTTCCACTCCCTTGCCTCGTTTACCAGCCTTGTTAGCGCTCCACAACAGCCATCCATTTTGTGCAGTGCTGAGGCATGCACTCCTGGCAGGGCAAAAAGAAAGTTTTTATTTCTTTAATATATGCATGTCAGCTTTATAGTTTGTTGCTGTGTGTGATATTTTGTGTGTGAATTTTATGCTTCTGAGTAGTGAGTGGTGTTCATAAAGCCAAGAAGTTGAATTTGTCCAAATTCTCATGTTCCTGAAACTGGGATCTGTGGTGAGATAAGAGCTGGGAACAGAGAGCAAGGAGAAAAGTTTGGCTGACTTACTAGGATTTGGGACTTCTTTTAATAAGACACTGTTTAAAGGACTAACAAGCGGTTCTGGATCCTGCTGCTAATGTAACTGTATTCGAACTTAGACTTGTTAATAATACTATCTTTGTTTTATTACTTCTATTTCTTTCCTCAAGAACTGTGAATTTTTGTCTTCCTGACAACATTATGTGCTAAAAAATGCAATGAGACTACTGGTGCAATTTGCTGAGCAGATAATATTGTATGACATTGAGGTCAGCAATGGTGTTTGCAGTAGCAAAGGTGGCTACATTTAAACAGAAGATTGCTTAAATGTTATTGGCCAGACACAAAGTGTCAAATTATCCTCTTTTCCCCCAAAGAATTTTGATAAGAAGTTCAGGAAGTGCTTTATTTTGAGCAGACTAACTGTTTGGACATAGGTTGGATTTTACGTATATACATTTTTCACTTTTGTTTCCCTGTGGACATAGCACACAAAAGGAGGAAGGTCTTACATCATTTGACGTTTTCTTTGGCAGCATGAAGTAAAACTATTTTGAGTATGAAGTAGAACTATTTTGTTGAAAGCTTGAGTCTAAAATTATCTGAACCTCTACCCGCGGTGGCTGTACCACTGCTTTACAGGTTTTAGAGTTCTATTGGAGAAGCATAACTGCTTCTTTCCCCAAGATAGTTTAGAAAATAGCCACATATAATTGCAATTTTTCTGATTTGATTTTTAACCAAGGTGACAACTAAATTTGGACAAATCCCTTTTAAATTAAAAGAATGGGGTGAATGATGACTACCTGGTTCAATGACTTTGTGAAACAAAACAGACTAAAAAAGTGAAGACTAAAGTCCTATTCCTCCAGAATACGGATCTCTGTCCCACTAGGTCATATTCCTCACAAGACAACATGGGTGTGTACATATACTCTCAGAGCTGACATAATCTCATGGTATGTTTTTTCTCCACAAAAGATGGAGATTAGCAATATGATTTTAGGTAGCGCACTTCCAGACCTTCAGGCTTCCTTATGTGCAGGTTGAAAAATTATTATTTCTGTGTCTGCGGAATACGTTTTAAAATCTTAACACTGAGAAGTGCTGAGCCTTACTAGAGTATACAGCTGCTGGTAACAGGGATTGTCCAAAGTCATGGGCTGACAGGGCCTTCCTTATAAAGGCAAATTATAAGGAGTGATGAGAAATGGATGTAGATTTCCCAGATTTTCAGCTATTTTAATTATATTGGGGATAAGTAAGACTGAGAGTTAGTATTTTCTTTCCCAGTAGTTAACTTCCCTCTCCTGTTCCCAACATTGGCCCTAAGGGCTAGTGCAGATTGATTAATGAGCTCTACATTCTCATAGTTGCAGTTTTTATCATATTAGAGCTGTAGGGGTTTTTCCTCCCCTCTGCAACACAAGCAGGTCAAGAATTATGTATGACTCGTTATGGGTTTTGCAGACAATTTTTTCCTGTTACCAGAATACCCTCCACCATGTACCAGTTCTCTTTTAACTAGTTGTTCTTCACACCAGAGCTACATGTAGAAAGAATTAATTCTTCCATGAATGCTGTGCTGTGCTGTGTCAACTCTACTCTTAAATTCACAAAATGTGTGTGAGCTGAATTATATTTGAATTGTGAACTGAAAATTCTGTATAAATGCAGTATATGAATACAGTTCGGGGTGGGGGAGCAGGGGGGAAGATAGAAAAAAGTTCTAGTTCATTTACCTAAGCTTTCAACCTATTAAGGCTTTCTTCAAAGACAGAATCTTACTTTTATATAACACATTATTTTTTCATAAATAGTCTTGACAAGTCTGGAAGTAGAGAGTTCTCTCTGGCCTCAGTAGCCTGCATTGCAGTTCTATGTTTCAAGTTCTGTCGTGCTACTGAACTAGAAGAAAACATAAAAATGAGCTCTGCTAAGCTATTCTCTTTGTCCTACAAGAATAGTAAAACTGAGTTACACAGAGCTGTGTATTCCTAGCTGGGCTGCCATCATTTGCAGTTTATTCTCTTTATTTATGGCACACATCTAGGAAAAAGTTAAAAGAGAGAATAAGCTTTCAATGGCCTCAGAACTGTTCCCTTCTATTACTACAGTAATGCAGTAGAACTCTGCTTTCAAATGTTTTATAGATCCAAAGTATTCCTAAATTTCATTAATGTTTAAGTTTAATAAAATAATGCAAAAAATCATTATTTTGTTACATAAATGAAGTCTATTTTCTAGCACAATTTGAACAGGCAGCACTAAAATAGCACTAAAATACATTAACATTAGGTCATCTGCTTTGCATTTATAACAATAAGCTCACATTTTCAGAAAGGATAATCTTAAACAACATTTTTTCAGTACAAACTGTACATCTTTATCTTAAAATTCCAAATGTTTCAACAATAGAAGATGATTAAGAACTAGACAATTATTCTTCATCTCTCAATGATTTATGAGACAGAGAAAGACCTTTTATTGAGAGTTCGAGGTGCTAAAGAGGAGGAGTATGTCTAAGTTGGCAGCTCGCTGCCTTCCCCTTATTTACGAGGCACAGAATTTACTTCACTGTAGCCATCATACTAGAAAGTGAACCTATCAACTTTACTGCATTTTGGCCCTAGGTATGGACATCTGTATATATATGGCTGGGTTAGCCAGCATTTATATAAGCAGATGCAGAAAATGAAAATAAAGTACACACATTCCTCGAGCAGTTAAAATAGAAAGACAAAACGCAATGGCAGGACTCATCTTTCCATAATAGGCTTTATTATTTATTTGCAATAACCTGCATAATGTGTTATATGATTTCCAGGCACTGAAATAAGCACTTTGCTTGTCCAAAGGCGCTCACTGCCTAGCCATGGAAAAACAAATAGCCAGTAGGAAGAAGCAAAGCAGTAAATAGTTGAGAATGTTAACAAAATCCTCTGCTCTTTTTTTCATGTGTATGTAGTTTAAAATTCATTGTTCTTTAAATTTTGAGCATATTTGCAGTAATCTGTACAGCCACTGCCTTTAGGTTTTTACGAAAGTTGTGGTCAGTATTAGTAAAATAAGTGGTACAATTGAGTACTACTATTTCTGTTTCTACTGATACTGAGGTCAGTGAAAGTTCATCACTTCCTTGAAAAGGGCTAATATATCACCTGAAAATTCTAACTGAATAAAAAATGGAAATCAAAAAGCAAACAAAATTCCGATAAGATTAAATAATCAACCCACCTTTTGGAATGACTACCAGCAAGCTGAGAGTGTTTTAAGAAATACCATTAATATTCTGTGTCTTTCCTCCACCTACCTTGTTTCCTCTTGCTTCTTTTCACATGCCATTTCTAACTCAGTAATCTCCCACAGTGATTGTCATACTGAGGAAAGCAGTTCACAATAACTAAAATCATGCCCGTAGCTCTTAAATTCCCTGTTAACAAGTTGGTACAGGAGCAGGGTAGTACACATTTGGCCAGAACTGTAAGAACTTCATTACTGTGAATTATACCAGACATCTCTGTAGCGTTTGTATGTGGACTGGCTGCTAAAGAGTGACCCAGCGTGCCTGCATCCCAGTTTACTCTGACTTGGTGCTGCACTACCCATCACCTCGGTATGTGGGAAGACTGGGGCAGAAAACACACGCACACACTGGCCTTTAAATTTCTTATCTATTTAACCCAGCTATCTAGTAAAGGATAACAGTTTACATACAGTTGCTGAGTTTGCAGCAGTGAGTGGCAAATCAAAAAGCAGTGAAGGAGACAATACCGTGCATAATCTGTGGGGTTAACCCGGAGAGGCAGTGTTGGAGTAAACCCTCCCATTTCTCCTCTTTCAATCTCACCCTTAAGGAAGCCGCCACTGTATTTTGTATGTTCCTGCTAGCTCCTTTGCCTTCTTGCCATAAATGTGATGTTTCATTTGCATGTTCTTTGTTCTCTCTGTTCTGCTCTAAACCCACTTCTAGTCAACTCCTGCACTGATCAAGAACAGACCAAGTGTGTTAATACTCTGAGGACCTCTGTGATCGCCCTGGGCTTGTATGCTCAAGCCCTCTATTCACATCCTAGGCCTTCCTCTTGGGGAACCACTTTTACCACACTTTTTTTTCCCCAGGATTAGCCAGTATCACATGATGTTGTGTACATAAGTAACATCACCTTGCACAAAATTCCCATGAAGAGTTGTCGATGATGTGAAAGAGGCTTGGCCCATTCTCTTTAAGTTAATGAGACTCTTTCCACTGACTGGAGTTTGATGGAAGAGCTTTGTGCTCCAGATCCTCTTGTTGATGATATTCTCTGTTGGATATAGTAAGCATTTTCATGCATTTAATTCAGCAAGTTTGGCATGTTGGAAATTTTTTTCTTTTTGCATCATATCTCATAGGCGTGACTCAGAGTTGTCTGTCCACCTCCAGCATCCTGAGCAGCTATACCTGTAGCTGGGCTTTCTGGGAAGAGCTGTGGTAAAAGAGCTGTTCTTGCTTTTATTTAGATTCTGAGTTTATTTGAATGAGCTAGAGGGCACTCAGACAGAGTGCTGTTCCAGGCAACTTCTGTGGCCTTCACAACCAAACTAGTGTGCTGGTAGAGCTGAAACAGCTGGTAGAAGTTAGTGGATGTCCAGTTCTGTAGCATTCCTGTCAGAAAGAAAAAAAGCTATTCTGTGTTGTTTGGGAACCTGCAACTTTATAAGATTTTCCACAAAATTTCCCCACTCTATATGAAGGTTGTCAGACAGATCTCCTAGGTGAGTCACTGAAATGGATTGTTATAGACATGTATTCCGAGGTGATTTGTAATCAGTATGTGCCTTTTATGTATTCTGGCATCAAGGATAGAAGTACAAAAAGAATGTAATTCTTAGATTGTATTAATTGGAATAAGAGTTATCATTATTATTATTACCAAAAAGATTTTGTACTTCTATTTTTCAAACCCTGTGTAATTCTATGATGCTTCTCCATTTAATTAATGTGCCAGTACAATAAAATAACACACAAAATCATTATTTTGTGACACTAATGAAGTCTACTTTTCGAGCACAATTTGAATAGGCAATTGAACAACAGTGCACTAAAACACATTAAAACCAGGTCATCTGCTTTGCATTTCTAACAATAAGCCCACACTTCCATGAAGGGTAATCTTAAACCACATTTTTTTCACAGCAGCCAGTACATCTTTATCTTAACATTCCAAATGTTTCAACAATAAAAGATTGTTAAGAACTAGACAATTATTTTTCAGCACCCATTGATTAATGACTTAGTCTATGACACACAGAAAAAGTGTGGAACAAAGGAGTGCATTATAATAATGCACAGGCATTAAACCATCTTCATTAATAGGGTCTTTATGGATTCTGCTTAGCATAAAACAAAATATGCCATAAAGAAAGTGAAGTATTAGCTTTAAATATCTCTTTAAACTCACCTGATAAAAATAAAGCCTATATTGTGCCTTTAATCTTAAAAATATTTTGTTTTCTGGGATTCACACATTCTCCAAACTAGGTGAACTACAGCAGGGTTTCTGAGCTATGATTTTAGTTCAGTTCTTATAGGCTACATTCCTCATATTTCATATGTTACATTAGGGCATTGCATTAAAATTTGACTGTGTCATCCTTTTTTCTATTGACTTCAATAGCAGAGTTTAAGGTAGCGCTCAGCATTACCAGCAGTAGCAAAATCTGAATATTTTACATTAGTTAACCTGTTAAAATTTAGTAACACAAAAAAGTTAAATTTTCCTGATGAACATAAGAAATAAGAAAAACCATAGTGAAAGTACACCTCTAACTATAAAAGATTCAACATTTTTGCTCTATTTCAACTGCCACAGCCCTATAAGTTCTTTCGTGTTTTAGTCCACGAGCTCTTTTGCCTCCGTCTTTTATAAATAACTTTTTAACTCTGGCACCATGCCTCATCCCATTGATGCTGCCAAGGTTGCTACTTGTAAAGCAGATGCCCACATGTTTGCAAGACTGGGACCTTAGATATGTTCAATGTGCTCTCTGCTTTTTACTGCTATTTGTACTTGGAGCTTGTTTGGGTTTTTTGTTTGCTTGTTTTCCATCTGTTAAGTTCACCTTAAATAGAATAATCTTTTTTATTTTTTTTTCCCAGTGCTGTTGTGAGTCTGTGCTCCCTGTTTGTAGTCTACATCACACTCAATTCAAAGGCTAAAATATGAGGTATAGAACATGTTCATTGCACTTGGGATGGACAGAAGAAGATGGATTATGGAGAGGTTGCTGGAGCTAAGTGAATAATTCACAGTGAATAATTAATTTGACTAACTTAGCCTTTTTGTACGTACAGACCAGATAACAGTCTCTTCTCATTCATTCATTATTCAGATTTATTCAGTAAGTATCTTTTGAATAGGGCACAGCACAGAGCAGCAAAGGAATCTCAACATGGCTCCAAAAGCATAAATTAAAATCTCTCCCTGGATTCATATTTCTTTTAACTCTTCTGCAAATTTGGACCCCCTCATTTGGGCCAAGCAGACAGTCAGAAGAACTGCTGTGGTGTGGGCCAAAGGCCCATCCAGCGCAGAACGACACCAAGAAAGACGCATTTGTCTCCCAGCAGTCAAGGTGAGGGTAGTGGAAGAGAAAAGGCTTTCCTGCTTTCCACCTTCACGAGAGAATTGCTGTATAAGATGAGGCTGGCCTCGGTGGACATTTTTCTTTTAACTTTGTAATGGATTGGCAGGCCTGGAGAATGAGGTCCTGTTGCTGAGCAGAGCGTGCACTACCCCAGCCGTGTTTTGCTGCACACATCTTCTGCAAATATCTACAATCTGCAAGACTGGTTAACTGGGATGCTGCTTTGGATGAAGATCTGCTCTTGGTTTGAGACTCCTGACATTTAACGGGAAGAGAGAAATAGTGGGAATCACCAGTTGAAGTACCCAACAATTGTTGATTATAAGTTTTTCAGTTGCATTCAGGGTCCCAAAATAAAAGAGCTTATAGACAGACAAGATAAGAGAAGCATAGGGAAACAAAGTGAAAGATATAAAACCGGTATGAAGCAGGAATTGTGCCAGACTGGCTTTAATTGATGAGGCTTTTATTCTTATTCACTTGCATAAGAAACCACGACACAGAAATTTTATTTCTGATTTGGATCCATTTGGTGTAATGTCATATACTGTATGCTGTATCTAATAATGGTAATTACTGTTGGTTTTGTTTTCTACCCAGATGTAACAATGCTTTCATGAACTGTTTTTCACTTTAATTGCATTAATTCAAATATGTGTATCTGATAAAGTATTTACTGACAGCTTATCTGGCAAGGACATATATGGTTCAATAAACACGAATCACACTGTAGTTTGTACATATTTTATAACATTAATTTGTTGGTCAATGCTTAACAGCTTAATGCTAGAGCCATTTCATCATGTGTTCTATTAGTTTTTCAATAAACACTCATGTTAGATCTTCTAAATGGTAAGCTGTAAAAAAGAAAGAAAAAATAATCCTCCCCATCTCTATTAGCATGTGACTGATGAAAAATAAAGTTAATGTTAATTAAAATGTATTAGTATCACAAAGTAATCATGGTTTTGAAGTTGCATATGAAAGGGAAAGTATTTTACTGCAAAAATTTAAAAACCACTTTCTTTTACACTATCAGAGATGCAACAATTAAATCCATTTCAGGAGAAGCCCAGTGTCATAAGTACTGCTTTTTCATCAACTATTTTGATTAAAAAGAAAGCTAAAAGCAATAATTTATTTTTTTCAGGCTTCTAGCCTTCACTTTGCCTTCTTTATGTCTTTTCAATGACAAACTCTTAAGCACTGACATAACTTTTCTTTTCTGCATGTCCCCTTCATGTCCCACACAGTGTCTTACTGAATCAAAATTACTGATAGCCTCTGGTCCTCAAGGGCAGACCCCTACCATGATCAGATAACAGAAGAAAGCCTCAAATATTTCTCTTAGTTCTCAAAACCGCTCTCAGAAAAATGGATCTGGATGTTTTCCAGGATTTTAGGTAGTCACTTTAGATAGTCCCGTTCAGGTCATCTTTGGGTTCTTCCCCCCCATCAGCTCTGGACACAGACTGTCCTTTAAACCTTGTCTCCTCAGTGTTAGTGCATACTAGAATTAAACCCAAACTGAGTCTTTAGAATCAAGGGATTGAAAGACATTTGGCCAGATGCTGGGTCAAGGCTGGTGTTTCCTCTGCAAGACATCCTGAGCCATAGGGCAAGCAGGAGCTTGCCTACACCGCAGTACGGCATTGCGACTATTGCAACAACCGCAGGATCAGGATTTGCTCTTTAAGAGTGAACCCAACCCAAGGCTCATGAGTAACTTTAACACTTCATTTTTTGCACATCTGCAATTTCATTACGCTCATCACAGAAACTAGTTCTGTTAAGAGCTTTCTTTCATACCTTTCTTCCTGAATCATCTAACTTTAACTTCTTTCTCTAGTGACAGTCAGAGGGAGCTTAGAAAGAACATTTTCCTCCACTTAACAGAAGATGGCTTTAGGAACTGACCAAAGCTATTTAATTTAGCCACAAATACTAGTGCCATAGCTGGCACAGAAAGAGACCTCCAGCAGTCAGCCAAGACATATGCATACGGATGCCTTATATAAACCTTCCTCAGCTTTTGTTTATCATTTTGTTTGCCTCAGGAGAAAGATGAAGTTTTGGCACAGTTTTTACTCTATCTGAACTGATTTATTGTGATGTTTATGTACCATACACATATTTCAGTCATTTATTTGGACAGAAAATAATTTGATTAATGTGATTTTACATATATTCCTTGGGCAGGAGAAGTGTAGCTACGAATGGCTTTGCAAGGGAGGTTGAAAGTCTTGTGTGTGTTTGCAGGTTATTAGATGTAGCTTGAAATATAGAGCAGACTCTTGCACATCAACACCTTGGCTGTCCCTCTGCTGGTCTGTAACCACTTTCATCCTGCACATCTTATATTTTTTTCTGTTTTATTTTAAAGGCATTACAAAAGTGTTTATATGAGCATAACATCCATGAAAAATGATAAACTGGCAGCTTTAAAGACTGAAACCCACTCTCTCTCTGCAGTTTGGGTCCTTCCTGCACATAAGTAATAGATGCTTTCAGGCAGCATTTTACTTTAATTTTGGGAGCCCAGAAGTAACCAGAATAAGGAATAATCTATATGCTCAGCTTTTGCCATGCCTTCATTCCATATTGTCATCTGCTGGAGGAAAACAATGCTTTTGTCTTGAACCACAACATTTGGCGGCTCTTCGCAACATTACTGTTTGTACAAGAAGGATGATCAAATAATAAGAGACCTTATGCTGTAATTTTAAGGCCTGGGAATCTAAAGAAAAAGCATCCTGTTTCAAGATTGGGGTTTGGAGTAGATTTTCTTTCTTTCACTAAGTTATGTTAATTGTTTCCCTTTTTAAGCAACAACAATAATTTCTTTTAACTCCTACGGTCTCTTCCTCAACACTGCTGACCCTTTTATTGTCCAGCAGATCCTTCCTTTCCTTGGAGTAGCTGCAGAGGACCACATGCCACAGCACCTATTTTAAAAAGAAAGAAAACATCCACTGTTGACTTGCTCCTTTCAGCCAGCCCAAATAGCTGTGTGATTTCATTCATGAATGTAGAGATCAGACCGTTTTGACTGTGGGGTCTTTTTTGGGAGGTAACCACAGTGCCTAGTAAAAGTGGGTCCTGTTTTGTAGTGGACTCTGTGGCAATAGAACTAGCTTCTAACTCTCAATTTGCCATGTGAGTTTTATTCATTACAGATGCATAAATGTTCACAGCAGCAAAACAAAAATGTTCTGCTCTAGCCCAATTCTTAATGCTTTCTAATTTGCTCAATGTTGTCTTTTCTTATCCTGAATAGCACTCAAATTTACAACCCAGTATATCAGTTCTTGAGTCCATTCCTAATTTAGCCTATAGCTCCATTGCCTGTCTTCCCTGATAAAAAAACATCCAGATTTTTCAGGTGTTCCTTTCATCTCTCTTCATTTCGATAGCTTTACTGCAGACTTTTTTCTCCCTTGGTCCACATTTCTTCTGAACGTGCAGTGCACAAAATCACACACAGTACCTTAAGGACTTAGCAGTGCTAAGTAGGTCAGAAAGATTGCTTTCTGAGCCCAGTAGATGGTACTCCTGTTTAGATAGTTCAATACACTATTTGCTAGTTTTGCAGCTGAGTGATGTTGCTGACAAACACAGGCTGATTGAGCCAAAATACTGGAAATATACCACAGAAAATGATCATACAGTAGGCAAAAGAGATGACCTAGACAAGCTCACTGATATTCTTCATATTTTTCTTCTGTATTATGAATATATACTCATATACATATCAACTATAACTATATTCTGTATTATATCTAATCCTGTTTGTGTTGAAGTTTTGCAATAAACCCTTATTGACTTCAACGTCAATGGGAATGGGTTTGTCATTTCTGTTGATTATATAGAGGCATTTAGTTATACTTTTCTTTTTATAGTGTATTTGCAATGAACCATAGATGCATCCCTACAAGATGATAAGAAAGTATCAAACTCAGTACTTTCAATGTCAAAAATATAAGCTGATGCTCTTTCAACTAAGCATAATGCTCTTAATAGAAATTAGCAGTGTACAGAAGGCCATGCACCACAGGGAGATGCAATCCTGGGCTTTGCAGACAGATATCTTGGAATACGTTTTATTTTAAATAGCCTTGAAAATTAAGAAAAAGCCATCAAAATGCATTTTGTGAATTTGTAAATCTTATTTCACTGTCGTATACATGCTGCAGAGGAATAAGAACATTTTTCCCTTTCTACTTAGACCCTCACTTCTCCTTTCCAGCAGGCTAGATAAAGCTTCTATGCAATCTGAATCTTAGAGATTAGAAGAATCTTTGAGATTTATCATTGGCTAACAAGAAGAATCATGCTGTCATAGGAGGACAGTGGGCTGATTTGGAATACCTGTCAACCACAAAGGAAATCCCTGGAAACAAATAAAATAACCAGTAAAACTGCAAGTCTATTTACAAATTCCTTAACATTTTGTCTATACTCGAACACAACAATGATTTTTGACCCTAGTAGTTTTACCCAGCACAGAAAAACAAGCTTTGAATTATTGCTCTGCTGCAACGTAACAATTCCATTGCTCTGACCCTTGGTGTCTTGCAAAATACAGTAGAACAATAATTGTCAATCCTTCCTATACAATGTGTTATATTTGACAGAGGTCAGCATTAGCTACAAGACCTTTGGCTGGTGCTCAAAGAGGTAATATCTCTTCTGTAGTTCAGTTGATAAAATGTTAAATAGAATCAATGCTGGCCATGCTTTTGTGGAGATGGAGATAAAAAATGTTTTTACACTGTAACATGTTTTTTAATAGACAGAAAATAGACGACAGTATTACTCAAAGTGCTTTGGTAAATATACTATTTAAATGTCAAAAGTTTTCATTTTTCTAAAGAGAAATGGAGTAATTCGTCCGCCCAACTTGCGGTGTGATTAATTTAACAAGGCTTTGCCATGTGCAGAAAGAAGAGGTTTTTGTTAAAGATCTTAAATGAGTAATACATGAAGGAAAAAGACTGACTCATAGACATTTTGTGTCAGCATGTGATTTGTATAAAGTGAGTACATAATCTGACATGGAAACAAAATGCATCAGCATGGTAAATACTCCTCTTTGGCACTATGAAGGAGCTAATGGCAAGGTCAGCAGTTGCAGCTTCTAAGCTCCTCATGTTGTAAGCAGCTGCTAGTTAACATTTAGCTTCGGTCCTAGAGCATAAGTCTTCTGTCTGTCATCCCTGAACATTTTGATTGAAAAAGTATAAGAGGAAGAGACAGATATGGCACGAGGCAGTACTCTGTATCCATGGTGGAAATAGAATTTTTAAACCAGTAAGAAGAACTGGCATATGAAAGGAAAGCACATATTTTTGTAATTCAATTTAATAAAATTATTCCTTTTGGTATATTTCTGGGCTGTGCACATAAAAATGTACAATGTTGAAATAAACAGCAACAAGCAAGACTTCTTGTGATCACTTTAACTGTATTCCCTAGTCTCTACCCATACAAAACAAATCGTGAACCATACAAACCTTTGCTTCCCACTTCTGCTGCATGTTGCTGAATATACAATTTTGAATATGCTGTCAGCTCAGGTTCATGATGACTGAGGCAAAGAAAAGCCATTTTTCGTTCAAGAAGCTGTCTGTGAGGAAACAGCTATTACACAAGACAATAATTTGACTCTGATCTTGAGCATCCATCATGATCCTAATGAAAAAAATGAAACAAGAATGTGCTTGAATCCCAGAAATCCAAACCTTTGAAAGATTTTTGTCCAGAGCATTTGGGAATTTTCTCTGTGCTGGGACACTGAAGGTCCCAAGCAGTTCATCGTTACACAGTAAAGACATGGGTATCTTCAGGGCACCAAGTATAAGGACAAGGAGAACAAGGTGGAAAACAACAGCTTAGAAGATCTTTCAGGCTTTGAGAATCATTTGTATCATGCTTATCCACAAAGAAAATACACTTCAGCTAGCAAGCTGCCTTACTGGTTGCATTGCAGATGTTGGTGGAGTAAAGCATGATTTGTGCTGATTCTGCACGGCAGGATTTAGGTATCCCTTATGTCTGTTTGCTTCTCCCACCTTACCCCATCCCTGTTCCGGTGTGTGTCCTCGTCCCTATCCCCATCTCTGTGCCTGTTGCTGCTTCCTTCATCTTCACTTTCTGTAAACCCGCCAGTGACTGAGGCTCTGTCTTTGATGATACAAAAGTCCGGTTCTACAGCAAGATAACAAAGGAGATGTAATTATCTAACTCCAAAATGTGATGGAGACAAAAGGCCCTTGCAATGTTTGCTGAAGAATACTTGCTGGAGTTCAGCTGCCTCCATCCTTCGCTCCCCCATCTTCCCCCCTTGCCCAAAGGTTGGGCTCACCTAGTTTTTACCTTGCAACAAGCTTCCCTTGCCTTCAGTACGCTGTCAGTGATGTGTTCGGTTTTTAAGATGGGACAGCTAAAACACTTTAATTATGAGGTTCCTGACCCCTAGTCTTGGTCAGTTGGTCCATGAAAATTAATTTTAGAAGAAGATTGTGAAACATGTTAGCAGACAGTGAATTTTGAATAATAAGTATTTGCCTCAGAAATTAAATTCTGACCTATGATTCATGGGACAGAAAAGCAGTATTACCCTGGCTGCCACCCCTGTCTGGAGGAAAGGATTTGTGTTTCAGAGAGTCATGCTTCAAACAGGAACAATCACCAGTAAATTTCTCACAAATGAGTTGGGGTGCAAATGTAGTTATGCCTAAGGAATTCAATTTCATTTGATAAACAAGAGGACAAGCAAGGTATCCTTCAGCAGAGGCACATTAGAAGCAGCCAGGAACAGTTAGTATGGGAGAAAGCAGGCAGAAAGGCAAGCAAGGGGAAAACTAGCTGAAAATTTGCTGAATGTCCCTAAAAAAGAAGAAAAAATGAAAAGAAAGCCAACCCCTGGAACATTGGCTAAATATTATGTGAGGAAAGAGGTAATGGTGAGCATGAACATGTATTTTCAGACAGTATGGGAGATGTTTACGAAGCAAAGCAATCTGTAACCAATCCTTTTTGTCTCCTTCCTACACTTCCAAAAGATCAGCCCAGTGCCAAACCAGTTATCTGTCCTCCTGCCTGTAAAACAGACACCTGGCAATTACAGCTCTGCAAAGGTGCTGGGTTCCCTTTGTGGCTGTGTGTGAAAGAAACAAAATACCCACTTTGATCTTTGCATCTGAGTGCACTTCTACTACACACGTACATGGGATTTTTCTACAAAGACAGGAAGGCAAGGTCTGGTTTTTCATCATACATTTAAAAGTGAACTCTCACTGTGGGTACAGGGCTTTGTAAGCGTGTGAGCAGCTTGCTCTTGGCTTCACATATTTATTTCTGAAGAACTCAAGTGCACTGAGCAAACATGCATGCTTTAGTACTAATGCTACTAGAGTGTGTACACTGGTGGTTGTACAAATATATTTGTGCATTTACCAACAGTGTTGCTGGGAGGTAGGGAGAAGAAACACTGAAGCAAAAAAAGTCTATTACCAGGAAAGGTAAAAATTGAATGATACAATTTAATAAACTGTATGAAGCATGGTGTTCGGTGCTCAGGAAAACGCCCAGATATTCAGCTCCTTATCTAAAGCATGTCCAAACTATCTGCACTTCTTGAGTCTGCAAAGCTGAACTGGAAATTGGACAAGACAGGCTTTTCTGGTATTGCCTGTTTCTGGCTTAGACAGATAGAGGATGATAGCATCTTTCTTTACACACTTCTGCAGTGCAGTTAGCCGTCCTGGGCTCACCAGGAAGCACAGCGATGTGCAGGAGAGATAACGAAGCCAGGATTAACTTCAGCAGGCCCTTGATTTTGTTCCCGTTGGAGGTCGGGTCCCGGTCCCTTGTGCCCCTTGGTGTGAGGAGTGCAGCCACTCTGCACTCCCAAAATGTCTCCTTCCCTTCCAGCGGTGAGATGCCGCAGGGGTGGACAAAGGCTTCGCAGATGGCTGCACGGTCTTTCTCAGCGCTGTGATCTGACACTGCAGAAGATGGGTGACCCACGGATTTTTTTCCTCGATGACTTCTCCTACATAACCAAGGTGACAGCAGAAAAATAAAAGCAGTGGATTCTACAGACACCAAATCCACCATCATTTATAGGCTTGACTTCTGGAGCACCTTTTTCTGTCAGAAAATGTGGGCATCTCCCAAAACTGAGTTTTTGTAGCATTTTACTTAATATTGAAGGATGCAAACCCTACTGTGGACTCCTCAGAGCCTGGGAATTACACCTACCCTGATTCAGCTGAAGGCTGTCTGGCCTAAACAAACCAGAAGAAAAAAGGCAGGGTTTGATCACCGTATTGAAAAGGGAAAAAAAAACAAAAAAACCAAACCAAAACAAAAAAAAAAAAAAACAAGAGCCTGAATTTGTTTGCCTGTAATTCATTGTAGGTAGATGCATTTGCAAGAACCAAATTGGTTCTTTATAATGGTGAAAGAACGCAGCCACATTAAATGATTGAAAATAAGGTTACAGAATAAATACTGATCTACATTTAAAGTGCATTACTAAAGAAATAGAGCAAGTGTTTTGTTTAGTGTAGGTTTTACTTTAACCAGAAAAATGCACGTTCCAGGGCTAAGGTGAAGAAAACCATAAATAAAATTGTCTGGTATTATGAAGAGGGGGGAAGGGATGTATGGAGTGATCATAAATAGCAGAAAATATCGATCAGTGATGGTGAAATATCAATGAACTCTGCAGAGCACTTTGAGTTACCTCCTTGTCTTTGATTAGGTTCAAATGTTAAACTTAATGTGTAAACCTTTAAATGGGAATCAAACCCAAGAGTCTTGAAGATCCGAGGTTTCAGAAAACAACCACTGAGTTTGATCCAAATGTCAGAACAAAATTGCAGAGAAGGATTTCATATGACTGGACTTGAAGTAAAATTTAAAATCAATGAATACATTTTAGCCATTCCTTCTCTCCTTGAATATTAATGAGAGGGTAAGAGGAAGAGAAGAATTTGCTGTACCAAAACTGTATGTAGTCAAAAGCTTCTCCTGTTCCAAGTTTTTTAAAATTATTTCATAAATCATAAATATTTCTTTAAACCTAAAAATAATAAAATTAGAGGGTTTTGTACTTTCTAGATATGTTTTTTCACTTTCTGAAAGAGAAGGCTTCAGGCTGCCATGTTTCTTTGGAGGGAAAGTATGTCTTTTTAAAAACAAAACATAGAGGTTTCACCCTATTTCTTACAGGACCAGCTCAGATATGCAGTGTGGTTTCAAGGACAGCCTTGTTCTAATGACAGCCTTCCTAATTCTTAAGTAAATCGAGTTTTCACTGGTTTCTTGGTCCACTTGGGAGGTGGGCACTGACACTCCGGATCAGCTGCTGGCAGCGAGGGCTGCATTGTAATGCAGAACAAATGAGGGTTGGATACATGCCCTCGTCGCATTCAGCCGCCGCTGCTGCCACTTACAATTACAAAGGACAAGAGCAGGAGACACTTCAGCAGCGGGGAAGCATGACCTGCGAGCCGCAGCTCATTTTGCACTGCACTTATTCAATACAACACTGCCCTATAATTTCCTATAGCATTGTTATCCGTTAGCCGTTTACACAGTCACACCTTCATTATGTCCCCGGTTGCCAGCACCAGCTGTTTGTCACATCTATTGATTGCCCTCAAGCTGCAATTTGCATGGATCACTCGCGACTGTCCCCAGACAGACTGATACCCCTTGTAGGGACTGATACCCTTCGCAGGGACTGATACTCCATGCTGGGGCTGATAGCCCTGCCAGGGACTGAAACCCCTTACAGGGACTGATACTCCGGCCAGGGACTCCTACCCTTTGCAGGGCCAGATGGGCCTTATAGGGACTGTTACTCTTGTCACAGCCTGGTACACCTGCTGACGGCTGATAGCCCTTGTAGGGACTGATGAGCCTGCTGGGCAGTGATGCCCCTCACAGGGACTGATGCCCTTTATAGGGACACATACTCCTTAGAGGGTCTGATACCCACTGCAGTTACTGCTACCCCTGTCGGGGACTCTGCCAGAACTGATACACCTGCCAGGGAATGATGTCCCTTTCGAGGGGGCAGCAGCCAGCAGGACCTTGCTAAGGGCTCTGGGTGGGTCCCCCCATCAGCTGGCAGCCCCAGGCAAGGATCCTGACACCCGTGATGGAAACCCCACACATGAAGATCTCACAGAGACTGTCCTTGCCCTGCAGCAAGCACAACACTTGGCAAATTCAAGTCACTGTGATTGCCTCGTAGATAGCCACAAGGAACTCGATACCCAAACCCTTCTCTTGATTATTTGGCATTAATCTCTGCAATTATTGGGTGGGTGTTTTAGTACAGAGCTTGAGGAAAGACTGAGACACAGGGAACAAGAACGGGAAATGGTATTAAATGAACATCAGTGTTGTCTGTATCACACTAGGTTTTCTGTTTCCCTGCTGTAACAAAAAGGCTATCGAAGGGTGCAAGTATGACTGTGAGTCTGAGGGTGTCTCCCGCAATTGCAAGCTGGTACATCAGCAACCACTGCTGGCACATGCAAGGAAGATAACATCCCACATCGAGGGAGAATAGTATGTCCTGAACTCGGGATGCTGTGCTCTGAATCTGTGTGTATATCCTGTGAACCTGACTGAGATGTGGGTATTTTGCTGGAACCAAGGAGATGCCATACTTCATTCAACTGGTGTTTAAGTCAGTAGTTCGGGTCTCTTGTCTTTGGCTGGAAGCAGGACTGGATCTGATATCAGAATTAGCTGAAGATCTCTGTCTAAAAACTGTTTAAGTGGGTGCACAAGCAGAAGACAACAAAGGTGATCAGATGGGGTTGAGAGAAGCACTAATTGCTGCATTCCAGGAGGAATGCCTGTTCAAAGGTTTGGTGATTCATTTGCCCTTTCTCTCCTGTACCTTTGTGTTTCAGGGAGAGGTTTTGTGGGATTTTGGCTGCAGAAGGAAGGAATCTAAGCTATCTGAACCAACGGTGGCAGCTCAGCTGGATAACAAAATCCTCACATTACTGCAAAGCAGGCAACTACGCAAACCTTTTCAAATCCTCACCACAAGTAGAGTGCAGATAAAAGCAGGCAGCAAAATGTTTCTGAAATTATCTGTGATGGAGTAAAATCATGCATCATTTCATGACGGATGCTGAATCAATGCTTATTACTAACAAGTAAGGTGTTTAAATCTTTCAATGGGTATGGGAAGAAAAGAAAGAGAAGGAAGTGTCCGAGATGAGCACAGTAAATTGTAACATGAATCTAAAATAAATCCATCCTAGTTATTATTATTTTAAATTGCAACATATATATTCCTGGTCATTCTCTATCCCTTCCTTTCAGTTTATGACATTGGTTAACGTACTGATCCATTCACTTCCTTTGTGTTTTGTCTTCTCCTTTTCTCTTGCTGTCACACACAGCATTTTAAAGAAATGACAACAGTGCATATGAAAGCCACAGCTTGTAGAAAAACAAACGAATCCCAGTAAAATGCTGGTAATTGAGAATTTTGTCTTTGTCTTTGGGAGGGAGGAAAGTCGAGTAGTCAAGCCTAAACCCAAGAATTAGCACAGCTACTTTTGAGAATTAATTCTGAAAAAATACAAGCATGCCTCAGTTCAGTGTTCATATTTCACAGTTTCAGCAGTAACTAATATGTAACAATTCTCATTTCAAAAATTTTCAGTGTCTACAGTAACGTATTCTGATTTTCTTTATTCTTGCATCAAAGTAGATGATATTAAACTATCAGCCTCCTACATACAGCTGAGTCTGGAGTAGTTGTTTTGGTTGGATTTTTTCGTGAAGTATTACACTTCTATCCCCAGTCAGAAGGTCATGAAAGTCATAATACAACCTGGACACTTAACTTTCACTGTTCCTGCAATACAGAACAACACAGTGTCACTTTAAAAATTTACAGCTAAGGTCAAGGCCAAAGGAATCAAATGTGCCATGCAAGCAGTGGAGCACAGGGCTTGGTGAGGAGAGGTCATCCATATGTCAGCGGCACTGTAAAGAGCAGGCGATGCTGCACACCCCTGTTTTGAGAGCCCATGCAGATAATACTGCACATCTTTACCTGAATTTTGATAGCCACTAATATTCATATTTTTAAAAGGAGTCTGAAAATAGCTAACTCAAAAGTAAGACACGATTGAAAAATGTGCTGTACTGTGTGGGGGCTTCTCAGACAACAGCAGAGCTCATCATGATACAAATCAGGGCATCATTTCAATCTCTCTGCATGAGCAGAGCCACTCAGCCAGATGAAGCAAGAGAGAGGAAGCATCCTGCTAAAACTTCCTGAAGTCCTGGTGGGCTCTGGGTGGGGCGATCAGTGTGAAACACATTTTCTATCCAAAATGACCTCTGAGCTCCAGGGAACTATACTCCCAGCCTTCTATCTCAGTATGATTAAGGAGGCATCCTGTACAATAAACATCATTCTAAATTATGATTTTTCAATATTTGCAGTTTTATCCAAAAGTTTTTATGTGAGTTGTTTAAATCCAAGAACAATGGTGAAGATAAAAGAGCAAGAAAGCTTTCTTATGCTATTTCAGTATTTGCTGAAACTAATAATTCAGTGTCGTATGTGATGATGTAGTGAGTCAGCAAACATGAAATATCTCTAGGGAGCTCTTTGTTCTGCTATTTTTTTTCCACCCAGTGCTTCTGGTTGTCAACAGAAAAACATAAAATAAATTTTCAGATTCTAAATAAAGCATCTTACATATGAACCTAATACTTCTTGCTGGAAAAAGCACTGATGTAGAATTTTCTTTAATTGTTTTCCCCTTTGATAGAGATGTAACAGGAATCTTTAGCATTTGAAGAGAATGTTTATTACACTGATTCTATAAATGGAAATGCATATTTTATAATCCAGGATTCAGGAGAATATTCTGTATTTTATACTGATGCCATTTCAAACTTCCTCTCCTTTGTTCCACTTTCACTTTTATACTGCATTTGGTTTCTAACAAAATCTAGGGAGAAACAAGCCACAGCCATCAAATTTTACCTATTCTTAAGACAAGGTCTACTTTTGCCAATGTTGGCTAGTTTTAGGATTCAAAGAAATGCTGAGTAATCCCATGTTGCCCAAGATTCACTGAGTATTCAATTCACTTGTAGAAAAAGCGAAGGGTGTTTCCAAAATAAACTTGGCGCTACCACCTGGAGGCCTGTCTTTCTCCAGTTGTGTGCCAAAGAGTACAGGGTGACAAGACTCTTCACTTAGGTCTTCACCTGAGTTAAGCGTCAGAATATATCAAGGGTGGGTGTCAGGAGGATGGGGCCAAACTCTTTTCAGTGGTGTCCAGTGACAGGACAAGGGGCAACGGGCACAGGAGGTTCCAGCTGAACATGAGGAAGAACTTCTTCACTCTGAGGGTGACGGAGCACTGGAACAGGCTGCCCAGGGAGGTTGTGGAGTCTCCTTCTCTGGAGATATTCAAGACCTGCCTAGACCAGGTCCTGTGCAGCCTGCTGTAGGTGACTCTGCTTCGGCAGGGGGATTGGACTAGATGATCCCCAGAGGCCCCTTCCAACCCCGAACATTCTGTGATTCTGTAATCCAGACTTAGGTCTCCAGCCTTGTGACTAAGCAATGGATTTAAAACTATTTCCACTGAATCTTTCCCTACCACTAAGCTTGCCAGAGTTCACATCTGCCAATTTTATTTAGAAACTGTCCAGCAGTAAAGAGAAGTTCATTATTTTAAAATAACTCCTGTCAGTTTGGCTAAGGTTTTATTTCATGCAGCACTTGTGTTTTAAGGCTTCAGTGGCTGCCTGTCATTGTCATCCTGATGTAGAACTGATCTTCACTGGTATGACACATAGAAATTAATGCCTGAATGTAAATGCAGTGAGAAAAAATAAGGGAAGAGAAGATTTTGGACAGAGGGCAGCGGCAAAAAACCTTAAACTGAAGAGCTCCATAGCTACTATTAGTTAACACAGTAACTGGCAGAGCCACCATGTCAGTAGGGAATTGTTATGAAGTACAATGAGTTTATCTATTTCTTACATAAAGGGAGGGTTCGGGATTCACCACTGAGATGGACATGTTGGCCTTCAACAGGTTTACCTGGGGTCTTAAAACCGCATCTTCGACTTCCATCTGTTTGCTGAGTTTGGATGGAGGTTTCGGTCTGCTGAACCACCAGAGATATCAGGTTGTTCTCTGGGACTTCTGGAGTAGGGGAGACACACAGACTAATTACTGTTGTCTCTGTGTCTCTTGGTGCCTCTGCTTCTCTTGATGCATATTTTGGATCTGTCATCTGTCTCTGATGCTGCTTGAGTTTCCCTGACTTGTCTGTGGACCCTGGGTGGGGTAAACGCCATTCTCCTTCTGTGGTTCAGTTGTTGTAAAAGACCTACATGCAAGCACCTCTAAGGATCTCTCTTTTCTGCAGAGAGATGCTTCCGCATCTCTGTTTTCCTGATGCCTATCTGAGATCTGGATCCGGATGAAGGAAAATCAGTTGTAGTGCAGGAGAAATAAAATTAAGAGGAAACTGATGTGGGAGGTAGAGGATAAACCTGTAATAGTATTGCCTCCATTGGATTATACTTTCCGCTTATTCAGGATAATTCAAGGAGTTTATTTTTTGATTCAGGAACTGCTACTGTTTTCTCCGTGATGCTGGGGGATATTTATTTAGGTCTGTGACTGCAGTCATAGCTCCCTGACATTTTCTTATTCACATTACAATATCATCTAGACATCTCAAGCAAGACTAGGGGTCCATATTTGTAGGAACTGCACCTAAACACAATAAAAAGACAGCATTTATCTCAATAGTTGACTGACAAACCAATTGAATGAAAATTACAGGGAGCAATATGTCTTGCTGTCATTTTGTAGAACACGGAGAGCTAGGTGACTTACCTAAGGTCATGCCCTACAATATCAGTTAAGGCCTAACTTCAGACCGAGGATGTTCAAACCCTGCACTAATTACATGATGATATTCTGGTACAGTAGGGACGTCTACAGGAGTCTTCAGCCAAATGATGCCTGTCTACATTTAGCAACACATCATAATTTAGAACCATCTTAGCGTGAAACAGAAAGGGACCTACCAGCTGCTGAGTGTGGCAATCAGGAAACACTAGCCAGAATTTCAAGCTAGATTTAAACTGTTCTACATCAATCAGCTATCATATAGGAAATAAAATGCACAAAATTGGTTAACAGTACTAGGTAGCCTTTACGTTATTTGTTTTTCTCTGCTGGCAATATGTATTGTCTCTGTTTCTGACTTCTGAATGGCCATACAGTGTAACACAGACAACTTGCCCCAGGCAAATCACTGCATAAGATGGTTTATTAGAAGGATGTACAGGGACAAATAACTTTTTTTTATGATCTTCATTATAGAGTTTATAGGTTAGTTGACTCAAAAAATATAGATTATTTTTTTATTTTTTCAATGGCCTCATTCTGGCTGTTGTAGGGTGCTCAGTATAGGCTGTAGAGCCTTAGATATATTGGAAAGTTGTGGCTGACCGTTACTACTGGCCAAGTGTTGGATAGCATATGTAAGTACAGAGGTGCTCCTTTCTTTTCACGCACTTATCTGCATTTACAGCCTGAACTGTTGCTTTTGTCTTTGCAGTGATTACATACCATATAAATCAGAATGTCTTTTGAAAAATATGTTTAAAAAAAAAAAGGGACAGAAAATTGCAGTGAAACACCTTTTGTAAAGTAATAGGATATCACTGAAACCTGATGACTCTGCTAGGGAATCTAACCAGAGGTTAATGCAGTTTAATACACTTCTCTTATACTGACTGTTTTTATACCTTAGCCTCAGCTGCTGCGACCAACAACAAGGTCAGTGACTGGTGCTGGAGGTCTCAAGGAAAAGGCTGTAATATTAAACATATGAATGTCTGCAGACGTAAACTTTAGTCAAATTATACTTCTATAATAACTTGTTTAAACTCTAACACATTGCATTACTGAAATAATGCCATACAATAACTACGCTGTAGTATTTTTCAGTACTGCCTTATTTCTCTACAATGCAGTTACTGCATGATTACTCTATAAAACATTTTTAGAGTCCCAGAGAAGTTGGATAAGGTTTCTCATGACATAGGGTAGCAGCATTCATTTCAGAAGATGGTAAAGCCTTTCATCAAACACTTTGCAAGTCTTTGTAAACCACATGGCTGCTAGGGGGAGAATTTGTTCATCCTTTAATTTCTGGAAGATTTCCAAACCGAAAAGATTAAGGTGAAAAGTATATTGTATGCAAGCAGCCCCTGGTCATTTTAGCTTTCCTTAATCCCCTGCGGTAAGTATTTGCATCTGTATTTTACTGATGAAAAAGCTGTCAGCACAGAGAAATGAAGGTCTTCATTTTTAAGTCAGGTCACTGTTTTGGACAATTCTGTTCTCAGGTGCCAGACTTCTTGTCCTGGAGCAACTGCATGATGAGGGTGATGCTACAGCTCGATCCCTCGGGAATTCCTTGCAGCCATCCACCCAAAGAGGTGGGCTGGGGACCACCAGTGACACCACACCCCTGCTCACCGACGGCTGATCAGGTGCCCCTCTCCTCTGCCAGTGGGTGCTGCGGGAGCCAGGCAGCGCTGGCCTGTGCCGCTGCCCTCGGTGGGCACCGGGATGTGCGGTGGGCGAACGGGGCTGCAGCTCCTTGCTCTGAACAGCCACGCCGCAGCACAGGGAACTTTCCCCCAGCAGAGTCATTGTTTCAAATGGTTTATTCAAAGGATGCAGCGGGCCAAAAATGCCTTTTTAGTATTTTAATATCAGAGGATGAATATTTAATAATTAGAAAATAATAATAATTAGCTGTTGTACATTGCGTCATTTTCAAGCGCTTAAAGAAACAGCGTATTCGATTACCTTTCTGCATGTTGGGATACTGGGGCCCAGAAAGGAATCTGGTCGGTGAAGGCCTTACAGAAGGTCTGTGAACAAGTTAATTCTATATGAACAAACCGAATATGGCCAGTCTGGGCCAGGACTACAACATCTGAAGGCAGAATGAAGTTTCAGACATCCCTGCTTTGGGGACACTTTCATTCCACGGTTTCAGTTATTACAAACACAGGAAACACCATTAAAATCACAACTGTTTCTGGTGATGAGCTGTATCTCTACCCCCCTCAAGAGTCAGAGCTGCTGAGTTATGTTTTAATATGCCCACACAAACATATTTCAGAAAGTTTTGCTTTGTCCCCAGTGACTGCTGCTGGTTTGTGTGGCATATGCAGGCTTACTAATTACAATGATTTGCAGTCTTTGGCATCTAGGTATTTTCCCCATTAAAGAGACTATTGTCTGAGCAGGTTGGAAATGTTTGCCTCGTGCTCATGAGGGAGTTGGACGCTGCTTGTTGCTGGCATGCTGCACAGTGAACCCCCATCAGAGTAGATGTGGGGCCTGAAAGAAATGAGGGGAAGAGGGGGGGCTTCTCCAGTGGGAGATGAAATTTGGCTGCTGTGGATATCCCAGATCAGAGACAGTATTGCATCCCAAATTCATTCAGTTCTGTTGCAGTTTAGTGAAGGGGCAAAATCCTTTTAGCATTGCCTTAACCTCCTGCTATAGAATCCCGCAGTGCTACCCAGCCTGTGCTATTTCATCTGCAAGAACATGCAAAGCAGACAGGAGAACTTGTCTGCAGTAAGGCATTTTTCTGGCAAACTTGATACACTGAATATGGATCCATACCCTCATTGCTTCATCACCACCTTGTGATGTTTGGCCCCAAAGCTAAAGTGGCTTTTGCTGCAAATAGCCACACTGACAGCTCCTTGTAAGTAGGGCAAGAGTGGATTAGCGCAGGCATTTTGTAGCAGAAGGCTCTGGAGTCTCACCTGCGCAGCCACACGATTGCATTCATGTCCTGCTTTAACGCCCTTGAGCATCTTTTATCTTCCAAATTCTAAGGGCCTTATTTTTTTCTCTACCTACACAGGCAGGAGGGAGCAAACGCAAGCAGAAATGCAATGTGGAGGATGGGAGAAAAATAGAGGATGGCTACTACATCCCTTTCCCCTCTCAGGAGCCTATAGGGCACGTCTGCTCCCAAGCAGCAAATTAGAGAGGTCTCTACCATGGCCTGCTGCTCTCAGTATCCACAGCTCCTTAGGGAAGGGACAACGCTGCTGGAAACTGGGGAGTACAGCAGCCAGACGGCCTCTTCTTCAAGGGTTTGTGCACATTCTGGGAAGCGCAGAGTCTGGAGCTTGCTTCTCCCACCCACTGTGCTGCCCAGCAGGACCCCTTTGCTCTGGGAGGAGCACCCCCTGCAGATGCTGCAACACTCTTGTGGGGCATCCCTGGTACGCCTTAGATGCTCAACCTCATTTTACATATTTGCATTTCTGTAAGTTCAATGTCTTTTTTTTTAATTTAAAAAAAAAAGTTGTTGCACCTGCAATTTTTGTAATACCAGGTCACTGAAAATCAAGTTACTCCAAACTCCAGAAAACAGAGGGATAAACAAAAAATGGATTTCATATTTATCCTACTTCATCGAAATATGTTTGTATAGAAAAAAGTGCTGGTCACCCATAATACTCATGGACTTACTATTCAGATTCAGATCACTTTTCCAAAGATTTGTTCCTGAAGTTGCTTATCTGAAGTGTTTAGCTGAAGTAAGTGTGGGCTGCTTGTTTTCTTCAGTCATTTTCATTTTCCTTCATCTCTGTTGATTACTAACTCTACACTATATTGCTTAGGCATGGAAACCTAAATTGGAATGCATAATTAAGGTGTGCTACCTGGCATCCAGTTTCACTCTCTCTTTCCCCACCATACTCACGTAGTCACTATCAGTCTTCCAGTCAATAAACTATTTGGACTACCCTTCAGTTCTCCTCTTTTGAGAGAATCCAAGTGAAGTGAATTGAAAGAAATCCTGCAAAGCTTGGACTCCCTGCTTGGGTACCTCTAGCACTGAGAGAGACCTGCCTATCTCACAAGAACAGGAATATAGGTTTTGATGTACTGGCTGAGATCAGCAGTTGCAGTGGGTCATGAGAGGAGTCACAGCTCCCCAGACACTACTGGGAAGAGCCTTTGACACCAGGACTCACACCTTAAAGCCTCCTACCTGTCTGATTCAGCTAGGCCTGAGTAGGTGGCTGTGCATTGGTGTGATGTGCATTTCTTCGTAGGCTGTAAGTCAAGGTGTGTGAAGTAATTGCCTTCAGAACAATCTGAAGTGATTCAGCTTGAAGGTAATAAACATAACAACCTCCACAGCCAGGCCCATGGAGATGGGAAAGTCCTAAACTGCTTTACTCAATAAAAAGGAGCATGAAATAACACTAACAATCTTTACAAGGGCATTCAGGAACAGCCATAATTTCTGTGGGGTGGTACTAATGACATTGGCCATTAGTAGACATAAGCTGAAAGACAGCTGGTGATGTTTTATAATTTAACTTGTTTCCCACCTCATTGATACTGGTTTTGTATTTCCTAGATTGAGTTTATTGTCACTTTACCACAGTGCTTGAAACCATGTACATGTTTGCCTGGTAGGAGAGACAAACCCAGTTGTGTGGGACTGGTAACCTTGCATTTAAGTTAAAAAAGCGTGTTGAAACAGGAGACGTCACTGGATGGAGAAGCTGACTCCTTCCATTGTGGAGAACAAGAGGAATAAGCACAGCACATATAAGGAATCCTGTATCCACTTTGTAGCTAGACGGTATAAAAAATGACTTCTTTCCACCTCTCCTTGTGGCAAAGGGAGACCTTCCATCAGCACGACTTCAGCTGTCTTCACACCTTCACCAAGCCTGAAACCAGCCTAAGCAGGAGCTATACCACCAGCACAGCTCAGCTGTTGTCAATGTTGGCTTCCTGATACATTCTCATAGCTGTGCCTAGAACTGAAAACAGTTACATGAAATTGTTAGCATTGAGTGGTAGTTTCTGCGAATTGGTGGCTTTTCAGGTTGGCTCGGTAGCATGACTTCTCTAGGGACTGGCAATGCCACCTAGACAGTCCATCTTCTCTCACCTCAGATTTCACATTTCAGCCATTTTGAGAGTATAACAAAATGTTATCAGACAGAAAGTCTTCAGGAACTTTAAAGTATGTGTTGAGCTTAAAGCCACTCCTAAAAATGGGTGAATGTTCCGGGATGCTCATTTTCTTTCTAATTGGATCTTACTTCTCTTTTAGATGCCTAACGGACAGAGCACGGACAGAGCACAGATCGGTACTGAAGCACGGAAGGCATTTTTCTAAACCTAGCTTCTAAATTGAGTGACTTAAATTCCAGACTGGTCAGAAGTTTGATGTGCAGTTGTTTTGCGGTAGCATTACTACTTCACACGCAATGACAAGTTTTGCCACATTAACAGATGAGGGTCAGCTGTGGTCAGGACAACAGAAGCCAGAAGGAAAAGGCGGGAAAGGTTAAAGGCTGAAGGCTCAAGCTAAGAACAAAAAATAGTGATCACCTCTCTGGTTTCCCGCAGACATGTTTTCCTCCCTGAAACAGACAGAAGCATTTTAAAGAGATGTTTACTTAAGCTATGTAGCAGTTCAAAGGTTTGACTTTTTTGGGTGATGTGTATGTTGTAAGAAAAAACAGCCAGGAATCTGTAAAAGCTAGGCATGTAAAAACCTACTTTCACACAGAGCTTCCTGAATTATATCTGACACTCAGGCAATGCGGGTGTAAATTCACATCCTCTCTCACCTTAGCGGGTAAGCTGGGGGGGGG